>Ga0207693_10001790_pt1 | contig 18828 bp, 22 predicted proteins | sample LARL81metaG_FD_184347 | JGI IMG/M metagenome (GOLD analysis project Ga0207693, IMG submission 184347) | Corn, switchgrass and miscanthus rhizosphere microbial communities from Kellogg Biological Station, Michigan, USA - LAR L8-1 metaG... | ecosystem: Host-associated > Plants > Roots >...
TCTCGCACGAGACGGCGGCCGCCATCGGGAGGCTCCTCGTGGACCTGTTGCCACGCCTCCCCCGGAAGGAGCTCCAGGATGGCTGACATCAAGGACCCGGGCCTCGCGCCCGAGGGCCGCCTACGGATCGAATGGGCCGGCGGCGAGATGCCGGTGCTCGCCCAGATCAAGGAACGCTTCGAGAAGGAACAGCCGCTGAAGGACATCCGGATCGCGGCGTGCCTGCACGTCACGACCGAGACCGCGAACCTGATGGAGACCCTGGCGGCCGGTGGCGCCGAGGTCCTGCTCGCCGCCTCCAACCCACTGTCCACCCAAGACGACGTCGCGGCCGCCCTCACGGAGCAGAGCGGGGTCGAGACCTTCGCGATCAAGGGCGAGGACAACGACACCTACTACAAGCACCTGAACGCGGTGCTCGACCTCAAGCCACAGGTGACGATGGACGACGGCGCCGACCTCGTCAGCGTGGTGCACACCCAACGCGCCGACCAGCTGACGCATGTCCTCGGCGGCACCGAGGAGACGACGACCGGCGTGATCCGGCTCCGCGCGATGGCGAAGGACGGGGCGCTCGGGTACCCGATCGTGTCGGTGAACGACGCCGACACGAAGCACCTGTTCGACAATCGATTCGGCACCGGGCAGTCGACGCTCGACGCCGTGATGCGCGCGACCAACCGGCTGCTCGCCGGGCGGACCGTCGTGATCGCCGGGTACGGGATGTGCGGGCGCGGCGTCGCGTCGCGCGCGCGCGGTATGGGCTCGCACGTGATCGTCACCGAGGTCGACCCGACCGCGGCGCTCGAGGCTGTGATGGAAGGGTTCCGCGTGTTGCCGATGCGTGAGGCCGCCCGGATCGGCGACCTGTTCATCACCGTCACCGGCGACACGAGCGTCATCCGCCGCGAGCACATGGAGCTGATGAAGGACAACACCATCATCTGCAACAGCGGGCACTTCGACGTCGAGATCTCCAAGGAGGACCTGAAGGAGCTCGCGACCGGCGGTGTGCGCCGGCTGCGCGAGTCGGTCGACGAGTACACGCTGGCCGACGGCCGCCGGATCTGCCTGCTGGGGGAGGGCCGCCTGGTGAACCTTGCCGCGGCGGAAGGACATCCCGCGGCGGTGATGGACATGTCGTTCGCGAACCAGGCGCTCTCGGTCGAGTGGATGGTCAAGAACCACGCCACGCTCGAGAACCGCGTGTATCCGGTGCCGACGGAGATCGACAAAGAGGTCGCACGGTTGAAGCTCCGTGCCATGGACGTCCAGATCGACGAGCTCACCCCCGAGCAGGTGCACTACCTGAACTCGTGGGAGCAGGGCACCTGAGGACGGGCTAGGCTCGAGCCGATGGCCGATCTCGTCGCGATCCGGGCGAAGTACGAGCGGTTCCCGGCCGCGGTGAAGGGCGCGCTCCTGCTTCGTGGCGCGGACGGGATGCCGCACCAGGTTCGTCTCGAGGCCGCGCACGCCGCGGAGCTCAGCGGGGGAACGCCGCAGCCCGTGGGTGTCGAGTCGGTCGTGTTGGAGGTTTCGCCGACGCAGGAGACGTTCGTCCCGTTCGAGGTCTCGACGATGGACATGGCGGCCGGCTGGTACCGGTTGGAGTGCGACATCGTCGTGGACGGCGACCACGAGGTGGTCCGGCCGGGCGACCGGTTCGCGATCCCGTGGCCGCGCGCCGCGGTGCGGCGCGGGCGCGTCACGATCGGCACGAAGGTCTCGAGCGTGGCGCTCGAGACGCTCGAGTGCCTCGGCGACACGATCCGGCTGGCGTTCGCGGCGGATGCGGAGCCGACGCTCGGGCTCGCGGTCGACGCACGGCGACACACGGTGTTGGACCTCGACTTCGACGAGGAGACCGGCAGGGGCGTGCTCACCGGCTATCCGGTGCTCCGGTCGGACCGGACGCTCACGATCCAGATCAAGGGGGAGCCGCCGGTCGAGGTGCCGCTGCCCTAACCGGCCGGCAACGGCGGCGCCGGTGGGATCGTCGGCGTCGCCGGCTGCGCTCGATCGCGCCACAGCATCGCGCACCACAGCGCGGCGACGGCCCCGACGGCGAGCATGACGAACCACCCGATCCGGTTGCCGACGCCCGGGTCGATGCTGCTCGTCGCGACGAGGGCGATCCACCCCAGCTGGACGGCGACGCCGACACCGACCATCGTCCGCCAGAACATCGCGTGTCGCGTGCCGCGATAACCGAGGTTCGCACCGATCGCGATCGCGGATGTGACGGCCGCGGCGCACGCGAGCAGCGAGAGCGAGCCGAGCACGAACAACGTGATCGTGATCCGATGCCCGCCGCCGGAGAAGAAGCTGTCCATGATCTCGCCGGCGAGCGACCCGATGAGCAGCAGGCTCAGCGCGATGCCGGCGAGCGCCATCGACTGGAAGCTCAAGATCACGACGACCGCGATCGGTCGGATCGAGGCCCATCGGATGGTTCGCATGTTCGAACCGTAGCGCGTCGTGTCGGTGGCCGCGGGTAGGGTCGCGCGATGGTCGTCGGCGTGCTCGACGCGCTGTTCCCACGGTCGTGTGCGGGATGTCGTGCGGGGCCGTGGCCGTTCTGCCCCAACTGTCTCTCGCGGCTTCGTCCGATCGAACCGCCCTGGTGCGAACGCTGCGGCACGCCGACAGACGAACCCCAGAGCAGATGCGACGACTGTGCCCCGCCGTCGCTCACCACCGTGCGATCGGCGTTCGTGTACGACGGTCCGGCGCGGCGCGCCGTGCTCCGACTGAAGTTCTCGGGATGGCGCGACGTCGCGCCTGCGCTCGCCGACGCGATCGCGGGCGCCGGGGCGATCCCCGACGTCGACGTCGTCACATGGGTGCCGCTCGCCCGCGCTCGCCGGGCCGAGCGCGGGTTCGACCAGGCGCGCGCGTTGGCGGTCGCACTCGCCCGGCGGCTGGAACGTCCTGCGCGACGGCAGCTCCGCCGCCCCGTCTCCACGACGCCGCAGGCACGGCGCTCCGGTGCCGAGCGCCGGATGGCGATGCACGGCGTGTTCCGCGCGAGCTGCCCGGCCCCGCCGCGGGTGCTGCTCGTCGACGACGTCCTTACGACCGGCGCGACGATGGCGGCGGCCGCCGACGTCCTGCGCGAAGCGGGCGCCGTCGAGGTGCATGCCGTGACTGCCGCTCGGTCGATCGCGCGGCGGCGGCCGGCGTTGCGCGGCCCGGGCAGGACTGCCTAAGCTCAGGTGGGCTCTCGTCCGGGTCTGTGGTTGCCCGGGGATCCTCCCCGGTAGTCGATGCCAGCCGCGGGCGAAACGACCCACGTAAGGCCACCGTTGGTGGCTGAGCATGGCGCGGTTTAGATGTCAGTCCTGCCCCGGGTGACCGGGAGAGGGCGGGAGTTCGGGTGCCGTGGACGTCCAGGCGGCCGGGCGAGCGCCCCTGCAGGCGGGTGTGGGGCAAAAGACCAGGTCAGCCGGACGAGAGCCCGTCTCGCGAAGGAGGACCCGGGACATGGACATGACGTTCACGGGACGCGGCCTGCAGGTCACCGACGCGATCCGCGGCATGGCCGAGCACAAGCTCGCGCCGCTCGCTCGGATCGAGCCCCGCGCCACGAGCCTCGAGGTCGAGGTCATCAACGAGCACCATCCCCGCCCTGGCGGGCTCAAACGGGTCGAGGCCTCGTTGCGGATCCCGCGAAAGACCTTCCGCGCACATGCCGAAGCTGACGAGGTGCCCGCGGCGATCGATCTGGTGCGCGCCAAGCTCGAACGGCAGCTCCGTGACCATCACGGTAAGAAGCGACCGCCGCACCGGAAGGGTGCCGTAGGATACGCCGAGACCGACGCACGGTCGGAGCCGTGAGCAGCGGCGGAAGGAGCCCGGAGTGACGAAGAGCGACGGAGAGCGACTCCGGGTGATGGTGGTCGACGACCACGCCTTGTTCCGCCGGGGCCTCGAGATGGTCCTCGGCAACGAGGAGGACCTGGAGCTCGTGGGCGAGGCGTCCGATGGCCAGGAGGCCGTCGAGAAGGCCCAGGATCTGATGCCCGACGTCGTCCTGATGGATGTGCGCATGCCGCGCCGATCCGGGATCGAGGCGACCGCGCAGATCCGCGATCTCCTGCCGCACGTGAAGATCCTGATGCTCACGATCTCCGACGACGAGGCCGACCTCTACGACGCGATCAAGGCCGGTGCTTCCGGCTATCTGCTGAAGGAGATCCCCATCGAAGAGGTCGCCGACGCGATCCGGAGCGTCTGGGCCGGCCAGTCCCGCATCTCACCGTCGATGGCCTCCAAGCTGTTGACCGAGTTCGCCGCGATGTCCAAGGCGACCGACGAACGGCCGCAGATGCCGTCGCCACGCCTGACCGACCGCGAGATGGAAGTGCTGAAGCTGGTCGCGCAAGGGCTGAACAACCGCGACATCGCCAAGCAGCTGTTCATCTCCGAGAACACGGTCAAGAACCACATCCGCAACATCCTCGAGAAGCTGCACCTGCACTCGCGCATGGAAGCGGTCGTCTACGCCGTGCGCGAGAAGATGATCGAGATCACCTGACGTGGCCGACGCCACGATCGACGGCCTGCGTGAGGTGCTCGAGGAGAGCCTCGGCGAGCTACGGAAGGGTGTCGCAGGACGCAGCGTCGAGCAGCTGAACGCGCAGCCCGCCGGCGGGGACACGAACTCTGTCGCGGTGATCGTCACGCATGCTCTTGGGTCGACCCGGTCATGGCTGAGTCTCGCGATGGGCGCGCCGATGCCGGATCGGGACCGCCCGGCTGAGTTCCGTGCGGTTGCCGACGACGGGTTCGCCGCATGGACCGATTCGGGGATCGCCGAGTGTCTCGCGTTGTTGGACGATGCGACGTGGGACCCCGCTCGGGTTGGCGTTGCGAACTGGACCCAGTCACAGGAGACGCGGACGGCCGCCTACGCCGCGTCGCATGCGCTGTCACATCTCGGCGAGCACGTCGGACATCTGCACATGACGCTCGAGCTGCTGCGGGACGACGCCTAGGCCTTGTAGGCGATGCGTGCGCGCTCCGGTCTGAGCGCGAGATCGAGGAACCCAACCGCGGCCACCGTGGTCAAGGTCGCGACGAGGAGCGACGCCTGCGCCGGCGGCGCGCCTTGCGAGGAGAGCAACAGCCAGGCGACGACCGTGATCAGCAACGCGTTGCCGGCGCGCGCAGCGGTGCCGATGGTGACGAGCTCGGTGGTCGGGTCGGCCGTCGCGCGGAGCCGTGCGAGCATCCAGACGATCGCCGCGGCGTCGAGTGCGATCGCGAGGTCGATGGCGGGTGGTGGTTGGATCGCGAACACGATGACCGCGATGCCGACCGTCGCCGCGACGATGCTGACGGCACACGTTGCTCCCTTCCCGAGCCGAAGCAGCATCGTCGGCTTGCCATGCGCCGCGTCGCCGAGTCGATCGCGCACGTCCTTCAGGATGATCCGGGCGAAGAACAGGATGCAGAGGCCCGCGACGAGTGGAGCGTCGGTGGACGCGCGCCACGAGCCGTGCGCCACAGTGATCCCCAACACGTAGGGGAGCGCCACATACGCGACGGTGAGGACGAGCGGTGCCAGGGTCCAGCGGCGCGAAAGTCGCGCCGGCGCCGCGGAGTAGGCGACGTCGACCGCGAGACACAGCCCGATCACGGCGAGCCCAGGCGCTCCGAGTGGGATGGCCGCGGCCAACGCGACGACGCCGGCCGTTGCCGCCGTCCAGCGGAGATCCGCGACCGACGCCGTGCCGGTCGCGAGCGGACGGCTCCGGTCCCGAAGCTTGTTCGTCCGGTCGATGTCGACGTCGGCCAGGTCGTTGACGCTCGTCGCGACCGCGTAGCTGGCGGCAAGCGCGACCGTCGCCCACACGAGGTCGATGGAGACCGTCGGACCGGCGTGGCGCGCGAGCCCGATCACGAGGAACGTCCACATCGTGATAGCCGCGCGCGGGCGCACCATCAGACCAAGGAGTCGCAGGCGGGCGATCACTTCGGCGTCACCGACTTGAACGGCCAGATCGCAACGATCGCCAGCAGGAAGACGATCCACAGCACCTGGAAGACCAGCAGGAACGCGATCGCCACCCAAAGGACCGTGATGTACATCGACGCCTGGCCGAGCGCCTTGGCCCGGACGGCGGTTGCCCTGAACGCCACGCCGACGAGGCCCGCGGCGACGAACAGGGCGAGCGCGATGCCGCTCGCCTCGAGCCCGGTCATGGCGAAGGTGACGTACTGGCTCGCTGCCGTCGAGACGAAGATGCTCGTGGCGATCGTCGCGGCGACCGCGAGCGCGATCAGTCCGACCACGAACTTGCCGCTCGGCCCGTCGGGCGGCTGGGCGGGGCGGAACACCACCGCGAGCAGCCAGATCGCGGCGAGGTAGAGCACACCGACGATGATCGCGATCAACACGACCATCCCGCCTGACGTCAGGCCGCCGACGTCCTCGATCGGGTGCGCGCGGTTCGCCTGATAGAGGGCTGTCGGTCCCATCCCGAACTTCGCGACGGCGATCGCCGCGAACCCGCCGCCGAGCGCGATCGCCGCTCGCCATGTCGTTCCCGCTGCGTGTGCCGCCAGCGCGACGGTGACGACCGCAACGACGGAGATCGCGATGCCGGCGGCCGCGAACGTCGACGTTGGCGGAACCGTGCCGCCGTGATCCTGGATGTTGAGCACCAGGGCGATCGAGACCAACCCGAGTCCGGCAGCAGCAACGATCCACGCGAGCGACGCGAAGCCTGGAAACGCCGAGGGCCTGCGGATGTCGGGCCGGGCCGGTTGAGCCGCCATCGGGCGGGACGCTAGCGCCGGGTCTCGTGGCGGGCAAGGGTAGGCTTCCCCGCATGACATCCGGGCCGGAGCGCAACGTCGCGCAGCTCCTCGTCGCGTGCCTGGAGAACGAAGGGGTCGAGTACGTGTTCGGCCTGCCCGGCGAAGAGAACCTCCACGTGATCGACGCCCTCGCCGATTCGCCGATCCGGTTCGTGACGACGCGAGATGAGCGCGGTGCCGCCTTCATGGCCGACATCTACGGGGCGTTGACCGGTCGGGCTGGTGTCTGTCTCGCGACACTGGGTCCCGGCGCGCTCAACCTCGTGCTCGGGATCGCCGACGCGCAGCTGGATTCGCACCCCCTGGTCGCCCTGATGGCACAGGCGGGTCTCAACCGGTTGTTCAAGGAGTCTCACCAGGTGGTGGACCTGGTCTCCGTCTACCGGCCCCTCACCAAGTGGGGCGACATGATCACGCTGCGCGACGCGGCGCCCGAGATGGTGCGGAAGGCCTTCAAGCAGGCCGAGACCGAGCGGCCGGGCGCGACGTTCCTCGTGTTGCCGGAGGACGTGGCGGAGCGCACGACCGACGCGACGCCGCTGAAGGTGAACGTGCCGCGGGACCCGTCGCCGTCGGAGGACCAGGTGCAGCGGGCCGCCCACGCGCTCGCAGCGGCGTCACATCCCGTGGTGCTCGCCGGCGCCGGGGTGGCGCGTGACCGAGCGGTCGGAGCTCTCCGGCGCTTCTCCGAGCGGCTCGGCATCCCGGTGGCGACGACCTTCCAGGGCAAAGGCGTGATGCCCGACGACCACCCGAACGCACTCGGGACGATCGGGTTCATGGTCAAGGACTACGCGAACTTCGGGTTCGACCGGGCCGACGTGGTGGTCGCCGTCGGCTACGACATCGTCGAGTACGCGCCCGGGCGCTGGAACCCGGCGGGGGACAAGCTGATCGTGCACGTCCACCGCACCGTCGCCGAGGTCGACGCGAACTACCCGCTCGAGGTTGGGCTCCAGGGTTCGATCGGCGAAGCGCTCGACGCGATCGCCGACGCCGCGCAGATGCACACGCTCACCGTCAGCGTGCCGCCGGTGAAGGACCTCCTCAGGGCGGAATGGGAAGAGGGAGCTGCGGATGCGTCGTTCCCATTGGCGCCGGCGCGGATCGTGCACGACGTACGCGAGGTGATGGGCCGCGAAGACATCGTGCTGTGCGACACCGGGGCGGCCAAGATGTGGATGGCGCGGCTCTATCCCACCTACGAGCCCAACACCTGCCTGATCTCCAACGGACTGGCGACGATGGCGTTCGCGCTGCCGGGCGCGATCGCGGCGAAGATGGTCCACCCCGACCGCAGGGTCATGGCCGTGATGGGGGACGGCGCCTTCCTGATGAGCGCGGCCGAGCTCGAGACCGCCGTTCGCGAGCACGTTGCGATCGTGATCCTGGTGTGGGTCGACGGCGGGTTCGGCCTGATCGGCTGGAAACAGGACCTCCACTTCGGCCGTCGCTCGGCCGTGTCGTTCGGGAACCCCGACTTCATGACGCTGGCGGCGAGCTTCGGTGCCGAGGGCCACACCATCACGAGCGCCGACGAGCTCCTTCCGACCCTGCGGGAGGCGCTGGACCGGGATGCCGTCAGCGTGATCGCCTGTCCGGTCGACTACGCCGAGAACGCCCTGCTCGTGGAGCGGTTGGGGGAGTTGGAAGGCTCGATCTAGCTCACCAGGGTCTCGGACGGCCGCGGGTACGATAGGAAGCCCAGGCGGTGCGCGCCTCAGGACGCGTGCCCGGACGACCGAAGGACCGACCGTGCCGATCATCGACAAGATCTCCAACATGGGCGAAGGCCGCAAGCTCAAGCGGCTGGAGGAGCTCGCCCGCCTGGTCAACACCTACGAGCCCGAGACCGAAGAGCTCTCCGACGACGAGCTCCGGGGCAAGACGGCCGAGTTCCGGACGCGGATCGAGAACGGCGAGTCGCTCGACGACCTCCTCCCCGAGGCGTTCGCGGTCGCCCGCGAGGCAGCGCGGCGCACGATCGGCCAGCGCCACTTCGATGTCCAGCTGATGGGCGGCGCGGCCCTGCACCAGGGCAACATCGCCGAGATGAAGACCGGCGAGGGCAAGACCCTCGTGTCGACGCTCCCCGGGTACCTGAACGGGTTGAGCGCCGGGGTGCACATCGTGACGGTCAACGACTACCTCGCGAAGCGTGACTCCGAGTGGATGGGCGGGATCTACCGCTTCCTCGGGCTCGACGTCGGTTTGATCCAGGCGTCGATGACGCCGGAGCAGCGCCGCCCCGCGTACGAGGCCGACGTCACCTACGGCACGAACAACGAGTTCGGCTTCGACTACCTGCGCGACAACATGGCGATGCGCCTCGATCAGTGCGTGCAGCGCGGCCACGCGTTCGCGATCGTCGATGAGGTCGACTCGATCCTGATCGACGAGGCCCGGACGCCGCTCATCATCTCCGGCATGGTGTCGGACTCGGCGAAGTGGTACCAGACGTTCGCGCGCGTCGCGCCACGCCTCACGATCGACGTCGACTACGAGGTCGACGAGTCGAAGTACCAGGTCGCGGTCACCGAGGCCGGCGTCGCCAAGGTTGAGGAGATCCTTCAGCTCGAGAACCTCTACGACAACGTCAACACGATGCTCGTGCACCACCTGCACAACGCGCTGCGTGCGAAGGAGCTGTACAAGCGCGACGTGGCATACGTCGTCACGAGCGGCGAGGTCAAGATCGTCGACGAGTTCACCGGCCGTGTGCTCGAGGGCCGGCGCTACTCCGAGGGCCTGCACCAGGCGATCGAGGCCAAGGAAGGCGTGAAGATCAAGGAGGAGAACCAGACCCTCGCGACGATCACGATCCAGAACTACTTCAAGATGTACGACAAGCTCTCAGGCATGACCGGGACGGCGAAGACCCAGCTGACCGAGTTCGAGGAGACCTACAAGATCGGGGTCGTCGAGATCCCGACCAACCGCCCGAACGTTCGCGACGACCGCACCGACCTCGTTTATAAGAACGAGGACGAGAAGTGGGACGCGGTCGCCGACGACATCCTCGCGCGCAACGAGCAGGGTCAGCCGGTGCTGGTCGGCACCGTGTCGATCGAGAAGTCCGAGCGGCTCTCGGGCGTGCTCAACCGCCGTGGGATCGAGCACAACGTGCTGAACGCGAAGAACCACGAGCGCGAGGCGCAGATCGTCGCCCAGGCGGGGCGCAGGGGCGCGGTCACCGTCGCGACGAACATGGCCGGGCGCGGCGTCGACATCTTGCTCGGCGGCAACCCCGAGTACCTGGCGCGCCAGGAGATGGCCGCGCGGGAGTTCGACAACGACAGCTACCTGCTGTTCGAGATGGACGAGGAGGAGCGCGCCGCCTACGAAGAGACCTACGAGCCGGTCTACGACAAGCTCAAGGGTCAGACCGACGCGGAGCACGACGAGGTGGTCGGGGTCGGCGGGCTGTACGTGCTCGGGACCGAGCGGCACGAGTCACGCCGCATCGACAACCAGCTCCGTGGGCGCGCCGGCCGCCAGGGTGACCCGGGCGAGTCGCTGTTCTACCTGTCGCTCGAGGACGACCTGATGCGGATGTTCGCGTCGGACCGCGTGAGCGCGATCATGGAGCGCCTGAAGTGGCCCGAGGGCGAGCCGATCGAGGCCAGGATGGTCACGAAGGCCGTCGAGAACGCCCAGAAGCAGATCGAGGAGCTCAACTACGAGCGCCGCAAGAACGTTCTGAAGTACGACGAGGTGATGAACGGCCAGCGCGAGGTGATCTACGCCGAGCGCCACAAGATCCTCGAGGGCCAGTCGCTGAAGGAGCAGGCGCAGGGCTTCGTCGAGGAGGTCGTGCTTTCGACGGTCGACGAGTGGGCGCCGGCCAACGCGTACCCGGACGAGTGGGACCGTGCCGGGCTGTTGACCGCCCTCGGCGAGGTCTTCCCGGTGTCGAGCACCGAGGAGGACATCGCGGGCATCACCGAGCAGCACGAGCTTGGGGAGCGGTTCACCGATGAGGCATTGGCCGCGTACGAGGAGAAGGAGACCGCGGTCGGCGCCGAGGTGATGCGCGAGCTCGAGCGCGTCGTGTTGTTGAACATCACCGACACGAAATGGCGCGAGCACCTCTACGAGATGGACTACCTGCAGGAGGGCATCCACCTGCGGGCGTACGCCCAGCGCGACCCGCTCGTCGAGTATCAGCGTGAGGCGTTCGAGATGTTCGAGGCGCTCACCCAGTCGATCCGCGAGGACTTCGTCCAGTACATCTACCGGGTCGAGCTCGTGCGGCAGGAGCAACAGCAGGTGCAGGCGCCCAAGGTGCAGCGGCTGCAGGAGAACCGCGACGAGGTGGTCTCCGGCGCGGCCGGTGAGGGCGGCGGCACAGCTGCCGCGGGTGTTGGCGGCGGCGCGCAGCCGGGAAACCCGAACCAGGCGATCAGCGATAAGACGCCGCGCAACGCCCCGTGTCCGTGCGGCAGCGGGCTGAAGTACAAGAAGTGCCACGGCGCTGCGGCGTAGCGCCTCTAGGGCTCCGTCAGCGGTTCGATCGGCAAGCCTGCGTCGCGCCACGCGTCGAACCCACCCTCGACATCCGCGACGTTCCGCATCCCAAGAGCCCGGAGCCACGCCGCCGACAGGCTCGAGGAGTAGCCCTCTTGGCACACGATGATCACGCGAGCGTCGTGGTCGGTGACCGCCGGGATCTTCCATGGGCTCTGCGGATCGAGCCGCCACGGCACGACCGTCATCGACATCCTCGTGGCGCCCGGGATGTCGCCGTGTTCTCGGCGCTGCTCAAGGGTTCGCTGATCGACAAGGATCGCGACGCCGCGGGCGCGCTCCTCGGAGGCCTGGGCTGCCGTGACACGCTCGCCCCCGGCACGCGCCGCGACGAGAAGATCGTCGACCGTCGGCGCCTCGGCGCCGCTCGACGGCCTCGACACCGAGCGCACGAGCAAGAGCGCGGGGTTCTCCGGGCCCCAGATGTCCAGGTCCATCAGCGGCAGGAACCCCATCGCCTCGTAGAACGCCCGGGTCTCCGCGTACGGGGGGTACGGGTCTCGGTCGGAGAGCGTCTTCACCGCGAGGAACCGCGTGCCGTCGTCGTGCAGCGTTCGCACGAGCGCATCGACGAGCGCGCGGCCGTGGCCTTCGCCGCGATGATCCGGGTGCACGGCCATCCAGCTGATCTCGGCGACCCCCGCACGTGGCCTCGTCACCGTGAGGAACCCGGCGACCGTGTCGTCGACCATCGCGACGAATCCCGGCTGCGCGCGGACGGCCTCGGCGCACTCGCGGATGCCGTGCGCATCGCCGAACCATTCGGGGAGCGCGGCGATGATCGCGTCGCATGCCGGCGCGTCGTCCGGGCGCAGCGGCCGGACAGCCATCAGCGCAAGGTGAGCTTGCACGACGCCGGCACGAGCGCGCCGCGATCGATGCGCTCGACGGAGAACCGTTCGTCGTTCAGGTCGACCGCCGTCGCGATCTCGAAGCTCACCCACAGCTCGCCGGACGACGCCTCGGTGAGTAGGTCGGGGAGCTCGGCGAGGGTCGCGCCGACCAGCTCGGCGCGGTGGCAGTAGCCCGAAACCGCCGCGCCGCGCACGGTGCCGTCGGTCCATGCCGCCAGTGTGAGCCAGGTGCCCACCGCGGCGGCCGGGTTCGTGAATCGCGCGAGCGCACCGGTGTCCCGGGTCTTCGCGACGGTGCCGGTCATCTGCTCGACCGCCTCGGGGACGAGGGCGTCCTGGTCGCCCGCGGCCGGCGCATCGATCAGGAGCCAGGTGACCGGTTCCGCGTCGAGCACCACGAGCGATCGCAGGTCGTCTTCGGCATCCGACAGCAGCGTGTCCAGCAGGGTCGCCTCCATGACGTTGCCCAGCATACGGTCCGAGCGCGACGGGGTCGGGAGCGCAGAGAGGGCCCGGCGATGCCACTCGGTACACTCGCCGCCATGAGCGAGTACACGGAGCGGCTGGCTGCGATCGCCGACGGCTTGAAGGCCGCACGGGGGTTCCTTTGACCTCGACACCAAGCGCACGCAGGCCGCAGACCTTCAGAAGCAGGCTGCTGACCCCTCGCTCTGGGACGACCCGGCGAAGGGCCGGCGGGTCACGTCCGAGCTTGCGAGGCTGAACGCCGAGCTCGACCGGGTCGACGATCTCCAGCGCAAGCTCGACGACGCGCTCGCGCTCGATGAACTGCTGAGCGGCGAGGACGATCCGGATCTGCAACGCGAGCTGGCCTCGACGGTGGAGGCGCTCGAACGTGCCCTCGGCGCGCTCCGGCTCGAGGCGTTGCTCGGCGGCGAGTACGACGGCCACGACGCGATCGCAACGGTCCAGGCCGGTGCGGGCGGCACCGAGTCGCAGGACTGGGCCGAGATGCTGCTCCGGATGTTCTCCCGGTGGGCGGAGCGGCGATCCTTCGACGTCGACGTCGACGAGGTCCACTACGGCGAGGAGGCCGGCATCAAGTCGGCGACGTTCACCGTCCGTGGCCACAACGCGTACGGCCTGCTCTCCGCGGAGCGCGGTGTGCACCGGCTCGTGCGGATCAGCCCGTTCGACGCGCAGAAGCGACGCCACACGTCCTTCGCGTCGCTCGACGTGATCCCCGCCCTCGATGAAGAGGAAGCGGAGGAGGTCGAGGTCGACGACGCCGATCTCCGCATCGACGTGTACCGGTCGAGCGGTCCGGGCGGCCAAGGTGTGAACACGACCGACTCCGCCGTCCGGATCACGCACCTCCCGACCGGGATCGTCGTCTCGTGTCAGAACGAACGGTCGCAGCTGCAGAACCGCGCGACGGCGATGAGCATCCTGAAGGCGCGCCTGGCAGAGCTCGAGCGACGCGAGCGCGACGAGCAGATGGACGAGATCCGTGGCGAGCGCAAGGCCGTCGACTTCGGCTCGCAGATCCGCTCCTACGTGCTCGCGCCGTATCAGATGGTGAAGGACCACCGGACCAACGAAGAGGTCGGCGATCCTCAGCGGGTGCTCGACGGCGATCTCGATCGCTTCATCGAAGCGGAACTCCGCCACCGCGCGTCGGCATGAAGAAGGCGGTCGCGATCGTCCTGACCCTCGCGGTCGTCGCGTGCGTCGCGCTTGCGGCGGTCGTCTTCTTGCCGAGGACGTTGCGGTCCCTGTCGATCTATCGCGCGAAGAGCCGGTGGGAGCGAGCATCTCTCGCGAACTACACCTGGCGGGTCGACACCGGATGCTTCGGCGGGTGCACGAACGGGGCGCCGATCCAGATCGTGGTTCGCGACGGCAAGCCGGTCCACGTCTCGGGTGCGCGTGCCTCGTCGGTGGAGGGGACGCCCCTGACGATCGAGCAACTGTTCCGGCGGGTCGAAGGGGAGGTGGGGGCCGACGGCTACTCGGTCACGTTCGATCCCGAGCTCGGGTTCCCGACCGTGGGTCGGTTCGATCCGAGCAGGAACACCCAGGATGACGAGTGGGGTTTCACCGTAGTGGGTCTGCACGCTGACTGAGCGCGCCTCCACGGAACCGTGACAAGCCTCTGCTAGGGTTTTCGCATCCACTTCCCCGACTCTCAAACGTCATGATCAGCCTGCAGCACGTCTCGAAGACGTACAAGAACGACGTCACCGCCCTGGACGACGTCTCGATAGAGATCGAGAAGGGCGAGTTCGTCTTCCTCGTCGGCCCGTCCGGGTCGGGCAAGTCGTCGTCCCTGCGTTTGCTGCTGCGCGAGGACGAGCCGACGCACGGCGAGGTCTTCGTCGCAGGGAAGAACCTCGCGAAGCTCTCCGCGTGGAGCGGCGTGCCGAAGCTCCGGCGCAACCTCGGGACGGTGTTCCAGGACTTCAAGCTGCTCTCGGACAAGACCGTGTTCGAGAACGTGTCGTTCGCGCTCGAGGTTATCGGCAAGCCCAAGCACGTGATCGACCACCGCGTGCCGGAGATCTTGGAATACGTCGGGCTGGGGGAGAAGCTCAACAACTATCCGGACGAACTGTCGGGCGGTGAGCAGCAGCGCGTGTCGATCGCGCGAGCCTGCGTGAACCGTCCGCTCGTGCTCCTCGCCGACGAGCCCACCGGCAACCTTGACCCGAACACCAGCGTCGACATCATGCGGCTGCTCGACAAGGTGAACAAGATCGGGACGACCGTCGTGATGGCGACCCACGACCAAGCGATCGTCGACGCGATGCGCAAGCGCGTGATCGAGCTCGACCGCGGCAAGGTCGTCCGCGACCAGTCCCGAGGGGTGTACTCCTAAGGTGCGGGTCGAGTACTACTTCCGGGAGACGGCGTCGGGGATCCGGCGCAACGGCACGATCGCGTTCGGCGCGGTCATGACCGCCTTCATCGCGTTGTTCCTGTTCGGGCTCGCCCTGCTGATCCGCCGCGAGATCGCGCTGGTCATCGAGAGCATCACGGGCAACGTGCAGGTCCAGGTCTATGTCGACGACAATGCGAGCGCGGAGACGATCGACCAGATCCACACGACCCTCGCGCAGCTTCCGGCGGTCAAGAGCGCCGACTTCGAGGACAAGGCCGCGGCGTGTGCTCGTGCGCAGGCGATCTTCCAGTCGAACCCGACCATCATCGAGAACACGACGTGCTCGACGTGGCCCCGCTCCTTCCGTATCACGCTCGCCGACACGAGCCAGTACGCCCAGATCCCCGCGGCGCTCGGGTGTGAGCCCGACGCGACGGGGCAGCTCACGTGTACCCAGCCGGGCGTCTCGACCGTGCGGGACTGGCGGGACGTGCTCGACCGTTTGTCGGCCATCACCACGGCGGTGTCCCTTGGGCTGTTCGGCCTGTCGGTGATCATGCTGATCAGCGCCGTCGTGCTCGTGTCCAACACGTTGCGGATGGGGATGTTCGCCCGGCGCAAGGAGATCAGCATCATGCGGCTGGTGGGCGCCACCAACTGGCGCATCCGCGTCCCGTTCCTGATCGAGGGCGGATCCGAGGCCTTGCTCGGCGCAGGGCTCGCGGTGATCACGCTGTTCCTCGGGAAGGTCTTCGTGGTCGACCAGCTCGCGGGCAAGATCGTATGGCTGCCGCTCGTGCGCAACAGCGACGTCCTGTCGGTGCTGCCGTGGGTGCTCGTGGCGGCGATCTTCGTGGCCGCCGTCGCCGGCACGGTCGGCATGCGCCGTTACCTCGACGTGTAGCCTGCGCCCCGTGGCGCACACCGAGCACCGCTCCGACGACAAGACGGTCGCGACCAACCGCAAGGCGCGGCACGACTACACGCTGGTCGAGGTCCTCGAGTGTGGGATCCAGCTCACCGGCACCGAGGTGAAGTCGCTCCGGCTTGGACAGGCGTCACTGGTGGATTGTTACGCGCGGTTGCGTGGCGGGGAGCTGTGGCTCGAAGGGATGCACATCCCCCCCTACGAGCAAGGGGACAAGCGAACGCACGAGCCGATGCGCCCGCGGAAACTCTTGGTGCACCGGCGCCAACTCGCGCAGCTCGAGCGATCGATCACCGAGAAGAGCCTCGTCCTGGTTCCGCTGCGCGTCTACTTCTCGCACGGGATCGCCAAGGTCGAGATCGCCACCGCGAAGGGCAAGCGCCAGCACGAGAAGCGTCAGGCGATCGCCAAGCGTGACGCGCAGCGAGAGGCCGAGCGCGAGCTGGGCCGGCGACGCTAGGCGACGTTCGCCGAGAGCCAGTCCATCAGCGGCGCCATCTTCTTGTAGTGGGCCGCGCAGAACGACGGGAACGTGGCGGTTGTGGCCTCGGCAGGGACCTTCAGATCGGTGCCGACGTAGATGCCGGCGTGGCGCAGGAGCGCCGCACGCGGGTGATCCGCATCGAACCCCGCCGGCACCCGCTTGTAGTGCTCGCCGCCGACGTCGTAGCCGGCCCGCTCCTCCTTGGTGACGATCTTCGCGAGCTCCGCGCCCGAGGGGTCGGCGTCGACGGCTTTCCGATACCGCTCGAGCTCCGGCTTGTCGAGCATGTGCATCCCGGCGCCGAGGATCAGCTCCTTCGGCGTGAGCCGGAACCAGTAGCCGGGCGAGGTCTTGACCGGACCGACCCGGAACATCATGTCGAGGTGATCTTTGTACGGCCGCTTGTCCTTCGAGAAGCGTATGTCCCGGTTGATCCGCATCATCGAGCCGCCGATCTTGGGCTCGGCCCGGACCCCGGGGGAGAACTTCGCGAGCAGCGGCCCGATCGTCTCGATGAACGCCATCGACGGCTCCAGGAGGTCGTCCTCGTACGTCGATCGATGCGCTTCGAACCACGCCTTGTCGTTGTTGCGCGCGAGATCGCGCAGGAACCGGAAGGTCGCGTCGCTGAACCCCGTGAAGGCCACGTGGCCACCCTACGTCGCTTCAGTGACGTCGGAACCCGGCCGTATACTCGGATGACAACTACATATGGGGGTGTACTGGCTTCGATCCGGACGTTTGCCGTCTGGGCGAAGCGGGCCGTGATCCCGGATGTCACGTTAAACGCCGGACCAACACAAGCGCCAACGACGAGTTCGCGCTCGCTGCTTAACCTCGGTTAAGTAGCTGCTCGCCCCGTGTGCCTACGGTCGGGGGCCGAGTATCACCTGAGTAGGCTGACCCCGCCGGTTCCGACCGGAGGCCGGCGGGGGACACCGCATCCGGTCTGGCCCCGAAGCGGTCTGCCGATGGACGGCCGAGGGGCGAGATCCAAGCATCGGCTGCGCCCGGAGAAGTCCCAGTCGGTCGCCCGGAGACAAGGGTTCGATTCCCTTCACCTCCACTCAGGCGTTGGCTACTGCACCTGCAGCTGGCCAACCATCCCCATGCTCTCGTGGAACCGGCACACGAACTGTGTCGAGCCCGACTTCGGGAACGTGACCTCGACGGTCTGCGACGTTCCCGGTGCGAGCAACACGTCGACGCCCTCGCTCGAGATCGTGAACGTGTGGGTTGCCGCTCCCAGGTTGGTGATCGTCAGGTTCAACTTCTGACCAGCAGAGCCGTTCAGCGTGTTCGGGCTGAAGAAGTTGTCGTAGGCGTCGATCGTGAACGCCGACTTCCCCGTCACGTCGGCGGGCGGCGCAGGTGAGGTCGGGATCGGCGATGTGGTGGCGGTTGGGGTAGCGCTCGAGCTCGTTGCCGCCGCGGTGCTGGTTGAGGTGGTACATGCCGTCGTGAGGGCGCCCACGGCGAGCAGCACGGCGACGATCACGGTTCGGTTCCGCATCGGTTCCCTCCCGGTCGGTTGTTCGCAGGTGGTTCGCGCCTGCGAACCCTACCCGCTTCGCGCGGGCGTTAGGCCTCGGCGATGCGGGCGCTGGCCAGCACGTGGCCGTGCGAGGTGATCAGGAGCGTGTCGTAGTGGGTCAGGTCCTCGTGGGTGACCAGCCAGGTCGAGGCCTCACCGTCCGAGAACTTCAGCGGCGGAAGCTGCATCGACTCCCCGTTGGGTCCCGTCAGCACGGCCTGCGCGTCGGTCAGATCGTTCGGTCCATGGGCAAGGACGATCCCCCACGAGTTCCAGCCTTGGGTCGGGTCACCGTCGTACAGGATGACCTTCCCGCTCACCCCGGTGCCGGTGCTCGACCCGAGCTGGCCAAGGCGGAACTCCTTGCCGCCGAGGGTCGATAGGAGCGCCTGATAGCTCGAGGCGTCGGCTTGGACGTGAGCCGCGTGCTGGCTCTGCGCCACGGCGAAGCCGAACGAGCCGACGATCAGGATGAACGCGGCCGCGACCGCGACCCAGCGCATGGGCGAACGACGGCGCATCGGCACCACGTTGCTCTTCGCCGGCTCGTTCTCGGGCGCCTGCCACTCTTCATCGAGCACGGCGAGCACGTGGTCACGGAGTTCCTCCGGTGGCTCGGCCTCGTGCGTCGCGTAGGACAGCGCGGCCACCCCGTCCTCGAGCCGAAGCTGTTCGGCGCGGCAGTCCGTGCACCCGCGCAGGTGGTGGTCCACGCGCGAGTCCGCGTCGTCGTCCAGGGATCCGAGCAGGTGCTCGGGAAGCAGTTCACGCACCTGTTCACACGTCATCGTCGGCCTCCTTCGCCATCTCGGCGCGGAGCTTGAGGAGCGC
>Ga0207693_10001791_pt1 | contig 18820 bp, 38 predicted proteins | sample LARL81metaG_FD_184347 | JGI IMG/M metagenome (GOLD analysis project Ga0207693, IMG submission 184347) | Corn, switchgrass and miscanthus rhizosphere microbial communities from Kellogg Biological Station, Michigan, USA - LAR L8-1 metaG... | ecosystem: Host-associated > Plants > Roots >...
CGAACGGCTTCAGCGCCTCCCGCAGCGCCGCGATCTGCACGCGACCATTCTCAGCGTGAGCAGCATGGGTTGTTCGAAGCCTTCGCCCGGTCGCAATTTCTCGCTGCCACTCATCTCGCTTGGATCGAGCTTCGTCTCGCTCTTTCGTCAGCGCCGCGATCTCGCGAGCCTGGGCGGTGAGTTGGCGTTGCGCTGAGGCTAGGTCGTCAATGATTGCATCGCTGTACGGCTCGCTCATGGTTTCCTCCCTCGGATGGCGGCGGCGATGTCTCTGGCTATGCCGTGTTCACCGCCCGAGCCATTGGCCCACGCATCCGCCACATTCGCGCAGCGTTCTTTCTCGGCAGCCGTGGCCTCTGCGCGGACGGCGGCGATAATTGCGAGCATTTTGCTGCATTCGCATCCGGCGCTACGGCATGGTTTGTAGTCGTAGTCGTCGCAAAATAGTTCGCGAACCGCGTCAAGATCGCTTTGGCTTGGGGCGGGGAGAAGATGCGGAAGCGCGGCGGTTACAGCTATGCGAGCGTCATTAAGAGCGCGCTTCTTCCATTCCCCAGGAGGCTTTCCATTATCCCAAGATAGGAATGGGCTAAGTGCGCGCGCCGCCGACTCTATGGCCTGTTCGGGGATGCGGGTCATGGGTTCGGTCATTTCACAAATCCCTGTGTTGTGGCGCTTTCGCTGTTCGGCCATTCGGTTGGGAAATGCCAACCTCCTGCCTTAGAGGTCGGCGGAGGTTTTTTACCGCGATCTTTGTAGAACTTAGCCCAGGCTTCCCATTGGGGACTGTCTAGGTCCACGAAAACTCCGGTAGCATCTGTCCTTGACCTAATCTCGTAGGTTTGCCCGTTGGGCTTTCCGCCAGCCTTGATCTTGTCGCGTTCCTCGAATCCGTGCGCCCGATGAAGCCATGTGCGCCAATCGGACACCCAACTGAAACTGGTTTTGTTTCTCGACTGAGCGTGGTTCTTGAACAGGCCCCATTGGGCTTCGGCTGGTTGCTTCGTCCAACCCATATCGATTGACGCTTGGAGGAATTCCTCCGTCAGTTGGGCATCCGAGGGAAGGTTGGTTGAGCGATTTGGCGGGCGCAGCGCCGCAGGCGCCCTCTCCTTCCCTTCCTGTTCCTTTCCCTTCCCTTCCCCACGGGCATGCACGTGCATGCATATGCGATGCATGTCCTGGATGGTTAATCTGTCCTTTGCTAAGTCTTCAAGTAGCCCCTGACCTTGTACCGGTCGAGCAGAATTACACTTACGACACAACGCTCTAAGATTGGTTATCGCATGCGTCCCGCCAATTGATCGGGGGAAGATATGGTCAACGGTAATATCGTCTTCAGCGCCGCATCGGAGGCATTTACCGCCGTCTCTAGCCAGCACAGTTTCCCTAACAGATTCCGGAATATTTATGCCATTGTAGCCGCTTACATTGCTAAGTTCTGTAGATGCATATGCATGCACGTGCACAGCGCCTGCTGGTGGTGGAATCGAAGATTCAGATTCTCGCTGGTTGATAGACTGATGTTTTGCCCAATTAGGAATAAACCCGTATTCTTCCTCCGCTGCCTGATATTTACTTATCACACCAATGCTCTCCAACGCGTCAAGCACGCGTGAAAAGTCACACTCATCATGGGGTAAGCACTCAGTTTTCAGGGTTCTAGGACGCCATTTAAAGCGCCCTTCTCGATCCGCAACCGTGAACAGAGCGATGAATGCCAACCGAATAGGCAAGCCGCTCGCTCGCTCCAGATCGTAGAGTTCCTCGTGCTTAAACAACTCGGGCTTGACCGTTCTTATGCGGCTCACGGCTCGCACCCCGAGCTTAACTCAGCCGCCTTCCGCAGCCCTCCCAAGACCGTCATGGCCTCTATGAAGACCTCCGCTCGTTCCTGCTGTCCATTCGCGCGGGCGTAGTTGACAAGCCTCCGTAGGGCCTTCTCTGCGCGTGTAATGAGGGCGAGCGAACTTTCACTCTCGCTCGCCCTCTCGGACCGGCTCCCAATCTGGGCCGGTCGATTGCCGGAGATTCTAGCAATGTCTCCGGCGCGGCTCGGGACCTTCACGTGACCCGAATCCGCTTCTGACGGCCGGCTTATTCCGACCGCCAACACGTCCGCCATTTGGGCGAACAATGTTCCTGTGGCGCGCTTTGCGACAGAGCGCGCGAATCTTGTGTCAACACCCTGATATTTTCCAGGATGAGCATCGTTGGCGTTCAAGACCGAGCCCGCGATAATGCGGAGGGCTTGCGCTTGCTGTGGCGAGGCGCGTTTGTAGAGGGTGGTCATTGGGAGCGCTCGCTCATTGCAGCGCCGATGGCGCGACCGATTAGCTCAGGGATCTGAGGAACTACGGCGTTTCCTAGTCCTTTAAGTCTGTCCATCTGAGAGGGAATCCCATAAGCCATTCGACCCACGTCGGGTTCAAACCTCCACGTTTCCCAGAACTCACCCCCTCTGCAATGCCTACTGATCTTGGCAAAGAAGATTGTTGCCGACCAGGAGCGTTGCTCATCCACGCCTTGTAATCGCCGGCATTCGGCGCGGGCCACATCCTCTTCGCATTCGCAGAACCCCTGGCATTTAGGACAATCGCACTCTCCAAAAGGGACGGCAGTGCATTCTCGTCCGAGATCATGGAAAATCTGACAGTATCTACAAGGTTTAGAGAGTGGGTTCCGTTGCCCTTTGTCCTCCTGCGACCATTCCAGGTTATCTCCGCCAATGGATGTTCGACTTCCTGAGTTGTTGGCGTTGGCAATAATCCAGAGTCGATCTCGTCTGTGAGGCGCACCAACGGCGGAAGCTGCTATGCAATGCCACCCCGCATCAAACCCGAGCGAGGCCAGGTCTCCGAGAACTCGGTCAAGCCCCCTTCCAATAAGTGCTGCGACGTTCTCCACGATGACGACTCGCGGTCGTAACTCGCCAATAATTCGGGCGTACTCCGTCCATAAGCCAGAGCGCTCTCCTTCAATTCCTGCACCCTTGCCAGCGACGCTGATATCCTGACACGGGAACCCTCCGCAGATGGCGTCAACGGCAATTCCGTCTCTTTGAAGAGCGTCCGCTGTGAGTTTTCTGACATCTTCATAGATCGGGATATCTGGCCAATGTTTCTTGAGGACGCGGCGGGGGAATGGTTCAATCTCGCAAAAGGCTACTGTTCGGAAAAATCCACTGCGCTCAAGGCCAAGGGAGAACCCCCCAATACCGCTGAAAAGGTCAAGAAGCGCTAGCTTCCTCGGCATTGCGCTATCCATGGTTCCCGCCGTCGTTAATCGCAGCCTCGATTGCCTCAACCTTGGCGCGAAAGGCTTCGTCAGAAGCCATCATCGCGGTGATCTTCTTGACGGCATGCAGGACCGTCGTATGGTCTTTTTTGAATTGTCTGCCGATCTCGGGAAACGAATGCAAAGTTGTAGACTTCGAGATATACATGGCGACTTGACGAGGAAAGGATAAATTCCGATTCCTCCGATTCGATAAAATGTCATTCGAGGATATGTCGAAGCTCCCCGCGACAACATAAATAACCTTGCGGATGGACGGGCGGCTCAAATCGGATAAAGCGCTATGATTGCGCGCCTCTATGAGAGCGGCCCTGATTTCTCTTTTGATTTGCTTTTCTAATCGGATAGCCTTTTCCGCTTCAAGGCGAGCTTCAAACTTCTTGGATTGTTCCGCCAGCAATTCCTCTGTCGTCTTTCTACGCGGCGGCAATTCGCTCTCAATGGCGACCGCCAGATATCTTGCTTCGCGAGCCTTCTTGGCGGCGATTAACTCGGCTTGTGTCCGAGAGCCGCAATACGCGGAATAAACGACAGGGGGAGAAACAGTCTGGTTCATGCTTCCTCACCTTGGAACAAACTGACTCCACGCCATTTGTCGCGCGGCGTGATCCGGCGCATGAGTTCTTCCCGCGTGATCTCATAGCGAGCGAAAGCCATGATCGCGGCGTCTTTGGCGTCCTTTGCGATTTGCTGTTGCGGCTTCGGTTTGGGTGGTTTGGGCTTGGGCTCGGAGCTGCGGCGATTGAAATTGATCTCGCGCCGCTTTTCTGGGCTGGCGAGGATGTACCGGACGGACGTATCGGATATGCCGATGCGCTTGCCGATCTCGCGAGGATTGAGTCCTTGTGCCCTTAAGCGCCGGCATTCATCGCCATAGAGTTCGGTATGAGTTGGAGATGTCATCCGAACACCTCCGTCACGGTCATCCAATACTCCAGCTCGGCGGCCTTCTTTCGCAGCCTGTACGCCGCGTCTTTCGCGCTTCCGCTTGATTTCGTGTCCTCGATTACAAGTCGGCCAGTCTCGTCGTAATAGGAGAAGTCGGCGGTGTAGGTGCAGAAATGCTTGCCGCCGATCTCGACGGGGAATTTCGGCTGTAGCTTGAGGTCGCGGATTTTCCCCGTACGCTCAAGCAACTTCAGCGTCGCGTAGCGCGTGGCCTCTTTCTTGGAAGCGAACGTGATTCCGTCCAACGTCCGCTCGATCTTTGGCGCGACTTGAAAGCGGCTTCTGCGCGCACGCGAGGCCGCGCGAATGGCGTCTGTGATGGGTATGGTCATGACGACCTCCGCGAGAACCATTCCGTTATATCTGGACCAACAATAGAATAAGAATGTTGATGCAATCCCGACATCAACGCAGATGCGAGTGACTGCGCGGTCTCTCCTAGTTCACTCTGAGTCTTTGGAAATCGTGGATAGTTGATAATCCCTACGCGGACGCCAGATTCTTCGCCGCCCGTGTAAATGAAAGATACTGATTCGATGGTGACGCATAGCCCGACATCAAAGCAGAATTGGCGACAAATCTGTTTAGCCTGCGCGGCGTCTCCGGCGATAAATATGTCGTAACGGATCGTAGGAGATATGGTCATTCCGCACCACACAGAAGACCGCATTCAACGTCATGCTCTTCGTCGGTCGGGAACATGTCGCGCTGTTGGCTTACCTCGGCAGCCAATTCAGCATAGCTGTCCCGCTTATCAAAGAACCCGTTGACGGATAGTTCTTGCTCACTCCACCAACTCCAAGCGTCGGGTCTGCGTCTGATGAGTTCCTTGCGAAGGTTCCTACCCTTTAGAAAGCAAAGATCACAGTTGCCCTCACCAGGGTCTAAATTCAGGTCAAATGGTTGAGAGCGCCAGAATGAGGCTACATCCCGCAGAGTAACTTTCGCCTTGTCCAAGGGCGCCAAGCAGCGACGTTTGTCTGTATCGTTTCGTTCGTACATCCTGAGCAATCGACGGCCTTCGTCGTGCCGGAGCCCAATAACTTCAAGATAAGTTCCTCTGGGGTAGCCCAAGCTCTCCATCAGGCGAGTCATCGCCTCAACTTTGAGGTATTGAGTACAGAAGCGAGCCTGCCAATTTGGCGGCATCTTCTTCTTTGCGATCAGCGCGGAGAATGGCTCCCCGGCACGAGAGGCTGTGCTGTAATCAACCTCCTGAAAGAACGGGGCTTCTGAGCGGTACTCCACCCAGCGAACCGGGATGCCCCAGACCTCCGTAAAGGCGTGAACAAAATCTAGGGTCTCGTTCCTCTCCTTGCCGGTATTGGCAAAGATGGGGATGACATCCTCTGGCAGCTTACCGCCGCAATCATCCCAGATCATTTTCAGCATATAGCCGCTAGTGCGTCCTCCAGAGAACGATATGGCAGCTGGACCTTCCATGAGGGCGTCTGTGACGGAGATTGTCACGCTCGTTTCGCCCTCAACATGCTCTCACACAATGTAATGCGATCATCGGTCGTGTTGTTGAGAGCTTCGCGGTAGATCACGCAAACAGCCCCCAGAAACCCAGCTTGGTATTCGCTGTCTGGCGGGTCATTCAAAAACCCGTTGATCGCCTGATCGAGGTACTTCCTCACTCGCATCGCATCGAAGTCGATCACATCAGCCATTTAACCTTGCCCTCTCCTCAACAATAGTTAAGCCGCCGCTAGGTTCACAGCCCGAGGATTCTAACTATCCAGCGTATTAGCTTTGCGGTCGAGCGCATCAGCCACGCCAAGAAGGGCTCGCCCGAATGCAGTTGAAGGGTTGAATGCTGCGTCTGTTCGTTCCGTGCTTTGTTTTCTAAGACGTTCGTCATGCGCCGCCGCCAATGTTAGGAACCTCCCCGCGCTTATTCGCTTGGGTGGCCGATAGACAAGTTCCTTCAGGAAGCCGAAAGGAAGACGAAGCCGTCTGGCCACGCGCTCCATTGCGCCGATAAAGTCGGCGTGTCCCCTTTCCTCGTCTTTGCACAAGCCCTCTGTCCAGCTCCGGGCTTGTTCCACGAGCGTTGCTTCGCTCATACTCATTTCGGAACCCCGCACTTTCTTTTCGGACATTTACACACTCCAACGGTCCATAATGGTCTCGTTGGAGAACAACTTCATGTTTCATCTTCTTGGCCCTACTGCCTTGGGCGTACTCAGTGATATTGCCGACGAGCGCTTTGCAGAGCGCGAGACGGCGTTTGTGAATTTACGCGGAGCTACCCATCGCTTGGCCTACGACTGGCGATGGGGGAAAGGCGGGAAGGCGAGCGTAACGACCGCCCGCTTGCCTTCCCGCAGCATCAATCAGGGAGGGAGAAACGCCCTGATTGGAAAGCGATTGAAGAGCTGACCGCGCGCGTACCCGCGTGAAGGGGAGACGCCGGGGTGGATTCCCACAAATCTGCCCCGGCGTCGTCATGGGGTGACACCATTGGAAGTCAGAGACTTGTTACGGTGCCAAATCCCAATGACTACATTTCTCGATGCGAGACCGAAGTGCTTGGCGATCTTCGCGGCGGAGGTTTTCCCTTTGAGCGAGCAGACTTCGCGAACCAGCTCAGTTCGCATGGGCGGGATTTCATATGAGGGCAGCGGGAAGTCTGGTGGCTTGGGCCGAGGCAGTCTGGGAGACCTCGCACGGAACGCCCAATTGCGGACTCCACATCCAGAAGAAACGCGCCCCTCTGCGGCCGAAACCTCCGCCGCGATTGCGGCCCAGGTATACCGAAGCGCAACGCCTTTCTCGACAATCGCCTGCCGCGCGGAGAAATCAGACCAGCGAGTGTTCGCCTTGGATTTGACGCCAAGCCTCTTACACTCCTTGATTAGCAAGTTGGTCAAAGTGGTGTGTCCAGCGATGGAATTGAACGATTCGCCGTTCCTCACGCGCTCAACAAGCGGAGCCAGCGCGGCTTGCCGCTGGGCTAGCCTCTCTTGGCGGAGAGCCGCTTTAGTTTGCTTCAGCTCGACGTTTCTCGCGTGAGCCTTCGCCCATGAGCTTCTGGCGGGTTCAAGACCATGACGCTTGACGATCTGTCGGATGCGCTCGCGCGAGAGGCCAAGCGACACGCCGATCTGTGCATAAGTGTCACCGCGCGCTATCGCTACTTTGATTGTTTCCAACCGCGCCTGACGAACATGGCTAGGTATAGTCATGCTGCATCCCCCTTTTGCTGCACGAAGAAATCGGCTGGGCTGACCACCCCTTCGGTGATTTGCTCAATGCGGAACATGAATTGACGGCGGGGAACACGGTCTCCGCAGCGCCATTTCCGAACGCCGCTCGCCGTGCAATGGCCTATCAATCTGGCCATGTCGGCATCGCTAAACGAACGGAGCGCCATGTAGGCAGAAAGTGTCATGCCCCACGTACTAGCCCATTTCGGGAAGGTCGTCAAGCCCAATCTAACCCAAGAATGGGACGGGACAGGCCGGGCCACGTCTGGCATGCTCCCAGGCACGATGAGAAACGGGCTAAAAAGCGCGCGGCTCAAGCGCGGCATGACCCAGGTAGAAGCCGCAGCCGCATTAGGGCTTTCGGATGGCGGCTATATTAAAAAAGAGCAGGGAAGAAGGAAGTTGAGCGACGAGTTCATTCGCAAGGCGTGCGCGGTCTTCGGCGTTCGCCCCGATGAAATTATCAGTGAGGTTAATTTAATCCAGGCATCGGATCAAGGTGGCCTGTTGCCCATTGATCCAGAGAAACTATCTTCTTTTGTAGCTCAAGCCAAGGACCGGATAGCATCTCTGTCTGAGATTGAAGCGAAGAACTTGGTCTTAGCTTTGATATCAGCCTGTCGCACGCCCTGATATCTGCCCACGTTTCCTTTGAAATTTTGACGCTGAACTCGGCCCGCAAGCTGTCCCGCCTTGCGATCACGGCCGACATAACAGCGTCGTCCATCGTTCCCTCGTTCCCTTTGTCTTTGTTTTTCGCCCTGGGAAAAGAGCGAGTCGAACAAGCGTAACCGAAAAGTGGCCGGAATAGGTCATCACAAAAACGTGAGCGCCACTAGCAGATATGTGGGGTTGGATATTTTTCTCTTGACCTTCCCATTTTGGGCTTGACGTGTCCCAAATAGTGGGGTAGTCCTATCCCGTTCCTCAAACAACGAGGCGGGACATGTCATCCACAACGAGCCGGGACATCTACGCAGAGCTACGCCGCAAGCGGCTGTGGCTGCGGGTTGAGAAATACGCCGTGTGCGTGGTCTGCGCGTGCGTCGGGGTTCTCCTCATCTCGATGGTTAGCACTGTGATCGTCGTTCTCATGGACGCGGCAATGGACGCTCCGCAGACGATGGATGACGGGCAATGAGCGCCCGCTGGCGAGACAAGAAGGGCGAACCAGGGTTCGTCTTCCATGCGTGGATGCGGACGGTCGATGAGCTTGAGGATCAGATCGAAGAGTTGGTCGCGGCGCTGCTGGAAGCCAGAATTTGGGTCCAAGGAGCGCACGATCAGGTTAAAGGATTTCCTATCCCGTCTCAACCGTCGAAAGACACGCTCTCAAAAATCGATGCCGCCCTCGCCAAAGCGGAGGCGCAGTCATGAACGCCCTCGCGCTTTACATCCTTGCGGTCCTCGTCTCGCTCGCCGTTCTGCTTCTGATCATGACGGCCATCGGCGTCATCCGGCTGCGGAGGGACGGACGATGAACGCGGTCCCGTCTCTCACGTATGCAGAGCTTAAAGCGCTCCAGCCATGCGAAGACTCGCTTAAGCGAGTCGCCAAGCTCTTCGGCGGCGCTCGCAAATGGAATGGCCGAAAGATCTGCGCTTCGGAAGCCTGGTCAGTCGGTGCAACTTTTGATGACATCGTGTGGGCTGCGTCCGCTCTCGCTTGCAAGGACAAGGATGTTGAGCGGCGCTTGCGATTGTGGGTGGCGGATTGTGCCGCCCGCGTCCTCCATATTTATGAAAAAAACGGAGGCTCCGACGTGCCGCGCAAAGCCATTGTGGCAGCGCGCCAGATTGCTCGCGGAGAAATAGACGACGCCGCTGGGGCCGCCGCTAGGGCCGCCGCTTGGGACGCCGCTTGGGCCGCCGCTTGGGACGCCGAAGAACAATGGCAGTTCTCCAGACTGATAGAGCCGACTGGAGGGCGAGCCGGAAGATTGGCCATTGCCGGAGCCGCGCAAATGACCCCCGCAGCGCAAGAGGCGCAAGACCTCTTCACTCTTATCGCGGACACCCGCGCTTCAGAGAACGAAGCCTGCGCGAAGCTCATTGACGCTGAGGCAGAGCGTCATGAGCAAGCGCTGGAATGCTTCCCAATCGACGACCGCGATGACGATGACGAATACGCGATGCATGTATGCGCCGCGATGGACTTTCGTTCACTCGCCGCCTCCATCCGCGCGAGGGTTACGCAATGACCGGATGGAACCTACCTCCCGGCTGCACCGACCGCATGGTCGATGAGGCATTCGGATGTTCGCGCGATCATAGCGACCTCGCTGGAGCCGTGCGCGCCCTTCTCGACAAAGCCGGCATGCCCAGCCGCACCGTCGAGATCATCATGGAAGAGATCGCGGAGTGGGAAGACGACATGCGCGACCCCGATCCTGACGCCGAACGCGATGCCCGCATTGACTATGAAATGGACCGCGACCGATGAGCGATGACCTTCTCAAATACGCGAAAGAAAACGGTCCACTCATGGAGATGATGGCCAAACTGGCGATGGAACAGGCGACGCAATATTTCGCGGCTAAAGCGCGAGAGTTCGCCAAGAATCTGCCCCCAGACGCAACGGGGGAAATGGCCCTCCTAGCCTTCGCGGCGGCGATTGAATCAACCAACGCGAAGGTTTGGCCCAAGGGAAAATCTCAATGAGCGCCACTGAAACAATCCGCAATTGGGTGTTCTGATGAGCAAAAAGAAAAACCCCATGACATCGGATCAATCCGATTCTGTCGTCTCGTACAAAGGCTTCAATCGGGACTGGACCTGTCGAGGCTATCAGTTTGAGGTCGGCAAGTCTTATGAAATGGACGGCAAGATCGAGGCTTGCTCGCGCGGCTTCCATGCATGCGAACATCCCCTGAATGTCTTCGATTATTATCCGCCGTCGCTATCTCGGTTCGCGGAAGTCACTCAGTCAGGCTCTCTCGCGCGGCATGACGACGACACAAAAATCGCTTCCGCCAAGATCACGATCAACTGCGAACTGTCTATTGGCGAACTTGTTAAGCGAGCGGTCAAGTACGTTTTTGACCGAGCGAAGCCAGAAGACGAGAGCGCGACGGGCAACCGGGGCGCAGCGAGCGCGACGGGCATCCATGGCGCAGCGAGCGCGACGGGCAACCAGGGCGCAGCGAGCGCGACGGGCAACCAGGGCGCAGCGAGCGCGACGGGCAACCAGGGCGCAGCGAGCGCGACGGGCGACCGGGGCGCAGCGAGCGCGACGGGCAACCAGGGCGCAGCGAGCGCGACGGGCTACCAGGGCGCAGCGAGCGCGACGGGCGACCGGGGCGCAGCGAGCGCGACGGGCTACCATGGCGCAGCGAGCGCGACGGGCATCCATGGCGCAGCGAGCGCGACGGGCATCCATGGCGCAGCGAGCGCGACGGGCAACCAGGGCGCAGCGAGCGCGACGGGCAACCGGGGCGCAGCGAGCGCGACGGGCAACCATGGCGCAGCGAGCGCGACGGGCTACCAGGGCGCAGCGAGCGCGACGGGCAACCAGGGCGCAGCGATGGCCTCTGGTTATGATGGCCGCGTAGCCGGCAAGACTGGCAATGCGCTTTTCGCTGTCGAGCGCAATGAAAATTACGAGATCATCAGCGTTGCCTGCGGAATCGTAGGCAGAGAGGGCATCAAGGAAGGCGTCCAGTACGTCTGCAAGGGCGACCGTCTCGTCGAGGCGGCGTCATGAGCGCCACATCCGAGATCGCCCGTCGCAAGTCCGCCTACGCGCAGGCACGCACGCGACACACGGGAATCAGCGAAGCGTACACACGCCTTCGCGCAGCCGTACACGATGGGAGCTTGCCCATGAACTGTGCATGAGGGCGGCGCGCGCCGAGCTTGCACGCATGGATAGGACGCGCCGCGATCTTCGGACGCTGCGGGAAACGATGGCATTCGGGGAGGCGCGGTGATGAGCGAACAACAGATATTTGCGCCCGCCAATCTCCTCGCCGTCGTGCCAGCCATTCGCGCCGCCGACCGTGATTGGAAAGCCGTCGAGAATGCCCGCATCGAGGCCGGCTATGCATGGGAACCCATCGCAGCAAGCGGGCTAGCGCTCGTTTCCGTCCGCGTCGAAATCAGCAAGGAGCCGCCGAGGTGAGCCGCACTCATGGAATGAGTGGGACAAGAGTTCATCGCGTCTGGAAAGCGATGCTTGACCGGTGTCGTCGAGAGAAATGCGCTGCCTACAAAAACTATGGTGGGCGCGGTATCGCGGTGTGCGAGCGCTGGATGACGTTCGATAATTTCTTTGCCGACATGGGCCATCCCCCAGAGGGCATGCAGATCGACCGTATCGACAATGATGGAAATTACGAACCCGAAAACTGTCGATGGGCAACCAGGATTGAGAACGCACGCAACAAACGATGGACCAGCAAGGTGTCAATCAATGGGTCAGAGAGGATTGTGCAGGATTGTGCAACTGAAGTCGGCATCCAGGCAAAGACCATAAAGGCACGCATCCATCGCTGTGGCTGGGATCACAATAGGGCAATCAATGAGCCCGTCCACCGCCGTCTTATCGAGATAGACGGCGAACGAAAAACTTTAACCGATTGGTGTCGCCAGCACGGCGTTAGCTACTCAACGGTTTTCTATCGCCTCTTGAAGGGGATGTCCCCGCTTGAGGCCCTTGTCACCCCATCATTCCAAGGAAGGAAATCGCCATGACATTCTCAATCGTTGCGATGATTTGCGTAGCGGGCATGGCTCCGCAGTACTGCTCCCCGCTCCCCGGATATTCGCGCGATGTCGCGATCATTGGCGAAGTGTCCAATGAAATCGCGTGCGGGATTCAGGCGCAGGAATCGCTCGGCAGAATCGCGACGTTCCACGATCTCGCGCCGGGCGAGTTTGTGAAGATTTCCTGCGTCAGAAAGGGCTGACCGGTGAGCGCTTACGAAAAACTTGTTAGCGACGTTGAGGTCGAAATTAAGAACGCGCGCCAAGGTTACGAGAAGGCCCAAGCGGTTCGCATTTTGGGCGGCATCTTCCGCATTCTTGAGACGGTGACGCCGGAGATGCGCTCCGTACTCGACCAGGAAGATCTAAATCCGGAGGACTGGCTCGCCATGCTCCGCGCTTCTCCGCTTGCGCCGCCCTGAGCAGTTTTCCTCGAAATCAATCCACGATTCTTCTCATGAGTTGGCCCGAAGGTAGAATTGCCATGAATCGTTTTCTCAACACCATTGCCGCTATCGCGCTAACTACCACGACAGCCAACGCCGCCGTTGTCTATCTCGGGGGCCGATTCCATCCCGGTTTCACCGTTGGCTATATCGACGCCATTGATGGCCGCGACACATCGGGAGACTTCATAGGAGAAACAATCGATTTCTCCCACGCGCCGATCTTTCCCGGTCCCGTGACGGTATCTCTCGATACGCCCGACTATGGTTGGGAGAGCTTCACCTTCACGACGCTTGCCACGTTCACCGAGAATGCGGCCGGCGAGTTCTGGCAGCTTACGGACGCCAACCACGATCTGTTCGCCGTGAACCTCGTTAATCCCGGATTTGGCATTCCGAACTTCGGTTTGTTTGGCCAGTTCACGCCGCCACCGCCGCCCACTCCGCCAGCCATTCCCGATCCGCCCCCGTGCGTGAACTGCGATCCGCCCCCGCCATGTGTCGTGTGCGGTCCCACGCCAGTCATTGCGATTCCCGAGACTTCGACTTGGGTCATGGGCCTCATTGGCTTTGCGTGTCTTGGGTTCTCTGTCTTTCGGCAACGCTTGGCGACGGTGAGCCAATGGAAGCGGTCATGAGCAATCCCGACAGGTGGGATTGGTGGCTTAAAGCGCTTGCGGGCGATCCGCAGCCATCGCTTGTCAAGGGTGTGCCCGAATTCGGATTTTTTCTGCTTCGCGAGCGCAAGACACGGCGCACGCCAGAGGAAGAGCGAGAGATCGGTGGCCCTCGCCATAAGGTCACGACGACATTCGCCCCTGTTGCAATTTGGGAAGATGAAACGGGCTGGCATTGCGTCATTACGCGACCGGGCCACACATCGCATTTGACCGACCCGGCAGAGATTGATGAGGGCGTTTTTTCGCCATGCAGCAAGTGGCCGGTGGATCACGAAACCTATCTCGCCAAGGTCAAGGAATTGGATGGGAACAATGATTGAAGAATGGCGCATCATTCCAACCGCGAAGAAATACGAAGTCTCTTCAACGGGGCGTGTCAGGCGCTCTCAGCCATATCGCAGTACGAGGGTTGGGAGGATTCTAGGCGTAAACACCGACGCTCATGGCTACCAAAGTACTGCCATTAGTTTCGATGGGATTGGTACCAAATCAGCGCAAATCCATAGGCTGGTCTTGCTAGCCTTCGTTGGCCTGCCGCCAACCCCGAAGCACGTAGCTGCTCACTGGAATGGACAGCGCAGTGACAACCGCCCCGAGAATTTGAGATGGGCGACCCCCCGCGAGAACACCCAGGATAAGAGACGCCACGGCACATATCAAATTGGCGACGGCAATCCAAACTCGAAACTGACTGAGGACGACATCCAATCTAATCAGATGTGGAAATATGCGCTCGGCAGTGAGCGTCGCGTCCGCATTATTGCCCTCCTGCATCAAGTCACCGAAACCGCCATCCGTCGCATCCTCAAGGGAATGTCTTGGTCTCACTTGGAGTTCCAGCTATGAGCAACGTTGCCGTTATCGAGGGGCGCTCTCCCCGCTCCGTGACCGCCGACATGGCCGAGCGTTTCGGCATGGAGACGGCTGCTTTTGAATCCACGATCAAAGCAACCATTTTCGACGGCAAGGGGACGCGCGAGCAGTTTGCCGCCTTTCTGCTTGTCGCCAAGCAATACGACCTGAACCCGCTCACGAAAGAGATTTACGCCTTCCCTGGGCGAGGCGGGATCGTGCCGATTGTCTCGATTGATGGCTGGTTGAAACTCATCAACTCGCATCCTCAATTCGACGGGATGGAGTTCTCAGAGAACCACGACGAGAAGGGGGAGCTTTTCTCGGTCACATGCTCACTGTGGCGCAAGGACCGCAACAAGGCAATCGTCGTCACGGAATATCTGTCCGAATGCTACCGGGCGACCGAGCCGTGGAAAATGAAGCACCGTATGCTTCGCCACAAGACGCTCATTCAATGTGCGCGGTATGCCTTTGGCTTCGCCGGAATATATGACCCCGACGAAGGCGAGAGGATCATCATCAACCAATCGTCTCATATCCAACAGATCCCCACGCCTCCCACGCCACCGCCAAGCCCCGTGCGCGCCCAGCTACAGGCATCGGTCGCACTTATCGAAAAGCGCGCCGGCTTCGACTTCGACGAATACCGGAAAGGCCTCCAAGCCTGTGAAAAGGTCGAGGAAATGAACGCCGTCTTCGACAACGTTGTCGATAAGGGCGGCTTGTCGGAGGAAGAGACCGAAGAGTGTCAGCGCATTTTGAGCGAGATCGCAGCGCCTTTGTGGAAAGGCGACAATGACTAAGGCTGTCTTCACACTGTGGACGTCTCGGGCCAGAGACCATGTGATTTCGATGATCCGTGCTGCTCCCGTTGGCTATCGAGTGACGATAGTCGAGCCCAAGCGCACCGACGCTCAGAATGATCTCATGTGGCCACGCATTAGAGCCATCGCGAAGAAAGTCGATTGGGACGGCGAGCGACTATCAGAGGACGACTGGAAAGACATTTTGACAGCAGGATTCAGAGAGGAACGCGTAGTGCCCGGAATAACCCCCGGTACGGTGGTTCGTCTTGGGTTGCGTACCTCGAAGCTCTCGAAAAGCGAGATGGGCCAGTTTCTGGACTTCATTGACGCCTTCGCAGCCGAGCGAGGCGTCCGCTTTGATGCGGAGCAAGCCGCATGAGCCGACGCGAGTTCGACAGAAAGACCAAGGTCCTTCCTTTGTATAAGAGAGGACGTTCACTAGCAGAAACCCTAGACGCGTATTCCGTTCCGGAACCGAATAGCGGCTGTTGGATATGGCTAGGGGCCGCTAACAAGCGGTGGCATGGATCGCTTGGTTATCAAGGAAAGATAATAGGATCTCATCGCGCCAGTTGGCTGGTGCATAGGGGAAAGATCCCAGATGGCTTCTTCGTCTGTCACCGATGTGATGTCCCGCTTTGCATAAACCCTGACCATCTCTTCCTTGGGCAAGCTGTTGACAATGTTCGAGACATGCTCTCGAAGGGTCGCGGAACCAAGGCGAGAGGCCTGTCTCACGGACAAAACAAGCTGTCAGAAGACGATGTTCGATCTATCCGCTCATCGTGCTTGTCGCACCGTCGGATTGCTTCATCGTATGGCATTTCCTGCGGAACTGTATCAGGCATTCGCCGCCGTAAGATTTGGGCTTGGCTAAATGACGAGCCTGCCCAATGAGACGAGAATTTAGCCGCGCAGTTAAATTGGCGGTCATCAAGCGCGCCACCCGCGATGGCGTGACATTCTGCGAAGGCTGCGGCTGTCTCGCGAAGCGCTGGCAAATCGACCACACAAGCCCGGACGGACTCCAGGTCGATAAATCGAAGCCGCTGACCGCCGCTGACGGGAAGCTGCTTTGTGCTGGCTCACGCGATACGTGCCACGGTCGAAAGACCGCCGAGCAAGACGTTCCGGCTATCACGCTCGTAAAGCGTCAGGAAGCCGCTCACTTAGGCGCAGAGAAGCCCAACACGCAAAAGATCGCACAGAAGGCGAAGCCAGCGCGGTCAACGTACAAGCAGGATCAAATCCGAGCGCTTCGCGAGGTCCAATACAGAAGGCAGGCAGCGAAATGAACGAGCGCGCAAGCAAGATTCTCGACTCCGCCGATGCACTCAAGGACATCGTCGACAAGGAAGTGGGACGCCGCGTAGCCGAGCATCTGAACGGGACGCTTGATCTGCTCCACAAGGTCGCCCGCGCCGTCAATGACGCTCAGAACCATATCACGGCGGTAAGCGTCGGCTATTCGCATGGGTCGTTGCCGAAGAAGGGCGCTCGGTAGTGACCTCCCGCATTCGCACCGCAGACGCCGCCGACATGCTGGGGGTATCGCGACGAACGGTGCAGTCTATGACGGCGCGCGGGATGCTTCCTGGGGCCGCAAAGATAGGCGGAATCCTGACCTTCGACCGTGCTAAGTTGACCCGATATCTGGAAGGGGAGGAAGCCCGATGCCGAAGGAAAATCTCTACAAGCGAGGGGCGGTCTGGTGGATGCGCTGTTCCGCCGATGGCGTCGAGTACAGAGCGAGCTTACGAACAGGCGATCTTAAGACTGCGCGGCGGCTAAGGGACAAGCGTCTCGCTGAGATCACAGCGGCGGCATATCACGGCGAGGTCAAGCACACATGGGAAGAGGCAGTGACGGAATGGGCGGCGCACGCTATCGGACAAATTGGGAGGAGTACCGCGAAGAGGTATGCCGTCTCATTGGCTCAAGTGAAGCCCATGCTAACCTCTTTGGATATACGCTCAATCGACGGCAAAACGATCCAGCACCTGATCAATCAGCGCCGCCAAGTGGACAGGGCGACGTCAGCGACAGTCCGTCGCGATCTGACGGCGATAAGCCGGGTTCTTGAATACGCGGAGGCATTGGGATGGCGCGAGGGAAATCCTACACTGAGCAAGCGGAGGCTATTGCGGGAGAGGCGAGACCCGATAACCCTCCCGTCTATAGTGGATATTCAACTGATGTTATCAGCATCCAGTGCGCGCTTCTCCGCGCTTATCGAAGCGGCTTTGCTGACGGGTTGCAGGCAAGACGAGCTAGTCAATCTGACCTGGAAACAATTCAACGCCAAAACGGGAACATTGGAAGTGATCGGCAAGGGGAATAAGCGCCGCACGATCCAGCTGAGCGAGGAAGCGACGGCACACCTAGACGGCACAGTCCGCGTGCTCGGTTCGGAGCTGATTTTCTGCACGCCGCAGGGTACCAAATGGGCCTCGCCCGCGAGCTATTTCGTGAAGATCAGGGATCGGGTGGCGAAGGCGAATAAGGACTTCCGGCCCTTCCGATTCCACGATATGCGCCACCTTTGGGCCGTGGAAGCCCTCAAGGGCGGCATGGGGATTTACGCCCTGTCCAAGCACCTGGGGCATACGAGCGTGAGCGTAACGGAGCGGGTTTATCTGGCGTTTCTCACTCCCGAGGAAGCCGAGGCGGCGAAAGCGAAGGCAGCATGAGAACGCGCAAGAAACCCCATGAGCTGGTCGCCTTTCTAGTCCTTTGGGCAGATCGTTATGCTCGGGAATGCGGCCTAAATGGCCTGCACCCGACCCACTATGATCTAATGGTAAAATACGGATGTCGCATGGACGATTTCAAACGAGCAACGAATGTGCATAGAGAGGCACAAGCAGCGAAGGATAAAGGCGGTATGAGATGGATTCTAAGGGAAGATGGATCGTTATGTCTTTCCGGGTACCCAATCCGCATCACAGTTGCGAGGGGCCTTCTGCCGTTCCGTCTAAAGAGCGACTTCCACGGCAACGAAAGCCCTCACTTCACCCTCGAAAGCGCGAAAAAGGACGCCGCTCGGCTCTCGCGGGAGATAGACGAATTCACCCATGAAGAGACCGAGGCAGCAAAGGAGAAAACGGCATGAGCGACGCCCGCGACCGAGCCATCGAAGCCCTGTGCGATACAATCGAAGACCTTCGCAAGCACATCGCTGACCTGGAGATGATAATAAGGCAGGGGCCGCCGAACAGCCCCAGCAGCAAAGGATAAAGCAGCATGAGCGAGATCAAGTGCGAAGTCTGTGGGGCAACCAGATGTAAGCTCTGGCGGGAATACCAGACGTTCAGTCCGCGCATCCTCTGCGCCGTACACGCGGGGGCCGACCAAGAAAAGGACATTTCAACACTCGACGAGGATGGGCGTCGAGTTTCGGACGCGCATCCAGCATTTAGGACTGACCAGATTGGCTGGTATGTCCCATGCGTGCCCGCCGAGGATGGCTTTTGGGGATATACCTCTGTACCGGATTCCGCACTCTGGGAGTGGCGCAAGCTCCCTTCCTTGCCCGCCAACGGCACAAATTGTGGCACACGACCCACGGTTCACGATGGCGAAAATGCCCGCAACGCATAGAGAAACATGGTGCCGGATGAGGGGATTGAACCCCCGACCTTCGGTTTACAAAACCGCTGCAATGACGTGGCTTTGCCCTCAGTGTAACTTAGAAAACCTAACGTTAGCATGGACTTGCTGCGATTGCGCCACCGCGCAACCCGCGCCGGACGCGCCCGCGCAGCGGTTCGATGGCCACACAAAAGGCGGCACAGCAAATGAATCTTACTAATCGGATTAGAGTCGGGACGTTTTGGAGGAGGCGGGCATGAACCGATCCGAGAGATACGCCAG
>Ga0207693_10001794_pt1 | contig 18812 bp, 22 predicted proteins | sample LARL81metaG_FD_184347 | JGI IMG/M metagenome (GOLD analysis project Ga0207693, IMG submission 184347) | Corn, switchgrass and miscanthus rhizosphere microbial communities from Kellogg Biological Station, Michigan, USA - LAR L8-1 metaG... | ecosystem: Host-associated > Plants > Roots >...
TCGGCCACGAGAAGGGCGCCTTCACCGGCGCGCTCGCCCGCCGCATCGGCAAGTTCGAGGAGGCCAATGGCGGCACGCTGCTGCTCGACGAGATTTCCGAGATGGACGTGCGGCTGCAGTCCAAGCTGCTGCGCGCCCTGCAGGAGCGCGTGATCGACCGCGTCGGCGGCAGCAAGCCGGTGCCGGTCGACATCCGCGTCGTCGCCACGTCCAACCGCAACCTCACCGACGCGGTGCGCGAAGGAAAATTCCGCGAGGACCTGTTGTTCCGCCTCAACGTCGTCAACCTGAAGATCCCGCCGCTACGCGAGCGCCCGGCCGACATCGGCGAGCTGGCGCATTATTTCATCAAGAAATACGCGGCCGCCAACGGCCTGCCGGTACGCCCGCTGTCGGCGGAGGCGCGCCGCGCGCTCAACCTGCACCGCTGGCCGGGCAATGTGCGCGAGCTCGAGAACACGCTGCACCGCGCGGTGCTGCTGTCGAGCGGGCCCGAGATCGGCATCGACGGCATTCTGACGCCGGACGGCGCGCGGCTCGGCGAGACGCGCGGCGCGGCGGCGCAGGCCGCCGTCGCGGCCGAGCAGATCACGCGCCACATGGTCGGCCGCACCGTCGCCGAGGTCGAGCGCGACCTGATCCTGGAGACGCTCAAGCATTGCCTCGGCAACCGCACCCACGCCGCCAATATCCTCGGCATCTCGATCCGCACGCTGCGCAACAAGCTCAACGAATACACTCACGACGGCATGCCGGTGCCGCCGCCCGGCGGCGGCGAGCTGCGCGGCGCGGCCTAGCCCCGCCAACAAAAAGCCCGGCGCAAGCCGGGCTTTTTACGCAAAGGTGAGGTCGTGCCGGCTACGAGGTCTTGTCGGCGCCGCCTTTCTTGTCGCGCGTGGTGTCGATCTCGACCGCTTTGGCCATCAGTTCGTCGCTGATCGCCAGCAGCCGCTCCACCAGGACCCGCCCTTCGTCGGCCAGCCGGTTGCAACGCTCGGCCGCCTCGATCAAATATTCCTCGGTCTTCATGATTTCTCCGTGTGGCTTTGGGCGGGGATATGCATGAAAACCACAGCATTACAATGCTATTTTTGCCGCAGCCACGGGCTTGCGTGATAATCGTCGGGGTCCCAACAAGTTAGCCGAACTATGCAAACGTCCACGATCTACAAAATCGTCCCCGCGGCGCTCTGGCGCGAGGCCGAAGGCGCCGGCCGCTTTACCGGCTCCGCGGCCGATCGGCGCGACGGCTTCATCCATTTCTCCACCGCCGCGCAGGCGGCCGAAACGGCGGCCAAGCATTTCGCCGGCCAAAGCGATCTGTTGCTGGTCGGCGTCGATGCCGCGCGGCTCGGCGACGCGCTGAGATGGGAGGCTTCGCGCGGCGGCGCGCTCTTCCCGCACCTCTACGGCGCGCTCGAGTTTGCCGCCGTCACCCGCGTCGAACCGCTGCCGCTCGGGCCGGACGGACGGCACCGTTTCCCCGACCTCGCCGGCTAGCGCATGACATGCACACCGGCCATGCAAGGAACCCGCGCGCGCGCCATTCGTTAAAGCCGCGGGGTTTCCACACACCGGTATTGCATGTCAGCGCCCGATTTCGCTTGGGGTACTATTCACCCGTCCGCTCTGACGCACGCCGCCGCTTTCCTGCGGCGCGCGCAAGCGACCCCGCGTGCGCACGGCGCGTTGCGCTATCAATGCCCGGTCACCGGCAGCTTGGTGCTGGTGACCGACGAAGCGAGCCTCAAGCGCCTCACCGGCAAGCGCGGGCGCCTGCGCTGTACGGCCTGCCGCGAAATCCATTTGCTGGCCTGCGAAGCCGACCAGGCCGTTGTCGCGGCCGCAGGCGGCGCCTAGAGTCCTCCCGTTGGGCCCGCACGCGGCCGCTCCTTGGGGGGACTCTCATGCGCTATCTGACCGTTGTCGCAGCCTTTCTGTTGTCCACCGCAGCCGCCTTGGCCGGCGATCCGGTCGGCACCTACCGGGTGGAAGGCAGCAATCCGGGCGGCGGCGCGCCCTACAAAGGCACCGTCACCGTCGAGCGCACCGGCAAGACCTACCGCGTCATCTGGGTGGTGGCCGGCACCCGTTATGTCGGGACCGGTCTCGGCGACAAGGATTTCCTGGCGGTTTCCTACAAATCCGGCAACGACACCGGCCTCGCGCTTTACGGCGCCAAGGGCGACGACTGGGGCGGCATCTGGACCAATTCCGGCGGCCGCGACGTCGGCGCGGAGGTCTGGCGGCGCGAGTAGTCGCCTGGCGCGCGCACAGCGGATTTCCGCCCGCCCGCCCGCGCCATTAACCCCCCGCTAACCATAAAGTGGGCAAATACTGCCGGGTTGGGGGTTTCACCATCGGTGGATCCGCTCAGCGCCGACGTCCCGTCCGGGCCGTCCGGCGCGATTTGATGACGTAGTTCTTCCGTGTCCGAGCCGCCGGGGGCGTGGCGGCAACGCATGATCCGGAACGGCGGCAGCCGTTTTCGGAAACGACCATGCGGCAAGCACGATGGGTTGAATGAGCGACATCAGCGCCGCAGCGTCCCCCGCGTCCGCGACGCGCGGCATCACCCTCCCCGGCCTCGGCGACCTCGGCGCCCTCATGAAGCGCGGCGACATCGCGCTCGCGGTCGGCGTGATGACCATTCTGGTGGTGCTGATCCTGCCGCTGCCGCCGCTGCTGCTCGATTTCGCGCTGGCCATCTCGATCATCTTCTCGGTGCTGATCCTGATGACGGCGCTGTTCATCCACACGCCGCTGGAATTCTCCGCCTTCCCGACCGTGCTGCTGATCGCGACCATGCTGCGGCTGGCGCTCAATTTGGCCTCGACCCGACTCATCCTGGCGCGCGGCCATGAAGGGCCATCCGCCGCCGGCCACGTCATCGAGGCTTTCGGCAATTTCGTGATGAGCGGCAATTTCGTGATCGGCATCATCGTGTTCACCATCCTGGTGATCGTGAACTTCGTGGTCATCACCAAGGGCTCCGGCCGCATCGCGGAAGTCGCCGCGCGCTTTCACCTGGACGCCATGCCGGGCAAGCAGATGGCGATCGACGCCGAGCTCTCGACCGGCGCGATCGACGAGAAGGAAGCGCGCCGCCGCCGCCAGCAGCTGGAAGACGAAGGCGGCTTCTTCGGCGCCATGGACGGCGCTTCCAAATTCGTGCGCGGCGACGCCATCGCCGGCCTGCTGGTGGTGTTCATCAACGTCATCGGCGGCATGATCATCGGCATCGCGCAGCAGGGCTTGAGCTTCGCGGAAGCCGCGCGCTCCTACACCATCCTCACCGTCGGCGACGGGCTGGTCACGCAAATCCCCGCGCTCATCGTCTCGACCGGCGCCGGCCTCTTGGTCGCCAAAGCCGGCGTCTCCGGCTCCGCCGACAAGGCGCTGCTCAAGCAGCTGTCGGGCTATCCGAAAGCGCTCGGCATGTCGGGCGCGGTGATGCTGGTGATGGCGCTGTTGCCCGGCATCCCGATGATCCCGTTTCTGGCGCTCGGCTCGGGCGCCGCCGCGCTCGCCTTCATCATCGACCGGCGCACCATGCGCACCGCGGCGAGCGAGGCGCGCAAGGCGGAAGCCGCCGCCAAGACCGAGGCCGCCGACGAGCCGATCTCGACCGCGCTGCGCATGGACGACCTCAAGGTCGAGATCGGCTATGCGCTGCTGCCGCTGGTCAACGCGGCCGACGGCAGCGACCGGCTGACCGAGCAGATCAAGGCGCTGCGCCGCTCGCTCGCGGTCGAGATGGGCTTCGTGATGCCGGCGGTGCGCATTCTCGACAACGTGCAGCTCGAGGCCAACGCCTATGTCATCAAGATCAAGGAGGTCGAGGCCGGCGGCGGCAAGATCTGGGCCGGGCAATACATGGTCATGGATCCGGCCGGCGGCCAGGTGAAGATGCCGGGCACCCACACCACCGAGCCGACCTTCGGCCTGCCGGCGACCTGGGTCGAGGCCGAACTCAAGGAAGAAGCTTCGCTCAAGGGCTACACCGTGGTCGACGCGGCGACCGTGCTGTCCACCCATCTCACCGAACTGCTCAAGGGCAACATGGCGGAGCTTTTGTCCTACGCCGAGGTGCAGAAGCTGTTGAAGGATTTGCCCAAGGAGCAAGCCGACCTGGTGAAGGATTTGGTGCCGGGGCTGATCACCGTCTCCGGCATCCAGCGCATCCTGCAATTGCTGCTGGCCGAGCGCGTCTCGATCCGCGACCTCGCCACCATCCTGGAAGGCATCGCCGACGGCATTGCCGGCTCGCGCAATCCGGTGACGCTCACCGAGCACGTGCGCGGGCGGCTGGCGCGCCAGATCTGCGCGCAGCACACCGCCGCCACCGGCTACCTGCCGCTGATCCCGCTGTCGGCGGCCTGGGAGCACAACTTCGCCGAGGCCCTGATCGGCGAGGGCGACAACCGCCACCTCGCCATGCAGCCGTCGCGGCTGACCGAATTCATCACGCTGGTGCGCGAGCACTTCGAGGCGGCGGCGCGCGAGGGCGAGGCGCCGGTGCTGGTGACCTCGGCCGGCATCCGGCCGTTCGTGCGCGGCATCGTCGAGCGTTTCCGCGCGCAGACCCCGGTGATCTCGCAATCCGAGATTCACCCGCGCGTGCGGCTGAAGACGGTCGGAAGTATCTAGCTGCCGCCGCCAGCCGCATCGGAAACCGGCATTTCCAGAGGGGACGGCGGCCCTGTTAAATCGCGAATTCGTCGCTATATAAGAGAGGTCTTTCAGCCGCTACGTCGTGCGACGATATTGGAGCCGTCATGAGTAAATTCGATTACAACGCGCCCGCGGAGCTGTTCCCCTCGCGCAATCGCAAGATCGCCAACAAAGTCAAATACCGCCGTTTCGATCGTGCCGCCGAGGCCATCCGCTTCGCAGTCGAGGAATTGCCCGAGCCGCAACTGCTCGGCGCCTTCATCGAGATCAACGAGGAGCGGCTGAGCCACAAGGACATCCAGGCGCTGTACGAAAGCGAGAGCTATCCGCTCGCGAAGAAGGCGCATTAAACCGCCGCCGGCGCCGGTTTGACCGGCTGCGGCAAATAGCGTATGGACGACGCGTTGAAACCATAGTTTTCGGTTTTGCCTTGCTGCGCTGCCCCGGAATTGGGCGCTAAACAAGTCACCCCAAAAACTCGGATGTTTCGATCGCGCGGGACGGGAATGTCTCAGCGCGCATCTCAACTTAAGCAGCGACTAACGCAAGGAAAGCCAACATGGCCACAGGTACTGTCAAGTTCTTCAATACGCAGAAGGGTTTTGGATTCATCACCCCAAGCGACGGCTCGCGCGACGTGTTCGTGCACATCAGCGCGGTCGAACGCGCCGGCATGAGCACGCTCAACGAGGGCCAGCGTCTCACCTATGAAGTGGTGACCGAGCGCGGCAAGCAGGCGGCGTCCAACTTGCAGAACGCCTGAGTGCGGCAGCCCACCGCCACGACGAATGGAACGCCCGGCCCGCTCGCCGGGCGTTTTAATTCAAGCCAGTCCGTTGCAGGAGCGCGCGCATGGATATGACCCACAGATTCGGCGTCGGGATCAACGTCTATTTCGAGCCGCGCTTCGGCGATGCCGCCGCCCGCGGCAAATACAAGATCGTGCGCCAGCTGCCGATCGAGAATGACAACCGGCTCGCTTACCGGATCAAAAGCCTGGCCGAATCCTTCGAGCGCATCGCCGAGGAACACCAGCTGCGCCGCAGCGATTGAGCGCCGGCCGCGCCCGGCGCGGCCCCTGCAACCGCCGAAGAGCAAGTCGGTCGTCCGGCCGAAGCCGCTCGCGTTCCCGTGAGCGCGAAATCGGCGCAAACGCGCCCTCGGCGCGCCCGGGTTCCACGGCTTTTGCGCACGAAATCGCCTATTTTCAATAATTTTCACTCGTCCGTGATGTCTCGCACGGAACGGAGGGGGCGCACTTACGTTACCAAGCGAACGCGATGAGCCTTTCGCGCACGCAATGAACCATTTTCCGGGTCCGCGCGACTAACGGTGCGAGGACCCTGGAGGCTACCCAATGAACTGGTCACTCTACACCGCCGACCGCAGCACCCACCTCAAGATCGTGGTGGTCGGCCTCACCGCTGCCCTGATGATCGCCGTGATCGGCATTTCGGCGCGTGAATTCAACCTCGGCACCGACATCATGACCGCGCAGGCCCCGACCGTGATCAAGGCGCCGAGCGCGACGCAATTCACCGACACCGGCGGCGCCACCATCCGCTAAGCCGCGATTTGCCGCGCCTTGCGCGCGGTGCCTCGTCTGCCTTCCCCAAGCACGCCGCCGCTGCGGCGTGTTTTTTTATGGATTGCGGCGGCGATCTGCGGCAAACCTCACGCTAATGAATTCTTAGGCCGATTCCGATTCAGTGCGGACCGCATGCGACGCAAGCACCTGGCCCTCATCCTGGCCGGCCTCAGCGCACTGACTTTGTCGGCCGCCCTCGACATTGGCGGCGGCGCGCGCGCGGCGGCCTCCGACTACCAGGCCAGGCTCGCCGAGTACCAGCGCATTCACGGCGCCTACCAGGCCGAGGCCGACGCCTATTGGAACGCGGTTTCCGACAAGCGCCGCCTCCGCAACGTCAAGCGCCGCAACCATGAGCCGATGGCGCTCACCGACTACGTGCTCACACAGCCGCCGGTCTATGCCGGGCCGCGCAAGCCCATCGACCCCAGCGCGCCGCGCGAGCCGCCGCCCGAACGCCCGGAGATGCCCGTGGTCGCCGACTTCCTGGCCGCCGCCGCCGAACACTGGCGCTTCACGCCCGAGCGGCCGGCAAGCGACGCCGAATTCAAGCGCGCCTATGCGCGGGCGGCGCTCGCCGCCGGGCTCACGCGCGAGCAGGCGGTCGGCGTCTATAGCTTCGAGACCGGCGGCCGGGGGCTTTACGACACCCAGGCCGGCCTCGAACCGCCGCGGCCGGGCGCGCACGCGATTTCGCCCGCGCTCGGCTACAACCAGCTCTTGTCCACCAACACGGTGTCGATGCTGGGCGAAGACGGCGGCAAGTTCGTCGCCGCATTGCGCCGCAAGGCGGCGGCATTGCAGGGTGAGCGGCGCTTGGCGCTCGAGCGCAAGATCGCCGCGCTCGAGCGCATGATCGCCTTCACGCGCAAGATCCCGGCCAAATGGAGCGAATACGACCGCGTCGCCAAGGGCACGCCGCAAGGCTGGGGCATCCACGCCATCCTGCTCGACATCGACATCGGGCCGCTGCTGCAGGTGCAGAAGCTCGCGACCTCGGTGCATTTCGCCCGCGCCAAGGGCTACACGGCGCCGCTCTCGGCCGCCGAACTGGAATTGATGAACCTCACCGGCGACGGCAACGGCATCGACATGGTGATGATGCCGCAAGGCATGCGCGAACGCGTGCCGACCTCGAATTTCTTCCAGCCGCAGGGCTATGCGCGCAACCCGGTGGCGCGCCGCACCGCCACGGTGGCGGGCTTGCTCGCCGAAATCCAAGGCCACATGCTGCGCAATGCGCAGGCGGCCGGCGCGCGCGAACTGGCGGCGGCGTTTTAGGGCTTTCCATGATCGATATCGCCAGCGGTCACTCGGCGATCGACCGCTACCTCGCCGACGGCTACGGGCGCGTGCCCGGCATGTCCTCGCGCTTTGCCGCCGCCATTTGCGGCCATCTGATCCGCCGCCAGAGCGAAATGGGCGTTGTCGGCGCGCTGGCGGAAATCGGCACCTTCGAGGGTCGTTTCTTTATCGCCATGGCGCTCGGGCTGGCGGCGGGCGAAACCGCGCTCGGCATCGACCGTTTCGACTGGCCGGACGCCGGCGTCGAGCGCCGCTTCCTCGCCAATTGCGCGGCGCACGGCGTCGCGCGCGACCGCTTCGTCGCCTGGAAGGCCGACAGCCGCGAGATTGGCGCCGCGGAATTCGGCAGCAAGCTCGGGCAAAAGCCGCTGCGCTTTGTGCATATCGACAGCCATCATTCGCGCGACTGCTTGACCAACGACCTCGAGCTGGTGCACCGGCTGCTGCATGCACAAGCCATCGTCTGCCTCGACGACATGTTGCATCCCGGCTATCCGATGATGGCGTGCGCCGCCTTCGACTATCTCAAACGCCATCCCGAGATGCGGCTTTTGTCGGTCGTCGACCGCGAGGACATCGTGGCGGCGCCGAAATTCCTGCTCTGCCGCGGCGAGGCGCTCAAGACCTACCAGGACGACATGATGGCGGCCTTTGCGCGCTTTCACTTCACGCTCGGCGCCGACATGGAAAGCTATCTGGCGCTGGTGCTGACGCCCCATCCGCGGCTGGCTGAAGTCGTATAAACCGCGCTACTTGATCACCAGCGCCGGCAGCCAGAGCGACAGCGCCGGGACGAAGGTGACCAGCATCAGCACCGCGAACAAGACGCCGTAGAACGGCCAGATGCCGCGCATCACCTCTTCCAGCTTCACGTTGCCGACCGCGCAGCCGACGAACAAAGTCGAGCCGACCGGCGGCGTGAGCAGGCCGATGCCGAGATTGAGCAGCATGATCATGCCGAAGTGCACCGGATCGACGCCGAGCCTCATCACCACCGGCAGCAGGATCGGCGTGCAGATGAGAATCAGCGGCGCCATGTCCATCAGGCAGCCGAGCACCAGCAGCATGACGTTGATCAGCATCAGAATGACGTATTTATTGTCCGACAACGTCAGGAAGAACGCCGTGATGTGCGCCGGCATCTGCATCAGCGCCATCACGTAGCCGAACGACGACGCCATGGCGATGAGCGTCATCACCATCGCCACCGTCTTGAGCGTGCGGTGCACCAGCGCCGGCAGATCGCGCCATTTGTAGTCGCGGTAGATGAACATGGTGACGAAAAACGCCCACAGGCAGGCCATGGCGCCGGCCTCGATGGCGGTGAAGATGCCGAGCAGGATGCCGCCGATGATGATCACGATGGTGATCAGGCCCCAGAGCGCATCGATGGTGATCTTGAGCGCCTCGCGCACCGGAACGGCGTCGCCTTTGGGGTGGCCGTCGCGGTAGGCGATGAAGACGCAGAGCGCGACCAGCGCGACGCCGAGCATCAGGCCCGGCACCACGCCGGCCATGAACAGGCTGATGATCGAGATGGTGCCGCCGGTCGCCAGCGAATAGATCACCGCGTTATGGCTGGGCGGGACCATGATCGCCTGCACCGAGGCGCTGATCGTCACGTTGGTGGCGAAGGCGCGCGGATAGCCGACCTTTTCCATCTGCGGGATCATCACCGAGCCGATCGCCGAGGTATCGGCGACCGAAGAGCCGGATATGCCGGACAGGAAGGTCGTCGCCAGGATATTCACCGCCGAAAGTCCGCCGCGGATGCGCACCAGGCCGACGATCACGTTGGCAAAGCGCACCAGCCGCCCGGCCATGCCGCCTTCCGCCATGATCGCGCCGGCCAGCACGAAGAACGGAATGGTGAGCATCGCGACTTTGCTGACGCCGTCGGAGATTTTCAGCATCACCGCCTCCGGCGGAATGCCGATCCAAAGCGCGCCGACCAGGGCGCCGAAGCCGAGCGCGTAGGAGATCGGCATGCCGAGGGCGAAGCAGAAGAACAGCGTGCCGAGCAGGATGATGAGGTCCATCGCCGCCTATTCCACGGGTAAATGCGGGTCGCCGCCGGCGCCGGCCGGGCGTCCGATGGTGAGGTGCTCGATGATGAACAATAGCGTCAGCAGGCCGCCGGCCGGGATCGGCGAATAGACGACACCGACCGACAGAAACGGGAAATCCGCGATGGTATTGTCCCAGGTCGCCTGACACAGTTTGATGCCGTAGATCACCATATAGACCGCGATCACGGCCATCAGGATCTCGACCAGCAAGGCGGCGGCGCGCTGGCCCCTTTCCGGCAGCAGGTCGACACCGACGGTGACCGCCATATGGACCCCGAGGCGGTAACAGGCCGCCGCGCCGAAGAAGGTCAGCCAGATGGTGAGCAGCACCGCCGCCGGCTCCGGCCAGGAGGCGGCGCTGTTGAGCACGTAGCGGGTGTAGACGCCCCAGGGGATGACCGCCGAGATCAGCACCAGGGCGCTGCCGGCGATAAGGACGCACAGCATATACAGCGCGTCCATCGCCTTGCGGAAGTGCGGCGCCATTGTCCCCCTGCCAATCCGCTCGTCACGCCGGGACGCGCGTAGCGCGGGCCCGGAATCCATAACCGCCGACCGGAGTATGGATTCCGGGTTTCGCACGCTGACGCGTGCGCCCCGGAATGACCGACTACTTAACTTCCTGGATGCGCTTGACGGTGGTCGCGTATTTGGGACCGTATTTGTCCCAGACCGGCTTCACGGCATCCTGGAATTTCTTCTTCTCGGCGTCCGACACCGTGATGATTTGAATGCCGGCGGCCTTGGCCTTGTCCATCGCCTGCTGCTCGTAGACCTCCCACAGCTTGCGCTCTTCGAGTTGCGCTTCCCTGGCGAACTTGATGAGCAGCGCCTGGTCCTCTTTCGACATCGAGTCGAATATCTTTTTCGACATCACCAGCATCTCGGGCACGATCAGGTGCTCGTCGATGGTGTAGAACTTGGCCACCTGGTAATGGTTGTCGAACACGAAGCTGGGCGGATTGTTCTCGGCGCCGTCGATGACGCCGGTCTGCAAGGCGCTGAACACCTGATCATAGCCCATGGCGACGCCGTTGCCGCCCATGGCGTTGGCCATGTCGACGAACATCGGGTTGCCCATGACGCGGAATTTCAGGCCCTTGAGGTCGGCGAGCGTCTTGATCGGGTGCTTGGTGTCGTAGAAATTGCGCGCGCCCGCGTCCATCCAGCACAGGCCGACCAGGCCCTTGCCGCTGTTGGTCACCTTGTCGAGCAGTTCCTGCCCGATCGGCCCGTCGATCACCTTCTGCATATGCGCGGTGTTGCGGAACACGTAAGGCAGGTTGAACACATTCAAGTCGTCGACCACCGGGCCGAGCGCGCCGACCGAAACGCGCGCAAAGGCGATGGCGCCGATCTGCGCCTGCTCGATCGCTTCCTTCTCGCCGCCGAGCTGCATCGCGGGATACATCGCGACGGTGATGCGGCCGTTGGTGGCGGCGGCGAGCTTTTTGCCGAGGTTCTCGACCGCGACCACGGTCGGGTAGCCGGCCGCGTGCACGTCGGAGGCTTTCAGCACCAGCTTCTGCTGGGCCTGCGCCGAACCGGCGGCGATTGTCGCGAGGCCGGCGGCGAACAAGGCTGTGGTGAATTTCATGATCGGTCTCCTCCCAAGTCGGCGACGGATGACCGGCGCAGGTTGCTTGCGCCGCCCGGCTTTGTTATCAGGTCATATGATGACCTGACCGCCCAGCCGGATGTCAAGCCGTTGCCCAAGCCTGCGCCCAAAAATCTCGCGCTGTTGCAGCCGCTCGACGCCCCCGGCCGGCTGAGCGCGCAGCTGGCGGCGCGGCTGACGGCCGACATCACCAGCGGCAAGCTCGCCCCCGGCGCGCGCCTGCCGACCGAGCAGGAAATGATCGCCGCCACCGGGGTTTCCCGCACCGTCATCCGCGAGGCGGTCGCCGCCTTGCGCGCCGACCGGCTGGTGGTCACCCGCCAGGGGGTGGGCGCTTTCGTCGCCGAGCAGGTGCGCCGCCCGTTCCGGGTCGATTTCGACGAGCATTCGCCGCTGCGCGAGGTCTTGAACGTCATGGAGTTGCGCACCGGCGCCGAAATCGAGGCGGCCGGGCTCGCCGCCGAGCGCGCCTCGCCGGCGCAGGTCAAGAAGGTCGCCGGCCGCTATGACGCCATCCAGGCCGCGATCGAACGCGGCGAACTCGCGGTCGACCAGGATTTCGCCTTCCATTGCGAGATCGGCGACGCCACCGGCAACCCGCAATTCCGCCGCTTCCTGGAATATCTCGGCCGCTTCATCATCCCGCGCCGCACGGTCTGGGGCTCCTCGGCGCCGGCGGCCAACCGCGCGCATCTCGAGCTGTTCCAGCGCGAGCACAAGGACATCCTGCGCGCCATCGAGGCGCACGCGCCGCAGGCCGCGCGCGCGGCCATGCAACGCCATCTGCTCAACAGCCGTGCCCGCTACGAAAAGATCGCCGCCGAGCGCGGGATCAAGTAGAGAGTGTCCATGCAAAACGTTCTGGTTACCGGCGCGGCCGGCGATATCGGCACGCGCCTGCGCCGCCTGCTCAAGGGGGTCTACCCGCGCATTCGGTGGAGCGACCTGCGCACGCCGGTGGATCTCGCGGCCGACGAGGAATTCATCGCCGCCGATCTCGCCGACATCGCGCAAGTGGAGAAGATCGTCGCCGGCATCGACGGCATCGTGCATCTCGGCGGCCATTCGGTCGAAGGCCCGTGGCCGACCATCCTCAACGCCAACATCATCGGCTGCTACAATCTGTTCGAGGCGGCTTACCGCGCCAAGGTCGAGCGCGTGGTGTTTGCGACCTCGAACCACGCCGTCGGCTTCTACCCGCGCGACAAGACCATCGGCGTCAACGTCACGGTGCGGCCCGACAGCCGCTACGGCGTGAGCAAGGCCTTCGGCGAGGCGCTCGGCGCCTTCTACGCCGACAAGCACGGCCTGCGCGTGACCTGCATCCGCATCGGCAATGTCGGCGACGCCCCGCTCGACCAGCGCCGGCTGTCGATCTGGCTCAAGCCGGAGGACCTGGTGCAGCTGATCCGCATCGGGCTCGAGCACCGCGACATCCGCTTCGAGATTTTCTACGGCGCATCCGACAACGAAGCCGGCTGGTGGGACAACAGCAATGCGCGCCGCCACGGCTACAAGCCGCAAGGGCGGGCCGAGGATTTCCGCGCGCAGGCGATGGCGGCGCAGGCAAAGCTCGCGCCCGATCCGGTCGGCGACCGCTTCCAGGGCGGGCCCTTTTGCAGCGACGAATATGACGCCGACCAGCGGCCTTAGCGCCCTGCTCGCCGGCCTGCTGCTGGCGGCCGCGCCCGCCGCCGCGCAGGATATCCGCGGGCTCGAAGTCTGCACCGCCGAAAAGCAGATGGAGCGGCGCACCGGCTGCCTGCAGGCCAATGTCGAACTGCTGCATCAATTGTTGCTGAAGACGACGCGCGAGAGCAACGCCAGGCTCGCCGCCACCGAACGCGACCTCGCCGCCGCACGCGCCGAAATCGCCGCGCTCAAATCGGCGCTCGCCAAGGTCGAGGGCGAGCTGGCGGCGTTGAAGAAGACGGAAACCAAGAAGCCGTAACGCCGGCCAGGGGCGCCCTAGCCGACCGCCTAACCTCGTGTATGGTGCCGCGCGCGTGCAGCGGGGGAAATCGCCGTGGATCAAACGATCGGCGTCCTGATCGCCATCGTCTCGAGTTCGCTCGGCGGCTCCGCCGCCGCGGTGACGCGCTATCTCGCCGCCGGCGCCGACCCGATCACCATGGCGGTGCTGCGCTGGGCCATCGGCTTCGTGGTGGTGCTGCCGGTCGCGCTGGCGATGCGCGCTAAATTTCCGCCGCGCGCCGACTGGCCGGCCGTGGTCGCGCTCGGCATTTGCTTCTTCGGGCTGTTCTTCATTTTCTACAACATCGCGGTCGGCTACACGACCGCGGCGCGCGCCGCACTCGCGCTCTCGACGCTGCCGCTGCAGACCATGGTGGTCGCCGCTTTGCTCGGCATCGAAGCGCTCAGCCTGCGCAAATCGCTCGGCGTCGCCATCGCCATGCTCGGCGTGTTCGGCGCGCTCGCCTCCGGGCTGTCGGCGGCGCCGCAAGGCGCCTGGCGCGGCGAAGCGATCATGACCGGCGCGGCGCTCTGCATGGCGTTTTACAGCGTGTGGACGCGCCGTTTCATCGAGCGCTCGAGTGCGCTCGGCTTCCTCACCGTCGGCATGGGCGCGGGCGCGGCCGCGCTCATCGTGGTCGGCCTGGCCAGCGGCCGCCTCGCGGTTTTGGCGAGCTTTACCGCCGCGCAATGGACCGCCGGCATTTATCTCGGCATCGGCGGCGGTGCGCTCGCTTTCATCCTGTGGGTGATGGCGCTGCAACGCACGACCCCGACGCTGGTCACCAACACCATGGCGGTCAACCCGATCGCCGCCGCTGTGCTGGCGACGCAATTGGTCGGCGAGCCGATCACGCTCAATCTGGTGGTGGGCCTGATCGCGGTGTTCGCCGGCATCTTTATCGCCACCAGCCAGGGCGCGGCGAGCGTGCGCGCGGCGCCCTAAAGCCCGCGCCAGCGCACGAACAGCCAGGTCGCCGCGGTGGTCACCACCATCAAGCCGAGGGCGAAGGGATAGCCGTAGCTCCAGTTCAGCTCCGGCATGTTCTTGAAGTTCATGCCGTAGACGCTGGCGACCAGCACCGGCGGCGTCATGATGATGCCGATGAAGGTGAGGGTGTTCATCACCTTGTTCTGCAGCAGCCCGATATAGCCGACCACGCCGTCGAGCAGGAAGCCGGCGGTGGTCGACAGGTCGTTTTCCGCTTCTGCGATCGATTTCAAGTCGCGCTCGAAAGTCTCGAGCTTGGCGGTGAGCGTCTTCGGCACCTCCTGCTCGCGCAGGAAGCCGATCATGCGGCGGAAGCTGAGCACGCTGCGCCGCAGCTTCACCAGGAGCTCGCGGCTGGGGCCGAGGTCGGTGAGCACGCGCTCGAGCTGCCGGTTGCGCAGGCGCGGCGAGGCCTCCAGCAGCCGCCTTCGCTTCCGGGGCGCATGATGCTGGAACACCTGCGTGTTGATGCGGTCGAGGTCGTGGCCGACTTTGTCGAGGATGTTGTCGGTATGGTCGACGATCATGTCGAGGATGGTCGCGAATACGTCGTCGCGCCCGGATTTGTGGGTGAAGCAATTCTCGCATTCCTTGATCAAGGCGCTCATGCCGGGCGGCGCGCCGTCCGTCGCCGTCACCAGCACGTTCTTGGCGCGGATGAAGGTGACCTTGATGAGGTGCGGGTCTTCGTTCTCGCGCAGCGTCAGCAACAGCCCGGTCATGGTGAGCTGGCGCTCGTCGGCGCTGAAATGACTGGAAACCTGGAACGGCTCGTAGTCGTTGACCGGCGAAACGTCGATTGCAAGCGCCTCCTCGACCTGTTTCTTCTCGGCCTCGCTGGCGTCGCACAGGTCGACCCAGTGGGCCTTGCGCAAGGCCGCGGGCGTTGGCTCGCCGTCGCGCTCGCGCAAGTCGCCGTCCTCGATCTGGTAGATTTTGAGCACTCCAGCGCCCTCCCGCGCGTCCCGATCCCGCGCGGAACAACGCAAAGTTCCATATTTGGTTGCGCCCAAACGCAACGGCCCGGCGTCAAAGCCGGGCCGGAAAACAATAACGTGGGGGATTGCCGCTAGGCTTGCGAGCCGTTGGTGGTGAAGCGAAGTCCGGCGATGCGGTCGAGCTCGGCCTGCTCGCGGGCGTTCTCTTCCGCCTTCTCGCGCGCGTGGTCGCGCTCGTCCAGCATCTCGACCTTCTTCAATTCCTCGAAGGCCTCGCCCAGCATGGCCTTGGCGTCGTCGAGCTGGGCCTTGAGTTCGCCGGCCGAGCGCTTGAGGTTCTCGCGCCGGTTCATGGCGGCCTTGGCATAGGTCGGATAGGCGAAATGGCCGGGGTCGTGGATGCCGGCGCGGTCCTGCTCGAGCTTGATCTCGCGCTCGAGCTCGGCCGCGATGCGGTCGAACTCGGCGATCATGGCCTCGATCTGCGCCACCTTGCGCCGCTTCTCGTCGACCTGGAATTTCTTCAGGCGGATGAGGGTTTCGCGTGACTTCATCGACTCTTTACTCCCCCGAAGCCCCGAATGCGCGCGTTCGGGCATGACGATGCCCTGCCCGCGTCCCGGACCATGCATGAGGCGGATGGTGGGGCAATAACGTTAGTTTTCGGTTTCTTTAATCTTAAGGATTTGTTCAAGCCGCCGATATCCCTCCGCCAGCGTGGTCGCCTCCTCCTTGTTCTGGCTCAAAAACGCCTCCAGCGGCTTGTGCAGGCGGATGGCGGCGTCGACCTCGGCGCTGGAGCCGGCGCGGTAGGCGCCGAGCCGGATCAATTCCTCCATGTCGGCATAGGTCGCCATCACCTGGCGGGCCTCGTTGATCACCGGCACGAAGTCGGGGTCGGCGGCGCGCGGCATGGTGCGCGAGATCGACTTGAGGATGTTGATCGCCGGATAGCGGCCGCGCTCGGCGATCGCCCGCTCCATCACGATATGGCCATCGAGGATGCCGCGCACGGCATCGGCCACCGGCTCGTTATGGTCGTCGCCGTCGACCAGCACGCTGAATATGCCGGTGATGGTGCCCTGGTCGGTGCCCGGGCCGGCGCGCTCCAGCAAGCGCGGCAGTTCGGTGAACACCGTCGGGGTATAGCCTTTGGCGGTCGGCGGCTCGCCGGCCGAGAGCCCGATCTCGCGCTGCGCCATGGCAAAGCGGGTGACCGAGTCCATCAGCACCAGCACGTCCTTGCCGAGGTCGCGGAAGAATTCGGCGATGGCGAGCGTGAGGTACGCCGCCTGCCGGCGCATCAGCGCCGGCTCGTCGGAGGTCGAGACCACCACCACCGAGCGGGCAAGGCCGGCCGGCCCGAGGTCGTCCTGCAAGAATTCCTGCACCTCGCGGCCGCGCTCGCCGACCAGGCCGATGACCGAGATGTCGGCGGCGACGTTGCGCGCCAGCATCGACAGCAGCACCGACTTGCCGACGCCGGAGCCGGAGAAGATGCCCATGCGCTGGCCGCGGCAGACGGTGAGGAAGGTGTTGAGCGCGCGCACCCCGAGATCGAGCGGCTCGCCCACCCGCATGCGCGAATGCGCCGGCGGCGGCGAGGCGCGGAACGGATAGGGCGCCGGTCCCGGCGGCAGCGGGCCGAGGCCGTCGATCGCCTCGCCCATGGCGTTGATGACGCGGCCGAGCCAGCGCTCGGCCGGGCGCACCGAGCCGACGGCGCTTTGCACCACCGCGCGGCAGCCGCGCCGCACGCCGTCGAGCGCGGCAAACGGCATGGCGAGCGCGTGGCCGTGCGCAAAGCCGACCACCTCGCACGGGATGCGGGTCACGCCGGTCTCGAGCGTCAGGCGCGCCCCGACCGACATGGCGTGGATCGGCCCCGCCACCTCCACCATCAGCCCGCGCACGGCGGCGACGCGGCCATAGATCTCGACGGCGTCGAGATCGGCGATCTGCTCGGCCAGCGCTTTCATCATGGGCGTGCGCTCGCGTCGCGCGTGAGGGCATATTCCCTCCCCCCTTGCGGGGGAGGGTTAGGGAGGGGGGTAGAAATTTCCGACGACGCTTGAGGCTTACCCCCCTCCCGACGCGCTTTGCGCGTCGACCTCCCCCTCAAGGGGGGAGGTGAAAGAGAGCCAGCGGCGGCACCGGGCGCCTGCCCCCGGTAACCCGCCCTTAGGCTTACCGCCGCTGTTCCGATTTTAACTCGGTGTTTACCCGCGTCGTTAATCATTGGGTCATCGTCCATGGGACAGCGGCCGAAAGATTCGCCCGGCCGGACGGCAACGGCGAGTCAGGAGAGTCGGTTACCGCCTACTCTTAAACTGGAGCTTTAACCCGGCGCGTGCCTAAAAACCGCTTCCAGGCAACACCTTAAGCCGATTCGGGGGGTCCTGACCATCGGCGCACTTGCCCAGGAGAATCAGGTTTTGTTAACCATGGCGGCATAGTGTCGAATCGCGTGTCCCGGAAGCGTTTGGACTTCACCTCGCCGCCCGAAATAGCGGCGGACCTAAAAAGGCCGGTTGCGGCGAAGGGGACTTAAATGCGCGTTCTACTCATCGAAGACGACAGCGCGACCGCCCAGTCCATCGAGCTGATGCTCAAATCCGAGAGCTTCAACGTCTACACGACGGACCTCGGCGAAGAGGGCGTCGACCTCGGCAAGCTCTACGACTACGACATCATCCTGCTCGACCTGAACCTGCCCGACATGTCGGGCTTCGAGGTGCTGCGCAGCTTGCGGGTCTCAAAAGTTAAAACCCCGATCCTGATCCTGTCCGGGCTTGCCGGCATCGAGGACAAGGTGAAGGGGCTCGGCTTCGGCGCCGACGACTACATGACCAAGCCGTTCCACAAGGACGAGCTGATCGCGCGCATCCACGCCATCGTGCGCCGCTCCAAGGGCCACGCCCAGTCGGTCATCAACACCGGCGATCTGGTCGTCAACCTCGACACCAAGACGGTGGAGGTCGGCGGCCAGCGCGTGCACCTGACCGGCAAGGAATACCAGATGCTCGAGCTGCTCTCGCTGCGCAAGGGCACCACGCTCACCAAGGAGATGTTCTTGAACCATCTCTACGGCGGCATGGACGAGCCGGAGCTCAAGATCATCGACGTCTTCATCTGCAAGCTGCGCAAGAAGCTCGCCAACGCCTCGAGCGGCAAGAACTTCATCGAGACGGTGTGGGGCCGCGGCTACGTGCTGCGCGAACCGAGCGAAGACGACGCCCGCATCCCGGCGTGAGCCGAAGCCGCGCCGCCGGCGCGGCCTGTATCCAGACGCCCGCGCAAGATCGGCCCTGTGAACCGTCGCAGCAGCCGACCGCGCGCGACTGCGACGTGGTATCGACGTGCCGTCTTCCGGTTGATCGAGAAGACGGTTGCGCCGCTGTTTTAGCGACCCGCTCGCTGCGCGCTTGGAGCGGATCTCCGGTGCTGCAGCTTCTCTGAACCCTTCACGCCTGGCGTCTTCCGCGCTAGCCCTATCGCTGGCACAAGCGTTGCTACCCCGCGCATGGCAGAGGGAACGCCAGCCACCAAGCACACCCAGGAGCCGCCCATGACCCGTGCCGATCTCACCGAAAAGATTCTCGACATCAAGCGCGACAAGGGCTGGATGTGGAAATACATCTGCGAAGAGATCGGC
>Ga0207693_10001796_pt1 | contig 18812 bp, 12 predicted proteins | sample LARL81metaG_FD_184347 | JGI IMG/M metagenome (GOLD analysis project Ga0207693, IMG submission 184347) | Corn, switchgrass and miscanthus rhizosphere microbial communities from Kellogg Biological Station, Michigan, USA - LAR L8-1 metaG... | ecosystem: Host-associated > Plants > Roots >...
CCGTTAGACGTTCGTTAGACGATGACCAAAAAGAGCCGGTGAAGCAGGCCGCAAGTAGTTGATTTATATGGCGCCCCCGGCCGGAGTTGAACCGACGACCTACCGCTTAGGAGGCGGTCGCTCTATCCACTGAGCTACGGGGGCGTATTGGGGACAAGTCTACCGGCCCGGCGTACGAAGCTGCCATCCCCGTAGCCGGTCGTCCAGGCGTACGATGCCACTTAACACTCCAGTCCATGATCCGTGCCGCTGACCCACAGGAGGCCTTCATGACTACGTCCATCAGTGTCGGACACTCGCCCGACCTTCACGTCGACGTCCGCCACGTCCCCATGGGCCGCCCCGTCGAATGGCTCGGTCGCGGCTGGGACGACTTCAAGGCCATCGGCGCCGCAGGTCTGGGATACGGCGCGCTGATTTCGATTCTGGGCGGAGTGCTCCTGATGCTCGGAAGCACCCATCTTTATCTGGTGGCGGCGGCGGTGACCGGCTACCTACTGGTCGGCCCTGTCATGACGACCGGCCTGTGCGAACTCGCACGCCGCCACAGCGCACGCGAGCCACTCGGATTTGATGAATCACTGCAGGCGCTGACACGCAACCCCGACGGGCTGCTGCACTTCGGTGGCGTGCTCGCCCTCATTGCGCTGCTGTGGTTCGCACTGTCGGCCGTGCTGCTGCAATCGGCCTTCAGCGCCGAATCGCCAAGCCTTGCGGTGGTGCTATGGGGTGGCGCACAGACCCTGGGAACGAGGCAGCTGCTCGGCTACCTCGGCTGCGGAGCCGTTCTGGCCGGGGTCGTATTCGCGGTGTCGGTGGTTGCCGTGCCTCTCATCATTGACCGCCACGCAACTGCATCGCAGGCCATTCGCGCCAGCATCCGCGCGACGTTTGCAAACCTTCCGGCCATGATCGTGTGGGCCGCGCTGATCGTTGGCCTTACCGCGCTCGCATTCGCGACCTTTCTGGTCGGCATGGTGGTGATTGCGCCCTTGCTGGGATACGCCACCTGGCATGCCTACCGCGACCTGATCGCCTAGCGCGGAGTTTCCACGGTCAGTAGTCGCGGCGGAGCATTGGCCCTGAAGTCAGTCGAAGTGGGCTGCAAAGTGTGCCGCAGCCGCATCGAACAGCTTCATCCAGGACGCGTAGCGCGCCAGATCATGAATCTCGTCCGGCATGATCACGACTTCGTGCGGCACATGGTGGCTGCGCAGCGCCTCAAGCAGCTCCGATGCCTGCTGCGAAGGCACCGCCCGATCGTCGTCCGCCTGCACCAGAAGCACGGGCGCCCGCCAGCGGTCGATGGTCGCAATCGGCGATGACTCCACGGCGCGGCGGGTGGCTTCCGGTGTATCCGGAGGCAACCCGATCGAGGTTAGGAAAGTGGCCCAGTTGTACACCCCCGCATAGTCGACGCCCGTCGCAAAGGCATCCGGCGCCCGTGCCAGCCCGAGCGCCGTCATCAGGCCCCCGTAACTGGCGCCCCAGATACCCAGCTTCGCGGGGTCCACGTCCTTGCGCGCCTTGAGGTAGGCCACCGCACCGAGCAGGTCGTGAAGCTCGCTGCCGCCGCCGGGGCCAAAGTCGTCCGCTTCGCGATACTCCAGTCCGTAGCCAATGCCACCGCGATAGTTGACCGACAGGACGATGTAACCCTTCGCCGCCAGGTACTGATTGAGGCAGTACATCCAGTTATAGGCGCCCATCGGGTGGAAGCCGACCAGCATCTGCCGGCGCGGGCCACCGTGGAAGAACAGGATCGCGGGTCGCGGCTTTGCATCGCGATCCTGCGGCGCAAAGAGTTGCGCGTGCACATCGTGCCCGTCCTCGGCCCGAAAAGTCACCGCTTCGGGAGTTACGAGCTGCGCGGAGGGGAAGTCCGCCGGTATCTGCTGCGGCGCGAGCGCCTCCCAGCGGTTGTTGCTCGACAGCATGACCGGCTGCAGGGGATGCGTCCCATCGCTGCGCAGCGCAAACACGGCGCCGGCGTTGTTGATCTGTGGGGTGTCCTCGATCCCGGTGTCGGCTGCCAGGATTCTTGCACTGCCGCGATCGGTGTCGAGGGCGAAGATGTGAAGGCGGTCCGGCTCCCCTTCCTTACTGGCGGAATACACGATGCGCCGCCCGTCCGCACTCAAGGAAGTGTGGGCGATCTCGGAGCGACCGGCGGTCAGGGCCTGCGCGGTACCACCGCCGACGGGCACCGCGTACAGCTGCAGCCAGCCACTCCTCTCCCACGGAAACACCAGCTGATCCGCCGCGTTCCAGAACAGGTTGCGCGGCGACAGGGTCGGGGCAAAGACGCTGCCTGCACCGGCGTCGGCGGTCCAAATCGCGCGCCCGGCGCCGCTGCGCACGTCGGCGATCCAGATCGACCAGCACTGGCCGCTGCGGCGCGAGATGAACGGCGGCGCCCGCTCCGCGGGCACACGGATGAAGGCGATGCGGCTGCCGTCTTTGGAAAATACCGGCGAAGTATCGCGGTCGAGGCCAGGACTCATCCACGCGATACTCTGGCGCGAGAAATCGTAGACGCCCACGAGGGCGTGACTGCCCCGATCGCTGACGAAGGCCACTAGCTTACCGTCCGCCGACCAGGTCACTGACTCGATCATCCCCTTGTCCACGATCAAGGGCTGCGGTGCGCCGCCGCCCACGGCGGCCGTGAGGATCTGACGCTTGTCGAGGTAGAGCAGACGCGTGCCGTCGGGGGAGAAGGATGGACTGTGACCCGCGCCGATGCGCCGTGCTGGGGCGCCTGAGCGGGATGCCACCCACACCTCGCGCGGCTTGGGGCCGGATGGGGCGCTGTCGACGTTGGCAGGCTGATCATCCTCGATGGAACCGCCCCGGGTGAAGGCGATCGAGGCTTCATCAGCCGACCAGGCGAGGTCGTCGATGTGAGACCCGTCGTCCTCGTCGAAGGACGTGATCGCGTGCGCCTTGGTGCCGCCCGTCGGCTCCGCCACCCAGATGTTGCGACGCCCCTTGGCATCAAAGACCCACGCCACCGCCCCACCGCGCGGCGCCGCGGTGAGGCTGGAGGGAAATGGCGCCTGCATGATCTGCGCGAGGGTGAAGGCGGCAGGGTGGGCACAGCCCGGCTGGGGACACAGTGCTGTCCCGCAGGCGAGAGTTGCGAACAGCAGCCACGCCGGCAGGGGGCGATATTCGATCATGGGGCACCTGCGCTCAGAGTTTCCGCGGGGGTCGCTTCGAGTGTTCGGACGAAAACGTAAGAAATCCCCGTGGCCTCGGCAAGGCGTATGCGTGGAATGGCCTCACGGGGACAGGGGTAAGCAGCACTGGCCAGACGCCACACATCGGTATCGCTCTTCAGTGTCATGTCACCCCGGACGGCCGGGCGACTGCTACCGGGACGCTGCGAGCCCGCCACAACCTGGCCGTCCCCAAGGTCAGCACGGGCACGACGTAGACGATCAGGAAAACGTACGCCAGCAGCCGATAGCCGCGCGCGATCAGGGCCACGAGCCCAAAGCGGTCCGCCAACAGCATGCACACCGTGAGCAGCGTCAGCGTAATCGCGAGACGCGCGCCGCGCGTGAGCGCTTCCCCGCTGCGGGTCCGCCACGCGAAACTCACGCGCTCGTTGATCGCATGGACCGCTCCGGTGCCGCTTTCGAGCAGGGCGGCAAAAATCATCACCTGGAAGAGCAGATGAAACACAGGAAGGTCCAGACGCCGCAGCAGAAAATCCGAGGGCAGCGTTGCCGAGGCGACCTCCGGGTAGTAGGCGATCATGCAGGTGAAGAAGAGCAACGCAGGGATCATGGCGAGCGGTCCGGCGATCAGCCCGGCGACAATCGCGTCGCGGTTGCTCGTCAGGTGGCGCAGCACCGGCAGGATCACCACGGCACCGATGATGTTGTAGCTGGCATACGTGAGCCCGCCCGTGATCCACCCGTGCATGGGCGCGTGCACAGCGAATCCCGCGGCGATGCGGCCCCCGAAGTGGGTGAGGGACAGAATCACGAAGAGCACGTACACGCCGTAGAGCAGAAATGACACGTACTTAAAGAGCTGCTCCACCGACAGATTGCCGAAGGTTGCGAACAGCGCTATCCCTGCCATCAGCGTCAGCGTGCCAAGTATCCGCGGCAGGCCAAAGGTCGCCTCTGCAATGGCGCCGGCCGCGGCCCCGAAGACCGCCAGGATCAGCACGACGAACAGCAGGTAGGCCACCTCGAAGGCAATCCAGCCCGGACCCAGCAGCGCGCGCACGAACGTCAGATAGTCACGCGCCCCGCTCAGACGTGCGAACAGGAACGTGGCGACGCACACGATGCTCCAGATCAGCATCGCCAGCAGCATCGCGGCAATGCCGCCCCACGGGCCGCTCGGCAGGAAGAACTCGGCGAGTTCCCGGCCGGTCGCATAACCGCCACCGATCACGACCGCCTTGAAGGCGAAGCCGGGGAGCAGGAAGCGCTGAAAGCGTGACGACATCGCCGCTCCCCTCAGCCGAGGGCTTGCATCAGGCTGGTGTGACTCAGGCCGGACGAAAATCCACGAGGCGTTGGCGTCTGGAGCTTCAGGCGACTTTCTCGGACTTCCCGGCGAGACTGATCAGTTCACCAGCAAGATCCGGTTCTTCGCTCGAGCACACGCCGAGGACCAGGGCACTTTCACAGTCCTTGGCGAGATAGGCGTGCCCCATGGTGCTGTCGATGTAGATGCCCTGCCCCGCGCTCAGCACCACCGGAGTGTAGAACTGCAGGTGCACCTCGATCGTGCCTTCCAGCACGAATATGAACTCCTCGCCCTGGTGGCGCACGAGCTCACCGAACTCGGCAATGTCGTGCGCGCGGATGCGGGTGAGGATCGGGACCATGCGCTTCTCACGCAGGTCCGCGCACAGGTACTCGTAGTCGTAGTTCGGGGTCGCGATCGGAATGGAATTGCCATCGCGCGTGAGACTGCGCCGGGCGGTCACCACCCGCGGCGAGTCGCTCAGCGGTGTCTCGGCCTGCGCCAGGAACTCCGCCATCGTGAGACCGAGTCGCGAGGTGAACTGCTGCAGCTTGTCGTAGGTGAGCGAAAGCCGGTCGGCCTCGACCTTGGCGAGGGTGGAAAGCGGAATGCCGACCTTGTCGCTCATCTGGCGCAGCGTCCAGCCGTTCTGCTGCCGCACGAGGTAGATGAGACTGCCGAGGGTGCGCCTTCCTTTGGCTGCCTTCGCAGGCTTGACGCGGGCGCGCTTCATACGCGCCGGTGGCGCCGGCTGGCTACGGCTTCGATCTCCACCCGCGCCCCGGGGATCACGAGGGCCGAGACCACGCACGAGCGGCTCGGATAAGGCGCGCGCAGGCGGCCGGCATACGTCGAGTTGAATGCGGGAAAGTCACGAGAATCCGTGAGCCATATCGTGGTCTTCACCACGTTGTCGAGCGTAAGACCCGCCTGGGCGAGGATTGCCTCAAGCGAATCGAATATGACGCCCGTCTGCTGCGCAATGTCGCCTTCCACTTTGCCTTCGCGCAACGCCAACTGGCCGGATATCAACAGTAGGTCGTCCAGCTCCGTTGCAAGAGACAGCGGCAGCACGCGTCCGCCGGGCCCGTGTACCTCGCCCCCGTAGGTCTTCATCCGTTCCGCTGTCTCCTGATGTTACTTCCTGCAAACCGCTCCGGCGAAAGATCGACCGTGGTGAGTCCCTCGGCGGAAATATCCGCGGGCAAAGGCTCGTTCCTCGCCAGCGCCGCGGCCGCACGCGCCATGGCCGGCGAGGTTTGAATACCGTACCCGCCCTGGCCGGCACACCAGAAAAATCCGGATATATCAGCGTCGAAGCCTAACACAGGGGCACGATCGGGAGAGAAGGTGCGCAGCCCCGCCCAGCTGTGCGTCACGCGTTGCACCTTGATATCGAGCGCCGCCTCCACGCGGTCGACGCCGATGGCGACATCCATCTCGTCCGGGTGCGCATCGCCCGGTGGCGCAGGCGTTTCATCCGCGGGTGACAGCAGCAGCTTTCCCGCATCGGGCTTCAGGTAAAATTCCTCGTCCGTATCGATGACCGCCGGCCAGGTGCTGACGTCGATGCCCGGCGGCGGCTCCACCAGGAGCGCCGTGCGGCGCAGGGGCTGAAGGCCCAGCGGCCGCGCGCCGCACGCGTGCGCCAGTTCATCGGCCCATGCCCCCGCGGCATTTATCAAAACCGGCGCCGACACCGTCACGCCGGCGCACTCGATGGACCACAGTCCGTGCTCCCGGCTGAGTTGCCGGACCCATGATCCTGTGATGAGCGTCGCGCCGGCGGCACGCGCGCCGCGCAGGAATCCCTGGTGAAGTGCGTTCACCTCGATGTCCATCGCATCGGCATCCAGTGCCGCCGCTGCCAGGTACTCCCGCCGCAGCAGCGGTACACGCAGGAGCGCCTGCGGAACGCTCAAGAAAGCCACCTGCCCGCCCGAGGTGCGGATCTCGCTGGCCATCTCATCGAGACGCTCGCGCTGATCGGGGCGCGCGATGTACAGGCAGCCACGATCGCGAAGCAGCGGCGGCTCTGAAAATCCGGCCGGCGGACGATTGAAGAATGCGCGGCTCGCCCGCGTCAAGGCACGGATTTCTCGCCCCCCATAGCTCGGGGCGAACAGCGCCGCGGAGCGGCTCGTGGCGTGCATTCCCGGCCGCTCCTCGCCTTCAACGACGCACACCCGCGCTGACTGCGAAAGCTCGTACGCCGTAGAGACGCCGGCTATCCCGGCACCCACTATGATGAAGTCGTGCGTCGCCTTAGGTGGATCGAAATACACCGTCACTCCTAATCCGCCGCAGTGCCCCGACGGCGGGCGCTGCTTGACGTCGCGGCGTAGCCGTGCCCGTACGAGCCGCCGCTATGTGCTCCGACTTACTCATCAAATGCGACATCTTAGCGCTCGCCTGCCGCATCCACATGGGCGTCTCCAGGTCCGAACACGCGTCGTAGGTGCAGACCGTGTTTTCGAGCGCACGCCCTGAAACCTGAGGGCGTCACTGCTGCGGCCGAGCGCTAGAACTTCGCCCCCAGCTGCACCCCAATGGTGCGCGGCTGGAGGAAATTGGCCAGCCCGCGCTGGTTGACGCCGCCATTGTTCGCGTAGTCGGTAATGCCACGCGAATTGCCGACGTTCTCGCCGTAGACTTCAAAGCTGTAATGGTCGTTTTCGAATCCGAGATTGAGCCTGAGCAGGTCGTAACTCGGCATCTTCGCGTGCGATTCGGTGGCGGCACCGGTCGCGAAGTTCGTGTACGCATTACCCACGTAGTTCCAGGAGCCTCCGACAAAGCCCGTGAAGTTGCCGAATGCATGCCAGTTGTAAGTGGCATTCAGGGTCGCAGTCAGGTCGGGAACGTACGGCAGTTTGTCCCCGTTGAAGGCGCCGAGACCGGGGGCATCCTCGGTGATCTTGGCGTCGACATAGGAACCTAACAGACCCAGCGTCAGGCCGTTGACCGGCTGCCAGGAAAAGTTCCATTCCACTCCGACATTGCGCGCCGATCCGGAATTGCCGTTGATGCCGACCGGGCCTGCCGGCGTATTGACGATCGACAGGATCTGCACGTCCTTCCAATCGATATCGAACACCGCAATGTCGAAGCTGAAGCGGTGATTGAGAAGATCAGACTTGAATCCGAGTTCGTAGTTGCGGGTACTGTCCGGCGCCAGCGGCGGCGGATTGGGCAGCGTAGGCGTCGGCAGATTCGGACCTCCCGGCCGATAGCCGGTCGAGTACCGTGCGTACAGCATGCTGTCCTGACTCAGGTGAAACCGCGGCGCCACCGACCAGGTCGTGCTGTGCTCAGACGTTTCGATCGCCGGAAAACTCACCCCTGGACCGTACAGCACACAGCAGGCCAGCTGCACGTTGGAACTCTGATCCGTGTGCGAATAGCGCCCGCCGAGGGCAAGATCGAACGCGGTGGTGAAGTGGTAGGTGAAGTCGGCGAAGACAGCCTTTTCCTTGTAGTCCGCCGGAATGTTGGCGCCACCGAGCGGCGGCTGCAGGACCACGCTGGTGTCTGCCGGATCACGTGCATCCAGAAACTGGTTCAGAACGGTGCTTTCGCGGGTAAAGAACAAGCCGCCCTGCCAGTCAAAGTCGTGACCGAAGAGCGAGGAGCCGGGGCGGGACGCCAGGCGCAGTTCCTGGTTGAACTTGTGCACGAACTCGAGCTGGCGTTCGGCAACGACGATCGGCTGGTTGTAGACCCCAATGAATAAACCCAGGAGGTCACTGTAAGTGACTCCGGGAGCGACATTCACGTTGGTGAAATCCGACGCAAACCGGTTCTGGATCTCCCCGTAGCTCGTCGAGGACATGAGCGACGCCGCGCTGAAGTCGTATTGCAGGTTGAGCCCATAGACACGCATGTCATAGTGGACTTCATGCGGCCAGGGAGAGTTATTAATAAAGTCACCCCCGATCCGTGAGAACTGATCCGCCGGCGGGTGGGCAGGATCTGCCGCCGCCCCGACCACCTCAGAGAAGTTGTTGGTGCGCACCTCGAGGCCCTGGTCGAAGAAGGTGAAGCGGGCGCTGAACTGATCTACGGGCTTGACGAGCAGCGAGGCGCGGATGCTGTACTTGGAGCCGTGATTGATGTCCGTGGCGCCGGTTGTGGGGTCATCGATGTAGCCCGGGATGCCTTCCTTGACCGCACTCACGCGCAGGGCCGCCTTATTGCTCCAGAACGGCAGGTTGATCATTCCCTTGGCCGAGCCCGCCGTCGAGCCGCCATCGATCGTGGAGCCGCCCAGGTCGACCCGGGCTTCGAACGCGTTCAGGTTGGGGGCGTTGGTCACGTACTTGATCAGGCCGCCCTCGGCGGTCGCGCCGTAGAGTGTCCCCTGCGGGCCGCGCAGCACCTCGATGCGGTTCATGTCATAGGTGTCGACGTCGGCGGCGAAGAACGCGCCGTTGGCCTGCGCACCGGACATCGAGAATGGGATGTCATCGATTACGGTCGCGACCGTCGAACCGACGCTGCCGACGTTCAGGCCGCGCAATACAAGGCGCGTCTGACCTGGATTGGGCTGCTGCAGGGACATGCCGGGCACCTGCGAGGCGAAATCGCTGAGTTGCGTTTGCTGCCAGCGATCCAGCTCCGTGCCGCTGAGCGCCGTGACACTCATGGGGACGTCTTTCAGCGCTTCCTCGCGCTTACTCGCCGTGACGATCACGGTCTCCAGGTCGGTCGCGCCGGTATCCGTGGCGGCCTCCGCAATGACCGGTGCACTCGTGACGAGCAGTCCGACGACAACGGACTCGATGCTGATTCGCGGCGTGGGCATGTACAGACCCCCTCTGGTGGAACTGGTAGTCAACTGCTGCTCCCGGTCAGCCACCGCTGGTGCCGCACGTCCTGGCGCCCGGCGCGGCTATGCGCGCTCAACGTTAGGGTGTGCAGTCGATGGCGACCGGTTTTCATGCGCAGCAAAATTTTTCTATCTGCGTCATGGAGTTCTCTTTGGGGAGTATAGTTGCGTATACGGAACTGTCAACCCGGAAACGCATTCCCAAACGCCGGTATCGCTGCTAACGTCAGTTGGTGACAGCCGGTCCAAGTGGCGTGACGACCGCATCCGCGGCGAGTACTGAGAGTGGCGAGGCATCGCCCAATCTCGGGGCGAGCCTGCGCCGGCTACGCTTTCAGCGCCGCCTCTCCATCGCGGAAGTCAGCGCCCTCACCGGCATCGCCAAATCCACGCTGTCGCGGGTGGAAAACAGCCAGCTCTCGCTTACCTATTCGAAACTGCTGCAGCTGTGCCGCGGCCTCAAGATCGACGTTGCGGAACTGTTCTCCGACCAGGCGACCCAGGAGGCAGCGCGTCCCTCGGCCCGGCGCACGTTCACGCTTCCGGAGACCGGGCGGCCGGTAGCCGTCGGCCTGCAGGGCTACGACTATCTGTGCACCGAACTGTCCGGCAAGAAGATGACGCCCATGACCGGGATCATCCGCTCGCGCACGCTCGCCGAGTCCAACGGCCTCTTGAAGCACGAGGGCGAGGAGTTCAGCTACGTGCTCGAGGGTCGCCTGGAATTGCACACCGAATTCTACGCACCCCTGATACTCGACCCCGGCGGCTCGGTCTACTTCGACAGCACGATGGGGCATGCCTACCTGTCAATCGGCAGCACCCCGCTCAAGATCCTGTGCGTGTGCACTACGCCAGAGCACGTGCTCGAGCAGGCCCTCCAGGTCAGAGACGTCTCCGGCCAAGATACTGAGCCCGCGCTCGAAGTGGCGCGCACCGTAAAGCCGCGCGCGCCAGCCGGCGGCGCGCGACCGGTGCGGCGGTCGCGCCCACGCCGCTGAAGCCCGGCGCTCGGGGCGCTCCTCATCGCGGCGCGGCCGGCTCCGGTTTGCGTGTGAAGTCCAGATCCTGGAAATCGAAACTGAAATCCGTGGCGGCCGAAACTGCCTGCATCCTGAATCCGGAAACCTTCCCCGTAAAATCCTCGCTGAACTGCACGTAGGCATCCGCATTCAGGGTGCGGTCATCCCAGCGCACGATGAACAGATTGATCCCGGCCGGAGTCAGCTTGCCGCTGAGCGCGCTCGTGCGGCTGAAGGTCAGACGCAGCCCGGTGCCCTCACGGGTAACCGTCGCTGCACCGCGCCAGGGGTCCTCGAACGTGCCCGCGTAGGCATCCAGGTTGCCCGGTGCCCAGGTCGCCGCGCTGGCCTCCGGAGCACTCTTCGCATCGGCGTCGTGGATGCGCTGTTCACGCGCCTTCTTGTTCTCGCTCGCGAGCGCCACCCAGTCGCGTTTGGGCACGCCGGTGTAGGCCTCCAGCACCTGTAGTGACACTGCCTCCAGCGCCGCGCCCTCCTGCGCGTTGGTGAGGACGATGACGCCGACGTTGAGCTCCGGGATCATGCCGACGTGCGTTACCATGCCCGGCAGGCCGCCGTTGTGCGACACGCGCTTGTAACCGTCAAAGTCCTCCAGTCCCCAGCCGAGACCGTAGGCGGCGAAGTGGGAGTGGGTCAGCTGCGCACGTTTGCCCGCGGGATGCAGGATCGTCTGCGGTGTCCACATTTCCTCGCCCTGCTCCTCGCTGAAAAGGCGCGTGCCGTCCGGCGCTCTGCCGTGCCCAAGTTGCGTTGCGACCCACTGCGCCATGCCGCTCACGTTGCAATAGATCGAGCCGGCCGGCGCCACCGCGGTCACTTCGAGTGGCGGGATCGTGTGCACGGTGCCGCCTTCCGCGAGGTGCGGCGCTGCGACGTTGTTGCCATGCAGGCGATCGCGGCTCACGGCGCAGCCGTCCATGTGCAGCGGTGCGAAGATGCGCTGCGTCACGAAGTCTTCCCAGCTTTGCCCCGAGGCGGCCTCGATCACCTGCCCGGCAACCGCGTACATCAGGTTGTCGTAGGCAAACTGCGAGCGGAAGCTGCTCGCGGGCTTCAGGTATCGCAGCCCGTGGATGATGTCGCGCCGCGTGAAATCGGTCGGCGTCACAAACATCAGATCGCCCGCGCCGAGCCCCAGTCCGCTACGGTGCGTCAGCACGTCGCGGATCGTAAACTCGCGCGTGACGTACGGGTCCCACATGCGAAAGTCGGGCAGGTAATCGATGACGCGGTCGTCCCAGCGCAGCTTGCCCTCGTCCACGAGGATCGCGAGTGCCGCGCTGGTAAAGGCCTTGGTATTCGAGCCGATTGCAAACAGGGTATCCGAATCCACCGCGGCAGGCTGACCGACGGCCCGCACGCCGTAGCCGCGGGCGAACACCAGGCGCCCGTCCTTGACGATCCCCACCGCGATACCCGGAACTGCGAAGGCCTTCATGGCACGCGTCGCCGCGGCATCGACGTCGGCTGCCCGTGCTTCGTCGCGCGCGGCCGCATCTGCAGCCACCAGGTGCAGCAACAGCACGCCGGCCGCGACCAGCATTCGTTTCGAGCTCATCCAGCACCCTCTTTCAACCCGGCCGGGCCGTTGAATTCTCTACCCAGATCCGCGAAACCTTCACCCGTGGCATTCGCCTCGCAACACGCCCGCGCGAATGATGTCGCCGCACGGATGTCGTCCCGCGCGAGACAGCACATGTGCGTCAGGAACCATGACTACGCCGTCCGCAACTTGCGCGGACCCGCCGGCGGCGCGCGCCTGGCCTCGCCCCGCAGGGGCAGGAGTCGCCCGCGGCAGCGGCGAAAGATTGCACTACACATGGACCTCTTGTTTTCATAATAGGTACATATGTTGCTTAAATGCAGTATAGTTGCGGAAGCGGAACTGTCAACCCGACCCGCGATGTACCGCAGGGCGCAGATATCGCGACATTCCGGCCAGGGGCGCGTTGCGCATTTGAAGAACCCAACACAACTCGATTCGATCCGACGCCGGTGGCTTGATAGCAGTTGCCGCGCACACCCTATTCGACCGTGCCCGCGCCCTCACGCCGTGCCCAGCTCTTTCCCCTTACACCAACGCAAAGAAAGGCCGTTATGCGCCTCGCTGCCAGCATAATCACACTCACTCTTACCTTGATGGCCTCCTCTGCCGACGCCGCGCCAACCTCGCGCGCCAGTGCGCCGCCCCCGGTCGGTCCCACTCCCGCGGTGGCACCGGCGACTCCCCCAGCCGCACCCCACGACAGCGGTGCGCCGATCTCCGCCAATCCGGCGGCCGGTCCGCACGCGCTGCAGCGGGCCGATCTCGAGGTCTGGCTCGATGGCTTCATGCCGTACGCGCTCGAGAACGGCGACATCGGTGGCGCGGTGGTGGCGGTGGTCAAGGACGGCGAGCTGCTCTTTGCAGAGGGCTACGGCTACTCGGACGTCGACGCGCGCAAGCCGGTCGATCCGAAGACGACGATGTTCCGTCCCGGTTCCATCTCGAAGCTGTTCACGTGGACTGCGGTGATGCAGCTCGTCGAGCAAGGCAAGCTCGACCTGGACCGCAACGTCAACGACTACCTCGACTTCAAGCTCCCTGATCGCAGCGACGGACCGATCACGCTGCGCAACATCATGACCCACACGGCCGGTTTCGAGGAGCAGGTCAAATCCCTGATCACGGAGGATCCGAAGGCGCTGGTGCCGTTGCAGCAGTACGTCAAGACCGCAACGCCGACACGCATCTTCAAGGCGGGCTCGACCCCCGCCTACTCCAACTATGCGACCGCCCTCGCCGGCTACCTGGTCGAGCATGTCTCGGGGCAGACGTTCGATGACTACCTGGACGCTAACATCTTCAAGCCCCTCGGCATGACGCATGCGACGTTTCGCCAGCCGCTGCCCGAGGCGCTCGCCCCAGACATGTCCAAGGGCTACCAGCTCGCCTCCGAACCCGCCAAGCCCTACGAGATCGTGATCGCGGCTCCGGCCGGCAGCCTCGCTGCCAGCGGTGAGGACATGGCGAGGTTCATGATCGCGCATCTGCAGAACGGCGAGTACAAGGGCAATCGCATCCTCAAGGCCGAGACGGCCAAGATGATGCACGAAACGCCGACCGACATGATTCCGCCGCTGAACCGCATGATGCTCGGGTTCTACGAGCAGAACTACAACGGCCACCGCGTCATCAGCCACGGCGGTGACACGCAGTACATGCACAGCTACCTGCATCTGTACCCGGACGACAACGTCGGCATCTTCATGTCCTTCAACAGCCTCGGCCGCGAAGGCGCGGCGGGTGCGATCCGTCAGGCGTTGTTCGATGAATTCACGGACCGCTATTTCCCGGGCAAGGCCGCCGCAGCCAGCGTGCCGCCGGAAACCGCGGCGGCGCATGCGCGCCTGATGGCCGGCTACTACGATGACTCGCGCCGCCCCGACCGTTCCTTCCTCAGCATCCTGTCGCTGATCGCACCGGTACGCATTCAGATCGGCAAGGACAACGAACTCACCGCCTCCCTGATCAAGGAACGCAACGGGCAGCTGCGTAACTACCGCGAGATCGAACCCTTCGTCTGGCGCGACACCAACAGCAACTGGCGCATGGCAGCGAAGGTCGTCGACGGGCGCGTGGTGCGCATCAGCATGGACGAACTGTCACCCTTCATGGTGTTCGAGCCGGTGCCCTGGTCGACCTCGCCGGCGTGGCTGCGCCCCGCGGCGCTGGTGGCGTTCGGCGCGGTGCTGCTCACCGCGCTGCTCTGGCCGGTCGCGGCGATCGTGCGTCGCCGTTACCGGGCGCCGCTGGCCCTCGCCGGACGCGCGGCCACCGCGCACCGCTACTCGCGCGTAAGCGCGGTTGCGCTGGCCGCGATCAGCGTGGCGTGGGTCATCGTGGTCGTGCTTGGCCTTAGTCACCTCGGTGTATTTACCGCCGCGCTCGATCCTTGGCTGTGGCTGCTTTATTTCCTGTCCGTGATCATCTACATCGGCGGTGCCATCGTCATGCTCTGGTGCGCATACGTCGTCTGGGTCACGCCGCGGCCGTGGACGGCGCGCCTGTGGACCAGCGTACTTGCACTCTCCGCGCTGGTGCTGCTGTACATCGCTTGGACATACCACCTGATGTCCTTCATGACGCGCTACTGAGCGAGCGCGTTCGCGTCGAGGCATGCCCGGGCGCTCGCGGCCCGGGCAAGTTCCCGCTGGAGTGCTGCCATGAAACCAACCCTGCAACCCGCCCGCCTGTGGGTGCATCACGCGTTGAGCGCTCTGGGCGCAGTCACCGCGCTCGCCGCCCTGTATCCGGCGCACGCCGCCGAGCACGACACGATCATCCGCCACGGCATGATCTATGACGGTGGGGGTGGGCCGCCCTACGTGGGCGACGTGAGCATCGACAAGGACCGCATCAGCTACGTTGGCCCGCACGCGCCCGGGCACGGGCGTTCCGAGATCGACGCGCAGCGCCTGGCGGTCGCGCCGGGGTTCGTCAACATGCTCGCGCACCCCGAGGAGTCGCTGCTCGTCGACGGCCGGGCGCTGAGCGACTTACGCCAGGGTGTGACGCTCGAGGTCATGGGGGAGCTGTCCATGGGACCGCTCAATGACAACCTGAAGTCACTGTTCAAGAAGATGGAGACCGACATCCACTATGACATCGACTGGGCGACGCTCGGGGAGTACCTGACCAAGCTCGAACGCAAGGGCATTGCACCGAATGTGGCCTCGTTCGTCAGCGCCGGCATCGTGCGCCAGTACGTGCTCGGCGAGGACGACGTGCAGCCAACCGCGGCGCAATTGGAGCAGATGCGCCGTCTGGTGCACGAAGCCATGGAGCAAGGGGCGCTCGGTGTGACCACCGCGCTTATCTATAATCCCTTTACCTACGCCAAGACGCCCGAGCTGACTGCGCTCGCCCAGGAGTCCGGGCGCTGCGGCGGCATGTACATCGCCCACATGCGCAGCGAGGGCGACCGGCTGTTGGAGGCAATCCAGGAGACGATCTCCATCGCCAAGGACTCCGGTGCGCCCGCCGAGATCTATCACCTCAAGGTCGCCGGCAAGGACAACTGGGGCAAGCTCGATGAGGTCGTCCGCGTGATCGAGACAGCGCGCGCCTCTGGCACGCGCATCACCGCGGACATGTATGTGTACACCGCCGGTGCGACCGGGCTCGACGCCTCGATGCCGACCTGGGTGCAAGAAGGCGGTCTGGACAAGTGGATCGCCCGGCTGAAAGATCCGGCCATCCGCGCCAAGGTCGCCGCCGAGATGCGCGAGCCGTCCAAGACCTGGGAGAACCTCTATCGCGCCGCGGGTCCGGATGGAATGCTGCTGTTGGCCTTCAAGAACCCGGCGCTCAAGCCCTACACGGGCAAGACGCTCGCCGCGGTCGCCAAGATGCGCAATCTCACCCCCGAGGAGACCGCCATGCAGCTGGTGGTCGAGGACGGCACCCGCGTCGGGGTCGCGTACTTTCTCATGTCCGAGGACAACATCCGCCGCCAGGTGGCACTGCCGTGGGTCAGCTTCGGCTCGGATGCTGCCGCGCCGGCCCCCGAGGGGGTGTTCCTGCTCTCGTCCGAGCATCCACGCGCCTACGGCAACTTCGCGCGCGTGCTCGCCAAATACGTGCGCGACGATAAAGTGCTCACGCTGCAGGAGGCGATCCGCAAGCTCACCTCCTTTCCTACCGAGACCCTCTCGATCAGCGATCGCGGCCGCCTGCGCAAGGGCTACTTCGCGGACGTAGTCGTCTTTGATCCCGCCACCGTGCAGGATAACTCCACCTACGAGAAGCCCCAGCAGCTCGCCACCGGCGTACGGGACGTGTGGGTGAATGGCGTGCTCGCGCTGAAGGATGGCGACGCCACTCGTGCCTGGAGCGGCCGCGCTGTCCGCGGCCGCGCCTGGACCGGCGCGCCTCAGGGCGGTTGTCGCGGCGCGAGCCAGGATTGGAAGTGGAATCCCTAGACATAAACATCGCGTCCCGATGGCGTGCATCCGTAGACTCCACACGCAAGGACACAGTTTAAAACTAGGCCCCGGTAGTTAACGGCCTCGGCATGAACGTAAGCACCTCGTCCCGATAGGTCTTCGATGAACATGTTCTAATCGGGTTTCCCCGGTTAGATGAACCGGGTTTCGATGCCGCGTCTCTGCAACACTCGGTGAAGGCGACTGAGCTGAGCACCGGGCCGTTGTCCAGACGCCGTGCTCGGGGCTTGGCATGCAGCTCGCTCAGCTACTCCATCAGGTCGGCTCACGCGGACTAGGGATCGAGCGGGCGACTTCTATCCCAAGCACCCGGCGATTGCCTTTGTCGATAGGATTGAGAGTCCCTCACGCCTTTTGCACGATCGGGTCTCAGATACCAGGCCGTCCGCGAGGCCGTCCGCGAGGCCGTCCGCGATAGCCTCGCTACCCTGCAGGCCCGGCCGATCGATAACCCGTCGGCCTTCACGAGTACCTCAGACACCCGTCGCTTCGCGAACGACTAGCTGTTTATCGCTGATTCTCAGTGACAAGCGCGTCCACCGCCGCCCCGAACGGTGTAACGGGATGCGCGGTGCAATACGTATCGAGCCAAGAGAGCGCTTCTGTCAGCTTGCCATTTCCTAGAACGTTGTCCGTGGCAAAGGATGTTGCGTTCACGCCAGACAGATATCCACCCAGCCAATTTGTGAACCCCGCGAACTCCTCCCAATAGATGGAGTCTCGCTGTTCTTTGGCCTCGTGGTAAATCAGGCAGGACCTATCTACTGAGCCATAGTCAGCTACCTTGATTGAGTGCGTCGCTGGCCCCGGCTGCGAGCCGAATATCGACGTCCATACAGCCTGCGCGAAGTCTGCTAGTGGACGCGCCTGGCAGTAGGCATCAATGCGCGACATCGCCACACCTAAGTCCGAAAGCCCCAGAAAGTTGTTTCTGTGGCGGGACGTCTTATTGACCGCAGAGACATATCCGCTCAACCAATCTACAAAGGCAACCTCGTCTGCAGTATTCCTGTCCCTAGCCTCCAGATACGCGCCGCAGGACTTGAGCCCAGCTCCATAAGTTGTGACGCCGACCGCATGCGCCGCTGGCGCTGCAGCCGCGCCTATCGCAATGACGATGCAGTAAACGGCGATCCCTATTCTGTTCATTTTGTATCGGGATTGCAGACTCTGGACGACACCCTAGCGGCTCAAGACCTCTTAGCGCTAGGACATTTTTGACCTGACACCGGACTCCTTGCCGGTGGATTCGCGTCCAAGACTAGCAACGGCTGGCAACGCGGCGAGCGAACAAACTTGAATTGCCTACGCGTCGTCCGCTTTGAGCCGAACGCCCTAAAGAGACGTGCCGCGGGGGTCGCCGGCGGTTTAGCGGTCAACGGTGCCCGGCACCCGGCCGGACGTCGGTGGGCATCTTCGGCACGACCGGGCTTTTCGATCCGGATAGTCCAACGTCATTGGCTGCGACAGCCTGCGACGCTTGTCGTGAAGACGATTTGCCACCGATAGATACTCCCTGCCCCTTTCCCTACCGCCACTCCCTCCATCGGCGCCTGGCGCACCCGAAGACGGGAGCGGCCGCTACTGCCGACAACGCGAGGGTTCTGCCATCTTATCGGCCGCGTCGTGGCGCGTCCGGCGTATGGCGTGCGTGCAGATGCACATGATCCCTCAAACTCGCTTCCAAACTTGCGCTTAGCAGTAGAGCGTCTGCGGTGCGCTTACGTTTCAAGGCCGCGCCGGCCCCTGAGTGCCTGGAATCAGGATCGGCCCACAGGGTCCAGCCTCTACTATGCAGATTCGCCGATCCTAACTAACGGGTTTCGCGAGGCGGGCTGTTTATGCTGGCGCAGTGTAAGGCACTTGCGAATCGCGTTATTAAGCTAGTTCCGGAGCCGGGACTTTCCCTCGGCTCGTGTCAGCTTTCGCGCTTTTTCCTCGCACGTCCCCGCGGTATGCAGAGGGCGAGACGCTCTCCTGCTTGCGGAATACGCGCGTGAAATAGGAGGGATCGTTGAAGCCCACGGCCACCGCAACGTCGGCAACCGCCATGTTGGGATTCGCTAACAGACGCTTTGCCTGCGTGACGCGGTAGGTCGCCAGATACTCAACGAACGTCACGGCGAAGGCTGCCTTGAATTCGCGGCAGAAGCGTGACGGCGACATGTTACACAGCAGCGCCACCTCCGACTCTGGAATCGGACGTGGAAAGTTCTTGGCGACGTGCGCCAGCGCGGCTTGCAGTCTCGGGCCCGCCCGGGATAGTGGGTGGTAACGGGTTTCGATTGGAGGTTGCGTCGCTATCGTCTGCGGTTTGCGCCCTGCTTGCGAGCGTCGCGACCGTAGCGCGGCCACGACACGCTCTAACATGTGCTCTACCTCGTTCACGACTGCCGGCTTCACAAGCAAGTCAAACACGCGCGAGCGCAGCGCCCACACCGCCAACTCCGAGGAACTCT
>Ga0207693_10001797_pt1 | contig 18804 bp, 22 predicted proteins | sample LARL81metaG_FD_184347 | JGI IMG/M metagenome (GOLD analysis project Ga0207693, IMG submission 184347) | Corn, switchgrass and miscanthus rhizosphere microbial communities from Kellogg Biological Station, Michigan, USA - LAR L8-1 metaG... | ecosystem: Host-associated > Plants > Roots >...
ACTCCTCGCGGAAACCCTCACGATGCCGCACCCACGGGCTGGAAGGCGCGTAGCGCTTCCGCATCGAGGGCGATGGGAAGGAGGGCGCCCTCCCCGACCCCGAGCGCGGCGAAGGCGGTGGCCGCGACATCGCACTCGAGGGCTTCCTGCCCGTTGCCTTCGACGGTCAGGGCGAGGCGGGTGAACGGCCCGAGGAACTGGAGGCTGGCGATGCGGGCGGTGAGGCTGTTGACGGCCCCGCTCGCCGAAGGGCCCACCGCGATCTCCTCCGGCCTGATGGCGAGGGTCATCGCGCTCCCCGCCGCCGCTTCGAAGCCGGGCTGGTGCCGCAGCTCCACGTTACCCACGCGGGCCCATCCGCTCCGATTCGAGGCGACGGCGGAGAGGAAGTTCATCTGGCCGACGAAGCGCGCGACGAACGGCGTCTGTGGCCGCCGATACACTTCGGCCGGACCTCCTACCTGCTCCACCCTCCCCGCATTCATGACCACGATGCGGTCGGCCATGGCCAGCGCCTCTTCCTGATCGTGGGTGACCATGATGGTGGTCACCCCCAGTCTCCGCTGCAGCCCGCGAATCTCGTGGCGCAGCGACTGGCGGACCCGCGCGTCGAGGGCAGACAGCGGCTCGTCGAGGAGGAGCAGCGCGGGCGTGGGTGCGAGGGCGCGGGCCAGGGCCACCCGCTGCTGTTCGCCGCCCGAGAGCTGGGCGGGATACTTGTCGCGATGACGCGTCAGCCCCACCAGGGCGAGCAGCTCGTCTACTCGTCGCGCGATGGCCTCGGCGTCGATGCGGCGAGTCTCGAGGCCGTACGCGACATTGCGACCCACCGTCAGGTTAGGAAAGAGAGCGTAGGACTGGAAGACGATGCCGTAGTTGCGCTGGGCGGGCGGCAGGGCGGACACATCGCGGCCGGCCATACGCACTGTCCCCGCGTTTTGGCGCTCGAGCCCGGCAATGATGCGCAGGAGCGTGGTCTTGCCGCAGCCGGACGGGCCGAGGAAGCAGATGAATTCGCCGGCCCCGATGGACAGGGAGATTTCGCGGAGGGCCACGAACTCGCTGAACTTCTTGGCGATGCCCTCGAGGACCACCGCCCCCGGGTCTCCGCGGCTCGCACTCATGCCCGGCTGGCTTCCGCCACCACGCGGAGCACGGCCGCGCCGTAGCGATCCGCCTTGTGGCGGCCGATCCCGTAGGCCAGCGCGAGCTCGTCCGGAGTGTGCGGGCGCAACCGCGCGATGTCCCGCAGCGTGCGGTCGGAGGCGACCATGAAAGGCGCCATGCCCGCTTCGCGCGCCACGCCGAGCCGCCACGCGCGGAGGGCCTCGAAGAGCGCGTGGCCGTCGGCGCCCAGCTCTTCCGTGGCCGCCGCCGTGCGCTTGGCGGGGCGGGGCGCGGCGGCGGGGCGCGCCTCCGCGGCGGGCGGAAGGAGAAGCCGCGCGGGCCGTGTGCCCTTCATCACCTCGCGCCCTTCCTCGGTGAGGATCACCACCGGGCGGTCTCCGCCGCTGAAGCTGACCCAGCCCGCAGTGACGCAGCGGCGCAGGAGCCGGGTCAGCCACTCCGCCGAGTGCTCCCGAAGATTGCCGAAGGTGGGGGTGGCGGTGAGGCCGGCGCGCTGGAGGCGCTCGTCCGGATCGCCGTGCACGAGAGCCACCGCCGTCTGGAGCCCGAAACGTGAGTGGACGCGTGCCACTCCGGAGAGTGCCTTGCGCGCGATCAGTCGCACGGCCTCCGGATCCTGCACCGCCGCGTCGGAGCCGAGGGCGAGGCAGACGTCGCAGCGCCCGCAGCCGTCGAGCGTCTCCGCCTCGTCGCCGAAGTAGCGCAGGATGGCGTCGTGGCGGCACGTGCCGCCCTCCGCCCAGCGGATCAGCTCGAGGAAGAGGCCCCACTTGTGCTCGACAACCAACGGGTCCGGTGTCGTGCCCTCGGAGCCGCGCTCGATGAGGGCACGGCGGAGCGGAAGGTCGCGCGCCGAGATGAGCAGGAGGCCGAGGGCATCCGCACCGTCCCGTCCCGCGCGCCCCACCTCCTGGTAGTAGGCCTCGATCGAGCTGGGCGGTCCCAGGTGGATCACCGCGCGCACGTCCGCGCGGTCGATGCCCATGCCGAAGGCATTGGTGGCCACGACGATCTCAGCGCGGCCGTCGGCGAAATCGCGCTGGGCATCCTCGCGCGTGACCGGAGACAGCCCCGCGTGATAGACGCGCACCCGCCACCCCTCCGCCTCCAGGCGCGCCCCTTCCTCTTCGGACGCGCGCCTGGTAGGCGCGTAGACGATGGCCGCCCCGCGCCTCGCGCCCGGCCTTCCCAGCGCTTCCGCCACCGCGCCGTCCACGAGCGCGGAGCGGCTCCGCTTCCCCTCGACCTCGGCCACCCGCAGGGAGAGATTGGGGCGCGCGAAGCCCTGGACGAGCTGAGGTGTCTCCGCGGGCAGGCCGAGCCGGGCCAGGATCTCATCGCGGACTACAGGGGTGGCAGTAGCCGTGCACGCGAGGGCCCGCGCCTCGGGCAGATCCCCGAGGAGGCTCCCGATCTCGAGATATTCCGGGCGGAAGTCGTGTCCCCACTCGCTGATGCAGTGCGCTTCGTCGATGGCCACGAGCGGACAGCGCAGATCGGCGAGGAGGCCGCGGAAGCCGGGGAAGCTCAGCCGCTCCGGGGCGACGTAGACCAGCTTGTAGGCGCCCCGGGCCATCAGGCTCATGCGCCGACGCATCTCGCCGCCGTCCACGGTGGAGGCGAGATACGTCGCGGGCACGCCGCGGGCCCCGAGCGCCTCCACCTGATCGTGCATCAGGGAGATCAGGGGCGAGATGACGAGCGTCGTGCCGTCGAGCAGCGTGGCGGGGAGCTGGTAGATGAGGCTCTTGCCGCCGCCCGTGGGGGCCACGAGGAGGAGTCGGCCGGAGGCAAGCAGCGTGTCGACAGCCTCGCGCTGGCCGGGACGAAAGGTGGCGTAGCCCAGCCGGGAGAGCCCCGCGTCGAGATCGAGACCCGACGGGGGCGCCGGCTGGGCCGCGCCGCGCGCGATCACCTTACTTTGCGTACCGCTTCTGCCACTCGGCGAGGATGCGATCGCGGTTCTTCGCCGACCATTCGAAGTCGTTCGGATGGACGACCTTGGTGATGTCCTTGGGCAAGCCCTCCGGCACGGGCAGGCCCGCCACGGCCACCGCCGCGAAATACTTCGCGTAGAGCGCCATCGCCTCGTCGCTGGCCGCCCAGTCGAGGAACTGCTTGGCCGCGGGATTCTTGGCGCCCTTCTTGGTGAGGGCGTTGGCCTCCATCTCGTAGCCCGAGCCCTCCTTGGGCAATACCATCTCGACCGGGCTGCCCTTCTTCTTCATCTCGAGGGCGACGTACTCGAAGGACACGCCGATGGCGCGCTCCCCTGCCGCGGCGTCCTTGCACGGCTTGGAGCCGGACTTGGTGTACTCCGCGATGTTCTTGTCGAGGGCGTCGAGATACTTCCACCCTTCCGCCTCACCCATGCGCTGGAGGATGGACGCCACGGACAGATAGCCGGTGCCCGAGGACGCCGGGTTGGGCATGACCACCTGCCCTTTGTAGACGGGCTTGGTCAGGTCCGCCCAGGACGCGGGCATGGGCAGGTTGTTCTTCTTGGCCACCTCGGTGTTGACGCAGAAGGCGGACATGTAGATGTCGATGCCCACCCACGAGGGCGGGTTGGCCTTGTCGCGGAAGAGTCCCTGGATCTTGTCGAGCCCCTTGGGCGCGTAGGGCTCGAGCAGTCCCGCGTTCTTGAAGATCAGGATATTGGTGGCGCCCACCCCCCAGATGGCCTCGGCCTGCATGTTGTCCTTCTCGGCCATGAAGCGGGCCGAGATGTCGCCGGTGGACAGGCGGAGCATCTTGACCTCGAGGTTGGGCAAGGTCTTGTTGAGCGACTTCATGTAGTCGGCGATCTGCTCGTTCTCGATGGCCGTGTACACCACGACCGTCTGCTTCTGGGCGAGAGCGGGCGCCGCGAGGATCGCCACCGCGCAGAGTACCAAGCCGGCGGTGCGGAGCATCCGTGTCAGCATGAGAGCCTCCAGAGTGCGGAACAGGTTATTGGGCCATGAAGCCGCCGTCGACGATCATCTCGGCCCCCGTCATGAAGGACGATTCCTCCGACGCGAGAAACAGCGCGGCGTAGGCGATGTCCCGGGGCTGGCCGATGCGTCCCAGCGGAATGCCCGAATTGAACTCGGCTCTGAGCTCGGGCGTGAGATACGGCGCCTGCAGTGGGGTCTCGACGATCCCCGGATGGATGATGTTCGAGCGGATCCGGTCCTTCGCGAACTGGATGGCCAGCGATTTGTTGAGGGCGATGAGGGCGCCCTTGGCCGCGGTGTAGGCGTCCTGGGCGCGGGTGAAGCCGGCGAGCGCCGACACGGAGCCCACGAGGACGATGGAGCCGCCGCCCGCTTTCTGCAGATGCGGGATGCCGTGCTTGGTGACCCAGAACACGCTCTTCAGGTTGATGGCCATGACCCGGTCCCACTGAGCGCCGTCCGTCTCGAGCACGGAGCGGTCCTTGTCCTTCCAGAGCACGCCCGCATTGTTGTACAGAACGTGGAGGGCTCCGAAACGTCGAGCCCCCTCGTCCACCATGCGCTTGACGTCCTCCTCGAGAGCCACGTCGCCCACCGCGGCGAGGGCCTGGCCGCCCGCCTTCTCGACGAGGGCCACCGTCTCCTCCGCCGCCTTCTTGCTGATGTCGCAGACGACGAGCCGGGCGCCCTCCTCCGCGAACAGCACGGCGGCCTCGCGCCCCATGCCCATGCCCGCGCCGGTGATGAGCGCCACCTTGTCCTTGAGCCTTGTCCCCATACGCTGTCGTTGCTCTCTTTCCTAAGTGGTTAGATTCGCTCGAAGAGCCGCATCAGCTCCCAGTCCGTCACCGATTGGTCGAAGGCCTGCTGCTCGAGCTGCCCGTGATGCAGGTAGTGCTTCACCACGGTGTCCCCGAATGCGTCACGCGCGACCTTGGAGCGCTCGAGCTCGCCGATGGCTTCCCGGAGCGTTTTGGGCACCTGGGCGAGCGTGGGATCCTCGTAGGCATTGCCGTGGTAGCGCTTGGGCGGCTTGAGCTTCCTGTCCACGCCGTGGAGTCCCGCGGCGATGGTGGCCGCGAAGGCCAGGTAGGGGTTCGCGTCGGCCCCCGGGATGCGGTTCTCCACGCGGAAGCCACTGCCCTCGCCGCAGAGCCGGAAGCCGCAGGTGCGGTTGTCCCAGCCGCAGGCGATGCGCGTGGGGGCGAAGGAGCCGGCCTGATAGCGCTTGTAGGCGTTGACGGTGGGCGCGTAGAAGTACGCGAACTCGCGCGCCATGGCCATCTGCCCGGCCAGCCATTGCTGGAAGAGCGCCGTGCCCTCTCGATCGCGGGAGGCGAAGAGGTTCTTCTTGCCCGCGCGGTCCCACACCGAGGAATGGAGATGGAAGGACGAGCCGGCCGCTCCCATGTCGTACTTCGCCATGAAGGTGACGGACGAGCCCTGCTGCCAGGCGATCTCCTTCACCCCGTGCTTGTAGAGGACGTGGCGGTCGGCCATCTCGAGGGCGGGGGCGTAGCGAAGATTGATCTCCTCCTGCCCCTTGCCCCACTCGCCTTTGGAGAACTCCACGGGCACCCGGGCGTCCTCCATGTGATTGCGGATGGCCCGCACCAGCGGCTCTTCCTTCGAGGTCTGGAGGATGTGGTAGTCCTCGAGATAGTTGGAGACGGGGGTGAGCTGCTGATAGCGCTTGGCCCGCGCCTCGTCGAAGGACTCGCGGAAGAGGTAGAGCTCGAGCTCCGAGGCGGTCTGGACCTGCCAGCCGCGCTGGCGCGCCCGTTCGAGCTGGCGCTTGAGCACCCAGCGCGGCGCCTCCTCGATGGGCTTCCCCTCCTCGGTGAACACGTCGCAGAAGACGAGCGCGGTCTTGGGCAGCCACGGAATCGGCCGCCACGTCGACAAGTCTGGCACCATCTTCATGTCGCCGTAGCCACGTTCCCATGACGTCAGGGTGAAGCCGGCCAGCGGCTCCATCTCCATGTCCACCGTGAAGAGATAGATGCACGCGTGCACGCCGTCCTCGAGCACGTGATCGAGGAAGTAGCGGCCGACCACCCGCTTGCCCATGAGCCGGCCCATCCCGTCGGGAAACACGGTGAGCACGGTGTCGATCTCGCCCGAGCGGATGAGCGCTTCGAGGGCTTGGGGATCGGCCTGCTCGGGCACTGACGGGCTCCTCTCAGTGGAAGGGCGTGGATCGGCGGCGAGGCTGACGAATCTTAGCGGGGAACCCGGCCCGAGGCAAGAGCGGGCCGCGCACGACGGCTACTGTATCGCGACGGGAACGGGCGGAACGAGCAGGACGAGCAGGATCAGGCAGAGGAAACCGATGGCATAGCGTCCGGGCGACAGCGGGGAAACGTCGTCGAGCGGGGGCTGGTGCTGGAAGCCCATCACGAAGAAGAGGAGGAAGGCCCACACGAACCAGTTGGCGGCGCCGGTGATGGTGCCGAGGGCGAGGAGGCCCACGAAGGTGGCGATGGAGACCTGGCGGTGGCGCGCGCCGAACAGGGCGTAGGCGATGCGGCCTCCATCGAGCTGACCCACGGGAATCAGGTTGAGGGCGGTGACGAAGAGGCCGACCCACGCCGCGAGCGCCACCGGGTGCACGAACACGTCGTGGCCCGGCGGGAGGTGCCCAAAAGCGAGCCAGGTCATGAAGCGCATCAGGAGCGAATCGCCGAAGACCACGCTGCCCCCCGCGGGCAGCGCCGCCACCTTGGACCATCCCAGGCCGATCCAGAGCGCGGGGAGCGCTATCACGAGCCCGGCCAGGGGCCCCGCGGCCGCGATGTCGAACAGCGAGTTCCGATCGCGAGCGGGCGAGCGCATGCGGATGATGGCGCCCAGGGTCCCGAAGAGGAACGGGGGAGGCGCGGGAATGAAGTACGGCAGGCTCACCGAGGCGCCATAGGCCCGCGCCGTGAAGTAATGGCCGAACTCGTGGGTGCCGAGGATGGCGAGCAGGGTGAAGGCGAAGGGCATGCCGTCGAGGATGCGCCGGGGGTCCGTGAGCGGATTGAAGGCAAAGAAGGCGCCTGAGCCGGCGATGAGGGTGGACAGCACGGTCAGGACGAACAGGATTACATTGGTCCGAGGCTTCGACGGCACGTGCACGTCCACGAAGGGCAGCGCGCGTACCCAGGTCATCCCCGCCCCGCCCGCCTGGAGAAAGGGCGTATAGCCGAAGGGCCGGAAGCGCGACACGAGCTCGGTGAGGGCCGAGGAGGGCGGGAGGAGGAGCCGGCCGCCGAAGCCCACCGCGTGGCCCTCGGCACGTACCTGCTCCACCGTCAGGACGCCGCCGAGCTGGGGAGCGAGCTCGGCGATGGCGAAGCCGGGGGACTCGAGCGACGCGATGGGGCGGCGCCGGAAGGGCCAGAAGCGCATGAATTCACCTTACCACGGGGCCAGAGAGGCCACGGCGCGGCGGGCCGCCTCGAGCCCGCCCTCCAGATACACGACGGCGAGCACGGCTTCGAGGGCGGTGGCGAGGAGCGACTCCTTGGCGTGGCCGCCCATCTGCGCCTCGCCGCGCCCGAGCCGGAGCAGAGGGCCGAGATCGATGGACCCGGCCCACCGGGCAAGGCTGGCTCCGGAGACCAGCTCCGCCCGCCGGGGAGTGAGGAGGCCCTCGGGCTCGTTCGGATAGGCATGCCAGACGTACTCGGCGACCACGAGGGCGAGAACCGCGTCACCCAGAAAGGCCAGCGCACCGTTGTCGCGCTCGCCGGGATGCTCGTTGGCGTAGGAGCTGTGGGTGAGCGCCTGCTCGACGAGGGCGCGGTCACGGAAAGCGTGGCGGAGTCGTTGACCCAGCCGCTCCAGTTGGTCGGGGTCCGGCGTCACCTACCCGCGGAACTTGCGGAAGGCCAGCGTCGCGTTGGTGCCGCCGAAACCGAACGCATTGCTGAGGGCGACCTCGACCTCCTGCTTCCGGGCCTGGTTCGGGACGTAGTCGAGGTCGCAGTCGGGGTCGGGCTTTTCGTAGTTGATGGTGGGGGGAAGTATGCCGTGGTGCAGAGCGAAGGCGGTGGCGATGGCTTCGATGCCCCCCGCCGCGCCCAGGAGGTGCCCGGTCATCGACTTCGTGGAGGACACGGCGAGCTTCCGCGCGTGCTCGCCGAAGACGCGCTTGATGGCGAGGGTCTCGAACTTGTCGTTGTACGGCGTCGACGTTCCGTGGGCATTGATGTAGCCCACCGCCGAGGGCTCGAGCCCCGCGTCGTGGAGGGCGGCGGCCATGGAGCGGGCGGCGCCGTCGCCTTCCGGATCGGGTGCCGTCATATGATGGGCGTCACCCGTCATGCCGTAGCCCACCACCTCCGCGTAGATACGCGCGTCGCGACGGCGAGCGTGCTCGAGCGATTCCAGCACGAGGAGACCCCCGCCCTCCCCGCACACGAAGCCGTCACGCTCCGCGTCGAAGGGGCGCGAGGCGCGGGTGGGATCCTCGTTGCGGGTGGACATCGCCTTCATTTGGCAAAAGCCCGCGATGGTCAGGGGGATGATGATGGCTTCGGATCCCCCCGCGATCATCACGTCTGCATCGCCGCGCTCGATGATCTTGGTGGCGTCACCGATGGCATGGTTGCCCGTGGCACACGCGGTCACCACGGAAGAGTTCGGTCCCTTGGCCCCCAGGCGCATCGAGATCACTCCCGAGGCCATGTTGACGATGAGCATGGGGATGAAGAAGGGAGAGACCCGGTCCGGCCCCTTGGTGCGGAGGACCTCGTAGTTGCCGAGGAGCGTCTCGAGGCCCCCGATGCCCGATCCCACGAGGACCCCGAAGCGGGTGGGGTCCACGCTGTCCGTCTTGAGGACGGCGTCCTCCGCGGCCATGGTCGCGCAGGCCACCGCGTACTTGAGGAAGGGATCGAACTTGCGGTCGTCCTTCTTGTCGAGGTACTTGAGGGGATCGAACCCCTTCAGCTCGCCCGCGATGCGCGTGGGAAAGTCCTTCGCGTCGAAGCGGGTGATGGGCCCGATGCCCGAGCGACCTTCGAGAAGACCGGCCCAGAACTCTTCGGCGGTATTCCCCAGGGGCGTCACCGCGCCTACCCCGGTGATGACGACGCGACGCTTGTCCATGGCCATAGACGGGATCGACGAACCCGCTACTGGTTCTCCTTGATATAGCTGATGGCGTCACCCACCGTGGTGATCTTCTCCGCGTCCTCGTCGGGGATCTCGAGATCGAACTCTTCCTCGAAGGCCATGACCAGCTCGACGGTGTCGAGCGAGTCGGCGCCCAGATCCTCGATGAACTTCGCGTTGGGATTGACGTCGTCCTCCTCGACTCCGAGCTGCTCGACGATGATCTCTTTCACCCGCTCCTCGACCGGCTTTGCCATGAACACCCCCCGCTTCCGCGTGATTTGAGCTCACTCCACCGATGCCGGCGGCCTCTCGGGCCGCTTGCTACATGTACAGGCCGCCGTTGACGTGTATGGTCTGCCCCGTGATATAGGCGGCGCCGTCACCGGCCAAGAATCGTACCACCTCCGCCACCTCCCGCGCCGCTCCGATGCGCTTGAGCGGCACCTGCTGGAGCAGTCTCTCCTTCGCTTCGCCGGGGACGGCCGCGGTCATGTCCGTCTCGATCAGTCCCGGCGCCACCGCATTCACCAGGATGTTCCAGTGCGCGAGCTCGCGGGCCGCCGCCTTGGTGAGACCGATCACGCCCGCCTTGGCCGCCGAGTAGTTGACCTGGCCGGGATTGCCCATGGCTCCGGCGGTGGAGGTAATGTTAATGATGCGCCCGCTCTTCTGCCGCATCATGGACTTGGCGGCGGCCCTGGTCATCAGGAACACGCCCCGGAGATTCGTGTCCATGACCGTGTCCCAGTCGTCGTCCTTCATGCGCACGAGGAGCTGGTCGCGCGTGATGCCCGCATTGTTGACCAGTACGTCGATGCGTCCGAAACGTTCCTTGGTCGCCTCCAGCAGTCGATCGCAGTCCTCACGCTTCGATTGATCGGCGGCGATGGCCAGGGTGACCGCGCCCATCGCCTCGATTTCCTTGAGGGCAGAGTCGAGCCGGGTCGCGTCGCGGCCAGAGACTACCACGGAGGCGCCGTCCTCCGCCAGCGCGCGGGCGATGGCCAGACCAATGCCGCGCGTGCCGCCGGTGACGATGGCGATCCGGCCCGCGAGCGCCTTGCTCTCGGTCACGCCACGGGGTCCCCGGCAAGGGCTGCCACGGCCTTGTGCAGTGACTCGGGATCCTCCACGGCGTGCCCGCGCGCTCCTTCGATGGTGCGCTTGAGCAATCCCGTGAGCACGCGGCCCGGCCCCACCTCGAACCACGCCGTGGCGCCTTCGCGCGCCAGGGTGTGCAGGCACTCTGTCCAGCGCACCGGGCTCGCCACCTGGCGGACGAGGAACGGCTTGACGTCGTCCCCGGTGGTGGTCAGCCCCCCGTCCACGTTGCGCGCCACGGGCACCCGCGGTGGCTTCGGCGTCACCTGCTCCAGCTCGGCGGCGAGCCGGTCGGCGGCCGGCTTCATGAGCGCGGAATGAAAGGGCGCACTCACGGGGAGGAGCACGCTCTTCCGTCCCCCGAGGGCGGCCGCGGCCTGTACCGCGCGCTCCACCGCCGCCCGATGCCCGGCGATCACGATCTGGCCGGGCGAGTTGATGTTGGCGACATTGACGACCTCACCCTGGGCGGCCTCCGCGCAGGCCTGCTCGGCCGCGGCGAGGTCGAGTCCCATGAGGGCGGCCATGGCTCCTGTGCCCACGGGCACCGCTTCCTGCATGAACTCGCCCCGCTTGCGCACGAGCCGGATGGCGTCGACGAAGCCGAGGGCTCCCGTCACCACGAGGGCGGAGTACTCGCCCAGGCTGTGGCCCGCACAGAGGTCGGGGCTGATCCCGCGCTCCGACAGCACGGCGGCCGCCGCCACGCTCGCGGTCAGGATGGCGGGCTGGGTATTCGCGGTCAGGGCGAGGTCGGCTTCCGGCCCCTCGAAGCAGAGGCGCGACAGAGAGAATCCCAGCGCTTCGTCGGCCTTCCGCCACACCGCGGTGGCCGCCGGCGATTCCTGGGCGAAGGCCCGACCCATGCCCACCGCCTGCGAGCCCTGCCCGGGAAAGAGGAAGGCGATCTTCATGGGCCTACCAGCGCATGAGGGCCGCGCCCCACGTGAAGCCGCCGCCAAAGGCCGCCATGAGCACGAGATCTCCCGTCTTGAGGCGTCCGTTCGTCCACGCTTCCTCGAGGGCCACGTAGACGGAGGCCGCTCCCGTGTTGCCGTAGCGGTCCACGTTCACGATCACCCGCTCCATGGGAACCTTGAGGCGCTTCACCGCCGCCTCGATGATGCGCAGGTTGGCCTGATGCGGGACGAAGAGGGCCAGATCGTCGGCGGTGAAGCCGTTGCGGGCGAGGATGCGCTCCGCACAGTCCCCGAACATGCGCACGGCGACCTTGAAGACCTCGTTGCCCTTCATCTTGCAGTAGTGCATGCCCTTGTCCACCGTCTCGTGGGTCGCGGGGTGGCGCGAGCCTCCCCCGGGCTGGATGAGCAGCTCGCCATAGCGGCCGTCCGAGTACAGATCCGTATCGATGATGCCGGGGCCTCCCTCGGTGGCCTCGGTGGCCCGCAGCACCGCCGCCCCCGCCGCGTCGGCGAGGAGGATACAGGTGCCGCGGTCCGTGTAGTCGGTGATGCGCGAGAGGCACTCCGCGCCGATGCAGAGCACGGTCTTGTACTTGCCGCTCTCCACGTACTGCGAGCCGACGGACAGGCTGTAGATCGATCCCGAGCAGGCGGCGTATACGTCCATGGAGCCCGCGTTGCGGCAGCCGAGCTGGTGCTGGACGACATTGGCGGTGGTGGGAAAGGCCATGTCGCCGGTGGTGGTGCCCACCACGATGAGGTCGATCTCCCCCGGCTCGACCTCCGCCCGCTCCAGGGCCTGCTGCGCCGCCCTGATGGCGAGGTCAGAGGTCGCCTCGTTCTCGTCGACCACGTGGCGCTCGCGGATGCCCGTGCGCTGGACGATCCAGTCACTCGAGGTCTCGACCATCCGCTCGAGATCCTCGTTGGTGAGGATGCGCTTCGGAGCGTAGGCGCCGATACCGATGATCTGGGCCCTGGTCATTCCCGGCCTCCCTCGCGTCCCTCGGCCAGCTCCAGCTCGGCGTCGAGGGCGGTGGTGATGTGCTCGTTGACCCCGCTCTTCACCCACTCGGCGGCTACCCGCACCGCATTCTTGATGGCCTTCACCGGGGACGCCCCATGACAGATGATGGAGGCTCCGCTGATCCCGAGGAGAGGGGCACCCCCCATCTCCGTGTAGTCCACGCGTTGCTTCATGCGCTTGAAGGCGCGCTTCGACAGGGCGGCTCCCGCCAGCGAGAGGACATCGCGCCCGACCTCCTGCCGGATCATTTCCGTGAGCATCTCGGCCAGGCTCTCCGAGACCTTGAGGCAGACGTTGCCCGTGAACCCGTCCGTGACCACCACGTCGCAGCGGCCGTTGTAGATGTCGCGCCCCTCGATGTTGCCGATGAAGTTGATCGACGAGTGACGGAGCTTCTCGAACGTCTCCTTGGTCAGCTCGTTGCCCTTGCCCTCTTCCTCGCCCACGGAGAGCAGGCCCACCCGCGGATTGTCCTTCCCCACGATGTCCCGCGAGTAGACGTGGCCCATGATGGCGAACTGGAAGAGGTGGCGCGGCTTGGGATCGACGTTGGCTCCCGCATCGATGAGGATGGTGTAGCCGGAGAGGCTGGGGAGCGCGGCGGCGATGGCGGGACGATCCACCCCCGGGAGCAGGCCCATCACGTACATGCCGATGGCCATGGCCGCCCCGGTGTTCCCGGCCGAGACGAGGGCCTGGCACTCGCCTTCCTTGCAGAGCTCGGCGGCCACCCGAAGGGACGAATCGCGCTTGCGGCGAAGGGCGTGAGAGGCCGGCTCGGCCATGCCCACGACCTGGCTGGCATGGCGCACGCTGATGGGCAGGTCCTGCGCCTTGAGACGAACGATCTCGCGCTCGACGGCGGCGCGATCGCCCACCAGCACCGAGGAGAGTCCGAACTCGCGGGCCGCCGTGACGGCACCTTCGACGACGACGGCGGGGCCAAAGTCCCCGCCCATGGCGTCCACCGCGATCTTCATCGGTCGCGGATCCGGCACCCGGCGCTACTCGCCCTCGATGGAAAGAACTTCCCGCCCCTTGTAGAAGCCGCACTTGGGGCAGATCTGGTGGGGCATCTTCACTTCGCGGCACTGCGGGCAGACCGAGCGCGTGGGCGCGGACATCTTGTAGTGCGTCCGGCGCTTGCGCCCGCGCGTTTTCGAATGGCGTCGCTTTGGCAGCGGCATGGTGTGGTGGCTCCTTGGCCAGGCGTCAAGGCCCGGCCCTGCGGTTTATTTGGACAGCCGGTCGGCCAGGCCCTTGAGGGGCGACCAGCGCGGATCCGGAGCGGGCGCGCAGCCGCACGGCGCGACATTGCGGCTCGCCCCACAACTCGGGCAAAGACCCCGGCACGCTTCGCTGCACAACGGCTTCATGGGCAGACCCAGCGTGGTCTCGGTCTCGAGAAGCACATTGAGATCGACCTGGTCGTGGTCGTAGACGTCGGTTTCGAGATCATCCGCTCCCAGCTCTCGCTCGTCTCCCCGTCCCGGGGCCGGCACGAGACGCGTGTCGACAGTCGCGTCCACCGTCGCGTCATAGGACTCGAGGCAGCGCGAGCATACCTGCGGCACCCGCGATCGCACCCGGCCATTGACGAAGACGACGTCGCCGTCCTTCTCGACGGCCAGCTCGAGGTCCTCGAGCCGCCATGTACGGTCCTGGAACGGCTCGGGGAAGGCCTCGGGGCCTTCGAATCTGAGCCCTTCCTCCGGTATTTCTGAGACCCTGATCACCATCACTCGACTCTCGCTAACCCTCGACAGAATTGATGGATTTTGCTGAAATCGAGCCAGTGTACGGGCCGCTCTCCCCGGTTGTCAACTTGAAAGGCCCCCACTGACCGTCGGCGCGGGCGGGCACCTGCGAGGATTCGATGCCGGCCCGGCTCACCCTCTATACTACTCGGGCCGTGCACACTATCTACTTCGGCGACAATCTGGAAGTGCTTCGCAGCCACGTGCCGGACGGCGCGGCCGCCCTCATCTACATCGACCCGCCTTTCAATACGGGCCGGGCCCAGGCGCGCACCCGCATCAAGACGGTGCGCAGCGTCTCCGGTGATCGCGTGGGCTTCAAGGGACAGCGTTACGACACGGTCAAGATGGGCTCCCGCGCCTACCCCGACCGCTTCGACAACTACCTCGAGTTCCTCGAGCCGAGGCTGCGGGAGGCCTACCGGGCCCTTGCTCCCGATGGCACCCTCTACTTCCACATCGATTACCGCGAGGTCCACTACTGCAAGGTGCTCCTCGACGGCATCTTCGGGCGCGACTCCTTCCTCAACGAGATCATCTGGGCCTACGACTACGGCGGACGCCCCACGCGCCGGTGGCCCCCCAAGCACGACAACATCCTCGTCTACGTGAAGGACCCCGCGCGCTACGTCTTCGACACCGAGGCCGTGGAGCGCATTCCCTACATGGCGCCGGGCCTCGTCGGGCCGGAGAAAGCGGCGCGGGGCAAGCTGCCCACCGACACGTGGTGGCACACCATCGTGCCCACCCAGGGGCGCGAGCGCACCGGCTATCCGACGCAGAAGCCGCTGGGCGTCCTCCGGCGGATCGTGCAGGCCTCCTCGCGGCCCGGAGACCTCGTGCTCGATTTCTTCGCGGGCAGCGGCACGACGGGCGAGGCGTGCCTCGAGACGAACCGGCGCTTTCTCCTCGTGGATGCCAATCCCGAGGCCCTCGACGTGATGGCGCGCCGCTTTCACGGCGTGCGCGGCGTCCGCTGGGTCGGCTACGATCCGCGGACGGCCGCGGCACAGCGAGGCGCCGCCGGCGGCCCCGTTGCTTGACGCTCCCCGAGGTGGCTGTTAGCATTCGCGAGGAGGCCTCCCGCGATGGGTAACCTGATCAAGACCGGATTTCTTCTCGTGGTCCTGACCTGCCTGCTCGTGCTCGTGGGCGGCGCGATCGGCGGCCGCCAGGGCATGACCATCGCCTTCGTACTCGCCCTTGTCATGAACGTCGGCTCCTACTGGTTCTCCGACAAGATCGTGCTCGCGAGCTACGGGGCGCGGCCGGTCACCGAAGCGGAAGCGCCACAGCTCTATCGCATCGTCCGTGAGCTGGCCGGCCAGGCCCGCATTCCCGTGCCGCCGATCTACATCATGCAGGACGACTCGCCCAACGCCTTGGCCACCGGGCGAAATCCCCAGCATGCCGCGGTCGCCGTCACCGAAGGGATCCTGCGCATCATGACCGAGGACGAGCTCCGTGGCGTGCTCGCCCACGAGCTCTCCCACGTGAAGAACCGGGACACCCTCATCATGACCATCGCCGCCACCATCGCCGGCGCCATCACATATCTCGCCCAGATGGCGCAGTGGGCGGCCATCTTCGGCGGCGGGCGCCGCAGCGACGACGAGGGCGGCGGCGGGGGCAGCGCCATCGGCGCGCTCCTCATGGCCATCCTCGCCCCCATCGCGGCCATGCTCATCCAGATGGCCATCTCGCGCTCGCGCGAGTACGAGGCCGACGCGTCGGGCGCGCGCCTCGCCGGCCGCGCCTCCGGGCTCGAGCACGCGCTGCAGAAGCTCGATACGGCGTCGAGGCAGGTGCCCATGGAGGCGACCCCGGCCACCGCCCACCTCTTCATCGTCAACCCGCTCACCTCCGGGGGACTTGCCTCGCTGTTCTCGACGCATCCGCCCATCGAGGAGCGTATCGCGCGTCTGAGGGCGATGAGGCTTTGACCGCAACGGGACTGGAGGCGGTGCGTGGCGCGACCGCGCCGCCGCCCGCGTCCGACCTCATGATCCAGGCCGTGCACCTCCGCAAGATCTTCGGCCCTACCTCCGTCCTCGACGATGTCTCCCTCGAGCTCGGCGCGGGTCACGGCGTGACCCTGCTCGGAGCGAACGGCACGGGCAAGACCACCCTCCTCCGCATCCTCGCCACTCTTGTGCGACCCAGCGGGGGCTCGTTGCGTATCGCGGGCGTCGACGCGGTGAAAGCACCTGACACCGCGCGCGGCGTCATCGACCTGGTTGGTCACGGCTCCTGGGTGTACGAGGATCTGACGGCTCTCGAGAACCTTCGCTTCTGGACGACCATGGGCGGCCACGACGCGGCCCCCGCACGCCTCCGCACCGCCCTCGAATCCGTCGAGCTCGACACGGTGGCCGATCGCAGAGCGCGCACTTTCTCCGCAGGCATGAAGCGGCGTCTCGCCCTTGCCCGCGTCCTCCTCGGCCGCGCGCGGCTCCTCCTCCTCGACGAGCCCTTCACCGGTCTCGACCGCGCGGGCCGGAAGTGGCTGAGCGAGTACCTGATGTCGTTCAAGGCTCGGGGCGGCGCCTTCGTGCTCGCCACCCACAGCTTCGACGCGGGGATCGGGGTGGCCGACCGCGTGGCCATTCTCGCGGGCGGGCGCATCGCCCTCGAGCGTCCGGCCGCCGGTCTCGGCCTCGACGATCTGCGGCGCCTCTACGACGATCTCGCCATGGGCGCGGAGGCGGGGTCGTGAGCGCCTACATGCGACGGGCGTGGATCGTGGTATGGAAGGACGTGCTCAGCGAGCGCCGGAGCAAGGAGAGCCTCAACGCGCTCGTCTTCTTCTCGATCCTCCTCCTCTTCGTCTTCCAGTTCGCCCTGGGGCCGGAGCGCGCGCGGGTGGAGGCAGCGCTGCCGGGACTGCTCTGGCTCGGCTTCATCCTGGCCGGTCTCCTCGCCTTCGGAAGGACTTTCCTCGTGGAGCGCGAGAACGACTGCTGGGAGGGTCTGGTGCTCTCGCCCGGCGACAAGTCTGCCATCTACCTGGGCAAGCTCGCCGGCAATGTGCTGCTCATGGCCGTGGTGGAGGCGGTGCTCCTCGTCCTGTTTGCCGTCTTCTTCGGCCTCGATTTCACGGGCGTGCTTCCCGCCCTCTGCCTCGTGCTCGCCCTAGGCACCCTGGGGCTGGCCGCGGTGGGCACGCTCTTCGGCGCCATCACCGCGCAGCTCCGGGCGCGCGAGCTGCTCTTTCCCGTGCTGCTTCTGCCCGCGGTGGTGCCCATACTCCTGGGCGCGGTGAGCGCCACGCAATCGGTGATTCTCGGGCAGCCCCTCGCGGAGGCGGCGGCCTGGCTCAAGCTGCTCGCCGCCGCCGATCTCGTCTACCTCGTGGTGGGCGTGCTCACCTTCGAATTCGTCCTGGAGGGCTGATGGCCGTCCGCACCCTCGGCTGGCTGGCCGTCCTCGCCCTCGTCGCCGGTGTGGCCACGGCCTTCGGCTATGCTCCGCGCGAGGTCGTGCAGGGTAACGTCCAGCGCATCATGTACCTCCACGTGCCGGCGGTGCTCACGGCCTATCTCGCCTTCGGCCTCGTCTTCCTCGGCAGCGTCGGCTATCTCCTGACGCGCCGTCCGGGCTGGGACCGGCTCGCCCTCGCCGCGGCGGAGCCCGGCGTGATCTTCACCGGAATCACCATCGCCTCCGGCTCCATCTGGGGCAAGCCGACGTGGGGAACGTGGTGGACGTGGGACGCCCGGCTCACCTCCACCGCCGTGCTCTTCCTCGTGTACGTGGGCTATCTCCTGCTCCGCGGCATGATCGACGAGCCCGACCGGCGGGCCCGCGCCGCCGCCGTGGTGGGCATCCTCGGCACCGCGAACATTCCCATCGTCCACTTCTCGGTGAAATGGTGGCGGGCCCTCCATCAGCCCGCCACCATCCTCGGGCCCGAGCCCTCGCCGATCGCCGCGCCCATCGCCCTCACCCTCGTCGTGAACTGGCTCGCCTTCACCCTGCTCTTGCTCTACCTGGTGGCCAAGCGCACGGAGATCGCGCGGCTCGAGGACCTGCATGCCGGATAACTGGAGCTACGTATTCTCCGCCTACGGCCTTGCCGCCGTGGGGCTTCTCGCCTACTGGCGCCACCTCGCCGGCCGGGCCAAGGGCCTCGCCGCCCGCGGCGCGCGGAGAGGGACATGAGCCGTCGCGGCAAGTTCGTGCTGGGCGGGCTCGTCATCGTGGCGGCCATCGCCTATCTCATCTGGGCCGGCGTGAGCCAGAGCGTGGTCTACTTCGTCACCCCGAGCGAGCTCCTCGCCGCCCCCGTGGCGACCAAGACGTACCGTCTGGGTGGCCTCGTGCTTCCCGGCTCGCTCAAGTGGGAGCCCCACAGCCTCGATCTCTCCTTCACCCTCTCGGACGGCAAGGCCAACGTCTCCGTGAAGCACAAGGGCGCGCCGCCGGATCTCTTCGCGGAAGGGCGCGGGGCGGTCGTCGAAGGGGCGTGGACGCGGGAGGGCTACTTCAAGGCCTCCCTCATCCTCGCCAAGCATTCGGAGGAGTACAAGGCTCCCCACGACGGCGCGGAACCCGGCTACAAGGAGCTGATCAAGAGCCTGCGCAAGGAGAGCACCCGATGAGGGCCTTAAGCCCGAAGAGGCCACGGAGCCACGCAGGCTATTTGGCCGGAGCAGCATTCCGATGAGGGCCTTAAGCCCGAAGAGGCCACGGCACAGCGCCGCCTGGCTGGCCGGAGCACCGTTCCCGGAGAGGCCACGGAGATGATTCCAGAGCTGGGATACGGCGCGACGATGGCCGCCCTCGCCCTCGCCGTATGGGGCGCGGTGGCCGCCGTCGGCGCC
>Ga0207693_10001801_pt1 | contig 18789 bp, 16 predicted proteins | sample LARL81metaG_FD_184347 | JGI IMG/M metagenome (GOLD analysis project Ga0207693, IMG submission 184347) | Corn, switchgrass and miscanthus rhizosphere microbial communities from Kellogg Biological Station, Michigan, USA - LAR L8-1 metaG... | ecosystem: Host-associated > Plants > Roots >...
GTGCCTGTAGTCGCCCCAGCGCGGATCACCCCGGCACTGGTGCGCGCGCTCAAGATCACCGGCAAGGCCACCTACGTCGTGCTTCACGCCAACCATCCGCGTGAACTTATGGAGAGTGCGCGCGCGGCCTGTGCGCGCTTGGTGGATGCAGGCATTCCGATGTTGAGCCAGACCGTGCTCCTGCGCGGCGTCAATGATGATGCGCCGACGCTCGAAGCCTTGATGCGCGCGCTGGTCGAATGCCGCGTCAAGCCTTACTACCTTCATCATGGGGATCTTGCGCCGGGCACTGGCCATTGGCGCACGACCATCGAGGATGGCCAGGGGCTGATGCGGGCGATGCATGGACGGCTCTCCGGCCTCTGTCAGCCCAATTATGTGCTCGACATTCCGGGCGGCTATGGCAAGTCGCCCATTGGCCCGAGCTATTTGACGCGAACACAGGCGAGCACAGGAGAGGTGCGATATGCCGTCGAGGATTTCAACGGCCATCGACACGCCTACCCGCCGGTGCAGCCACCCCCTTAACGGGCGGCGCGGCACCACATCTGGCAGGTGTTTCGACGCCAAAAGTTGTAGAATACCGCAGTGAGGCAGTGGCCGTGCCAGTCGCCGGCCACGAGGCCGATGGGCTCGCCCGCGGCCCAGCCGAAACAGGCCGGCGTCATTCCGGTAAATCGAATCCCGTTGATGATGAAGATGCCGCTGTAGGGCGGTTGCACGACTTCGATGACATGGCGTTCCCGGGGAAGGTACCAGCCGTGACGGTAATGCAAGGGCCGCCGGTAGGGCGCCTCGTCTGCAAATACCTGCTCCGAGAAGGCGAGCCCGAACGCCAACGCTACCCGCAACATCATGCTCTCCCGGCCCGCGCGGCTGCCAAGAATAGAGACGATCCGCGGCACTGCCAAGACCGGTGCCACAGACCGGTGCGCAGACCGGCGCAGCAACGGCATCAGGATCTCGCGGCCTGCCGCGGGAGCGGCTATCATCGGTCGTCGTCCTCGGCGATGGAGGCTTTTCCATGCGGTATGTTCGGCAAGTCTGCATTCTGCTCGGCCTTTTGGCGAGCTCAGGGGCGTTTGGCGCGGAGCGCATCCGACTCGCGCCGCAGGTCGCGCCCATTCCTGTTGCTCCTGTTTTGGCAGCGGATCGGATACGACTTGCACAGGCAGTCCAGGCGCCAACGCAGGGACAGGTCCAGCCAATCCCGCTGACTCCGACCCCACTGTTATCCTCGCAGACGGCGACCGCATGCCTGGTGAGCTGCGATACGCAAGTGATGAATTGTCAGAACGCCTGTGTGGTCGCCGGCCCGACGACCGGCACCGTGAACCCCGCCGGCAACGCGCCCTGCAATTTGAACTGCACGACCCAGCAATTGGTTTGCAAGCAGACCTGCACCAGACCGCAGCCGTAGGCGCATGCGCGCCGTAGCCGGGATTGTGCTCTCAGCAGCGATTGTTGTTTCCGGCATTGCCTGGAGCGCACGCGCGGCGGAGCCCGCCTCGACAGAGGGCCGGGCCTGGCGCCCTCAATGTCCGGCCGGACTGTGTCCTGCACGCGCGGGACCGGATGGCCGCTGGTATTGCGCCGCATGCGGTGCCCCGACGCTGCGCTGCCCGCCGGGGCAATGTCTCAAGCCGGCAGGCCCCGTAGGCGCAGCATGTGGGTCGTGCCCACCCGTGCCCGTTCGATAGATTAAGTCGCGCGGAATTTATCTAACGTGGATTCAAACAGAATGATAACGCCTCAGCGCAGTCACCAAGCCATGATGCATGCGCTGGGCCTGTCAGAGCATCCCCGTTGCGGGCGACTGCATTTGCCCCCATCACCGTCTTACGAGTACGGTTGCCAAGGGCTCGCCGAATTTCACGCTGCCCTGCACGAACACGCCGTAGCGCTCGGTCGTGTATTTCAGCAGCGAATTGAACACCTGGTCGGTAGCATTCGTATGATAATGCCACCAACGACCGCCCACGCCGAGGTTGAAGTAATCGGTGACCTGATAATTCAGGATGCCTTCGAGCTGAAGCCCGTTGCCTTGGCCGCTCGCCGGATCGGGACCAACCGTGAAGAAGTGGATATCCAGCGCTTTCTGCCAAACGCGGGCATAGGCCGCATCGAGAGTTAGCTTCCACTGCGGCGTGAGCCACAAATCCGCAACGGCGCCGAGGCGCAAAGCATTAAACTTGTCATCCTCGGTGACGACCAGCACCGAGGTCGGAATCGCAGCTGCGCCGGCACAAGGTCCGACGGCATTGGCAATCTGCGCGCAGCCGGAAGCGTCTGCGCGCTCGTGCCAGTAGTGCCATCCGGCAAACGCGCCGAACCGCACGCGGGGACCGACGAACGGCCCGAAGCGGCCGTCATAGAAGGTAAAGCCGGCATCGACATCGGCGTAGGCGAGGGGACCTTTGAGGTCGCTTACCGTCTGCGAATAGGGGGCGACTGCGGGAGGAAAGTCTTCATCATAGAGATGACCGCGGAAAATCGAGCCGCCACCGGCATAGCCCTTCACAAAGATGCCCCAGGGGCTGTCGATGCGGAAGAAACCTTCGCCCGAATTGGCACGCATGCCGTCGTAGGTCAGGCGTGAATTGAGCTGGCCCAGCACAACTGGGTCATAGAGGTTGTACCAGTTCTTGCCCGAGCTGTACCAATAGCGCGCGCCGGCTTCCACGACCCAGGGCGAAGCCACGACTGCAGGCTGATACAACGGCGCGACCGGGACGTCCGCGGCATTTGCGATGCTCGCGCCGAGCGCGAGCGAAGCCACAAATCCGAGCAGAGACTTTCTCATGATACCCCCCTGCAGGTCGATCTGATTAACTTCGGCGGAACTGCGCACGTGATCGATCCGCATGGCTAGAACTCCTTCCTCAGTCCGATCTTGCCGCCGCTACCGAAGTAGTCGCTGCCGAAGCGCACTGAGCCGAGGACGAGGGCCGAGTAGCCGCCGCCGAGCAGGAAGTTGAGCGAACCCTCGACTTCTCCGCGTATCTTCCCCTGGTCGGTGGAAGTCGTGAAGCTTGGGCCAAGCCCGGCGAGTCCGGGCGATGAGACGTTCACGCCGGTTACCGAGACATTGCTGTATGCCAGGGTTTTCAGAGTGGCGAGCACGGTAACGTAGTTCCACATCCAGGTCGTGCCGAACCGGGCGCCGCCCTGCACGCGAACGACATCGCCGTGAATGATTCCCAGCACGTGCATGTCGGTATCGGTATGGACATAGCTCATGCCGACGGTCGGCTCGATGAAGCTGGCGAAGCTCACGTTGATGCGATAGTTCAGATCGCCAGCTCCCGAGTAGCTGGTCATATAGATGCTCGACGGCACTCCGCCCGGCAGCACAGTGGGAGAGTTCGGCGAGAACTCATAAAAGTCGACCTTTCCGATCACATCAGCTGACCATGGACCCTTGGTGGTCACCCAGTATCCGCCGGCGCCCCACCCCTCCAAATGCCCGTTGAGACCGAAATTGGTGGAGACGCTGGAGGAGCTTCGCGTCCCGAGCACTCCAACCACCATGAAGTCGGGGATCTGGCCGTTCGCATTCCAGATGACGTCCACGCCGCCCTGTACGGTTCCGCTTCGAGTTTTGGTGCCCGCATCGAGGGCTCCCGCCAGTCCCGTGGAGATGGCCCCCCGCCGCTCATAGTCGGCCATGCCCTGAACCCAGGTCGCTACATTCACAGTCGGCTGGATGACGTAACGGGGTGCGCGACGCGGCGCTGCCGCTCGCTTCGCTCGGCGCTCTCCGCCGCCACGGCCACCGCCTCCATCCTCCTCGGCGGCTTCCTCACGTGTGCGGCCTCGACCGCCGCCGCCGCCACCTCCGCCGCCACCCGCGGCAGCACCGCCGCCACCTCCGCCACCTCCGCCGCCGCCGCCACCACCGCCACCAGCGCCGCCGCCACCACCAGTGGCAGCGCCGGTGCCGCTCGTCGGCACTCCGCTCGACGGTCCCAGTGCCAGATTCGATCCGCCCCCACCGGCGCCTCCGGTTTCAGCGCCCGGAGAGGTTCCTCCGGTGGCGCCGCTTATTTGCCGGACGGCTTGCTGGGTGCGCACGCCATCGATGTGATCCTGGACACCTCGAATGGCGGTCTGCGTGGCGACGACCCCTGCGTTAGTCACCGCCGCCGCTGTCGCCGCATTGACTAGCTGCTGCTGGGTCGAGCTTGCATTGCTGTTCGAAAGACCGAGCTCTTGCGCTTCAAGCGGGTCACATGCCGGGCCTGGACAAGCATCGCCGTCATTGTCGGGGTCGGATGGAAGTATCGCACGAATGTTGCGGGCGTGGGCCTGCTCCACGAACATCACTGAGCCGGCGCCGAGAACCGTCCCAAGCATCAGCGCCGCGCGAAGAACTTGGAACGGTCGCGCCGACGCAAAGCGCATAACATGCATGTCAACCCCCCGATCCCAGATGGGACCTCTCCCTCTCAGCACTTTTCTAGAAGTGGGGCGGTTGGGCTAGTGCACGACGGACACAACGCACCGAATCAAACCGGCGGCAAGATGGAATCCATGAACTGTTGCATCAAAGTCACGGCTGGAGAACGAGGCTATAACTTAACGCCGTCCGTTTGCCGGGAGCGCGCAGGCATTCAATGGTTGGCGTTCTAACGTCCCGGGACACTGAGTTCCACGTGCGAGCGCAATGATGCAAGCGCTGACTGCGTTTCCGGATGGCGGGCCCCCCAAGCAAGGCGTAGCTCGAGCCTGTTGATTGCGCGCCGATAGGATTTCAGTAACCTCGATCTTTGCTCGAGGCTCATAGCGTCGATGTCCTCGGCCAGGACCCGATCAGCCTCGGCATTCTGCCCGCCCAGATGGAGGGCCAGTGCAAAAGCGACCCGAGCTTGGATATTGCGCGGCTCGAGCTCGAAAGCCCGGCGAAGAACTGGCAGGGCGGCAGTGCTGTCGTGTGCCCGAAGATATGAATTGATGCCGAGCTCGAGCAGAACGATCTGCTGAGAAGGGGCAAGCAATGAAGCCAGCAGAAGATGCTGGGCCGCCTCGTCGCTTTGCCCGAATCGATTGAGGAATTGCCCAAGTCGAAATTCCAACCGGGCATCATGCGGGCGTTCCGCGATCATGCGCAGCGCCGCAGCGTGCGCAGCGTCATACGTCGACGTCAGGGTCTGTGCATCGACCGAACCCTCCGGGCGCGTACCCAGGAAGAAAGCGAATTCGAGCAGTTGCTGGGTCGCTTCCTGCCGGCCAAGCGGCGCGCCCGCGAGAACCCTGTCGAACTGGACAAGATTTGCCGCGGGGGGCTTTACGCTGCCGCTCGCCGGATTTTCGAGCGTCATGGCCTGGAACAGGCCGTGCGCATTGGCAATTCCCGGTGCGTTGATGACGTAGGCGGCCGCAAGTGCCAGACCGAGACCCGATGGCAGCATCCAAATCAAGGCCCGGTCGGATATGGACTGCACCCCGCGTCCGGCGAGCGCGTTGTGCTTCGTCAGCGCGTTGGCGAATGCAGCGATCGTAACAAGGTGGATCGATCCATGCAGATCATTCAAACCCACCAGGCAATGAAAGCCATACGCTGTGAGAAGGCCCAGCATGATGGCGCGAGCAGCACGGTCGAGCTGATCTGTCCCGATGAAAATGCGCGCCATCAGGATGAACAGCGCCGCGATCAGAAAGAAGCCGGGCAGCCCGCCGGCGACCAGCCATTCCATGAAGACGTTGTGGGGACTGTCGTACCATGTTTCGAGCGGGGTCGCTCGGAACATCGCCGGATTGTAAAATCGGTCAAAAACGAGATCGAAATTGCCAGGTCCCCAGCCGATCAGCGGACGCACGAGCACGCCATGCCATGCGATTGACCACAACAACAGTCGTGCGGCCGTGGTGCTGTCGGCAATCGAAATAGCCGCCACTCGGCGTATTCCTGGAATGGCCGACACCCCCGGGATCAACCCGATGATCAGGATGGCCAGCGCAAGCGCGGAGCATATCGCCAGCAGGAAAAGGATGAGTCGACGCAACCCGAGCCGACGGACACCCGATCGGAGGATATCCCGCCAATAGAGACCTGCCACGGCTAATCCCGCAATCAGGCCCAGGATCGGTCCGCGGCTCTCCGTCACCAGCATTCCGATAATTTGAACCCCGCATGCTACTGCGAGGAATGCCAGGAAGTATGTTCGATCGCCCAACCAGGCAAAGACAAGTCCGGTGGCGCCAGTCAGGAGCAGCGTTCCAGTGACCAAAGCGGTCCCCGGAATGCGCCCAAGATGCGTCACGGCGAACGGCAAACTCAGCATCGTCACGAGGCACATCGTGACCAGTGCGAACTTGCGGCGAGACAGCTGCTGCTTCTTCAAGTTTGCAACGAACAGCAGGAGGCTCAGAAAAACATTGAAGAGCAAAAAGGCCGCAACGTACTGCGCATTTCCGAGCATGCCCTTGACACGCCCGAGATCCGTTGCCGCCATGAATTCAAAGACGACATGGATCGCAACCACCAGGCTGACGATGACCGAGATCTCGAACAGGCGCTGCCACCACGCAAACGTGTCGAGCACGGCGGAGAGAATGACGAAAAACGCGGAGAGGTGCAGAAGGGTGATATAGCCGCCCATGCGCTCGAATGTGCTCCAGAAGCTTCGGCTGAGATCGTCGGACAGCATGGTCGCAACCCCGATCCATGCGACAAAAGCTGCAAAGGCGATCAGGAGTGCGGAAGCGCGCGGGCGATAGCGCGGGGTGCTGAGCGCGAGCGGGATGTAGGCAGCGAGGAGCAGCTCAACGAAAACGCGGAACGCAAAATTGCGTCCCGTCACCATGGGATAGACCATGCCGCGATCGACCGCGAACGCCAACAACGGCGTCAGACACAGGCCGGCGGCAATTGCGCGGTGCAGATACCCGGAGCACACCCCAGTCCGAGATGTGGCGTGGGGCACACGGTCTGCGACGAGAGGAATCGCCATCCCGCTTCTATCCTTGTTCCGCTCGGGAATCAGATCAAGGTCGGACGTTTCGTGAATTTTGAAGTACTATATCGCGGCTTTTGGGCGCGAACTTGGCGCGCCCCGGGGGGATGGGCGAGCGCATACGTGGGGAGTGCGCTGGCGACGTCCAAACAGTGCGGCGCAGCGCGAGCGCTTGCACAAGTCCTTCCATACCTCGGAAAAGCGAGGGCGCGAAGGGATGCGCCGCTGATCGGGGACTGCCTCAAGCACGGAGCGGTGACGCGCCCGAACTTTGTGCGATCCCGGGTCTGCAGCGCATCATAAGCAGTGCGGTCGCGTCGCGCACAAAGTGCGCAGACTCAATTTGCGCTGCTCATGCTTCGCTGCGCCCGGGACACACCAGCATTTATTTTGTCGAGACTTCCAAGGCGGCGGGTGATTATTTCAGCGTTTCAACCAGGCCGTCATGAGCGTCAGCTCCTCCGCGAGCGGAAGCAAATGACGAGCACTATGATACGCGCGGGTGTCATACGAACAACCTCCTACATCACGCTGCAACCCGCTACGCGGTCGCAACTGCGACACCCATCCCCGACCGATAGGTGGTCGCGTACGCTGATTTCAGCAGCTAATCGTCAAAGGCATGGTTAATGAGGAGTTCCCAAATTGAGCTAATGAATGCTTGCACGGCAGATGCAACGGGGCGGCGATCGCGTCACGCGCCGATCGGGGCCATCCACTGGGTCTCGGGGTAGACGGTGAGCGCTGCTGCCGCAAGGGCTATCCCGTAAGGCACCCCGCCGTTCTTGCTGTGCAATCGCTGCAGCCATTCAAATCTGGCCAGCCAGCGGGGCAGGGGCACCATGCGGAACTGGATCAAGGCCAGGGTGAGCGCGCCGCCGAACAGCGATGCGTATATCAGATAAGGGAGAAGGTGGGCGAACCCGAGCCACAAGGCAGTGCTGGCCGCAAGCTTTGCGTCACCCCCGCCGATCCAGCCTTGCGTGAAAAGGCCGAAGCCAACGAGCAGCACGGCGCCACTCGCGGCGACGTGAAAGAGAATGTCGGAGGCACTCATGCCGCTGCCGAGCGCGAGCGCGAAGAAGCCGGTCGTCAGGATTATGGAAACCCTGTTCGAGATAGTCATGGTGAGGAGATCGCTGGATGCGGCAAATGCCATCAGTGCCGGAAACAGCATCAGCCTGGCAAGGTCGGCGACCATGGTTGCTCTCGACGGTACGGATGGGCAGCGCGCGCCGAAGCGCCGGACGCGATACTAGTCCGCCGGTGTTGCCGTTCCGTTAGCGCGGGAAAAGACGAAAGGGCCCCGGCGGTGACCGGAGCCTCCCGTATGACGGCGAAGTACCGACCGCTTATTTGAGCGCGGTCTGAACGCTGGTGAAGGTCGTGTTCAACTTCGAGCCCAGGCCCTGCACGACCGCGATGATCGCAACGGAGATGCCGGCAGCGATCAGGCCATACTCGATGGCCGTGGCACCGGACTCGTCCTTCACAAAATTCAAGAGGTAATTCATCTTCTTTGGCTCCATAGGTCCGCAACGTGGCTGTCTGAACGAGGCTCCGGGAGCCGTTGTTTTGGGCTACTCCGAAACCGTGGGTGACCGTATATGCCCCTCGCCCTTGCAACGAGGTTAATTGGGGCGACGAAATCGGGAGAGGAGCAGCAAAAAACGCACGTAGTTAATGGATGTTTTCTCAATATAACGCTAGGTTAACAACATCTTTGCGCTGTGGATTTCGCCGATACTCTTCGCGTATTGCACAGGCTCACAATGCGCCTCAATCTACAGCTCTTGATGGGCAACATCAGACTAGCTGGGCTTGAAGCAAAGGCTCAAGTTGAATGTCAGGGACAGCAAAAGGATTATATCCGTTCATGCCATCTTAACCCTGGCTCCCGATACCCAAGACAATGGATGGCTCTTGGCGAGCAACCCCGCAGGGCAGATCATGCTTGAAGAAAGCCTAGCGGTCATTCACAGCATCGGGGTTACCCTCATCAAGATCGTTCCGGTCTCGATCGCGCTTGGGGCCGCCTTTACCCTCCTGTCCTTCTTCTGGTCCTGCAACCCCGGCCGACCCTGGTGGCGCAAACGCGAGCTGCTCACCGACCTTTGCTACTGGTTCTTCATCCCGCTGTTTGCGCGCTATTTGCGCATTGGCCTGCTCGTGCTCGGAGCGGCGCTCCTCTTCCGGATCACCAGTGCAGAGGGGTTGGTCGAATTCTATGATGATGGGCACGGACCTCTGGCGCAATTGCCGCTGTGGCTGCAGGCAGCGATCTTCCTCATCGGGTCAGACCTGATGATGTATTGGATCCATCGCGCCTTTCATCGCCCGCCGCTATGGAAATATCACGCCGTCCATCATTCGTCCGAGGACCTCGACTGGATTTCAGCTGCACGCTTCCATCCGGTCAACATCTTTCTGGGCAGCGTCGCCACGGATGTGGCGCTGCTGCTCGCGGGGATTTCTCCAAATGTGCTGGTGTTTCTTGGCCCCTTCACCATAGCCCATTCGGCCTTCGTGCACGCCAACCTGAATTGGACTCTAGGTCCGTTCAAATGCCTGATTGCCGGTCCCATATTCCACCGCTGGCATCACACAGCAGCGGAGCGCGGCGGGGAGAAGAATTTCGCGTCGACGTTCCCCTTCATCGATCTTGCGTTCGGCACTTATTACATGCCGAGCCATGAGCTGCCGGGCCGTTATGGGATTGCCGATCGAAGCTTCCCGTCGAATTTCGGCGCGCAGATCCTGTACCCGTTCAAGCAATGAGGGCTTCGCTCGTCGGTCACAGTGTTTGCGGTTCATTCACCGTTTCACGTCAAATTAGGTTCACCTGCCTACTCGGTCGTGTGCTCGGGTGCTATTCGGGCAGCCTGCACCCTCCGCCCACGCGCGGATGATGTGATAGGCGATCGCGACATCGGGCGGAGTGGTCAACCCGTCCGGATGAGATCGCGACAGCATGAGGTCGACCTCCTCGCGGTCGAACCAACGAGCATCCTCAAGCTCGGCACGATCTATCACGATATCGCGCGAAAGCGCCTCGGCATGGCATCCGATCATGAGAGAGGAGGGAAACGGCCAAGGTTGTGAGGCAAAGTAACTAACGCGCCCGCAGACGATGCCGGCCTCCTCGTGCGTTTCTCGGCGCACGGCCTCTTCGATGGTCTCGCCAGGCTCCATGAAGCCGGCGAGACACGACCACATCCCTGACGCAAAACGATATGAACGGCCCAGCACACACGACTTCTCCAACACGGGCAGCATGATCACCACCGGGTCGGTGCGCGGAAAATGTTGCGTGTTGCACGTTGGACAATCGCGCCGCCATCCGCCTTGAACCGAAACACTCTGGGATCCGCAGTTCGGACAAAAACGATGCCGCATGTGCCAACCAAGGAGTGCCTTTGCCTCGGCAAGCGGCGGCAAATGTTTGCTCTCGACAAGCCCGCTCACTGCAATGGAGCGCAGATCGGTGATAACGTATTCGTCGCGTGCCTTGAGAACTTCGACGCTCGCTTGCCCGACCGCGAGCCCAAACCTCGGAGCGTTCTGGCATAATCCGAGAAAGACCATCTCTCCCGCAGTCCCGAAGGCTTGGGCCTCTGCGAGCGTGAACAGGGGATGGTGGATGGTGTCAGCTCTTCTCAACACCACCATCTCGCCGCCGATCACATAGGCGCGAGCGTCCGCGCTTTCGCGCAGAGCTGCGAGCGTCGCCACATCATGGCGTATTTCAGCCGCACGTTCGATCAGGCTTCCGACATAGCCGAGGCGGGGCTTGGGCCCGATATGGGGGAGAGGACGGGACATGCGATGTGCTCCGACGCAATGGGAAACCTTGCATGTCGGATGAGGCGAAGCAATTCATACCGGCGCTCCGAAGCGTCTCTGCATGGCTTGCTTTCTGCCGACCGGCAGCAGATATAAGGCGGGGAGGTTGGCGGTGGACGAGCCACTCGCCAACCGGGTCAGGTCCGGAAGGAAGCAGCCCTAACGAGCGCGGTTCGGGTCGCTCGTCAGCCTCCCACATCCGACGGTACGGTGACGGCCGGGATGCCGCATAGGAGCGGCCAAGCAACAAGCATGAATGAATCCGCCCCCGGCCTCGCATTCGGCGAGAGTTTGCCCAGCCACGGCTCCTACCGCGTCCTGGCCCGCAAATACCGGCCCGCGACGTTCGATGAGTTGATCGGGCAGGACGCGATGGTTCGAACTGTGTCGAATGCGATTGCGACTGGCCGGATCCCGCAAGCGTGGATTCTAACGGGCGTGCGCGGCGTCGGCAAAACGACAACCGCCCGCGTTCTGGCGCGCGCTCTCAATTACGAGCTGGCGGACGGTTCCATCACGGGCCCTACCGTCGACATGCCGCGGCTTGGCGTCCATTGCCAGGCGATCATGGAAAGCCGGCACCTTGACGTGATCGAAATGGACGCCGCGTCCCACAACGGTGTCGAGGACGTGCGCCAGATCAACGACGCGATCCGCTATGCCCCGGTGAGCGCACGCTACAAGGTCTACATTCTCGACGAGGTGCACATGCTCTCGCCGCAGGCCTTCAATGCTCTGCTCAAGACGTTGGAAGAGCCCCCGCCACACGCCAAGTTTATTTTCGCCACTACCGAGATCCGCAAGGTTCCGATCACGATCCTGTCGCGCTGCCAGCGGTTCGATCTTCGCCGCGTGGATGCAGGAGCCCTGGTGAAGCACCTCGCCGCAATCGCGGCCAGGGAGAACATCGAAGCTGAAACCGAAGCGTTGGCTCTGATTGCGCGTGCCGCCGAGGGCTCGGTGCGCGATTCGCTGTCACTGTTCGATCAGGCAATCGCACATGCGGCTGGTCCCGTGCGCGTCGAGCATGTGCGGCAGATGCTCGGGCTTGCGGATCGGGCGCGGGTGATCGACCTCTTCGAGCAGATCATGCGCGGGGATGTTGCATCGGCACTGGCGGAGTTGCGGGCTCAATACGACACCGGGGCCGATCCCGCAGTGGTACTGACTGACCTGGCAGAGTTCACCCATTTTGTGACCCGCATGAAGGTCGTTCCGGCCGTCGGCGACGATCCCGCGCTAATCGAGGTGGAGCGCACCCGCGGGCGCATGCTGGCGGAGCGGCTCTCCATGCGCGTGCTTTCGCGCAGCTGGCAAATGTTACTGAAGGGAATCGCGGAGGTCGAGAATGCGGGTCGGCCGCTCGCAGCGGCGGAGATGGTTCTGGTTCGGATCGCTTATGCGGCGGATCTACCGACCCCGGATGAAGTCATTCGTGCATTGGAGGGCAAACAAGCGGATGGTCGCGCGCAGGCCGACACGGCTACACCCGCCGCCCCATCGGCATCCGCTCAGCCGATCGCCAGTCCGGACGCCGGCTTGCCCGATCGGCGGATAAGCGCGGCCGTGCCCGCGGCCGGTGAGGCCGCTGACCCGCCTGCGCTTGCGACCGGAGCGGAGCGGAAAAGCGCACCTGTCATCATCCAGGGCTTTGAGGATCTCATTGCGCTGGCAGTTGGGCACCGGGATCTTGCAATCAAGCTCGCCCTCGAACGGGACGTGCGGCTGGTGCATTGCGATGACGGCCGGCTTGAGATCCGCCTGGAAAAGACTGCAGTCGGCACCCTGGTCAATGAGCTTACACGCAAGCTTTCGCAGTGGACCAACCGTCCGTGGAGCGTCATCGTGTCTGCCGAGGAAGGTCAACCGACGGTCAAGTCGCAACAAGACGCACGAAAGGCCGAGCTAAAGACGGGCGTGCGCGCCGACCCCCTGGTGCAAGCCGTGCTGACGCGGTTTCCCGGCGCGGAAATCGTTGACGTGCGCAAAGCCGAGGCTGTCGTGTCGCAGCAAACCGACGCTGCGCGGGCGGAGGAGAGCCGGGGGGGATCGTCGGACGCATTCGACGTTAGTGCGCTGGCTGCGGAAATGGCCATTGAGGAACACGACGACGCTTGAGCGGACTTGGCATGGGCAGACTTGACTTGAGCAGACTTGGCTTGAGCAGACTTGCACGCATTCTGCCGGAGAAAGTGAAATGACGGATTTTCTTGGGCTGATGAAACAGGCGGCTGAGCTCAAGTCGAAGATGGAGGCAATGCAGGCTGAGCTCGAGCACATCGAGGTTGAAGGTGTATCCGGCGGAGGACTTGTGCGGGTTCGACTATGCGCCAAAGGCGAGATGAAGGGGCTCAGCATCGAAGATTCGCTGATCAAGCCTGCGGAAAAGGAGATCATGGAAGACCTGATAGTGGCGGCTCATGCGGATGCGCGGCGCAAGGCCGAAACATTGCTGCAGGATAAAATGAAGAATATTGCCGGCGGGCTGCCGCTGCCGCCCGGAATGAAGCTGTTCTGAAAACAGTTGGTTGATGGCAACGACCACGGCCGGCCCGGAAATCGAGCGTCTGATCCAACTGCTGGCGCGACTGCCGGGACTGGGGCCCCGCTCGGCGCGCCGGGTCGCGCTGTTTCTAATCAAGAAGCGCGAGCAGATCATGGCGCCTTTGGGCGCGGCTATCCAATCGGCGCTGGAAAAGATCGAGATCTGCAAAATTTGCGGGAATATTGACAGTCGCAACCCCTGCGCCATTTGCACCGACCCAAGGCGCGACCCGACGATCATCATCGTGGTGGCGGATGTGGCGGATCTCTGGGCGCTCGAGCGCGCTCGTGCCGTCAATGCGCGCTACCACGTGCTCGGCGGCACCTTGTCGCCTCTCGATGGTGTCGGCCCGCAGGACCTCGCGATCGATGCGCTTATTGCGCGTGCTCAGGATCCGGCGATCGCCGAGCTCGTGCTCGCGCTCAATGCCACTGTCGATGGACAGACCACCGCGCATTACATCACCGACCTGCTCGACGGCGCCAAGGTCAAGATCACCCGGCTTGCCCACGGCGTGCCGGTTGGGGGAGAGCTCGATTACCTGGACGAGGGAACGCTTGTGGCGGCGCTCAGGCAAAGAACGCCGTTCTAATCATCCATGATGATGCGCGTGGGCTTGATAAGCCCGCTGAAATGTCCGCGCCGTTGCAACCAAAGCAGCAGCGCAACGCTCGGCAAGGCGGTCAGTGCGCTGATCACGAAGAAGCTTGCCCAGCCGGTCCATTCAGCAATGAATCCGGCGCCGGCCGAGAGATAAGTGCGCCCGACGGCAGCGAGTGCGGTCAGGAGCGCGTATTGTGTCGCAGTGTGCAGCGGGTTGCTGCAGAGCGACGACAGATACGCGACGAAGATCACTGTTCCGATCGCGCCCGTGAAGTTCTCGACCACGATCGTAAGCGTCAGCGCCCAGAGATTGACCCCCATCAGCGCCTGCCACGTGAAGACCAGGTTGGACGCCATCTGCAGGAACGCGCCGATCCACAGGCTGGTGACCAAGGGATAAGCGAGCGCGAGCGCGCCGCCGGCAAAGCCGCCGATCAGGGTCGCTGCAAGTCCCACGCCTTTGACAATGGCGGCATAATCGTTGCGGGAAAACCCGAGGTCGATCACGAAGGGCGCCGTCATGGCGCCTGCAAATGCGTCGCATAATTTGTACAACACCACAAAGGCCAGCACCACGACGGCCATATCGCGCGTGAAGAAGTCCGCAAAAGCGGAATACGCCACTCTCGCAATCCGGCTTCTTTTCAAGAGCCACAACAACGGCAGCGACGCAAGGAATCCCCCCACCGGAATCACCGGGATCTTCGGGGCGTCAGTGCTCTCGCCTTCCTCGCTGACGCGCGTATCGGGCTCGCTTGCCATCAGCACCGTTACGATCCCGACCACGATCATCGCGGCCATGGCGATATAACCGGCCGCCCACGCGTTGCCTTTGCCGAGACCGAGCGATTCGAAACCGCTGACGAGAAAGAGCGCCCCGGCGGTGGATACCAGCGTCCCGATGCGGTACGCGGCCACATAGGAAGCCATGCCGGCGGCCTGGTCGTTTTCCGGCAGGCTTTCAATACGGAAAGCGTCGATGACAATGTCCTGGGTGGCGGAAGCAATAGCGACTAAGAGCGCCGCTCCGAAGACGATGTACCAATGGGCCGACGCGGGATCGCAGAAGGCCAGCAGCACGATCGAGATGATCAACAGAATTTGCGAAAACAGCAGCCACCCGCGCCTGCGCCCGAGCATCCGGGCGAGCACCGGTGCATCGAGCGCGTCAATGACAGGGGCCCATATCCATTTTATGGTGTAGGGGGTGCCAACAAGGGCAAAGAGACCGATAATGCCGAGGTCGACGCCGGCTTCGCGCATCCACACGAGAAGAGTGGATCCTGAGAGCGCCAGCGGAAGCCCCGCAGAGAAGCCCAAAAAGAGGACGGTGAGCACCCGCGGTTTGAGATAGACGGCGAGCGTGTCGGCAAAGCGCCCCTGCGGAGGTGCTATCGTCGAGGCTACTGTCATCAGGGGAGCTATCGATGATCTAAAAGGCAGAAACAAGACAGAAGCTGCCGGTCAGGGCCGGTAGATCGGCGTCCACTATCCGGGGGCGGGCGGCTAGCTAGCCGCCTGCGGCGAGCCGTGCTGGCACAGGGATCGACACAGCGGGTTCGCAGGCTTCCTCCCCCTCGAATTCCACTTCCCTGATGCGGCTCGCGCGTTTCTCCACTTTTTCGGCGGAAATGAGGATCTGCTGCAGGTCCTCGTTGGCCTGGCCGAAATGCTTCTGCAAGTTCATCACGCGCCCGTGCAGCCGCTCCATGTCGTCCATGAGGTGGCCGACCTCCGCGTGGATCTTGTCTGCGGCTTCGCGCATGCGGGCATCCCTGCGGATCTGCTGGATGACGTGAATCGCGAGCATGAGAAGCGAGGGCGACACGATAACGACCTTGGCACGGAATGCTTTTTGTACGATGTCGTCGAAACCGTCGTGCAATTCGACATAAACGGATTCGGACGGGACGAACATCAACGCCAGATCCTGCGTCTCCCCCCGAATCAGGTACTTTTCCGAGATGTCGCCCAGGTGTCTGGCGAAATCCTGCCGCAACCGGGCAGCGGCTTGTTTTCGCTCGTCATCGCCCTTTGCCTCGCGCAGTGCGGTAACTGCCTCCAGCGGAAACTTTGCATCGATCGCCAGCGGTCGGCCGTCGGGCAGAAACACAGCGCAGTCAGGGCGGCTCTTGTTGGACAGGGTGAATTGAAATTCATAGCAATCCCGGGGCAGTCCGTCCTGGACGATGATTTCCAGGCGGCCTTGGCCGAAGGCGCCGCGTTGCTGCTTGTTGGCGAGCACGCTGTGAAGGGACGACATGTTCGCTGCAAGGTCCGTGATGTTTTTCTGGGCGTGATCGATCACCACGAGGCGCTCATTGAGCTTCTGCAGGCTTTCCAGCGTGTGCTGCCGACTCGTCGTCATGGACTGGCTGAGATGATGGGTTACCGAGTCGAGCCGTTCATTGACGGCGCGATGGAGCTCGGACTGCCGATGCGCCAGCATGTCGCTCATGCCCTCGATGCGCACTCCCGTTTCCGACTGCAGGCGGGCAAGCTCGGCGATGCCTTGCTCGAACGCCTCGCGATGGCGATTGCGCAGCGCGTGCACGCCCAGCGCGACCGCGCTTGTTACGGCCGTCGCCGCGACAACAATCAGGAACACGCCAAGGGCGGAGAGGAGAGGGTCCATCATTCCGGCACCTTACAGTGATTCGACGCCTGGAACAAAAATAGAACGCAATCCGGGGCGTGACCAGAGGGTATAAGGATATCCCGGAGGTCCCCGTTACGTTGACCCACTTGGGACGACCGCTTACATCGCCGCCATGGCCGTGCGCGAAATCCTGATCTTGCCGGACAAACGGCTCCGCAAAGTCTCCGAGCCGGTCAAAAAGATCGATGCCGGAATCCGCAAGCTGGTCGACGACATGTTCGAGACCATGTACGACGCTCCCGGAATCGGGCTTGCCGCCATCCAGATCGGCACCAGCAAGCGCGTGGTCACAATGGACCTCGCCAAGAAGGAAGAACCGAAGAACCCGCAGGTGTTCATCAATCCGGAAATCGTGTGGTCCTCCGATGAAAAGGCGGTTTATGAGGAGGGCTGCCTTTCAATTCCGGAAACCTACAGCGACGTGGAACGCCCTGCGCAGGTCAAGGTGAAATATCTCGATCTCGAAGGAGAACCGCACGAGATCGAAGCCAATGGTCTCCTTTCCACGTGCCTGCAGCACGAGGTCGATCATCTCAACGGCATCCTGTTCATCGATCACCTCTCCCGGCTCAAACGCGAACGCATCATCAAGAAGTTCAGGAAGGTGGCGAAGCGCGCAGGGTGAGCAAGGCTCAACCTCTCGGTTGTCATGCCCCGCTTCAAGCGGGGCATCCGGTAATCCACGCCGCGGCGCGTTGAGGCGAATGAGTCCAACCGGACGCTTGGAGGTTACCGGATCGTCCGCATACGCGGACGATGACGACTGAGAGTATGGTTCAATCTGATCGTAAAATGCTTTAGCCTTTTTGATATCTGCTGAGCTGCCGTTCGTGGGCTGCTGCCGCCTCACAGAAAAAAATGTCGTTGCGCATCGTTTTCATGGGCACGCCGGAGTTTGCGATCCCGACGCTGATCGAGATCGTCGGCCGCGGGCACGAGATTGCTGCCGTCTATACCCGCCCCGCCAAGCCAGCGGGAAAGCGCGGTTTGGAGCTCATCCCGAGCCCGGTGGAACGGGAAGCGCAGCGCTTCGGATTGAAGGTGCACACGCCGACAAGTTTGCGATCGCCGGTGCAGGAGGACATCGCGCGCGCGCTGGGCGGGGACGCTGCCGTCGTGGTGGCGTATGGGCTCATTCTGCCACAGCCGATTCTCGGCAGCTTCCCGCTCGGCGCATTCAATCTGCACGCCTCTTTGCTGCCGCGCTGGCGCGGCGCTGCACCGATCCAGCGCGCGATCATGGCGGGCGACAACGAGACCGGCGTGATGGTCATGAAGATGGAGGAGGGCCTCGACACCGGGCCCATTGCCGTGGCTGAGCGTATCCCGATCGAGCCCGATGCGACCGCGGGCGATGTGAACGACCTGCTTGCGCGCCTGGGTGCTGACTTGATGGTCCGGGCGCTCGCGGCGCTCGAGCGCGGTTCGCTGACGCTCACCCCGCAGCCGCAAGCAGGCGTCACCTATGCGAACAAGATCGGCAAGCACGAAACTCGGATCGCCTGGACACAACCGTGGCAGGGCGTGCACAACCACATCCGCGGCTTGTCACCCCATCCCGGCGCCTGGTTCGAGTGGGAGCACGAGGGAGAGCGCCATCGTATCAAGGTGCTGCGGTCCACACGCGGCGAAGGCTCCGGAGCGCCGGGTACGGTGGTCGATGATGGTCTCACGGTCGCGTGCGGGCAGGGCGCGGTGCGCATCCTCGAGCTACAGCGCGCCGGGCGCCGTGCCATGAAAGCGGGCGAGTTCGCGCGCGGCAGCTCGGTGCGCCCCGGGACGAGGTTCGAGTAGGTCCCATGCCCCGCTACAAGCTCACGGTCGAGTACGACGGTACCCCGTTCGTAGGCTGGCAAATTCAGGAGAATGGCCCCTCGGTGCAGGGCGAGCTCGCGCTCGCCGCATCGCGTTTCTGCGGCCAGAAAGTGAGCGTCCATGGTGCCGGCCGCACCGACGCCGGCGTGCACGCGGTAGGACAGGTGTGTCACGTGGACATGAAAAAGGACTGGGAAACGGACACGGTACGCGATGCGTTGAATGCGCATCTTCGCCCTCATCCCATCGCCGTCATTGCGGTAGAAAAGGTCGAGCCATCCTTTGATGCGCGCTTTTCCGCCGTCAAGCGCCATTACCTCTATCGCATCATCAATCGTCGCGCCGATCTCACATTTGAGCGGGGGCGG
>Ga0207693_10001803_pt1 | contig 18783 bp, 16 predicted proteins | sample LARL81metaG_FD_184347 | JGI IMG/M metagenome (GOLD analysis project Ga0207693, IMG submission 184347) | Corn, switchgrass and miscanthus rhizosphere microbial communities from Kellogg Biological Station, Michigan, USA - LAR L8-1 metaG... | ecosystem: Host-associated > Plants > Roots >...
CCGCCGCCACCGCCGCCGCTACCACCAGCGGCGCCGCCGGGCTGGCCCGCACTGGCCCCGGAGCCGCCGTCCGAGTTATCTGTGCCCGGGCTCTTATCTGTGCCCGGGCTCTTGTCCTTCGCCGGTGCCGTGGTGTCGGCTGGCTGGTTGGTAGGTGCCGATGGCTGATCTGCAGTCGCAAGCGTTGCAGTAGCCGGTGTGGTGGAGGGCAGCGCGGGCCGCGGAAGCGCGGGGGCCGCCTGCTTCGCCTTCTTCGTTGCGCGCGCGCGAGCCTGCGCGCGATGGAGAACCTCGGCGTGGTACGCCGCGAGAACTTGCTTGGAAACGGTTGCAGTGGCTTCAGCCAGTGGAGCGGCCGCGCCGCCGGCCGCGCCTCCGTCCTGTCCGTTTGCATGCGCTTCGAAGACGACCTTCCGTGCAAGCCGGTTGGCCCCGGTTGCGTTCGTCAGTTGGGAGAGCACGGGGAGCCCGACCGTCACCCAAAGCGCGGCCACGAGCGGTAGCGCGAACACGGCCGGCAAGAACCGGGTGCGTGCGCGCGGTGTCGCGCGTGGCGCGCGAATACGCCGTGGTCGTTGGATGTACGAGTGCCGCATCGTTCGTTCGGCCGCCGCAGGCCTCTTGTTGGAGGCTAGGTTGAAGGTGGCACTCGTGATTCCCCCAAGAGGGTGACTCGGGGTGCTCGCCCGGTCACTCAGACGGGGGACTCCCGGCATGGGCGACTCGGTCGGGATACGCTCTCGCGCCGTGCCGACAGAAGCAGATTCAACGAGCGCCAAGCTCCAGCGACTGGCAGACCTTCGCGAGCAGGCGCGTCACGCAGGCAGTGACCGAGCCGTGGCACGCCAGCGCGAACAAGGGAAGTTGCTGGCGCGCGAACGTGTGGAACGATTGCTCGATCCTGGCTCCTTCTTCGAGCTCGACCGCTACGTCAGACATCGTGAGTCGAGCTTCGGGATGCTGGAACGGCGCCCGTACGGGGACGCTGTCGTCACCGGGTACGGAACGATCTTCGGCAGGAAGGTCTTCGTCTTCTCGCAGGATTTCACCGTCTTCGGCGGGTCTCTGAGCGAGGTCTTCGCCGAGAAGATCTGCAAGGTGATGGATCTCGCCGTGAAGTTCGGCTGCCCGCTGATCGGGATCAACGACTCCGGTGGCGCCCGGATCCAGGAAGGCGTCGTCTCGCTCGCCGGCTACGCCGAGATCTTCTGGCGGAACGTCCAATGTTCCGGCGTGATCCCGCAACTGAGCCTGATCATGGGCCCGTGCGCGGGAGGGGCCGTCTACTCGCCGGCGATGACGGACTTCGTGTCGATGGTCGAAGGGTCGTCGTACATGTTCATCACTGGTCCCGATGTCGTGAAGACGGTGACCGGCGAGGAAGTGACCTTCGAGGAGCTCGGCGGTGCGGCAACGCACGCGTCGAAGTCCGGTGTCGCCCACTTCATCGCGCCCGACGAGGAAGCGTGTCTCGAGGACGCTCGCTACCTGCTCTCGTTCCTGCCGCAGAACAACGTCGATCCGCCGCCGTATGCCGAGCCGTCGGATTCCGCGGGACGGGAGGACGCAGATCTCGACTCACTCATTCCCGACGATCCGGCGAAGCCGTACGACATGAAGGACGTCATCTCGCGCGTCGTGGACGACGGCGATTTTCTGGAAGTGCACGAGCGATGGGCGGAAAACATCGTCTGCTGTTTCGCCCGGCTCAACGGTCATCCCGTCGGAGTCGTAGGCAATCAACCCCGCGCGCTGGCCGGCGTGCTCGACATCGACTCGTCGACGAAGGCGGCGCGCTTCGTCCGAACCTGCGACGCGTTCAATATTCCCCTCATCACGTTCGTCGATGTGCCCGGGTTCCTTCCCGGGACTGCGCAGGAGTGGGGCGGCATCATCCGTCACGGCGCGAAGCTGCTCTACGCATATTGCGAGGCCACGGTTCCGAAGCTGGCCGTGATCACCCGCAAGGCTTACGGGGGCGCCTACGACGTCATGAGCTCCAAGCACATCCGCTCCGACTTCAACTTCGCCTGGCCGACCGCGGAGGTCGCGGTGATGGGGCCCGAGGGAGCGGTGAACATCGTCTTTCGAAAGGAGCTCGAGGAGGCCCCGGATTCCGAGGCGCGCCGCGCCGAGCTGATCGAGGAGTACCGGAGTCAGTTCGCGAACCCGTACTCGGCCGCGGAGCGAGGCTATGTCGACGATGTGATCGAGCCTCGCCGCACGCGGCCCGTACTGGTCGACGCGCTCGAGGCGTCGCTCACCAAGCGCGAGCGCCGTCCGGCCAGGAAGCACGGGAACATTCCGCTTTAGGACGGTCGTGCTCTAGGGGTTCACGCGCGTGAGACTGGGCCCCACCGCTCCGCACCCAATTTCATCCTATTGCGAAAAATCGCGCGGGTGTGTGACCCCTTTCGAGCAACAGTGAAAGATCGGGGGCCGGCCAATCGAGACCGGTGACTGGCTGATCGAGACCTGTGCGCCCGCGGCTCGGAACCGTTCGACCCGGGTCCCGGGGACCTGGCCCTTGATGCGGTTCCGGGACACGGCCGGGGACCAGGTCGCGTTCGACCGGCGTCTCCTGCACACCCGGTCGCCGGCGAACAGCCACGAGGGGCGAGGCTACGTAGTAGATCGACGGCCGAAGGGCTAAACCGCAGCTGCGTGCTCGAGTTGCGGCACATCGATGCCGTAGCCGGCGCCGGCGAGTTCAGCAGCGAGCGCCTCGACCACCGACGGGTCGAACTGGGTGCCGGCGCAACCGACAATCTCCGCCAGAGCGTCATCCGCCGAGCGTCCGCGCTGGTAGAGAGAGACCGATGTCATTGCGTCATACGCGTCGGCGACGAAGATGATCCGGGCGCCGAGCGGGATCTCAGTTCCTGCAAGACCGTCGGGGTAGCCAGTCCCGTCCCAGCGCTCGTGGTGATGGAGCACCCACTCCGCGACCGGATCGATGCCGATGCTCTCCAGCATCTGAAAGCCGATCCGCGTGTGCCGCTGGAGGACGTTCCACTCCGGCGGCGTCAGCGCTGCCGGTTTGCGCAAGACGTCCTCCGGCAGAGCGAGCTTGCCGATGTCGTGAAGGCTCGCGGCGAGGCGGGTGAGCTCGAGCTCTTCGCCGGAGAAGCCGATGCGAGAGGCCATCTGAACCGCAAGCTCGGCGACGCGTTGAGAATGGTTCCCGGCGTAGCCGTCTCGCGCGTCGACGGCTCTCGCGAGTCCGGCAGCTGCCTGCAGGCGCCCGGCAGAGTCGCTTGCGGACGCGAGCCGTTTCAGCTCCGCGAGCTCGACGACGTCCGGGCGGTAGACGCGAACGTGGTTCTTGCCGTACTCCTTGGCCCAGTAGAGCGCGCTGTCCACCAGTCGCAGCAGCTCCTGGCGCTCTCGCGTGTGCTGAGGTGCCAACGCGATCCCCGCGCTGACGGTGACCGTCCCCATCTCGCCGAGACCGAGGCTCGCGACTCGGCCGACGATCGACTCGGCCGCGATGACGGATTCGGTCTCCCCGAAACCGGGCAGCAGGACGGCGAACTCATCGCCCCCGAGCCGGAAAGCCTCGCCGGACTGGCGGAGCCGTGTTGCGACCTGAGAGAGGACCCGATCGCCCGCCGGATGCCCGAACCGGTCGTTGACTCGTTTGAAGTCGTCGATGTCGACGAAGCAGAGCGCCAGCGACCGACCGTCGTTCAACGTCTGCTCGAGCTCGTGCGCGAGGCGCTCGTGAAAGTGACGGTGGTTTCCGAGGCCGGTCAGCGGATCCGTCAGGGCGAGGCGCGCGGCACGCACGGCGCGCAACAGCGCTCGTTGGTAGAGCTGGATCGCGAGCAGCGGCCCTGCGAGGGCCAACGAGAGCCAGGGCGCCTGCTGCCAGACGACGACCAGGATCAGCACACCTGAGCCCATCAGGGTGAAGGGCACGATTGTCTTCGGGACACTCGAGCTGATGAGCCCTCGCCACGAGCGGCGGTTGCCGCGGGCGACGACCGCCGTGATGAGGAGGACGTCCACGATGTAGGCGACGTACGTGGCGACGACGACGCGGGCCACGGTGTGGGCAGGCGTTCCAGAGCCGATCGGGGCGATCACGAGCCCTGCGATCGCTGCGGTCACCGCGAACGCGGAGGAGTTGTAGGCGATCCGAATCGGCGGTCGACGTTCGATCAGCTGCATGACAGCCGGCGTGGCGCAGACGACGAGCACTCCCGGCGCCCAGCCGAAAAGGACGACGGCCGAGAGTCCGAATACGAAGGCAAGCGAGACGCCGTTGGCGTCGAGGCCGTCGACGGGAACAAGGAACCGATCGGCGAGCAGCGAGGCTCCAAGAAAGGCCGACAGTCCGGCGAGGACGGTGACGCCGGGTGTCTCTGTTGCAAATGAGATCGCCGCTGCGATGACGGTGATCAGGCCGGCGACGCAGACGGGAGCGACGACGGGATAGAGACTACGAGAGGCGGGCGGCTCGCTCATCGTGCGGCGCTACCACTCGAGAAAGCTGGCGGGATCGACGTAGCCGAACGCGAGCGCGAATGCGAGCAACGCAGCCACGACCAGCAAAAAGCGAAGACGCGGCTTCCATTGCAGCATGCAAGACCTCCCTCTCATCTATGCGACGAAGCGATTGTCTCTCTTGCCGCAGGCCGAGCCATCACCCGGACGGGGGAATCGCGGAGCTGTTCTTGCTACCCGGTCAGGGCGGCTTCGGCGAGCGGCCGGCGGGCCCACGCGAAGCGCTGCTTGTACCAGCCCGAGAGCTGCGCGATCGCGACGCCGAAGCCCGAAGAGTGGATGAACCAGCCGTTTCCGAGGTAGATCCCCGTGTGGTCGACCTGGGCGGGCTTCGAGCTGGGGCCGGCCGCGCCCCAGAAGAGAACGTCGGCTGGCTTCAGATGGCTGAACGAGATCCGTTTTGCCGCCGGCACCTCGCCGCTCATCGCAAACGTTGTCCGACCCTTCAACGTTTGGGACAGTGCGGCGCCGCCCGGATACGCCTGGAGCTTGTAGACGCGCCAGACGAAGCCCGAGCAGTCGAAGCCTCCAGGAGCTTGGACGCCGGCCGGCGCCTCGGCGTTCTCGCTGGTGCCGCCCCAAACGTAGGGGTAGCCGATGAAGCGAACCGCGGTCTTCAGGATGCGGGTCTGCCACACAGAGAGAACCGGCAGCTGGAACGTCTGTGCGAGATCCTCGATCTTGGTCGTCTCCCAGCCTGTGAAGCGCAGGATCTGCGCGGCCGAGTACGCCGCTTCAGCTCGTGTCGCGGCCTGGCTCGGAAGCAGTTCGAGGGAATCGAGCTGGGCCGGATGGTTGGTTCGCAATCCGAGCAGGCGCGCGACCACCTCCGTGCCGAAGCGACTTGGTGGAGCGAGACCGGCGGCGCGGGCGGCAGCCGCGAACTGGGCTGCGGCATCGGTCAGCCCGAGAGCTCGCACGAGAGTTGCGTCGAGCTGGGCCATCGTGACCGGCGCCGTCGACTGGGTGGTAAAGATTGGTCCTTCGAGGGCGAGACCCGAGACCAGCGCGGTCAGCGCGCCGGACGTGAGCGGGTCGTTCGGGTGAAAAGTCTGGACGCTCTTTGCCATCAGGCCGTGTGCAACGACGACCTTGATCTCGGGCTGGGCCCAAGAGGCAGGCTGCGCTGCGCCGTTCGGTCGGGCAGCGGCAGGCGCTGCAAGCACGGCGAAAAAGACTGCGGTGATCGCAAGGATGCGGCTCATCCCGCGTTCGTATCGTCAGGGCGGGCGGAGGCCTTTAGTCTCCTTGCAGTGGATTTCCTCGTATCGCCTGAGCCGGAACCGGAAGAGCGGGACGCTCTTGTGCTTGCTCTGGAACGCCTGCTCCCGACGGCCGGCGTGCCTTCGGCCTACACGAGCCGGTGGCGAAGTGTGGGGATCGCCGAGAACGTCGGCGACGACGAGGATTTCTAGCGCGACTGCTCGCCCCAAGCACCAGCCCCGGCGACGAGAATAAGCGCGGAGTGGCCCTGTTCTCGAAAGTCCTCGTCGCCAACAGAGGCGAGATCGCAGTGCGGATCTTCCGCACGTTGCGCGAGCTCGGGATCGCGACCATCGCGGTCTATTCGGAGGCCGATCGGGGCTCGCTCCACGTCGCAGCTGCTGACGAGGCCTACCTGATCGGTCCGGGTCCGGCCGCAGAGAGCTACCTGAACCAGGAAAGGCTGCTCGAGACGGCGGCAGGCGCCGGCGCCGAGGCCGTTCACCCCGGGTACGGGTTTCTCGCGGAGAACGCGGTGTTCGCACGCGCCTGCGAAGCCGCCGGGCTTGTCTGGGTCGGGCCCCCGCCCGAGGCGATCGACGTCATGGGATCGAAGACTGCGGCGCGTGAGGCCATGCAGGCCGCGGGCGTTCCAATCGTCCCGGGGACAACCGCGCCTGTCGGATCCGCCGAAGAGGTCATCGGCCTCGGCGAGGAGCTCGGCTGGCCGATTGCGATCAAGGCAGCGGCCGGCGGGGGTGGGAAAGGCCTCAAGGTCGTGGCGGGCCCCGACGAAGCCGAGCGCGCCTACGACTCCGCGCGCCGCGAGGGCGAGGCGTACTTTTCAAATGCTGCGGTCTACGTCGAGCGGTACCTCGAGAATCCGCGCCATGTCGAGGTCCAGATCCTCGCGGACGCTTACGGGAATGTCATCCACCTCGGCGAGCGCGACTGCACGATCCAGCGCCGCCACCAGAAGCTCGTGGAGGAGACTCCCTCTCCGGCTGTCGGCGAGGATCTCCGCGAGCGCATCGGTCAGATCGGCATCGCCGCTGCCCGGGCGGTGGGCTACCGCAGTGCCGGCACCCTTGAAGGGCTGCTCGACCGCGACGGCAACTATTTCTTCCTGGAGATGAACACCCGGATCCAGGTTGAGCACACGGTCACCGAGCTCGTTACAGGCCTCGATCTGGTCCGAGAGCAGGTACTCATCGCGGCTGGGGAGCCGCTATGGCTGCGCCAGGACGACGTCCGGCTGACCGGGCACGCGATCGAGTGCCGGATCAACGCCGAGGACCCGTCGAACGGCTTTCTCCCCAGCCCGGGGCGGATCACGAGCTACCGGGAACCGGGAGGGCCGGGTGTCAGGGTCGACTCGGGCGTGGCAGCCGGAAGCGAAGTCGTCGGCCTCTACGACCCTCTGATCTCGAAGCTCATCGTCCAGGGCGTCGACCGTGAGCACGCCCGACGCCGGATGCTGCGCGCGCTCGACGAGTACGAGATCCAAGGGATCACGACGCTGCTCGGCTTCCACCGAGCGCTCTTGCGCCGCGACTGCTTCGTTGCAGGCGAGACCTGCGAGGGGATCGTCGAGTCGACAGAGCTGGCCCAGGAAGCGGATGAGTTGTCTCATGAGACAACGAACATACCGGCTTCGCCGGATGGCAGGCTTCGGGAGCGGGTCTCGAGCGTCGAGCTCGACGGCCGGCTCTACGAGGTGCGTGCTCTGATCCCCGAGCCGCCGTTTGCCGAGCTGGCCCGGCGGCGACGTGAGCGAACCGGCAGTGGGGCGCACCACGGGGCCGCGAAGGATGCGGTCGTTACCCCGATGCAGGGCACGGTGTTGGCCGTTGAGGTCGCAGACGGCGACGAGGTCCGCGCCGGCCAGGTGATCTGCATCATCGAAGCGATGAAGATGGAGAACGAGATCACGGCACACCGCGACGGCGTCATCACCGGTCTGTCGGTCGCACCCGGGCAGGCCGTCACCACCGGTCAGGTCATCTGCGTCGTATCCCAAGACGACGAATAACCGCCGGGGCCGGCTCGATCCGCACCGACTTCAGATGGTTCTCTGGTACGCGCGAAACGTCCAGGTCGCAAACGCAGCCGTCGCGACCGACAGCGCGAAGAGCAGCGCCAGATGCAGCCCCACGGAACTCCAATCGGTGCTCGGCAGAACGACCTCCCGCGCCGCGATCACTCCCCAGTTCACCGGGTTGAACTTTGCCGCCTCTTGCATCCAGTGCGGGATCTGGCGGATCGAGATCAAGGTCGAGGACAGGAAGAACAGCGGCAGCCCGATGAAGTTCGCGATGGCGATCATCGTGGCTTCCTTGCGCACGAGCAGCGCGATTCCCTGGGAGAGCCCCGCGAACGCGCTGTTCATCAGTCCCGCGCCCGCGAGCACGATGACCCATCCGAGCAGACCTGCGTGGATGCTCACTCCTAGCGCGAGCGAAACGAACAGGATGATCACGCCTTGGATTACTGCGATCAAAGCTGAGCGGACGATCTGGGAGACGACGAGCGAGACCCGGCTCACCGGCGTCGCGAGGAACCTCGGCAGAACGTCGCGGTCGAGGTCGCTGATCATCGCCATCCCGCTCCAGGTTGCCCCGAAGAACGCGTTCATGATCACGATCGCGGGTGCGAGAAAGGTGATGTAAGACGTCGTTCCGAAGCCGCCGCCGGGCAGGTGCGTGACCCGCTTGAAGAGTTGCCCGTAGAGCAGCAGCCAGACCATCGGCTGCACGAGCAGCAGCGCGATCCAGATCGGCTCGCGCATCAGGTTCCGCAGCTGGCGTCCGACCATGAACCAGGTGTGCCTGATCGCGAGGGTCATCGCCGACCGTTCCCGCCGGAGTCGCCCAGGCGGCCGGCCTCGTCCTCGGCCGCGAACTCGCGGCCGGTGTAGTGGAGGTAGACGTCGTCGAGTGACGGCCGGTGGGTGGTCACGGCCTCGACGGCGATTCCCTGCGCTTCGAGTGCCGAGAGGATCGACGGGATCGCGCGCGCCCCGCTGGCGACACGGCTGCGCAGCTTCCGGCCCTCGATCGACGCCTCGTGAACGCCGTCCAGCGCCAGGACGATCGCCTCGGCGTCGCCGGCTCGCCCGTCGCTCAGCTCGACCTCGACGGCCTCGCCGCGGAGGCTCTGCTTCAGCTCCTCGGGCGTCCCTTCCACGACCACGCGGCCGCGGCTGACGATCGCAAGCCGGTCGGCGAGCTCGTCGGCCTCCTCCATGTAGTGGGTCGTGAGGAGGATCGTCAGCGACTCTCCCTCGGCCAGCCGCTCGAGCTCGTCCCACATCGAGGTTCGCGCCTCTGGGTCGAGGCCGGTCGTCGGCTCGTCGAGAAAGAGCACCTGCGGGCGATGGACCAGGCCCAGTCCGACGTCGAGGCGCCGCTTCATGCCGCCCGAGTAGCCTCGCACGACCCGATCGGCCGCCCCGGTGAGACCGAGCAGCTCGAGCAGCTCGCCGACACGTGCTTCGAGGGCGCGGCCGCTCATGCCCTGGATGCGGCCCTGCAGCATCAGGTTCTCTCGGCCGGTGGCGTCGCGATCGACCCCCGAGCTCTGCGGTACGTAGCCGATCGAGTGCCGCACCGCGTTCGGCTCGCCGACGACGTCTCGCCCGGCGACCTCTGCGCGTCCGCCGTCCGGCTTGGTCAGCGTCGCGAGCACTTTCACGGTGGTCGACTTCCCCGCCCCGTTCGGCCCGAGCAGCCCGAAGACCTCGCCGGCGCGGACCGCGAAGCTGACTCCGTCGAGCGCCTGGACGTCGCCGTAGTGCTTCTTTAGCCCGTCGACCGTGATCGCATCCACGGTCTCTGAGACTAGCGACGGCTCTCGACAGGACCATCGCCGCTTCGGACGCCCCGCGGCGGCTAGAGTCCGGCGCCGTGGATCTCTACGAATACCAGGGCAAGGAGCTCTTTCGGAGCTTCGGAATCCCAACCTCCGAAGGGCGCCTCGCGTTGACGCCGGCGCAGGCGCGCACCGCAGCGGAGGAGCTCGGGGGCCAGGTCGTCGTCAAGGCCCAGGTGCTGACCGGGGGGAGGGGGAAGGCCGGGGGCGTGAAGCTCGCCGACGGCCCTGACGAGGCTGAGCAGCAGGCCAGGGCGATCCTGGGGCTCGATATCAACGGCCACGTCGTCCGGAAGCTCTGGATCGAGTCCGCGTCCGAGATCGCCAAGGAGTACTACCTCTCAGTCACGTTTGACCGCGGCGAGAAAAAGCCGCTCTTCATCCTCACGACCGAGGGCGGGGTCGAGATCGAGCAGGTCGCCGAGGAGACGCCCGAGAAGCTCGCGCGGCTGCACATCGACCCGCTCGAGGGCTACCAGCCCTATCAGGCGAGGCGCCTGATCTACGGAGCCGGAATTACCGACTCCGACGAGCAGAAGCAAATCCTCGCGATCGTCGGCAAGCTCTACGCCTGCTTCGTCGGAAGCGACGCCCTGCTTTGCGAGATCAACCCGTTGATCGTGACGCCGGACGGCGAGGTCCGGGCCCTCGACTCGAAGTTCACCGTCGACGACAACGCGCTCTACAAACACCCCGAGATCGCCGAGATGCACGACCCCGAATCGGTGTCGCCGGAGGAGCGCGCCGCTCGTGAGAAGGGCGTCACCTACGTGAAGCTCGACGGCGAGGTCGGGATCCTGGGCAACGGCGCAGGGCTCGTCATGTCGACGCTGGACGTGATCGCGCTGGCCGGCGGCCGTCCCGCGAACTTCTGCGACCTCGGGGGCGGCGGCGACGCGCAAGGCGTTGTCGACGCGCTCGAGATAATCAGCGCAGACCCCCAGGTTCGCTCGATCTTCTTCAACATCTTCGGCGGGATCACTCGCGGCGACGAGGTCGCGCGCGGAATCCTGACCGCGCTCGAGCAGATCGGCATCCGGCACCCGATCGTCGTGCGTCTCGACGGCACGAATGCCGAGGAAGGGCGAGCCATTCTCGCCGAGGCCGGCCCCGAGAACCTGCACGTGGAGCCGACGATGCTCGAGGGTGCCAGGCGCGCGGTGGAGCTGGCGGAGTGACCGAGCTCTGGGACGAGCGGGCCGACGCCTACCGCAACTCGAAGACTCACGCCGAGGGCGAAGACCTCGACCTCGTAATCGAGTGGTGCGCTCCCGGACCCGGTCGCAAGGTGCTCGACGTCGCAACGGGGGGCGGTCACGTTGCACGCCGGCTGCGCGAGCACGGCTGCGAGGTCGTGACCACCGACTCTTCGCCTGGCATGAAGCCGGATGTTGTCTCGCGCGCCGAAGACCTGCCGTTCGCCGACCGCTCGTTCGACTGTGTCGTCTCGCGGATCGCGCCGCACCACTTCGCCGACGTCCGCCGAGGCGTCCACGAGATGGCGCGCGTCTCGAACGACGTGGTGGTGGTCGAGGACACGCTCTACTCGAGCGACCGCCAAGAGCAGGCGGAGACGCTGCGCGACCCCACCCACGTCCGCAACTACACGGAGGACGAATGGGTCCAGTTCCTCACTACGGCCGGCCTCGAGGTCGAGCGGCGGCAGTTCTTCGAGAAGGTGCATCCACTCGAGGATTGGCTGGCCCGCACCGGCTGCGAGGGCGAGGAGGCCGGGCGCGTCAGGGAGCTGCTCTCCGACCGGATGACGAACAACGGCACGGCCTGGACTGACGTGAAGATCCTGCTCAAAGCCCGAAAGTCCCACCGCTGATGGCGATCATCGTCGACAACGACACGAAGCTCGTCGTCCAGGGCGCAACGGGTCGCGAGGGCTCTTTTCATACCCTCCGCAACCGCGACTACGGGACGAACGTCGTCGCCGGTGTCACACCCGGCAAGGGCGGCCAGGATCTCGACGGGATTCCGATCTTCGACACGGTCGCCGAGGCGGTCGAGGTGGCCGGCGCCAACACGTCGATGGTCTTCGTTCCCGCCCGTTTTGCGGCCGATGCGATCTACGAGGACGTGGACGCGGGGATCTCCACCGTTATCTGCATCGCAGAGGGCCTCCCGGCTCACGAAATGCTGCGGATCTACAACTACATCCAGCCCCGCGGGATCACGATGCTCGGGCCGAATTGCCCCGGCGCGCTCTCTCCGGGCAAGGCCAACGTCGGGATCATCCCGGCCGAGATCTTCCGCGAGGGGCGGATCGGCCTCGTTTCGCGGTCCGGCACGCTGACCTACCAGATCGGCCACGAGCTGACGCAGCTCGGGCTCGGCAACTCGACCATCGTCGGCATCGGCGGCGATCCGGTCGTCGGCTCGTCTTTCATCGACGTTCTCGCAAGGTTCGAAGCCGACGACGAGACCGAGGTCGTGGTGATGGTCGGCGAGATCGGCGGCGCGGAGGAGGAGAAGGCTGCCGAGTTCATCGGCGCCGAGATGACGAAGCCGGTTGTCGGCTACATCGCCGGCTTCTCGGCTCCGCCGGGCAAGACGATGGGGCACGCCGGCGCGATCATCTCCGGCACGGCCGGCACCGCCGAGGGCAAGAAGGAAGCGCTCGAGGCCAACGGCGTACGGGTCGGCACCACGCCAACCGAGGCGGCCGAGCTCGCAGCGGAAGTCGCGAGCGCCGTTCGTAGCTAGGTCACGGTAGGAGGTAGCGGGCCCCAACGAGCGTCCCGATCGCGGCGCCAATCGCAGTGATGGCATAAACGGGGGCGCTTCTTCGAGCCTCGAACGAAGGCGGCGGCGTCTGGCAGTCTGGCAGCGTGCGCCCGCTGGCAGCGCTCTACCGCCTCATCTTCGGCTCGGATACCGATCCGGCCCTGCGGCCGATCCTCGGGATCAACTTCGCCGGGTCGCTCGCCGGCTCGACCGTCTGGAGCTTCGTCGGGATCTGGGCGATCAAGAAGCTCGGCGCCGATCCGTCCGTGCTGGGGCTCGCCTATCTCGTGAGCGCGCTGATCGGCGTCGGCTCGGGCTACCTGGGAGGCCATCTGTCGGATCACTTCGGCCGGCGGCCGCTGATCCTGATCGGCTGGGTCGGGCAGACGGCGGTCGTGCTCGGCTTCATCGCGGCCGGAAGCAGCGCGACGGCCGGCCTGCTCGTCCTTACCTTCGGCGGGCTCTTTTTCCAGATCGGCAACGCAGCCGGCCAGGCGCTCGTCGCCGACCTGGTACCGCACGATCGGCACGAATCGGCGTATGCAGCCGTTCGCGTTGCCTCGAACCTCGGGATCACCTTCGGGCCGCCGCTGGGCGGCCTGCTGCTCCTGATCGGCAGCTGGAATGCGCTTTTCATCGGGGCCGCGGCTTTCTCTGCGCTGGGCTTCGTACTCGCCGTGCTTTTCCTTCCGACGCGGGGCGCGTATGCGCCCGAGGAGCCACCGAGCCGTGGTTCGTTCGGTGTGATCGCCCGCGACCGGCCCTTCCTGCTCTTTCTGGTCTCCGCTGCGTTCGCGTGGCTCGTCTACGTCGCGTTCGAGACTGTGCTCCCGATCTCGCTCGTGGAGTCGCACGGGTACTCGAGCTCGACCTGGGGGTTCCTGCTCGTCATCAACCCCTTCCTGGTCACCTTCTTCCAGCTGCGGCTGACTCAGCGGGTGAGTGGGGTGCCTGCGGCGGTCAAGTTGGCCGTCGGACTGCCGCTGATGGGGCTTCCCTTTCTGCTCCTCTCCGTGAATGACGCGCTGCCCGTTGTCCTGCTGATCCTGTTTCTGTTCGTGCTCGGCGAGATGCTCTGGGTGCCGACCTCGCAGACCGCGGTCGCCGGCCTCGCCCCGGCCGACCTTCGTGGCGCTTACATGGGCGCGTTCGGCGCGATGGGGGCCGTCGGGTTCGCTTTGGCGCCGTTCATCGGCTTGCAGGTGCGAAAGAGCTTCGGCGACTCGGCCCTCTGGATGCTCCAGGCCGTCCTGTCGCTCGTCGCGGCCGGGACCGGGGCGGCCGCGATCCGGATCGCCCTCGACCGTGGGCCGGAGGAGCGCGAGCCGGCCTCGGCGACCGTCTAGCCCGGCTCGTACACTCCGCGGAGATGGACGCGATCTCGTTTGCTCGCGGTGTCCCCGCACCCGAGCTCTTGCCCGTCGCAGAGCTCGCCGACTGCGCCAAGACGGCGATCGAGCGGGGTGGGGCCGCTGCTCTGCTCTACGGCCATACGCTCGGCTATCAGCCGCTCCGCGAGTGGATCGGCGAGCGTCACGACGTGGATCCTGCGCGCGTCGTGGTCACGAATGGGTCGCTTCAGGCGTTCCATTTCGTGCTCTCCGCCTTCGCGGGGGCCGGCCGCGTGATCGTCGAGCGGCCCACCTACGACCGACCGCGGAAGATCCTGGGCGAGTTCGACGAGGTCCCGGTCGACGAGGACGGCCTCGATCTCGACGAGCTCGAGCGCCTCCTCGAACGCGTCGAGCGGCCGGCCTTCCTCTACACGATTCCGACCTTCCAGAATCCGACTGGAGTGACGCTCTCCGAAGAACGACGACGGCGGCTGGCCGACCTCGCGACCCGTCGGACGCTTCCGATTCTCGAGGACGATCCCTACGGGCTCGTTCGCTTCGAGGGCGAACCGCCGACGAGCCTGTTCGAGCTCGAGGGGGGACGAAACGTCATGTACAGCTCCTCGTTCTCGAAGACGATTGCCCCGGGTCTGCGAGTGGGCTACGTCGTTCTGTCCAAAGCGATGGCGGCGAGCCTGGAAGACGTCGTCGCCTCGACCTACATCACTCCTGCACTCGTCACGCAGGCGACAGTGCTCGAGTTCCTGCGCCGAGGCTTGCTCGAGCCGAACCTCGAGCGAGTCCGTGGGCTTCTGCGTGCGCGACGTGACGCCATGCTCGAGGCGCTGGAGCGGGAGCTCGGCGGGCGCGCCCGCTGGTCGCGGCCCGAGGGAGGCTATTTCCTCTGGCTCGAGCTACCCGAAAGCACCGATTCGACGGAGCTGCTCGGCCGAGCCTCCGAAGCGGGCGTCACCTTCGTTCCCGGCTCGGATTTCGGTGGCGGGCCGGGCTCGGCTCGTCTGGCCTTCAGCTATGCCTCGCCCGCGGAGATCGACGAGGGCGTCTCGCGGCTGGCAGGCCTAGTCCCGGCGCCGGCGGCGGCTTAGCTGGCCCAAAAGAGCCCCGGCGACGACGCCGACCGCCAGGCTGAGCAGGATCAACCAGATCTGCGAGACGTTGGCTGTGAAAACCACGAAGTGCAGGTGCACGTTCTTGTGGTTCTCGATGATGAAAGCGATCACGTAGCAGGCGATCAAGACCAAGCCGATCAGCTTCGCCCAGAAGCGCGGCTGCCATTCGCGGATCTGCTCTTGGCTCATGCGGAAACGCGCCATTGGTCTGCCAACTGTATGTGGCGACGCGGCTGCGGAGGACTACGCCGCGGCGCGGCTGGCGATCTCGCCGAGCGAGCGCGGGACGAGCTGTGGCTGTCGCGGCCGCATCAGCGAGCCGCGGCTGTCCGCTCGAAACGTCGGGCACGGCGTCTCTGGAGAGAGTGCGCAGAGGCCAGCGCGCCGGAAATAGCAATCGTTGCAGGTTGCTTTAGTCGCCTTGCTCAATTCTCTCCCTGATCTAGTGGCCGCGCTCCCGAACGTCCGGGATCATAAGGCTCCTGCCGTGTAGATCAAGCGAAGGATTTTGGAACTTTGCGCACTTTGCGCGGCTTTCGAAAATGCTCGTTCAGGCGCTTGCCGGGTGCTTCGACGGCAGCGTTGCCAGGGCGTGCAACGCCTGTGGAAAGCTCTGCACAGGGATGATTCGAAGCCCGTGCGCATACTTGCGCGCGACGCGGGCGTTCGAGCCCGCCGGAACGAGGAAGACATCCACACCCGCCTCGCGGGCTCCGATCGTCTTCTGCTCGACGGCACCGATCGGCAGCACGGAGCCGTCCAGTGCGAGCTCTCCCGTCGCGGCGACCTTGTATCCGCGGTCGATGTTGTTGCCGAGCTCCTCCATCAGGTCGAGCGCAAAGGCGAGCCCGGCGGAGGGACCACCGACGCCGGCGGTGTCGATGCGAACCCGGACCGGAAGCTTTCCGATCGAGCCGCCGCTCTCGTCCACAAGGATCCCGATCGCGGCTTGGTGTGCGGACTCAGGGCTCGCAATCGTCCCGACGGTCGCGGTCGCGACTCGCCCCGAGCGCCGGTAGCGGATCCGTAGCCGGTCACCGGGCCGGTGGCTCGCCACCAGGGCGTGCAGGCGGCCGAGGCTGTGGACTGTCACGCCGTTCACCGCCAGCAGTTGATCGCCGGTGCGCAGGATCTTCCTGGTGTTGGCCGGGGCACTGGGCACGACGCCTCTAATCACGACGTTCGGCAGCTGGATCCGGACGGGGTAGCCGAGACGTTTGAGGGCGACCGCAGCCGCGATCTTCTGCGATTGCGCCATCTGCGAGAAATCGATCCTCTGCTGTTGCTTCGCGGTCGCGTTCCCGAGCACGTCTCGTACCGGCAAAAGCGTCGCTCCACGCGCAAGCGGGCGGCCGAGCAAGTCTTCCAGCAGACGGGCCTTGCGAAAGCGAACGTCTACGAAGTAGACGCCGCCCTGGCGCGCAGCCGGGTGCTCGCCGGCCACGCTGACGAGCGGCTGCAGCGCGTGCGCGCGGTCGGGTAGGAAGACGTAGTACTTGTTCGACGGGATCAGGTAGAGAACGACCAGCACGATCGCGGCAACCACGATTCCCGCGCCGACCGCCCGCGGGAGCGTCATCGATCGCATCTTTTGATGGTACTTGCGCGCTTTGGGGCAGCCGCGGCCGAACCACGACGCTCCTGACCTCCGCCAAGCGACGCCTCAGAGCAAAAAACGTGTCATTCCGCCGTCGACCGGGATCACGGCTCCGGTGACGTAGCTGCCGCGGTCGGAGGCGAGGAAGCAGACCACGTCGGCGACTTCCTCGGGCCGGCCGAAGCGGCGAAGCGGAATCTGCTCCATGTCGGAAGCGCGGGAGCGCTCGGCGTAGACCTCCATCAAGCGCGCCGTCTCGATTCGGCCCGGTGCGATCGAGTTGACCGTGATCTTCTTGGGACCGATCTCCCTGCCCAGCGTCTTCGCCCAGCCGATCACGCCCGGCCGGATCGCATTCGAGAGAGCGAGATTGTCGGCCGGCTCACGGACGGTGCTGGATTCGATGTTGATGATCCGCCCGCGCCCGCTGCGCTCGAGCTGCGGAAGGCAGAGCTCGGTCAGCCGGATGACGGAGAGCAGCAGCAGCTCGACTGCGCGCTCGACGTCGTCGTCGGTGAGCCCGACGGCCGGGGTGCGCGGCGGCCCGCCGCTGTTGTTGACGAGAATGTCGATGCCGCCGAAGGCCTCGACAGTCCGGTCGACGAGTCGCCGCAGGTCCGCAGGGTTGGTGACGTCGCCCCGCACGGCGAGCGCTCCCAGCCGCTCGGCTTCACGGTCGAGCACGTCGCGGCGCCGGGCGAACATCGAGACGTTCGCCCCCTCCCGGGCGAGTGCCTCGGCGGTCGCCAGACCCATCCCCGAAGAAGCGCCGCAGACTATGGCGGTACGGCCTTTCAGGCCCAGATCCAAACCGCCTCCTTATCCGCCATAGCCCCACCCTGGGCGGGGATGAAAGTCCACCCGCCACCCGCGGCGAGCGTACCGAGGACTTGCCCAGGCGCTTGTGACGGAAGTGCGCCGAGAGTGTGACGAATTGTCCCCAGCGTCTCTGGCAGGCAGCGGGTGGCCACTAGCTCGTCAGCACGCCGACGACTTCGCGAACTGCGTCGGCGGACTCGTTCAGCATCGTCTGCTCGTCGTCGCTCAGCTCGAGCTCGATGATCTCCTCGATGCCGCCGCGCCCCAGCTTGACCGGGACGCCCATGTAGAGCCCGTCGATTCCGTACTCACCCTCGAGGTGCGCGGTGCACGGAAGGACGCGTTTCTCGTCGAGCATGATCGCGTCGACCATCTGCGCCGCTGCGGCTCCCGGCGCGTACCAGGCCGAGGTGCCGAGCAGCTTCACGAGCTCGCCGCCGCCCTTGGCGGTCCGCTCGACCATCGCTTGAATCGCATCCTCGCTCACGAGTTTGCGGAGCGGAACGCCGCCGACGGTCGTCGCCGAGACGACAGGCACCATCTGGTCGCCATGGCCTCCGAGGACCATCGCGGTCACGTCCTTGACGGACGCCTCGGTCTCCCAGGCGATGAAGGTCGAGAAGCGCGCAGTGTCGAGGATCCCCGCCATTCCGAAGACTCGCTGCCTCGGCCAGCCGCTGACGGTCTTGGCCACGTGGCACATCGCGTCGAGCGGATTGGAGACGATGATCAGGATCGAATCCGGGCTCTGCGCGATCGCCGCTTCGGTCACCTGCCCGACGATCTTCTCGTTCGTGGACACGAGGTCGTCCCGGCTCATGTCGCCCGTCCGCGGCACCCCGGCCGTGATCACCACGACGTCCGAGCCAGCGCTCGCTTCGTAGCCGTTCGAGCCGACGACATCCGGCTCGTAGCCGAGCACCGCCCCCATCTGGTTGATGTCCAGAGCCTTGCCCTGCGGCAGGCCTTCCTTGATGTCGACCAGCACCACATCGGCGTAGTCGCGCGCGGCCAGGACCTGGGCACAGGTCGCGCCCACGTTGCCGGCGCCTACCACGGTCACCTTGCGGCGTTGGCTCAAACTCGTGCCCCGAGCTTGTCGATGATTGCGTCCGCGACCTCGCTCGTTCCAACGGCGCTCGGATCGTCGCGCGACGGCTTCATGTCGTAAGTGACGCTGGCGCCCTCGCGAATCACTTCGGCGATCGCGTTCTCGAGCCCGGCGGCCGCCTCGGTCTCGTCGAGGTGGCGGAGCATCAACATGCCCGAGAGCATCATTGCGATCGGATTTACCTTGTTCTGGCCCGCGTACTTCGGCGCCGATCCGTGCGTCGGCTCGAAGATCGCTGCTTCCTCGCCGAAGTTCGCGCCCGGTGCCACCCCGAGACCGCCGATCATGCCTGCGGCCAGGTCCGAGAGGATGTCTCCATACAGGTTCGGGAGCACGAGGACGTCGTACTCCTCGGGCCGCTGGACGAGCTGCATGCACATGTTGTCCACGATTCGGTCGTCGAACTCGATGTCGGTGTTCTCTTCGGCGATCTCACGAGCCACGCGCAAGTAGAGGCCGTCCGTGAACTTCATGATG
>Ga0207693_10001805_pt1 | contig 18780 bp, 15 predicted proteins | sample LARL81metaG_FD_184347 | JGI IMG/M metagenome (GOLD analysis project Ga0207693, IMG submission 184347) | Corn, switchgrass and miscanthus rhizosphere microbial communities from Kellogg Biological Station, Michigan, USA - LAR L8-1 metaG... | ecosystem: Host-associated > Plants > Roots >...
CCGCCCCAGCGTTTTTGCGTGGTTGAGCCCCGCAGCCTTGGCGATCCTCCCGGTGGAGTGCTCGCCGCGCGGGAGTTCGCGCAGCACCCGCTTGAGTCGATCCTCGTGCTGCCTCGGCCGCTGGACGTGCGAACGGGGTGCCGGTTGCGGGGTGGGAGCAGGAGCGGCTTTCGGGGTCTCGGGAACGGGTGGCGCATCTCCGTAACGGGCTTGGCACGCGGCGCACATCACGACCGGCTCACCCTCGCTCGGGCGAACGACCTTGAACCGGCGCCAGTGGCGGCCCGACCGACACACGGCGCAGTGTCGCCCGGCGCGCTCGATCTCGTGCAGATCTTCCGCTTTGACTGACATCAACACACCACTCTAGAAGGTGACGGTCGGTCGCGTGTTGCTCGGTCGAGGATCGCGTTGATGGGAGCCGGAGTGATCGCCCGGTAGCAGATGACGGCTGCGCTCACGCCGAGCCCGCCGATCAGTCCGATGTGAGATGAGGGCGGGCGCGTCGAGCTCGGCCTCGGTTCTGGAATCAGAGCGCTCCATTGGAGAGGACGCCGCCTGATCAGCGGTGTGCAAGCTTCGTCGAGGTCTCCGAGCCCGCGGCGATCTCCCGGATGAACTCGCCGGCTGCCGCGAACGCATCGGTGGCCTCGGGAAGGAACGACCAGAACAGCTGAAACGCATGCGCGTCGACCGGGTAGAGCTCCAACCGAACCTCGACCCCCTGTGCCCGCGCGCGTGCTGCCACCGCCTCGGCGTCGGCGACGCGGGCATCGCCCGTCGCCGCCTGCACCAGCATCGGCGACAGGCCCGCGAGGTCCGCGGCCAGCGGGTCGACGATCGGGTCGTCGAAAGGGTGCCCGTTGAGGTATGCCTCCGCGCAGCGGATCATTTCCGCCTCGGTCGCCATGGGGGCCTCGACTGGTCCGGCGGCTGAGGCACGCTGGGTGTGGCGAAGCCCGAGGTCCAGCCAGGGACACAACAGCACCGCTCCGCCAGGAGCCGGCTCCTCGTTTCGCTTAAGCGACAGCAGCAGCGACATCACGAGTCCGCCGCCGGCGGAGTCGCCGGCGACCGTCACCCGCTCCGGCGCGACGCCCTGGTCGAGCAGCCATCGGTAGGCGCGAAGCGAATCGTCCAAGGCCGCGGGATATGGATGCTCGGGTGCCAGGCGGTAGTCGACAACCAGCACGCCGGTCTGTGCCGCAGCTGCCAGCGCGCCGGCGTGCGACTGGTATCCGAACGCCGACCCCAGTACGTAGCCCCCGCCGTGTAGATACAACACGGTCGGCTCGGGCCGACCGACCGGCGACACGACGAGCGACGGCACTCCACCGGCGGTGACCGGTCGCACGGTCGTGCCCGGCGGCGGCGAAAACTCGGCCTGGAGACGCTCGAAGGCTTCGCGCGCCTCGTGGAGGCCAGCCTCCTGGGCAACGAGTCCAGACAGCGGCTCGAGCAGTTTGATGGCGCGTCCGAGCAGCTCTCCACCTACCGCTAGCGCCTCGGCCACCGCCTCGTCGACGTCTCGCAGCAGCTTCCGGGCTCGATCGAGAAGCGCTTCGCCGGCGACGGTGAGCTCGACGCGGTGCGTCGATCTGCGCAAGAGCTCGCACCCGACGAACTGCTCGAGCGCACGAATCTGTCGGCTGAGCGCCGGCTGTGAGATGTAGAGCCGCTCCGCCGCCCGGCCGAAGTTGAGCTCCTCAGCGACCGCAACGAACGCCCGCAAGTGGCGCAGCTCGATGCCGTCAGGAGCCTGGGGGAAAGGGAGGAGGTGTCCGCTCTCAGGCACTCGCCAAGTATGGCTGCCCTGCGGTCGGCCGGTTATGCCGATCACGCACAACTGCATTGCAGGATCGGCCTTTCCATTTCTCGCGCGTCGTTGCGACTCTGCGGAACGTGACGTTGCTCGCAGATCTGAGGTTGAGGTTCGGCCCCACACGGCTGCCGGCGCGTCTGTACCTGCCTGCCCCGTCGCCGGCGGGGGCCCCGCTGGTGCTGTGGCTAGCGCGCCGCGGCGCGCCCGATGTTCTCTGTCAGGACCTCAGCGCCGCCGTAGCCGCAGTCGTGATCGAGCTCGGATGCCGCGCCGGGGGGTGTGGCGACGGCTACGACATCGAGGCGCTCGGCTGGGCGGCCGAGCATGCTTCCGAGTTCGGCGCCAGCTCAGGGCGTGTCGCTGTCGCCGGGCAGCTCGCCGGCGCTGCGCGGGCCGCACGACTCGCGGTCGACGCGCACGCGTCCGGGTGGCCGGTGGTGCGCACGCAGGTGCTCGTCCGCCCAGCGTTCTCGGACCTCTGTCCCGCGCCATCCGCCGTCGCCGGCGCAGCGTCGGCCACGATCGTCACCGGGGCAGCGCGACCGGACGACGGACGCCGCTACGCGGCCACCCTGCGGGACGCCGGCGTACAAGTCCGAGAGCTTGTCAGCGACGCCCGGCGGGGGCTTCCGCTCCACGAACTGGCGCGAGCGTTGCAATGACAGCGACGTCCGCCGCGATGCATTCCCGTCGAGTCGAGCACGACTTCGAGCAACACCGCGCTGCGCTGACCCGCCGCTGCACTCGCATGCTCGGCTCCCGGGCTGAGGCCGAGGACGCCGTCCAGGAGACATTGCTGCGCGCCTGGCGACACCACTCACGGTTCCAAGGGCGATGCCGGCTTGACTCGTGGCTGTACAGGATCGCGACCAACGTGTGCGTCGACATGCTCAATGCACGCTCGAAGCAGGCCGAACCAGTCGATCCAGCATCACTGCAAGGAGTCGCGCGCGACGGCACTGGCGACAAAGACCCCGTTGAGCAGACGCTGACCAATGAAGCCTTCCGGCTCGCGCTGGTCGTGGCGATCGAGCGCCTGCCGGCTCGCCAGCGCGCCGTGCTCACGTTGCGAGAGGTCTTCGGCTGGCGCACGAGCGAGGTCGCGGAGCTGCTTGGGATCACAGCCGCCGCGGTCAACAGCCTGCTCCAGCGTGCGCGAGCCTCGCTCGAGCCGGGTAGCCCGAACGTCCGCAGCCCGTCTCGGGTCACCGTCGCGGACTCAAGCGAAGACCTGCTCGCTTCGTTCCTTGCCGCTCTTGAGTCCTACCGAGTCGACCTGAATCGGCAGTTCGCCGGGGTCTCGGCGTAGGACGATCATCTCCTCGGTGCGCGCTTGGTCGCCTTGCATTTGGCGCCGACGGATTTCAGCATCGCGATGAAGCTGTCACGCATCGACTCACTGCCACCCTTCGCCGCTTGCTCGGCCACCCAGTCGTCAAAGACCTTCCGCTGGTCTGGCTTCATGACGTTGCAGTAGTACGCGTCGAGGCGAGCCTCGGCTGCCTTCCTGACGTCGTCCTCGGCGCCTGCCCAGCGGCCGCGCTCGAGCGCGCCGAGTAGTTGCGCGAAGATCGGATCGCGCGTCGTCGGCACGGGCTGGATCAGCCCGAAGGCGGTCATGAATTCCTCGACATATGCGAGCACCTCGGTCTTGTACGTCGCCTGATGTCGCTCGATCTCGAGCGCAAGCGCCAAGTCCGCCGGTGAGAGCTTGAGCTTCTTGGCATTCGCCTTGAGCCAGCTTTCAAAGGCGTCCCCCGGGGATGACGCATGCGCCTTCGGCTTGTCGCTGGCTGCGGGCTTCAGTGTCGACCGCCATTTCGCGACGAGCTCGAGCAGCGCCTGGTGGTGATGGGCGTGCGCCATCTCGTGCCGGAGCACACCTAGCGAGCGCGCCTTGTCCTCGGCGAACGCCGAGGAATACAGGCGGATTGCGATCGCCGGCACGTCGGCGCCCGACGAGAGGTCGAGCCTGACGTTGAAGTGCCCGCTGGAGTCGACGAACCCGGTCGAGCCGCCTTTGGAGCCGCCGCTGCCGAGGATCAGATTGAGGCCGGGCTTGTAGCCCGTGTCGTCGACCTTCGCAAGGTTGACCGACAAGTCCGCAGTGATCCCCGTTGCGTCGGCGGCAGCCGTCTTGGCGAGGTCCTGATACAGCGACGTGTACAGGTCGCGGGCCTCGTCGGTTCGCCTCCCATCAAGCGCGTCCTTCGCGGAGGCGACGGTCGTCTTCCACGTTGCCGCGTCCATCGTCCCCAACGGATACAGATCGTCGACGAGTGCGAACTCGCCGGGCTTCGACGACGCCCTCAGCAGCGCGGCCGTGGCACGGTTGCCTATCGCGCGCTGCAGCCGCAGGACCGGTTCATCCGGCGTCGATGCGGACGGCTCACGCGTAACTGCGCGACTTGCGGTCTGTCCGCGTCTCACGAGTCGAGCAGCCATCCCGTCATTATCGGGTCCGCGCGTCACCTCGCGCCCGATGAACGAATTGTCCTGCCGTGACGCTTACGGATGCTCGGCCTGGAGGTCGAGCATTTGCCGATTGTGATTCGCCGGCGGAACGAGCCCCCGGCACTGTTGTGAACAGCCGCCGGATCCGCCGCGTCGCCGCCCCCTCGGTCAGGAAGTCGACCAGGAGCATCTGGAAGCCTAGGTCGTCACCGGCGAGCAGATCGTCGATGTCGACGTAGCCGCTGGTGAACGCACCACCCTCGACGTCGGTGTGGAACCCGTGCGTTCGGTCGCCGAGCAAGCCACTGCGCCCCGCGCCCCACGTCGTCCAGGCTCAGACGCCGCGCGGCGACGTCGCTGCCGGCTGTTCGCGACACGCCAGAGCCCGGCGCCCGGTCGACCGCGCTCATGCGCTCAACCGACCGCGTTTGGCGCGGCCGCAGCCAGCTTCTCAGCCCGCCGTTCTCGAGCTCGCGCTCACCCGCCCGCTACATGGAAGTAGTCGAACGCGACCTTCGGCCCGGTCGTCGCCGCGCCGCCGAAGGCGAGCAGCCCGACCTTAAGATTGCTCAGGGTCGCGCCGGTCGACCACACGGGAACCCAGGTGTTCCCGTCGACCGAGTAGGACGTGGTGTAGGTGTAGCCGTGCTTCGTCATTCGCAACCAGATCGTGTTGTCGGTAGGCAGGACGCCATTCATCGGGGTGCTGTTGAGTGTCTGGTTGACCTGGATCGGATTGCTGCTCACGGCGGGGTTGGTCTGGAGGCTGTCCTCGAGTGAGGTTCTCAGCTCGAGGTCGGTGGCTGACGCGGCCTCGAGATCGAACTTCAGGTAGTTGTCGTCGTCCTGGTAGGCGATGATCCCGCCCTGCTGGCTCGGGGCGTTCGGCGCCGCGCCGAACGTCAGCTTCGACGTGATGGTCCAGTTCCCGAGCGCCGGCTGCAGGACCAGGTTCTTGGCGTTGTTGCTCGTCGTCACCAGGTCGCCGGCCTCTGGCGTGATCGTGAGCGCACCGCCGCCGACGGTCTGGTTCGCCGGATCGGGGCGCACCACGGTCCACTTCGGATCGAGCGTGGCTCCGTTGAACTCATCGCTGGACGCCGCCCGCGCGAAGTTCACCGTGTAGGTCGTGACGATCCCGTCGGGCCCGGTCGAGGTGACGGTTGCCACGCCCGGAATCCCCGACGCCTGCGTCACGTGCACCGTGCCGGTGCGAGCGCTGGCGCTGACCGGCGGCGCGTGCGTGGCTCTGGCCGGAACGGTCACGTCGTAGTCGAAGACCTCGGGAAGGAAATGCGCGACTGTCACGCGGCCCACCTTAAGGTCGCTCAGATCAGAGACGACGCGAACCACGAATGAGGTCGATGCGCTCGCGCCGTGGTAGGTAGCGGTGGCGGTGACCGTCGCGGCGCCGTTGGACACTGTGCGGATGACCCCGTGCGGGCTGACCGAGACGACGCCCGGCCGGTCGCTGCTGAAGCTGAGCCTCGTCCCCGGCGGGAGCGGCTTGCTCTGGCCGGGCGCGATCCACCCATACAGCGAGTCGTCGTTCATCGCGAGGGTCAGGCCCGGATCGATCACGACACCCTCGGGGAACATCACGCGCTGCGAGATCCCCCTCGGCGCGTCGGCGCCCGAGATCCGCGGCTGGGCGGAGAGGACGCTTGGCCTCTGCGTCAGCTTGCCGTCGACGTTGATGGTGTGTTGCGCCTGGATGTCGCTGTCGGCGCTGGAGGTCGAGATCTGGATTCCGTACTGGCCCTGGTCGACCTCGAAGCGCTTGTCGGCGTCGTTGTAGAAGGCAAGGTCCGCGATCTTGATCGGCAACGACACCGTCTTCGTCTGACCGGCGGACAGGAACAGCTCTTGGAATCCCTCCAGTCGCTTGATCGGCCGCTGCAACGAGGGATCGGCGTGCGGAGTGTTCACGTACATCTCCACGATCTCATTGCCGTCACGCGAGCCGGTGTTCGTCACGTCGAAGCGCACGTTGATCGTGTCGTCGGCGGTCGGATTGCGTTTGGAGACACGCAGGTGGGAGAAGTGGAACGTGGTGTAGCTCAGGCCGTACCCGAACGGGTATGAGACCGGGCCGGTGTAGTACATGTACGTTCGGCCGTTAGGCCCGGCCGGGCGAAGCGCATAGCTGTAGATGCTCGGGATGTTGTTGACCGACTGGTACCACGTCTCCGGGGTACGGCCGCTCGGGTTATAGTCGCCGAGCAGCACGTCAGCCAGCGACTCGCCCTTGCGCATCCCGTTGTACGAGCTCCACAGGATTGCCGGGGTGCTCGACTCAAACCCGGTCACGTCCTGCGGGCCGATCGTCTCCATCACCGCGACCGTGTTCGGGTTCGCCGCGTCCACCTGGCTGATGAGCTGGCCCTCCTGACCCGGCAGCGCCAGTGACGTGCGGTCGCGATCCTCGGTCCCGGTTGTCCCCGCCGATGCGCTCGAGTCCATCCCGGCGTACACGATCACGTAGTCGTAGCCGGCAGCTGCCGACACCGCCGCTGGATCGATCGTCCCGCAGCAGTTGCCTGCGTTCGTGCCCGTACCGGTGAACCCTCTCATGTAGTCCACCTGAGCCGATGGGTTGATCGCCTGGATGGCGGACTTGATGCCCGCGTACGGGGTCACCTCATTAGCCTGCCCGGCCGCGCTCTGAATCGAGGAGTAGCCGCCGAGATAGAAGTTCGGGTTGTTCGCATAGAAGCCCAGCACGAGCACCTTGAAGTCGCCCGTCTTGGGCACCGTGAGCGGCAGCAGCTTCCCGCTCGAGCCGTCCTTGCGGGTGATCGTCGAGTTCTTCAGCAGCACGAGCGAAGCGTCGCCGGCCTTGCGCGCAAGCGCCAGTCGGCTCGGTGTCTCCGTCTCGGCATTGTTGGCGGCGGAGCTGACCCACGGGTAGACGCCGTAGCTCTTGACCCGAGACTGCGCCTGGGTCAGCCACGGCACCGTCGAATCAGGGTTGAACTCGCCGAGCTTCATCCGGTTGGTGAAGAGGCGGGTTGCCGAGACATCGAGGTCGTTGACGGTGGCTTGCCCGGTCTGCGTCGGGATGTGCATCCCGAGCGCGTTCATCAACCCGCCCTGGGTTGTGCTCGGCGAGGTCGGGCCGCGGTAGCTGCCGCTGCCGTTGTAGCCGGCGTTGCACTCCGCGTCCTCACCCGAGGCGAGCGTAAACGCGAACTGCTCGACGACCGTCGCGATATGCCCGAAGCCGTCGGGCTGCCAGTGATGCCGGGTATTGACCTGGTTGACGGCATCGCAGTCACCGGTGAAGTAGCCCTGCAGGCCGAATGTCTCGCGCATCAGGGTGTCGTTCAGGTAGGTGTTCGCCGCCGAGGGCACCCCATTGATCTCGTTGTAGGAGCTCATGACCGCGCCGTTCTGGGAGGCCTGCACGATCTTGCGAAACGGCATCGTGTAGTACTCGCGGATCGAGCGGTCATCGGCGTTCGAGGAGCCGTTTAGGCGGCCATTCGGGTCGGTGTTCGCAAAGCCCTCGGTGTTGTTCATGGCGTAGTGCTTGAGCGTCGTCGTCGCCTTGTAGAAGCCGTTCCCCTCCCGCAGCAGCCGGCCGTTCTGGTCCTTGCCCTCCATGCCGTCCACGAACTGGCTTGCGACCTTCGCTTCGAGCAGCGGGTCCTCCCCGTAGGACTCGTCATTGCGCCCCCAGCGTGGGTCGCGCCCGAGGTTGATCGTCGGCGAGTAGAAGTCGAGGTCGAACTTGTTGTTGCGCACGATCTCCCGTGCCTCGTCTGATTCGGCCTTTGCCACGTCGTACGTCAGATTCGGATCCCAGCTCGAGCCGCGTGAGAGGTCGATCGGGTACGAGGTCGTGTTCGTCAGCGTTACCGCGTTGCCCGATGGGTTCAGCGACTCGGCGTTGATGCCGTGGAGCGCCTCGTTCCACCAGCCGTAGGCGGGAAGGCCCACGGAGATGTTCACCGGAGCCCCGTACCCGTGGGCGCTCCTCAGCGCCGGGGTGACGGTGACGCCAGCGCCGAGGTCGAGCGCAGACGTGCCCACCGCATGCGCGAGTTTGAGCGGTGCGGTCAGGGTGATCCCGGTGCCGCCCGTGCCCGAGCTGCCGAGGGTCTGGATCGTCGCGAACTCGACGTTGGAGCCGGTGTCGATGCGGACGACGTCGCCAGCGGTCATTCCGAACGTGAAGTTCACCTTGATGTTCGTGTCTCCCGGGTTCGCCGCGACCACGAGCGTCGGCGCAAATGCAGACGGACCGCTACCGACAGACGTGACGGTCACCGTCTCGGCCGTGCCGTCCGGATCAAGGGTCAGCTTCGCGCCGGGCGTCAGGCCGCCCATGCTCTGGAGCTTGATGTTCGTGGCGCCGGCGCTCGCGGGCGCGGCGAGCGTCGTCTGACCACCGAAGGTGTCCCTCAGCAGAGGGTTCGCTGCCGTTGATATCGCGGGAGCCTGGCTCGAGACGAGCTGCGAGGCACGCTGCGTCGGCGTCAGCCGCGCGACGAGGTCGGCGGCGCGCTCGGCGTAGGTGTAGTGGGGATCGAGATAGATCGGGTCACTTGAATGGCCGCTCGAGGTGTGCGCTCCGACGGGGAAGGCGAACAGGAGGGCAGCGACGAGGCCGGAGGCGAGCGAAAGCACAGCAATTGCCGCCAGCGACCGGTGCTTGAAACGTCTCGGCGCTCCAGGCTCCCGCCGCTTGGTGCTCGGGCTGCGGTCCTCACTCATGACGTACTCCTGTGGATAGCGACTCTCCCCCAACGCACCCCGAGGCTCGTGAAATGGCGTCCGAATGCTGCTCGGCATTTGCCGCACTGCTCCACGCGTACCTGCCTAGCATCCTCCCTGTCCCTTCCTCCGAGCGGTCAGCGAGTCACGGACCGGGCGACTTATACGCCGAGATTAGGCAAAAGTCAATGTCCGTCAGCGAACTCAGCGCGCCACCGGGCGTCAGTTAGGCGTAAAGCACGATGCCGTCGCCAAGAATTGCCTGATAGCGGTGAATTTCTACAAAACCCTACGAGTAGGATCTCGGGAGCGATGCCCACATGACTGCTGGCCCCAGCCCGCTCAGCGTTCGCCAGCTCAACCGGCTGCGCGTGATCGAGACGATCTACCGCCATCCGGCGACCAGCCGGGCTGAGCTCGCGCGGCACACCGGCCTCGCGCGGCAGACGGTCTCAACGGTTATCGATGAGCTCCTCGGTGCCGGGATCGTCCAGGAGCACAGGGCGCCCGAGGACGATCGACCCCGCAATACCGGGCGCCCCCCGATCCTGCTGTCACTGGTCTCCGACGCCGCGTTCGCCGTCGGCCTCGACTTCGGCCACCAGCACATCCGCGTCGCCGTGTGCGATCTCTCCGGCCAGCCGATCGTCGACGACTTCTCGCCGGCCGAGGTCGACTACGCCCCGACCCAGAGCCTCGATCTCGCCGAGGCCCTCGTTCGCGACGCACTCAGCACCGCCGGCATCGAGCGCGATCGCCTACTCGGCGTCGGCATGGACCTCGCCGCGCCGATCAACCGAACGACCGGCGAGCTCGAGACGAACGGGATCCTGCCGGGCTGGCACGGCATTCGGCCTGGCGCCGAGATGGAGGCGCGCCTCGGCATCCCCGTCCAGATCGAGAACGACGCCAACGCAGGCGCGCTCGGCGAGAAGCTGTTCGGCGCCGGCCGCGGCGTCGACGATCTCGTCTACGTCCGCCTGTCAGCTGGGATCGGCGCCGGGATCATCCTTGCTGGCAGGCCGTATCACGGATCGCTCGGCGTAGCGGGCGAGATCGGCCACGTCCTCAGCGACCCGCACGGACCGATCTGCCGCTGTGGCAACCGCGGATGTCTGGAGACGATCGCCAGCCCCGTCGCGGTCGCGGCGCTGCTTGAGCGCAGCATGAACCAGCCTGTCTCGATCCCGGTGCTACTTGAGTTGGTCGCGGCAGGCCATCGGGGCGCCCGGCGAGCGGTCGCGGACGCAGGCGATGCGCTCGGCGCGGTCCTCGCCGTGCTCGTCAATATCCTCAATCCGCAGCTGCTGCTCATCGGCGGTGAGCTTGCCGCGGCCGACGAGGTGATCCTCGAGCCGATCCGCGAGGCTATCGCCCGCAGCTGTGTCACGCCGGCGTCCACGTCGGTCCGCGTGGCGGCGGGAACGCTCGGGCCGCGGGCCGAGGTGCTCGGCGCTGCCGCGCTGATCCTGGCGCAATCACCTCACACGCTGGCGCAGCGCGTGAAGCACTAACCGGCACGAACTTGACGCGCCCAGGCGCAGGTCATCGCAACGTCACGGCGACGCCGGCGAATAGCCGCGTTACGCCCGAAGTGGTCAGCCCGGTCGCGCCGGTGCTTGTCGTCCGAACCGGCACGCTCACCGTGGATCCGGCTTGCGCGCGGTGGCGAGTTTGATCGCGACCGGCAGCTCTAAGCCGTCACCACGTCGGTAGCCCTCGACGAGGCGATCGAACGCGGCCCGGATGCGTCGCCGGACCTCTGCCGGCTGGCGCGTCAAGAGCGCGGACACTCGCACCGTCGCGCCGAGCATGCCGTCCCACAGCTCATCCGCACTGGCGAACCGCTGCGCGAACGTGATGTCGGTCACCTGGAGGCTAGCCAGACCCTGCTCGCGGAGCGCCGCGGCGAACGCTTCGTCGTCGGAGAAACGGAAGAAGTCAGGGCCGCGCGGGAGATCGGCGGGCGGCAGGGCTCGCGCTTGCGCCACCGCGTCGAGGAACACCCCGGCCAACCGGTGCTGAGAGGGATCAGCCCATGCCGTGAGGGCCAGCCTTCCACCGGGACGGAGCACGCGCGCGAACTCAGCCATCGCGCGCTCGGGACGCGAGAGGTGCATGACCGCCAAGTTGCCGACAACAGCGTCGAAGGATGCGTCTGCGAACGGCAGCTCATGCGCATCCGCGCGACGGAACTCAATCCCCGGGTGAACGCTTCGGGCACGCACGATCATCGCCTCCGCGACGTCGATGCCCACCACTGATGCCTCGCGCCCTGCAGCGTGGGCGGCCACCCAGCCCGGCCCGGTGCCCACGTCCAAGACTCGCGCGCCAACACCAACTGAGGCAGCGGCCAGCAGAGGCGCAACCACCCGATCGGTGATGACGCCGAAGAATCGCTCGTAGGCGACGGCCTTCTCCTCCCAGCCCGCTGCCTCGAAGGCGTCGAAAGCGTCGGGGTAAACGAGCGGGTTCGCCACGGTAGAGACCGTACGACCCTGCCGCCCGCTCGTCGACCGTCGATGACCGGTCGCCAGCTCCGGTCAAGCGCCGCATGAGGGAATCGGTCTGTGCTCTGCGATCGCCTCGCTCGACGTCCAAGCCATCAGAAGATCCCTACCGCCCTCGGGCCTGGTTCAGGTTCGACTGATGTGGCCCGGACAGCCAGTCCGCAGCCGCCAGACGCCCGTCGACCGGTTCCTCTCCTCGCCGCAGCGCGTCGATGTAGGCACGATCGGCGCCGAGGCGGGCCGCGACCTCGGGACCCTCGGCAACGGCGCCGTGGCCGGGCACTACGACATCGACGTGCCTGGCGGCCTCTCCCAGCCGGTCGAGTGCCGTCTCGTAGGCGCCCACCTGATCGCGGCCGCGATCGTCAAGGAGCGGGATCAGGACATCGGAGAGCATGTCGCCGGCGAGCATGACGCCACGATCCGCGAGAAGGACCGCGGCGTGGCCAATGGCGTGCGCCTCATGCTCGAGGATCTCGCCCGGCACGGGATCGCCGTCCGGGGGCAGCGGGGTAACGAGCCCGATCAGCTCAAGAGGGATGCCCGACGCGCTCTCCGCCGCCATCGCCTGCGCCCGCTCCCGGGCTTGAGTGGCGGCCTGGGCGCCGGCGGGGGTGGCGTAGCGCGGCACGTCGCCGAACCGGGAGTGCCAGAGCAGGTGGTCCCAGTGGGGGTGGGTGGAGAACCCGGCGACCACCGGAATGCCGAGCCGGTCCAGGTCATCCGCGAGCTGCTCCAGCTCGGAACCATCGATGCCGGGATCGACCAGGATCACGCCAGCCTCCCCGCGCACCACGATCGAATTGGTCCAGACCCACGCGCTCTGCCGGACCCAGACGCCGTCGGCCACCTGAGTCAGCATCGCTTCACTCTGTCAGGTATCTCCTTACCGGCGAAAGAGGACAGCCCGACCGCACTCGCTGCGCGTCATCGTCGCCGGTCGCGGCGACTCGTCCCGGGCCCCGTCGAGGCGGCCGAGCTGGAATAGGACCTGCTTTGGAGCATCTCGTACCCGCGGATCTCTACGAGCGCATGGGCGGCGAGCCGGGGTGGCGGCTTCTGTGAGCGCCAGGTCGACGGCGCGAAAATCCAACATGCAGGGTCGCGGATGGACGGGCTGCGCTTATGTCGGTCGGCGACGAAGCAGGTGCCGGCGCTTGGGGTCGTCTGGCGGAGGGACTACGGAGTCGGGTCGTCCGAACCTGGCGAGCGCTGAGTGCTCGGGTTTAGTTCCGCGACGAGCCCGGATTGGTCCTCGGCGCTCACGATGAGCCGACGCATCGGGGCCCGGAGCGGACCGAGCCGCACCCACTTCGGCCGATCCAACGTGATCTCGACCAGCCCGGTACCGGCGCCATTGACAAGAGCGGTGCCTCGCCAGTAGTTGACTCCGCGGAGAACGCTGAGTCTAAAAGGCCCGCGCAGTTCGCCTCTGTTCAGGGGCCGAGCAGATGCCACCGCCTCGCGAGGGATCGTGGCTTGAAATGCCCACCCCATGCGAACGTCAACCGTTGAGGAACTCATCGTGACGTGCGGCGCCTTCCGACTTGCGCCGAACGCCGTCATCAAGGTGCGGCTGGGTCGATCGACCTTAATCGGGAACGTCCTCTCGTTGATCATGATGCCTCCTCGGGAAAGCCCCAGACGCATCCAGACAGCGTGCTTGATCAGATTGGCGCTCTCTCCGAGGCGGGGCCGCTGCTGACCCTCGTCGGCGCCCGCCATGAGTACCGCAAGCATCTCTTGCTCGTGCTCGAGCCGGAAGGCACGCGGGTAGCAGGCCAACAGCCGGCGGTAGCGTCGCTCGAGGTCTGCGGAGTCACTCATGTGACTACCCCTCCAGTCGGCTTCAAGCGCGACATCGCGACGCGGGCGTTCGCCTGCAACCGGGCCGCCTCGTCGGCCAGCAGCTCTCCGCCTGCGGGCGTCAGCCGATAGTAACGGCGCAGTCGACTATCCACGATCTCCTCCCGGTCAACCTCGATGAGCTTGTCTGCGCGCAGACGATCGAGCGCCGCGTACAAGGTTCCGGCCTTCAGCTCGACACGGCCGGCTGAGATCGCTTGGACGTCAATGATGATCCCGTAGCCATGCTGGCTGCCCGCAGCCAGAGCCGTCAGGATCAAGAACGTCGCCTCTTGCATGGCCCGCCTCGCCATAGCAGCAGCATATACAGTTGAACTATCTAATGTCAACGGGCGTGCCCGCGCTTACAGCTGCGGACGGGCGCTACGGCCGGAGAGCCGAGCGAGTCGCTCGTCAGACCGGGGTTGATTCGGCCACGCCCAGCCGCTGGTGCAGGCGGCGCAGTGGACGGGGCGACCACCAGTTCGCGGTGCCGAGTAGTCCCATCAGTGCGGGCACGAGCAGTGCGCGGACGATGAACGCGTCGATTAGGACTGCGACGGCCGCACCAACGCCGAGCTCTTTGAGGAACACGAGTTGGCTGGTCACGAACGCGCCGAGTGCGACCGCGAGGAGGATCGCGGCGGCGGTGACGATCGCGCCGGTTCGTTGCAGGCCGACGGCGACGGCGTCCGCGTTGGCCAGACCGCCGTCGTGGGCCTCCTTGATCCGGCCGAGGAGAAACACGCCGTAGTCGGTAGAGAGGCCGAATACGATCGCGCCGAGAACGAGGAAGTCGGTTTGCTCGATCCCCTCGGGCTTGGTGAATCCCAACGGTCCTGTGAGGTTGCCGTCTTGGAAGATGAGTACGAGGATGCCGGCGGTTGCTGCGGTGGTGAGCAGGTTCATCAGCAGCGCCTTGACCGGCAGCACGACGGAGTCGGTCATCAGCCACAGAACGCTCACCGTGAGGATGATCAGGAGCGCGATCGCGATCGGCAGCGTTCGCGAGGTCGCGGCATGCTGGTCGATCAGGTCTGCCGTTGCACCACCGACTGCCACGGGATACAGCGCCGGCCGTGCCCGGATCGCGGTCACGACGCTCTGCGACTGCTGTGTTATCGGCGTACCACGAGCATCGATGTCGATTTCCCAAGTGTCACGGCTCAGGTCGCGCGGCGCTGAGACGTGGTACACGCCGGAGATGCGCTGCAGTCCTGCGGCGTAGCTGTGTATCGACGGGGCGGCGTGGGTCGGGGCGCTGAGCGCGAGGATCACGTGAGTGGAGTCCGCGCCGGGGAAGTCTCGAGTGATCGCATTCGACACCGTGCGTGCGCTCTGGCCGGTCGGCAGGACGGACGCGTCGATCCCGCTCCAGCGAATGCCAACGGCGGGCGTGGCGAGGAGCAGCAGCGCGGCCGCCGTGAGCGCTGCGACGGCGCCCGGGTGTCGCATCACGACGCGCGCGAGGCGATACCAGTACCCGCTTTCCTCGGGACCGGGCGTTACCTTCCCTAGCCGCCGTCCCATCAGCACGAGCAGCGCCGGCAGGAACACCACCGCTGAGGCGCCCGCGAGCAGTGCGACCACCAGCCCACCAAGCCCCATCGAGACCAGGAACCGCTGCGGGAACACGGTCAGGCACGCCATCGCGGCCGCCACCGTTACCGCGCTGAAGACGACCGTCCGACCGGCGGTCTGCATCGTGTTGCGGACGGCCAATGGGACGTCGGCGCCGCGGCCGAGCTCCTCGCGGAAGCGCGAGACGCAGAACAGGCTGTAATCGATCGCCAGCCCCAGTCCGAGACCGATCACCAGGTTCAGCGCGAACGGCGAAAGTGATAGCGCCGAGTTGATCGCGCGCAGTACGGCGAACGCGCCGAGGACGCTGAACCCCCCGATGACGACCGGCAACACCGCGGCCACACCACGGAAGAAGACCAGCGACAGCAGCACGAGCAGCGGAAACGCGATCAGCTCCGCGATCGCGAGGGAGCTCGTTGCCAGGGAACCCGTCTGCTGGCCCGCGACCGCCGACCCGCCGAGCGTCACCGCCTTGTCCCCGGCGAACGCGTGTTGGAGGCGCTTGACGACACCACTTTCGCTCGCCCCCGCGCGCAGCGTCGCGGCGACCAGCACCTGCCGACCGTCGCGTGAGACGGCCGCCGATCGGCCCGAAGCCGGCGGAAGCGACACACGCGCAATCCCCCGCTCCGTCCCGAGGGTACGAGCGACCCGCGCCACCTCGGCGCTGGAACGCGGAGCGCGCACAAGCGCGACCACGCCGGGGCTCGCCGCCTCGCCAGTCGCGCGCTCGATCCGGTCCCGCGCGCGAGTCGCCTGAGAGCCGGGATCATCGAACGCGTTCGGCGCGCTGAAGCTCCCTGGCGCCGGCCCGCCAATCACGCCGACAAACGCGAACAACAGACCACCAAGCACGGCGACACGACGCGGCCGCAAGCACGACCAGTCTGCCAGCCGCGCGAGCACGTCAGTAGCCGCCCGCCGCCCGATCCGGGGGTCCATTCACTGCAACTGCCTTCGCTCGTGGGACTTGTTTCTTCTGCGGTAGTCGCGCGCCTTCGCCCGCGAGCCGCACACCGACATCGCGCACCAGCTGCCGGCCTGGTTCCGACTGTGGTCATAGAACGCCCACCCGCAATGCTCGCCCGAGCACGCTTTGAGCCGAGACCAGCGGCCGTCGATCTGCGCGACCGCAACGATCGTTGCGATCAACGCAAGCGCGGCGTCGACGTCGCGGCGTCGCGCCCTGAAATCGGGCGGGGTCGTCGCGTTCAGCTGCACGAACAGGCCGGGACCGCGTAGGGCGCGGTTGAGACGCTCGATCGCGCTTCCATCCGTTGTGACGCCGTTGTTGACAAATAGCAGTGCGCGCAGCCCCTCTCGGATATCCAACACGCGCCTGAGATCGGCGTTGCTCAAACGTGTCCCCGGCTCAATGAGATCGTGCGCGACCAGCCATTCGCCGAGCGCCAACGGGCTTGCGAACTGCTCCGCGCCGTCACGGTCGAGGTCCCAAAAGCTGTTGACGAATGCCTGGACCAGTCCGAGGTCGCCCGGAGCGGGCGCACGATCCCCGGGCTGGCGTTCGGCCGGGACGGTGACCGAATGGAGCGCCAGCTCCGTCGGACTGGTGCGATCCGCCAAGCCCATCATTACCAGCGAAATGGTATACGGTGGTGACGCGGTGGTTGTGCTGGCGCTGCCCACGGATAGCACCGTCCGCGCGGTGAGCTGGCTCGGTTGAGGATCCTGGGCGGCATGAGAAGCAGGGCCGTGCGTCGGCCTCGGCGTTCTAGCTGTCGAGCTGCGCTTCGATGCGGATCGGCTGGAACAGCTCGATCAGGTTTCCCGCTGGGTCCTGGACGAGGATTTGCTTGGTGCCGATGCCGGTGACGATGTCGTTGCGGAACTGAACCCCTGCTGGGCGGAGTGCCTCGACTGTCTCCTCCAGGTCCGATACCTGAAGCATGATGCGGTTCCACCCTCCTGGTTGCTGCTCGGTACCGTCTGGCATCGGCCGCGAGCCTCCACCCGGATGGTCGGGGCCGACGGGAGAGACCAGCACCAGTCGAAGGTCGCCGCGCGTGAGCATCGCGAACGCTGGGTCAGGGTGCATCTGTTGCTCGAAGCCGAGCTCTCGGCAGTAGAAGTCGATCGCCGCATCGACGTCGTCGACGATATAGCGGACGCTGGCTGTGGTCATCTGCTTACTCCTTCGTGGTCGTTCGTTCGTGGTATCCGGCGCGCGGCTCGAACAGCTCGACGGGGTTGCCCGACGGGTCCGCGAGCAGGACTGTGTCGACTGCGACGCCAGCAGCGATACCCCGGCGGAACGTGACGCCGCTAGCGCGCAGCGTCGCGACGGTCGCACTCAAGTTCGAGACTCGCAGTGAGATCCGGTTCCACCCACCGGGCTCGGGCAGCGTGCCGTCCGGCAGTGCGTGTGGCTCGCCGGGTTGGCTCAGCAGCAGCCGCAGGTCACCCCGGTAGAGCATCGCGAACGTCGGCGAGGGATGGAGCTCCTCCTCGAAGCCGAGCTGGTCGCGGTAGAACGCGATCGCTTGATCGACGTCGTCGACGAAGTAGCGGACGGTCGCGGACTGTGCGACCAGCTCCTCGCCGCCCGCGATCCGTCGCCACAGCGCCTCGGCGAACGCTGGACGCGGCTCGATCGGGACGCTCGGGAGCCGCAGCGCGTGCAGTGGATCGGGGGTCATGCAGCCTCCTCGCGGTAGATCCGCCGCAGCGCCGCCCGCGCACGAACTAGCAGCGTCTCGGTGCCTCGTACGGTCCTGTGCAAATGGTCGGCTATCTCGGCCACGGTCAAGCCGTCGAGATACCGCAGCGACAGCGCCGCACGCTGTGGTCCCGGCAGCCGTGCCAGCGCCGAGTAAGCAGCGCTGGTATCGAGCAGCTCCTCCCAGGGATCGTCGGCTTGGCTAAGTCCAGCGGCCGCAAGCCCACGCCGCTCGCGCTCGCTGCGGCGCCAGTGATCCACGAGCTTGTGTCGCGCGACGCCGATCAGCCACGCGACAGTCACCGAGGGAGGATCCGACCGCCTCAGGGCAGCAACCGCGGCCATGAACGTCTCGGCCGTCAGGTCCTCAGCATCGGCAACGCTGCCGCAGCGCGGGAGCAGGTAGCCGTACACCTGGGGGAGGGCTGCGCGGTACGTCGATTCGTCGATACCTGATCATCGCCCGAGACGGGCGAAATCCGAACATCGCGGCAAAACGAATTCAGCGAGGCCGATTGATCCGTCCGGGCAGCGGACGGATGCCATACCCGGTAGCGAGGCGGCCGACGGCGCCCCGCGCTCCACGGCGAGAAAGGTTATGCAACCCGACGGTTGCGTAGGCGGCCGGGCACCGACACCGAGACCTGCGTTCGATGCGCCAGGGCATTTGTCCGCCCGGCGGGCGGCGAACCCGCTATGCGCTGAGAGCTCCTGTCTCAAGCAGACGGCTGTCGGGACACTGTTCGGGTCGGTGAGGAGCGTTTAGACGCGACGGACGAGATGGCGTTTGCCGGGCCATGCAGTGATCGGGGTGGGATCTCCCAGTCGGGCCAGAGGTCGTGCAGCTGCCAGCGCAGCTCGTTGATCAACCGGGTGCGGGCTTCAGTCAGCCGCCAGCGATGCGCGACCAGCTGGCGGATCTCGAGCTCAGGACCGGCGAGCCGGGCGGCCGGGACGCCAGGGGCGACCACTGGCCGGCTGCTCGTATTCGCCTAGCGCGATCGCGAGCTCGCCGTCGCGAGGGTGCCGCTCGGAGGCGTCGATTACGATGGCTCTTCGAGCGCGCGGGAAGTCAGGCGTGAGAGGGTTGAGGGCGATGGACGGGACGATCGGGATTGTGTTGTCTGGCGGTGGCGCGCGGGGGGCGTACGAGTTTGGGGCGCTGGAGG
>Ga0207693_10001806_pt1 | contig 18775 bp, 11 predicted proteins | sample LARL81metaG_FD_184347 | JGI IMG/M metagenome (GOLD analysis project Ga0207693, IMG submission 184347) | Corn, switchgrass and miscanthus rhizosphere microbial communities from Kellogg Biological Station, Michigan, USA - LAR L8-1 metaG... | ecosystem: Host-associated > Plants > Roots >...
TCCCTTGGCATCGGTGTGGGTCACATACGTCTTGGTCCCGATCTGGAGGACGGCGGTCTGGTTCGCCAGTACCTTGCCAGCGGCATCAGCGGCAATGCCTGCTATAGCCGGACTAGCGGTCACAGGAACCGGCAGGAATGCGAAGGTTCCAAAAAGAGTGTCATAGTATGGGTCCATCGCCAGCGGAACACCCGGAGTCGGATTGACTGTAACGGAAGAAGAGAAAGTAGTACCTACGCTTACTCCACTGGAAATTGTGGAGGTTGTCTTGACACTGGTCGTCTGGGTCTTGTTGTCGGGGAGGTTGGGGAAGATGAACGACAACGAAGCTGCCTTTAAGTCAGTGACGGTGGCGTTGAAATTTGCATGAACAGTTTCGTCCTGGGTAGTGACTGTATGTGACTCGGACAACGTGTCACTTCCACTGCTTATGGTGTCGGAGAAGTCTTCCGTGTTGAACCTCACGAAGCGAGGGGCATCCAGAGATTGAGGAAGCGGTGATGTAGCCAGAGGATCAAGCGCCAGCAGCGCCTTCATCCCGTCTGCGGTCAAGCAGTGTGAATAGTTGGGCTGGGAACTCTGCAGGCACTCAAAAGGGACGACCGTGTTCTGGTGCTTGATTAAATAGTCAGCGCTCTTTCTGGTGACGTCATAACCCAAGAGTGTCAGTTGGACATGGCCATTTTGTGATACCCACATTACCCTCACGTTGCTGAGAAAAACGAAGACATCGCCAACACCGGGACCGCCAACCCCTGTTTTATCTTGGTTGCCGACCGTATCAGAGATGGTCACGGAATGATTTTGCGTCACATTTGTGCCCTGGCCGGCGGACTGGCTTGTTGACCCATTCAAACCGGTAACCAGCTTTGTCATCAAATCCACAGGTGTGCCCGCTGGTCCCGGAAGAAATGATTTCAAAAGACCTGTAACCGTCGTGAACATGGTGGCCGGACTTATGAAATCGGCATCAACAGGTTGTGTCGTGCTACTGTCAGTGGAAAGAGTGGTTTTTAGAGTCGTGGAAAGAGTTGTGGAACTGCTAAAGCTGTTGGTGCCCTGCGGTACTGCGTAAACGATTGTGACCGGCAGGACGGGAATTGTGAACGCCCCAATGCCGATGACGGGAGGCCGGACAATCGAAAGAGAGTCCTCGTAGGTTTTATTTCCGGCGCGAATTGTGAATGTTACGGCGCTTGCTTTCCCCACATTGATTGTCGCGGGTGATCCTGTAGCATTCGCAGGGCCGGGAATCGCTCCGGGAGCAGCACTTACAGATACGTGTAACGGTGTGCCATTAGCGCTTTGGAAGCTGAGCGCTACGTTAACCGCATTGGCTGATAGCGTGCTTACGGAATCAAGACTTTTTATGGGTTTCAAGACCGGTCCCAGGCTGCGGTCATGCACCGGGGGGGCAATGGTCCGTACGGAACGGTCGGTTATCTGCGGTGAAAATGTGAATTTACCGGTAATCGGGTCAAACGTCCCGACCACTGCGGTGAGCGAGGGAGCGGGCACCGCGAAACAACCCTCGAGATTCTTGATGACACGGTAGTTGCGGTCGGGATCGCTGCTGGGGCTATTGAGTGCTGCCTGGGCCGCGGTTGGATTGCACGTCTCTGCCTGCTGCGCCCGGGCGCCGGGCGCCGAAGCCGTTACACAGAAGGCTGTCAACATCATAAAGAAAAATTTGATCAGGTTTGTTGTTTCCGGCTTTGTAACCGCCAAAGCCGCCATGCCCGAATCGTGGCGAATATCGTGAACTTGCTTCATAATCTCTCTCTCCAAAAAGTTGTATTGTGCTACTCGCAATCAAGTACGAGGCTGTGTCGGCTTTTCCTTTTGGGATAGATATCTTTCTTGCAAGAGATAAACTTGTGAGACTCTTCAAGATGGATAGGAAAAAATCAGAGAATCTGAATGTAAGAATGGAACTTCATATTGCGAGGAACACCGGGGCGATATAGCCCGGTCTTTTTGCCGCGCACGAGAGGGCGCTTTCAAAGTGGAACAACCATGTTTTCGACCGCGAGGTGCTCCAAGTCATTGTGGACCTGTGTTTTGTGAAACGCAGATTTTTGATCATACGAGCCAAGGGCTGCAGCTCAAGTTGCGTTCAGATCTCTCGATCACAATGAAATACGAGTAGTGATAGCAGATTCCTTTTGCTAGCTGATTGCCGTTCTAGTGGAGTTTAAACACACAAGCGCATTTGGCCGGCTAACTGCCCGCGGGAGTTCGCCTCTGGACTGCTCGTTTCATCAACTTAGCTCAATAAAACTCCAGGTCATTCTGAATTGATGAAGAGACTGAAACACGTCCCTGTCTGGCCTCCTACTTGAGGCGGTTTGTCGCAGGCACCGTTTCTTTCGGCCAAACTCCATTGCAGTTTTGGGTCCAGCCCTGCAGGAAGATTTTTGTCCAGGGGAGGGCAAAACATGGAACCGCTCGCGAGCTTTAAATCGGCTCCAGGCAATAACTTCACCATGGCGTCAAAAGCCGCAATGGCATGATCGGGTCGTACAAAGCTTTGGGGCTCGGCGAAGATATGCAGACTGAGAACAGGGGACTTGTCTTTCCGATGCGGCCAACCCTCCAAGGGGTCAAGCTTGAGCAGGTTACGGTCAAATACGTGGTACCTAAGAATTTGAACCATGGGCAGCATATCGGGGAATTGTTGCGCAGTAACACCGTTGAAATGAGCCGGCACATAGCGTATAGGGATGATTTCCTTTGGAAATGGCAACCGCATCAGGAAATAGCTATGTCCCATATCGGCATCTGTTACACCGGGAAGAACCGCATTTTTAGTTTTGTCTACCATTGGAGCGGGATCTTGATGTTTCGGATCATCTGCTCCCTGGAGCCGATACCATTCTCCCTTGACTAAAGGCTTCTCTTGTTGCCAGTCTCCAGCAAGATATGAATGTTCTGCTACATCGGGAGTGACAACAGCAATGTAGTGTTCATGGATGACGATACTGAAGAGGCCGTGGAGCACCACATAAAGAGCCGGGGGGAAACTGCTAGCCTGCATTCGCTCTGAAGAAAAACCTGCTTGTTCCAGGAGAGTTGTTGCTGGCAATAGTGGCAGGGCTGTTAGTCCCTTCAGCATGTTGCGGCGGCTGATCTTTTCAGTCATGACGACCTCCGTTTGAGGATCAGTATGCGGACTTATATTTCAAAAGAAACTACGAGAGTGTAAGGCGAATTCATTTTTGCTTCAAAAATATTCAGTCCAGCCGTTTCGGGTCATCGCCCAAAGGCAGCAAAAGAAGCCCAGTAATAAGGATGGGACGTGTCCGGATGCTGGCGCAGTTGGGCGCTCGCAATCCGTAGTGCCTTGGCTACCGAGTTGGAAGTAAAGAGAGTGCTGTAGAAAGAACGCATGAACTCGCGAGTTGTTCTTGAATCCACGTTCCAATGACTGGCCACTACGTGGGGAACACCGGCCCGGAGCAGTATTCTTACCAGGTTCTCAGGGCTTCCGGGATCGTCTTCTCCTTCTTTAGCAGTGGAACAGGACGAGAGTACCGCCAATTGCGTCCGCTGCAAGTGTGTGGACGTAAAACTGGTGCCGTCCAGAATGGCTGTTTGACGGCGTCGCTGGCCGGGATCCTGAGCCAGTAAGAGTCCGGTCGTGGCTGCAGTGTCGACTGCGTGTCCCGCGAAATGAAAAATAGCGGCGCGGGACAGCTCCCGCTGGACAATACTACGTCTCGCCTGGCGTCCTGTCAGCAGGACGGCAGCTTTAAAGTGTGAACCTACGTCATGGGCTTCCTGCGTGGCATCGTCAAGTGGCTCAAGCGTGTCCGCCAATACGCCGGTCAATGCCGGCGATCCCACCACCAGCGCGAGTTGATGAGGCGAGAATTTTTCTGACCTGCGGAGGTGCGGACGGTAGAACAGCCCTGGCGAAACCACAATCGCGTAGCTCTCGCTGAGATATTTGCCGGTTCCATCCACAAGTGCAGCGATAGGAATTTGCGCTATGGTGCGATCTGGCTCAACGACAAGGACGCGCTCTGGAGACAGGCGGTTCGCCAGCGGCGCAATCAGCAACTGATAGAGCCTGTACCCGTCTTTTTTAAGAGCTACAATGTCTGACCCGGGATTGGAACACTCCTCGCGGAAACGGCGCCCTAACTCCTCCAAGGTCCGCGGCGTTACCGAAATCCATGTAGTCGTGATCCCCTGCTCATTGAAGGCCCACGCAATCACTCCCTGGGGAAGTTGAAGGTATGACAGCACTGTCTCATGGGCCAAGGCACCATCTTCCTTCAGGGCTTTGATCGGCGGAAGAGGAAGTGCGGCCTTGAACGCGTCAGAATTTCCGGTATTCCACTGCCGGCGAACCGAAGCGGGTTTCTGCAACCGAAATCCTTTGCGATAGGCCATCACCGGGGCCCCGCGGTACCATTCCCAGATCAGAAAAGAATTTTCGGTGTCATGCGCCTGCCATTTATTTTGCGCCAGCATTCGGTAAACCTGATCGGTATCGCGCGCCCAAATTGCCCGCTGGTGCTCGTCACGCAATGAAGCCAGGCCCCACTCGGCCACGGCCACCGCCGAAAATAATGCTTGGTTCGCCTGCGCATCGTTACCGCTCAAATGCTGTAATTCACCTAAGGTTCGGTAAAACTTAAAAGCATAAAAGTAGTGAGCAATGTGGGGAAGTTGAGCTTCCGCTTTCCTGAGATGTTGCCATGATCCGCTGATATCGCCACGTCCAGCTTCCAATTTTGCCAGTTCAATCTCTCCGTCTGCCTGATAGGTCCTGGTTTCTTCCGTTTCCGGCAGAGCGCCGAACAGACGATTGGCCTGAGTAAATTGGGCGGCGGCAAGATCAATGTTACCTGCCATTACGGCGGCTTTGGCGAGTCTATTTCGCGCGAATGCTTCACCCAGGTGCTGTTCCGTCAACGCAATTGAACTGACTGCTTCTTGGTCCAGAGCGAGAGCCAAATTCCATCGCAACGCGGTTTCGGCGGGAAACTCAAGGTCCACATAAAATTGGTAGGCACGTATAGGAGGGAATGAGCCCTGCCAATAGCGTTTGAGCCCTTCCCGGTCAACCGAGCAGGCTTGTGCCTCATTACCTTCCCCTGATTGAACAGAAGCGGCGATTCCTAGGGCACGCAAATAGAGCGTTCCATAATCGGATTTTTCGGCCTTTGCTAAAGCTCTTTCGACACTGCCCTGGGCTTCACTGAAGTCGCCGCTTTGCGTCCAACAACTGGATTGCTCTAATAAAACCTGCGCCTGAAGCCAGGGGTACCTACGCGCTTGCAATTCTTTTTCCAAAGGAAACGATGCAGCCAGGCACTGTTTTCCATCTTGCTCCAAAAGATGAAACGCATATACCGTCTCGAACCGGGCCCGCAGTTCGCCTGCGATGTTGCCAGCCCGATGGAAAAGCCGCTGCGCGCGGATTGAGTCATTTCTGGCCAATGAAAATTGACCTGTTGCATTCTCTCGCACGCTTTCTGCTAGCGCCTGAATCGCTGAAGGCAGACCCTTGGAAGCACGGCCCTTTAACAAATCTGCGAGCCAAAGGTCTCCATGCTGCTCTCTCGATATCTCAGCCAGGACACGCAGTGCGAGAAGAGCATCGCTGGCTTTGACTGCCGAAGAAGGCGAATTCCCGGAAAAAGCCAGCGGCAGCCATTGGCGCACCGCTTCTTGAAGGTAGTCTTCGATTTGGGACTGCTCAAGACCATGCAGTTTTCCGCCCGGACCACCCAATTCGCCGATAAAAGCGGCGGGTTGAAGCAATGGCTTCGTAGCATCACTTTTCTGGTCATTCAGTTTTTGCAGAAGCGCGTTAAGGTGCTGATGTGCTTCCGATGCCCACTCACCTCGGGGATCGACCCGGAGATAATGCCGCCAGTCTTCAACAGCTTGGTGGTACAAAAACATCTTTTCCGCGACAAGTGCCCGATTGTATAGAGCGATGGGATCATCGGGTTTTTTGGCCAGTGCACGGCTCAGCAGTTCAATTGCTTTCCCATAGTCGACCGCCTGGTCGGCGAGTTCTGCCCGCGCAAAATAGCCGGACCCGGCATCGGTCAGTATGGGAACGGAATCGGGCTCCAGCCCCAGCGCTTTCTGGAATGTCTGGATGGCCGCATCGTAATTTCCATCAAGAAGGTCGGCTCGCCCTTTGGCATCCAGCAAAATAGGATTGTCAGGATCTGCTCGCAACCGCCGCGAGATCAGAGCCTCTGCCTCCAAGAGAGAGGAGGGCTTGGTCAAGCGAGACTGCCCGCTTCCAGCCCGCTCCGTCCGAATCGGCCCGTATTGCGCTCCAGCGAACCTAAGTTCCAGCGTGCGGTGCTCAGAATATGCCTGGGCAAGTAAAGCCTCTGGAGATTCCGAGCCCGATCGGTGCAGCAAAGCGAAAACGACTGCTATGGCCATTACCGTCGCTGCTGCGCCATAAGCCCACGCCGGCCATCCCGTGACCCAAGACGAGGGTCTGGTTACGAGTTTCAGGAAGCTATTTGTCTTCCGAATAGGAGCTTGTGATCGGCCAGCCAATTTCCCTGCCAATTGCTTTTTCCACGTCTCGGTTGTGCTGTGTAATGCGGCGAAAGCGCGTTCTTCTTCGTCTGTGGCGTCATCCTTGAAGGCCATAGTTGCCCGGCTTAACAAAGGCCCACAGTGATCACAGCCAGCAGCGTGTCGGAGGTATTCAAGGGCCTTTTCCTTACCGGTCAGACCGGCAGCCACTCGCAGCCATTCTGTTTCCGGCGGACAATCAGAACCAGATTTCCCTTCCTCCCCGGCCATCAGCCCATCCAGCTTTGCGTTTGCAGCTTGATAGGCCGCCAGATTAGCTCTGCAGAGACCGCATGATCGGAGATGCGTGATTGCCTGCTCCAGTAATGATGCATCTAAGGTGGCGAGATCAGGGCTTTCCGGCGGAACGGAGCCCGTCTCGAGTTCGTCGGCGGGGGTGGGAACCCGGCTTCCAGATTTCACTGCCAGACGCTCCAACTGATCGCGACTGAGATGTCTCTCCGCTTGCTTTTCCAATCACTTCTCCTCTTAACTAGGTACGATTTCCCGGGTCGTATTCCTTCTGTGGGTCTTTTCAAGTCGATGGCCGGAACTGAGCGAGATTGCTCTCGATCATTTCGTTCCGGACCAGCCGCGTGAGTCGCAGAATGGTGCTCTCCACGCCTTTTGCTGTTAAATCTATGTCGGGCAAAGACGCTATGGCTTGTGCCGTCAAACCCTGGCGGTAATAGAGCCAGAAGATGTTGAGATCTCGTTCCTTTGTTGATTCGGGAACATGAGTTTGCAGAAAGGCATCGATCTGGTGCAGCAGGATTTCGCGCTCCAAAGCCTTCGCGGGGTCGAAAGTCTCCTTCATCGGCACCGTCTCCAATACTTCAAGTCCTTCTTCCAGGCGTCCGCCTCCGCGTTTGATGGTGTGGATGGACTTGAACCGGTCATGGACAACGCTGGCCGTAATTACTTTCAGATAACCAAAGATTGAACCGGCGTGGCTGTCCTCAAACTCACGCAATAAACGGCATTGATCGGCGCAAAGCCTTAAATAGGTTTCCTGCACCAGATCGTCGACCACCTCGGAAGAATTTACTCCCCATATCTGGGCCGTTCTAAACGCAACCATAACGATTTGGCGGTTGTAGCGGCGTATGAATTCCTCCCAGGCGGCAGTTGCGCCGGTGGATTGGGCGCACGCGCTGATTAGTTCCCCAGGGCTGTCCAAGGAATAAGTCATAGAGAAAAATCTATATAGACGTGTTCATGAAATCACTGACAGACTCCAGCGAAATTGTCTCAATCCAGACGCCGGACAAGCGCGATACGTATGCAATGCGCAACGAGGCGGGTTCGGCCCGTTTCAGATCATAGCATCGTTCGGCCTGCGGTTCATTTTCCCAGTGCGGCAAAACAGCTAAATGCATTACCAAACCAAGCCTCCACTCCTGGAGCGACCATTGGCGCCGGGGGTGTCAGCGTTTCAGGCTCTGACGAGTTGAACTATCACGGTTTGGCGCGCGATCAAAAAAATCTGGAAAAGGGTGCCAGAACCTTCCTTGACGTATAGGAAAAACAAAAAACCATTTCAAAGGACTAGCGGCGGTCTCAGGTGACGTGGAATCGCTATCAGGCCAATTCCTTGAGCGTGATGAATTACTTGGTCGGCGCAGACAAGATTCCTTCTGTTGTCGCAATAGCGCAAATACGGACTGCCGGATGTCCGCGCAGGGTTACGTGACGCAAAACCACTAAATCAAAACGGCGCAAGCGGATACGATTGCGGCAATGCGAAACTGTCGGATGCGTTATTTCCTCCAACTGAGGTCCCCAAAGGCCCCATAAGTGGCGCAGTAGCACTAAACAAAGAGTGATGCTAAGTCATTCTCAATGAACGAATGCTGACGGAGAGGGGGAATTCGACCTACCCTCATCTTTGCTTCCAACTCTGGTGCTGCGGTGCTAAACCTTGCCTACAGCTACAACGGCGCGAGCGACAACGGCCAGATTAAACGCGAGCAAATCGCATGGGAGAAATCGGGCATGCATTCTCGCGACCTATCACCCCGGATGAACCCTCACGGAGTACGTGCCGACACAGATCCTGGCGGAAGCATTTCGTGCACATCGTTACGATGGCATCGCCTACAGAAGCCTGCTTGGGAAGGGCTCAATGCTGCGTTATTCGACTGTGCCGTCGCGGAACTGATCAATTGCGGGCTGTATGAAACGAACGCCATCGACTTCAAATTCGATCAATGCAGCAATCCGTACTTCCTTCACCAGCACTACGAAGAGATGCAAAAGAAACCTCAGAAGCCTTCAGTCGTTGGGAAGCGTCCAGCCTGCCGGATACACCATAAACGGGATTAACACGCTCTAAGGGGCATGGATGAACATTCGGTTACTCTCGAATCAAATCCCGAGAATTTGGCTCTCATCCATCTGCGGCGTAAGGTACCCCGTCAAACTGATAACGAGAAGGCAAGCTAGGGTCAGATCACGAGTTGCAAGGTTACGAATAACACCGGCTGGATTTCCTCCGTGCCGGATACCGGGGTAATCTGAGCAGAATTTGTAAAGATTCTTCAGGGATTCCTTTACTTCTTTGTGCTTTGTGGGGCTTCGTCTTACCGGATGGCTCTGGCTCGTTTCGGAGATATTTCTCCCACTTCTCCCGCGGAAGAAAGACACCAGAGAGGCAGCTCTTGGAGCGGTCATCACAGAGCTGCGTGTGAAGAAAGGCTGGGGATACGAAGAGGTAGCTCATAAAGTGGGCTGCAATCCCAGCTATATGAGCGACATCGAACGTGGAAAGCAGAATCCCACCATGAAGATCGTCCAGGCGATTGCTGATGTCCACGACATCAGACTCTCAAAACTGATCGCACTGGCAGAGAAGAAATATGAACAGGGCCGGCGGCCATCGAGAACGCAGCCACAGCAACGGCCATTGCGACGTTGGCGATTTCTTCCGCCGATTCAGTCGCCACTAAGCAGATTCAATTCTCGCGATCAGGAAAGGCAACTCCCGGCTTACGCCCATCTTCGGAATGAAGGCAAAAGCGCCCCCTTCCAGACACGCTTTCCGCAGTTCCGGCTCGTCATAGCCTGTAAGAATCACAACGCGCGTCGCCGGAAACCGGCAATGAATTTGCGCCATCGCCTCAAGACCATTCATCAGGGGCAGGTGAAAATCCAATAGAACAAGGTCGGGCCTGAACCGATCGACGGCGCGGAGCGCCGCAAAGGCGCTCTCCGCGGTGGCGACTACCTTTATTCCCTTGTATTGCGCCAGAAAAGTGCAGACGGTACGGAGGAAGACGGGCGAATCGTCCACCACCAGCGTGCGAATGTGACTGACATCAACTTTCATAGTGGCTCCAGTCACCACCCAGCTACAGTCCGCCCGCGCTGTATGGGAAGATAAATTACCAGCTTCAACCGCCGCTGCCTGCTTCGCGGCGGGAAAGCCGGAGCGAAGATTTGGCTTTTCTAATGTTCGTGATTCCACTTGTATGCGAAAGACAAAGCGAGGCGCATCAGGTGCATTGCTGATTTCGCGGAAAGAAAACATTGACCGTCGTTAAGCCACGCCGGAGGAAGCCATCTGTTCATCGGCCAACGGAAGGCTGATTGTGATGGTGGTGCCTGTGGAACCTGTTTTGACGGCCAGGCTCCCTCGCAACAGTCTTACGCGTTCCCGCATGGCGGCAATGCCGACCCCGGCCATGTCTTTGCCGGGAGGAATTCCACGGCCCTGGTCAGAAATTTCCAGACCCAGAACGGAGGCCTGCCGAACGAGCAGAATATGCGCCGTGGAGCTATGCGAGTGGCGATGGATATTGGAGAGCGCTTCCTGCACAATGCGGAAGACCGCCAGCTCCACGTCAAACCCCAATCTCTCCAGGTCGCTGGGCGCGGTCATGGTAATCGTGATGCCGCTGCGCCTGCCAAAACCCTCAACGTATCCGCGCAAGGTGCGGCCCAGGCCCAGCTCTTCCAATAGCGGAGGATGGAGCAAATATGAGATGGTGCGGAGCTCGTTGGTGCAATCTTCAACCAGCCGCATGCATTCGTCAATCATGGCGGCCGTGGCCGGCGCGTCCGCGCCGGTACCCCGTATCTGGGCCATGTTCAAGCTCAGGGCGACCAGGTTCTGTGTCGCGCCATCGTGTAGTTCGCGGGCCAGGTTGCGGCGCTCCTCTTCCTGCACGCGCATCATGCGCCGGGAAAGGTCGTGCACTTCCTTCTCGGCCTGCTTGCGCTCGGCGATCTCCGTTTGCAGGAACTGATTGCTCTGCACCAGATCTGCGGTCCGCTCCCGCACACGATGTTCCAATTCGCCGTAGGCATTCTGGAGTTCCTCCGCGATGCGCACTTCCTCGGTTATATCGCTGCAAATGATGGTGAATATTTTTTCGTCGCCGAGATCGAGACGCGACACGGAGGCGTTCATGGCAAACTCGGCACCGTCTTTGCGCAGGCCCAAAACGCGGCGGCGCGTTGACATCAGCAAACTCTGCTTGGCCGACCCTGCAAACCCGGTAACGTGCTGGGCATGTACGGCCCGGAGCCGTTCGGGAATCAGCACATTCATGGATTGTCCCATCGCTTCCTGCGCTGTGTAACCGAAAATCTTTTCCGCTGAGCGGTTAAAAAGCGTGATGCGCAGGTCCGCATCGGCGGAAATCACGGCCTCGGCGGAAATCTCCAGAATGCCGGCAAAGCGGACTTGCGATGCGCGCAGGGACGCCTCAACTTGTTTGCGCTCCGCAATCTCAGCTCTCAACTTTTCGACCATCCGGGCAATCACGGCCAGCAGCAGGCACGCGCCCAGACCGCAGAACAAAGTCAGCAGCGGCAGAATCGAGCGCATTTCCCCCATTGCTTCCGCTTTGGACCAGACTCTCAACCGCCACGATTGACCGTGTAGAGGGACATCTATGGTTTGCGTCCATTCGCGCTCGTTGTCCGTAGTGCTGCCGTCCAGACGAAACGCCTCCACACCGTTTTCTTCGATGGCGACGGAAAAATTCAGACCTTTGATGTCATCAAACATGGCGTCAAGAGAACGCTGGACGTCAAAAGACGCCAGGACGAATCCGCGGAACCGGCCCTTTTGATAGATGGGCACAACCGTGAGCCATTGCCTGCGGCCATTGGGTGCATTGAGCAAGTTTGACAGCACGGCATCTTTGGAAATCAACGCGCTTTGCAGCAGGCGCTCGCGTGTTCCATTGCCGGCCACGGGAATCTTTTCGCCAGGCGCCGTGGAGATCCAGCGCTCCTCATATTGAGGGCCAAGCCATTCAATGGCGGTGCAGCCGGGATGATGCTCAAGATAGAGACCGGCGAATGCCATCCATTGCGAGTAAGTAGGCTCGTCGAATTCCCACATTTTGGCCAGCCGAACTTGTCCCAGCAGCCATGCTTCCATGTCGGAGCGGAGATCAGCCGCCACGGCAGAGGCGGCAAGATGAGTCATTCTCTGAATATGGGCCCGCTCATTTTTCGCCGCCAGCCACCAGCAAATAAGGGTGCCGCTCATACTGATGAGCAAGACCGCCAACACCAGTCTCGAGGCCACGGGCGATGTGGCGCTCCGGCTTTGGCCCATACAAATCACTCCTCAGGAAAGGGGGGTGGTCTAAAGGCTTAGACTGTTTCGACTATCGAAAGGATGGGAACTCGTATCGTCAGCCGTCAGGGCACTTTTGCCCGACGCAACCTGAAAAAATTGAAGCGATGCCGCCGCTTCAGAGTTATGTCCTTTATACCCCAATTCTATGGTTGCAACTACTAGATTCTATCGGTAGTGTCCCAAAATGGGACGCTATCATTCTATGGCTGCAACTATTAGAAGGCGGTTAGGCAAAGATTAGAGACTCTAATGTGTCGGCAATAGTAATGCTGGAAGGAAGCGACGGTACTTGTTGCTGTTGGAGGTCTGAAATGTCTGCCGACAATCGGTATACAACAAACGCTGCTGCCACCACGGCTGCCGAAGAAGATTCAGAGACGACGGGCATCTGCGCACTCTTTGTTCGCTGAGCAGCCCTTTTGAGAGTGGAAATTCAATGAACAAGCATTCTCCTACCGGAAAGTTCGGTGGACAGTTGTGCCTCTGGGAAACTAAATGACGTCCAGTGAGCGGTGGAAAAATGCGCCTTACAGATGATCAATAGGCAGCACTAAGAAGTTTTTAATGAATGCTTTCTTTGCGGCTGGGTGTAAGCTGCACGAGGAATGCCCAGGCAGGAATAGTACTAGAAGGCTCAAGGCGCGGCAGGCTGGAACCATCCCTTTGTTCACCAGCGCCTTTTAACTTCCGGGAGTTACGTAAATGGCAATTCAGGTATTGCTTGCGGACGATCACGAGATGGTCCGTCAAGGGTTGCGAATTCTTCTGGAGCGAGAAGGATTTCAAGTGGTGGGCGAGGCTTCCGATGGCCGCGAAGCCATGAAGCTGTGCGAGAAACACCATCCTGAGATTGCGATCCTCGATTTGTCCATGCCGCTCTTGAACGGAGTTGACGCGGCGCGCGAAATCATAAAATCCAATCCGCGCACAAAAGTTGTCCTGCTCACCATGCACACGGAAGACCACCTGATCCTGGAGAGCCTGCGCGCCGGAGTTACCGGGTACGTGCTCAAAACAAAGGCCGCGAGCGAGCTGCTGCAGGCCCTTCGCGCGGTGTGCCGGGGAGAAATGTATTTGACGCAGAGCATCTCCCGCACCATTGTCCAGGCTTTCCTGCAGAACTCCGAAGCCGCGAGCAAGCCCATCAGCGACCGGGAGCGCCAGGTGCTGCAACTGGTGGCTGAAGGAAAAACCACCAAGGAAATCGCTTCGCTGCTCAACATCAGCGTCAAGACCGCGGAATCCCACCGTTCCAACCTGATGGAGAAGCTCGATATCCATGACACGGCCGGTTTAGTCCGCTATGCAATCCGAAACGGATTGATCCAGTCGTAAGCGGTACTTTTCGACTCCCCGAGCATCCTTTCCCGCCAACGTTTCCTTAGCCCTGATCAGGGATTGACCCACCCAAAATGCCAACTTCACCGGATTGCTCACAGTCCAGCTCTGGCGCATGCTGACGGAAGTTTTTGGCACCCAGGATCTTTCCCACGGAATTTCCGGTTGATTTTGAATATCTGCTCTTAAAAAAGCGTCCCGTGGCGAAGCGGCCAGAAGTTGGAACCGTAGCCGGACCAAAGACACAACTCGACAGGAGTGAGTCATGAAAAGTAAAAAAAGAAATACATCCCTCCGTTTTGCCACCGTCCTCTTTTTAAGCCTTCTGGCCATGGTGAGTGTTGCTGGAGCACAGCTGCCGGTGCCTGCATCATCGCAATTTGACATTACGGGATTTATCCAAACAGCAACGCTGGGCGGCCCCGGCAGCGGCCCCGGTACCGGAGCGCACATGGGCGGCTTCATCACCATCAACGGACACCTGATCACGGTGCCGTCGGAAACCATTGTGATCCTTCCCGCCAACGCGCTTACCTGGCAGGAACTCTTCGCGCAGGCCCCGGCCCCATACACCGGAGTAGCAACGGGCATGGCGCTCACCGATATTCCTGCGCCCCTCGCCACGTATGAGGCGCGCGTTGTGGGCAATCGCGTCCTGGGTGGCCCCGGAGGCGCGGACGTTTATATAGCCGGGCTGATCTGGGTCGCCCAGCAAGCCCTGAATACGGGACAGGGTTTCATCAACTGCATTAACTACGCTACCGGCGAAATTCGCGTTGGAGGCCCGATCGGCAATTGCGCCGCCGGCGCGCGCGTGCAACTCAACGATCCTGCCGTAGGCCTCACCGGCACCGGACGCTATGGCCGGGCGGTAAGCCCCGACATCCGCTTCACAGTGGACCAGGACAACCCGACGATCAGAAGCGTATCCGGATACCCCATGTGCATTCCTCGCGTGCTGGCTGACCCGAACATCCCCGGCAATCCCGACGATGCGCTATGTCCCAAGAGCCAGCGGCCAGCGGCAGTTGCGCCGCAGGTCGGCTTCGCCACGCTCATTCAATCGAACAACCCGGTAACGCTTCCCGGCGTGCCTCCCGATGCGACGATACAATCACCTTTCGAAGTTGGTGACTGGGTGACTTTCATGGGAACGCTGATGGCGGACCCTGGTTTTACCGCCGGTCCAACGGCAGGACCATGGCCGGGCGCCGCTAACGTTTACGTTTCGGCCCACACCATCACCAACAACGTGGCCATTTACACCTGGCCGGGAACCAGTCCAGCTTATGTGGCGATTGATGTGTCGTTTATCGGCACGGGCGGACTGACGGTGGTAGGCGCAAACGAAGCAGCGATCATGACTCGTTTCGAGGGCTTCAGCACCGATCCCAGCCGCTACGTCCACCTGTATGGCATCGATCTGAACCCGACGACCGGCCTCCCCACCGACCGCGACTGGGGAACCATCGGCGTTGATCCGGGTCCGATCATCGGCGCCGCCACGGGCCGGTGGCGCTTCCGTCCACCCTGCGGCCTTACCGCTCCCAACGCGGGCAATTTCAAGGACTGCACCGGGCCGCCAAGCAACAGCTTCCTGCCGCCGACGCGCGAAGTGCGTGCGGTCGTCCAGGGCGCATGGGTCCCAGGGCAGGTGACTACGTTTGCCAACGGAATCATCGCCGGGCAGTATCACGCTCCCATGGCCGACTACCGGTTCCCGGAGAACCTGCCTGGAAAACCGGTGGTGGAAAACAACTTCAACGCCATGGACTTCCTGGCCAAGGGCGGCTATACCTCTTCGGCCGGCACGCTGGTCGGAGTGCTGAATCCCTGGCCCAGCAACGTAGTACCGGTCCAGCCATGCGTCATTCTCCCAATTTCTGTCCCCGGAGGCCCATACACCGCAGCCTCCGGTGGATCGATTACGCTGAACGGCAGCGCCAATACTTCGGATAACCCGGTAACGTTCCTATGGACCGCACCGCAAGGGACATTCTCCGATCCAACCCTGGCCAATCCGGTCTATACAGCACCGGTGGTTGGAGGGCTGACGAACATCCAACTGACGCTCACGGTTACCACTTGCGCCGGGTCTGGCAGCGCGACCACCAATGTCGCCGTCAACGGAGCGGGTGCGCCCACGGTAAACCACGTAGCGCCACTCACACTGTTCTCGGGAGCGGCAGGAAGCATGCCGGTCACGGGATCCGATCCCAACGTACCCGCCGCGGTACCGCTGGTGTTTGCTGCCGTTCAGGCTGGCGCGCCACCTTTGACCAATTTCACCGTGACCCAGGGACCGAACCCCCCGGGAACCAGTGCAACCATCACTTTCAACGCTCCGGTGTTGCCGATTGGCCAGACGACTTCCACGGTAGTCAATCTGACGGTTACCGCAACCAATTCCGCCGGCGTGGTTTCAGCGCCGGAATTCACTTCGGTCACGATCAAGCCGTTGGTCGATGTGATCAGCTTTACCGGGTTGCTGGAGCAGTACCGGCTTAACAACCGTAGGCTGACGCTCAACGTTACCTCGTCGGTCGTGAGCGCGAACGTGGTGTTGAAACTACAGCCTTACGTTACCATCACGGGAACCACCTATAACCCCGACCCGGCGGCAGGCGGAGTCGGAAACACGTTCACCAACAACGGAGGCGGCATCTACACTCTGGTTTTGAATGGAGTACCGGAGCCGGCCTGCGGCAACCCGACCGTCCCGTGTCCGACGAGGCCGCTGGATGTTAAATCGAACCTGAATGGTGATAGCGGATTCTTCCCACTCACCGACATCAGGCAGTAAGAAACGTGCTACACTACTCAGCGGCCGAAGAGCAATTGCTCTTCGGCCGCTCTGGGCTGTAAGCAATCGCCCAGGGAACCCCAGCAAGCAATCACCCCCAGGGAACCCCAGCGAACCCCAGCAAGCAATTACCCAGGTACTCCAGCAAGCAATTACCCAGGTACTCCAGCAAGCGTTTGCCCAGGTACTTCGAGCAAGCGTTTGCCCAGGTACTTCGAGCAAGCGTTTGCCCAGGTACTCGGGCAAGCGTTTGCCCAGGTACTCCAGCAAACGTTTGCCCAGGTACTCGAGCAAGCAATCACCCAGGTAGTTAAAGGAGCTAAACCATGAAACCACTGTGTAAGTCAGCGCTATTCACCGCAATACTAGCTGCAGTCGTCCTGGCGGCGTTCGTGCCCCAGGCGTCCGCACAAACCTTGTCGGTCGTACAAACCCTGCCCGCCGGGCAACCCGTTCTTCTGGGCACGACCGGCGCGTGCAATAACGTCACCCTTGGCGGTCCCTGCACGCAAACGAGCACGCTGGTGCAGATTGATCCGACGAACGGCCAACTTGTCATGACGATCGGTCCGGTCGGTTTTACCGTCAACGGGCTGTCCTGGGACTCCACCACGGACACGCTCTACGCTACAACCGCCGTTGGAGATACACACTTCCATGGCTTGATCACGATTAACCCAACGACCGGAGCGGGTACGCCCGTGAATGCAACCGTCGTCAATTTCGGGCTGCCTCCCGATCCCCGATTTGTGGGTTCTCCCATCCACTCCCTCGCCATTGATTCCAATGGGCATCTGGCCGCGTGGTATGACGAGTTTCCTCCGCCGGTGGGAGTCACCGATACGTTCGTGACGATCGATAAGAGCACCGGTATTGCCACTGAGTTTGAGAACACGGGGATCAACACCAATGCGAATGGACTCGCATTCGCCAAGCATGATCTTCTGTGGAACATCGACAGTCCCAAAACGCAGCCAGACGGCTCGATGATTCAAACCGCCTACCTCCTGGATCCCTCGAATGGGACGATGCTCGATGCCCGGGACATTTCTCCGCCCATACAGGCGGCGCTGGGAGATTTCGATCCCGTAGGCAACAAATACTACGGGGTTAACTTCGTCGCCTTCAGCCCGCAGGCGGCCCTGATCGTCATCGACCTCAAAAAAGGGACCGTGACTGCAGTGGGGCAGACTGTGGATAACCTGCATGTGATCGCGTTCGTGAAACACCATCTGCTCTAGAGAGAGGGCCAGTAACTGCAAGGAAAGCGATGATGAGATTGATCTCACGATCACACGATTAACCCTAAAGGCTGCCGCGTTAACCGACTCGGCAGCCTCATTCAAAAGAGATCGACGGGCCCATACCACAGAGAGAAATGTATGAACCACCAGGCAGATAGGGTTTTTCTTCCGGTAAACGCACAGAGCGCGCGGCCAAATCACGCGGGTTTACAAGCCGTTCACGCGCGCCAACTCCACCGAGAGAAATCTGATTTCGTCTGCCTGGGTGGTAAAGTAAAAAAACCTTCAATCACGCTCATTCAGTGACCGCCGTCACAGACAGCTTCAGCATTGCATTGCTAATGTGCAGCTACCCTGCAGGTTTTGTTTCAGATTTTGCAGCAGGCTCCTCTTCCGGGGAGGTTCAACTTGGTTCCCGCCCAGCTCTGGCAGAGCTAACTTTCCTGGAAGAAGTCCCCATTAATAAAAATTGTATGTCTGCCCAAATGGCAGCCAAACAACAGGGCCCCATCGCAATCAAGCAACAAGGTTTTTCCGGTATCCAAGTGCAGTAAGAACAACGTCCTGATTCAGAGTTCAACGACCTGAAAACGGCAACCAGCGCCGTTTAAGGTGAGCCTGCTTCCGGCAGCAAATGATGTATCAGCAGTCAACCCCAACCAAGCTGCAGAGAAACAAAACTCGGCAGTCCCTCCTGACGGTGGGCGACGGAACCACAGGCAGACGCGAGAAATCGCAGCCGGCCATTCAAGGCAGACAAAGCTCTGCAAGAGACGGAGAGCAGTCATATGAATTATAGAGAAGATGGTTTTTTTCTTCCGGAAAATGCATCCAAAGCCAGGATTCGCGAAGCAGAGAACGCGCGCAGAAACCGCGCGGAGATCGTGAAAGCACATTCGCAGGGCCAGGTCAGCCGTCGCGACCTCATGAAATGGGGTCTTATCACAACCGGTGGCCTTCTGGCGCCGATCCACGGTCTTAACCCATTTGTCAGCAGCGCCTATGGCAGCATTCCCACCGGCGCAAACCCCAGCCCGCTGTTTGGCGCACAGCCTTTCAGCCAAGCCATGCCGCGCTTCGATGTTCTGCCACGGCTCGCGCCCACGGCGCTGAATCCTCTGGCGCAGGCGCAATCGAACCAGACGCAGCAACCCGTGGATCCGCTATTGGGCGGCGGAACTGGTCCTATTGAAGGCCGTCCTCCGGGAGCAACCTGGGCGCACCAATCCTTTA
>Ga0207693_10001807_pt1 | contig 18754 bp, 16 predicted proteins | sample LARL81metaG_FD_184347 | JGI IMG/M metagenome (GOLD analysis project Ga0207693, IMG submission 184347) | Corn, switchgrass and miscanthus rhizosphere microbial communities from Kellogg Biological Station, Michigan, USA - LAR L8-1 metaG... | ecosystem: Host-associated > Plants > Roots >...
ATTTCGGCCATCAAGTCACCTGTATCGACAAAGATGCGGCGAAGATTGCCGCGCTCAAGCGGGGCGAAATTCCCATATTCGAACCGGGTCTGACCGAACTGGTCGAATCCAATGTGCGGCAGGGGCGGCTTGAATTCGCCACGGAGGCTCCCCGGATCGGGGAGGCCGAAGCGATATTTATCGCTGTCGGCACGCCGTCACGCCGCGGCGACGGCCATGCCGACCTGAGTTTCGTCTATCAGGCGGTACGCGAGATCGCGCCGCTTATCAGCAGCGCTGCGGTAGTGATCACCAAATCCACGGTGCCGGTGGGCACCGGTGATGAGATCGAGAACATTCTGCGCGAGAAACGGCCGGATGCCGATATCCAAGTGGTGTCAAACCCGGAATTTCTGCGGGAGGGTGCGGCAATCCAGGATTTCAAGCATCCCGATCGCATCGTGGTCGGCAGCGATGATGACCGCGCGCGCAAGGTCCTCGCAGAGATCTATCGGCCGCTCTATTTGAATGCGCCTCCCATCATCTTTGTCAGCCGGCGCACCGCCGAGCTGATCAAGTACGCCTCCAATGCGTTTCTGGCGACCAAGATCACCTTCATCAACGAAATGGCTGATCTATGCGAGCAGGTCGGCGCCGACGTGCAGGAAGTCGCGCGCGGCATGGGGCTCGATAATCGCATCGGCGGAAAATTTCTTCACGCCGGCCCCGGTTTTGGCGGCTCGTGCTTCCCCAAGGACACCAGCGCATTGATCAAGACGGCCCACGACCATGGCGTACCGTTGCGCTTGGTCGAAACGGTTTCCACCGTCAATGAGCAGCGCAAACGCGCGATGGCGCGCAGGGTTGTTCAGGCGCTCGGCGGCTCGGTGCGTGGCAAGATCATTGCTGTGCTTGGGCTGACCTTCAAGCCGAACACCGATGATACCCGCGATTCGCCAGCCATTCCGCTGATCACGGCGCTCCACGATTTGGGGGCGATCGTGCGCGGATACGATCCGGCGGGAATGGAGCAGGCCAAGCCGCTCCTGCCGGACGTGCACTATTGCCATAGCGCCTACAGCGCCGCCGAAGGCGCCGATGCAGTCGTGATTGCGACCGAATGGGAGCAGTTCCGCGCGCTGGACCTGACCCGCTTGAAAGCGGTCATGATGCAGCCCGTGATTGTCGATCTGCGCAACATTTATCGCGCTGACGAAATGCGACGCGCGGCGTTTCGCTACGTTCCGATCGGCCGAGCGGGAGTGGACTAGCGGGCGATTTAAGATTGTCCTCAACAACGAGCCGCGCTCAGCAGCAGGCGAACAGCTCGAGCCGCTTTTATTAAAATGGGCCGCACAGGTGATGGGCGGCCCTTTGCTTTCGAAAACGCAGAGGACCAGGGCAATCAACCCCACCTGATCGCGATCGCGCCCGCGATCGAGCGAGGGCGGACGCATGACCGTCGTTGCCGGATTCGATGACCCATTCTCCGTTTTGCTGACCGACGATCTTGCCGACATGGTGTGGCCACACGACGACGGCTCCTATTCCCGCCGATCCTGGCCGGCCCCAATGCGCCCAATTGCGCGCCAGATTGAATGACGGCCCCGGATCGGTGGCGCATCTGCCAGCCGCACCAGGCCAGCCGGACGCGCCTGGTCGCGCCCCCGATATATACTGTAGTGCTCGACAAAAAGGTTCGCGGCCGCAAAACGAACAGTCCGTTTGGTGTTGACCGCGCCTCGGCAGAGGTACCGCGGCTCGCCACCAGGGAATGATGATGCCGATGACCGTGATGATGTTCCCGCGCATCAGCGGATTGAACAAAAATCACCATAGCCGCGGCAGCGACCGTTAAGGTCGTTGACTTTATACAGTCACTCCTAATTTTCAGTTGATGTTTTTATTTCGTCAGCAAACAAAGGCCTCGCCGATGATGACCGGGCGAGGCCTAGAAGACGAAAGCGCCTCGTTGGACCGTGAGGCGCGACGGTCTCATAGCAGCTAAGTAAAATTTTTTGTTATGTAAAATTGCATGACATGTATTTGTTTGATGAAAGCAAGCGCCGTATTCTCGCCTGGGTTGGTGAGATGAAATGCGGCGATTTGCTGGTTATTATTTGTTTGTTGCTTGCTTGACTGTTGACCGATGCTCAACTTGCCAAATCGCGCGCGCAGACCGAGACCAAGGCAGCGGGCAGGTCGAGACCAAGGCAAATGTAATCGTCATGCCGCGTTGTAGTGCCTTGATCCTGTATTGGTCAGGCGATAGCGTACTTCCCAGGTTGCGTGAGCGAAGCTGATGACATCTTTCACCATTACGCCGTTGACCGAGCATACCGGCGCCGAGGTATCCGGCCTCGATTTCAGGACGCCGATCGGGCCGCAAGACCGCGATACCCTGAACCGGGCTTTCGTCAACCATCACGTGCTGGTCATCCGGGACCAGCACTTCACGCCCGATCAATTCAAATCGGCCACGCAGCTATTCGGCGAGCTCCAGCCGCACGACAAGAAGGAGCATCATGTCGCCGGCCATCCCGACGTCTCCTATGTTTCAAACGACGAGTTCGTGAACGGCCGACGAATCATCCCCGGCGAGACATTTCACACCGATCACTCCAACCATCCGCGGCCGCCGAAAGCGACCACGCTGTTCGCGGTTACGCTGCCGTCCCACGGCGGCGATACGCAATACGTCAATATGCACAAAGCCTATGACGATCTACCCGCCGAAACCAAACAGAAAATCGACGGGCTTAGAGCGGTGCATGTCTATCTCAGCAAATATAGTCCGCGCCCGCTCGGCCATTTGACTGAGGAGAGCCGGCAGAAGCTGCCGCCGCCGGGAATTCATCCTTTGGTGCGCACCCATCCCGAGAATGGGCGCAAAGCGCTGTTCCTCAATCCGGTACGCATGGAATCGATCGTCGGGATGGACGATCAGGCGGCTTTGTCGCTGATCGACGATCTCATGCGGCACGTGACGCAAAAGAAATACGAGTACCGTCACAAATGGCGCCATGGCGATTGGGTGTTGTGGGACAACCGCAGCGTCATGCACCAGGCCAATCCCGATTACGACATGAACGAGCGCCGCTATCTCTACCGTCTCATGCTCAAGGGCGAAGTGCCGGCATGAGACGGTAGTCTTTGGCCCTAGTTTCTTCGCCGCTCCCGCGGCACGGCGGCAACCGTAAGCCGTTCGGTCCCACGCAGCACAACGAAAGCGACGCTGCGCCCGATCTTATCCCCGGTGAGCGCACGCACCAGATCGTCCGCGCCGGCAATGGTGACGCCGTCAAGCGCGACGATAATGTCGCCTGGCCGCAGACCGGCGCGTTCGGCGGCCGAATCTGGTTCGACGGTGCTGATCATGACCGCGCGGTCCTGGGCCAATCCGGCGGCGCGACGGCGCAGCGGCGGGATTGCAGTCTGTTGCGCGGCAATTCCGATAAAGGCACGGCGCACGCGGCTATGCCGCACCAGTTCACCGAGCACGAAGCTTGCCGTATTGGCGGCAACCGCGAAGCAGATGCCTTGCGCGCCCATGATGACGGCAGTGTTGATGCCAACCACCTCGCCACGGGACGACACCAAAGGCCCTCCGGAATTGCCCGGATTGAGCGCGGCGTCGGTCTGAATGACGTCGTCGATCAGCCGGCCGTTGCGCGAGCGTAGCGAGCGGCCAAGGGCCGAAACCACGCCAGTGGTTACCGTTGATTCGAAGCCGAGTGGATTGCCGATCGCAATCACGAGTTGGCCACGTTTCAAGCGTTTAGAGTCCCCCAACCGTGCCGACGGCAGGGTTGCGGGTTCATCGATGCGAATGAGCGCAAGGTCCGTATCGGGATCGTCGCCGACCAATCGCGCGTGCAAATCCTGGCCGTCGGCGGTCGTGACTTCAATGCGCGAAGCCGCGCCGGCAACGTGACTATTGGTGAGGATGAGACCATCGGGCGCCACGATCACGCCGGAACCGCTGCCGCCGCGCGACTGCCCTGGTCGAGCCGGATCGCCGTTGCGGATGGCCAGCCGCACCACGGCGGGCCCAACCCGGTCGACAACGTCGATCACCGCCTGCGAATAGGAATCGAGGAGTGCCTGATCGTCGGCGGAAATGGTGTCTGGCGCGGCGTTTCGCCCGCTGCGCAAGGCATCAGTTAGTGTGATGATTGTCATGCAATATCAGTGTCCTAAAGCCGGCTTTCGCCGGCGGCTTGGTTAGTTTTGGGAGTGGGCCCACATATGGGGAGCAAACCGCGCGGCGAAAGGGGTGGCGCTCCCGCCCGGCGGTTTCGGCAACGCCAGTGTGACTGGGGACGGCGGGCGCTTATGATGCCCGAAGATTGAGGGAACTATCATGAAATTTCGGAACGCGGCGCCCGTTGCCGCGATGCTGATGGCGGCAGGTCTGGCCGGCTGCGGCCAGGGCCAGCAGCAGACAGCTGGGCAAAACCTCCCCGCCGTCACCGTGGCCAGACCGGCGCAGCGGACGGTGGTCGATCTCGACGAATATGTCGGTCGGTTCGTGGCCGTGAGCTCGGTCGACATCCGCTCGCGCCTGTCCGGCTATCTTTCCGAGATTCATTTCACTGATGGCCAAATGGTGAAAAAGGGCGATCTCCTGTTCACGATCGACCGGCGGCCGTTTCAGATCGTGCTCGAACAGATGCGCGCCAATCTCGCCCAGGCCCGCGCCAACCTTGCTTTTGCCAAAGCCGACCTCGAACGCGGTCAGAGCTTGGTGCAAAACAAGACGATCACCGCACAGGTCTACGACCAGCGCACGCAGGCCAAGAACGTGGCCGAAGCGTCGGTCGCGGCCCAGGAAGCGATGGTGCATTCGGCCGAACTCGACCTCAACGAGTACAGCGAATTGCGCGCGCCGATCGACGGCAAGATCGGCGATCGTCGCGTGTCCGTCGGCAACCTGGTGACTGGCGGAACCGGCGGCAATACCACCTTGCTGGCAACGATCGTGTCGGTCGATCCGATCCGGTTCGAGTTCACTTTCGACGAGGCAGCTTATCTGCGCTATCAGCGTTTCGCTGGCAAACAGGGTAGCGGCGTCGACGATGTTCCGGTCACGCTCAAGCTCTTGGACGAAAAAGACTTCCTGCACACTGGCAAGATCGACTTTGTCGACAATGTCATCAACCAATCAACTGGTACCGTTCGCGGCCGTGCGGTCTTTGACAATCCTGACAGCTTGTTTACGCCGGGCATGTTCGGGCGCATTCGGGTGCCGGGATCGCCGGCATATCTGGCATTGCTCATTGCCGACGAGGCGATTGCCTCCGAACAGGCCCGCAAATACGTGCTCGTGGTCGACGATGGTGGCGCGGTCCGGCAGAAATACGTGACGCTTGGCCAGCTCGACAAGGGTCTGCGTGTGATCAAGGACGGCCTTATTGCCACCGACCGTGTGATCGTCAACGGCCAAATGCACGCGCGGCCGGGTATCAAAGTCAATGCGCGCGACATCGGCGAGCCTGCCGCGCCCGCGCCCAAAGGCGGCGACGAAGCAAGAGCCGGACGAGTTATTCAGTGACCCGAGAACGAACCGCCGATCGACGGCGCTTGGCGCACGCTGACTGCTGCTATCGCAGCCGCGGCGGCGCTGCTCTCGTTTTTTCGTCCGGCCTTATCCGAGAGTAAACTGAAATGCGTATCTCGCATTTCTTCATCGATCGCCCGATCTTTGCGGCTGTCGTATCCATTGTTTTCGTCATTCTCGGCGGTGTTTCTTTTTCGCGTCTTCCGGTCGCGCAATATCCCGAAATCGCGCCGCCGATCATCAACGTTTCCGGTCAGTATCCCGGCGCCAGCGCCGACGTGGTCGCATCGACGGTCGTTACGCCGATCGAGCAACAGATCAATGGCGTCGAAAACATGCTCTACATGTCGTCGAACTCGACGGCCGACGGGCGTTTTTCCATTCAAGTCACTTTCGACCTCGGCACCAATCTCGATATCGCTCAGGTGCAGGTGCAGAACCGGGTCGCGATCGCGCAGCCCCGATTGCCAAGCGATGTGCGCAATATCGGCGTTACGGTGAGCAAGGCCTCGCCCGATCTGATGATGGTCGTGCACCTGTATTCGCCCGACAAGTCGCGCGATTCGCTGTTTATATCCAACTACGCCACGCTTGAGATTACCGATCCGCTCACCCGCGTCGATGGCGTCGGATCGATCACGGTATTCGGCAGCCGCGATTATTCAATGCGGATTTGGCTCGATCCCGATCGCCTCCAGTCGCTCGGCCTGACCGCCAGCGACGTCACCGCTGCGCTGCAGGGGCAAAATATCCAGGTCGCATCGGGCGTGCTCAATCAGCCGCCGGTCACCCGTCCCGGCGCTTTTCAGATCGCGGTGCAGACGCTCGGCCGCCTCGATAAACCCGATGAATTCGGCGCGATCGTCGTCAAGCAGACGCCAGACGCCGTGGTGCGGCTTCGCGACGTTGGCACCATCGAGCTCGCGGCGCTCGACTATTCCTCGAATTCCTATCTCGACCACGATCCGGCGGTGGCGCTCGCGATTTTTCAGCGTCCGGGCTCGAACGCGATTGCCACGGCGAAAGGTGTCACCGAGCTGATGAAGGAACTGGCCAAGCGTTTTCCGGCCGGCGTCAAATACGCAATCGTTTACAATCCGACGCAGTTCATCCAGCAGTCGGTGGACGCGGTGATCGACACGATCGGCGAGGCGATCGTGCTGGTGATTCTGGTCGTGATCCTGTTCCTGCAAACATGGCGCGCCGCGATCGTTCCGCTTGTTGCCATTCCGGTATCGCTGGTCGGCAGTTTTTTCTTCATGGCTGCCTTCGGCTTCACGCTCAACAATCTTTCTCTGTTCGGCCTGGTCTTGGCGATCGGCATCGTGGTCGATGATGCGATCGTCGTGGTGGAGAACGTCGAACGCAATATTGCCGCCGGGTTGACGCCGCGCGAAGCGGCGCGCAAGAGCATGACCGAGGTCGGCTCGGCGCTGGTCGCAATTGCGCTGGTCTTGTGCGCCGTATTCGTGCCGTCGATCTTCATCACCGGCATATCGGGACAATTTTATCGCCAATTCGCGCTCACGATCGCGGGCGCCACCATCATTTCGCTTGTCGTTTCACTGACATTATCGCCGGCGATGTGCGCGCTGCTGCTCAAGCCGCATCACAACAGCCAGCACGACTATTGGTGGGCGCGGCCGATCCATCGGTCCTTCGATTATTTCAATCGCGGCTTCGACCGACTGGGGCTCGGAATCACCTGGCTCGCATCGCGGACGGTGCGGCGCTCGGCCATCATGGTGGCGATCTACGCGGTGATCATTGGCGTCGGCCTGAATGCCTTTCGCACCACGCCAACTGGTTTTATTCCGCAAGTGGACCGTGGCTACATCATCGTGGTGGTGCAGCTGCCGCCCGGAGCGTCGCTCGCGCGCACCGATACGGTGCAGCAGCGCGCGCTCGACATAGCGATGCAGGTGCCGGGCGTTGTCCACGCCGCCAATATCGTCGGTTTCTCCGGTGCAACCTTTACCAATGCGCCCAATGCCGGCGCGCTGTTTTTGGTCCTCGACGATTTTGAGAAACGCGGACGGGATCCTCGGCAATCGGCGGCGGCAATCCAGGCTCAGCTGTTCGGCCGGCTCTCATCGATCCAGGACGCCTTCATCATTCCGGTGCTGCCGCCGCCGGTCATGGGCATCGGGACTGCCGGCGGCTTCCGTATGATGGTTGAGGACCGCGCCGGTCAGGGTTCGGAGGCCCTACGCGCGGCGACCGAATCGCTGGTGACCCGCGCCGCGCAGACGCCAGGCATCGCCGGGACGTTCTCGTTGTTCGAGACATCGACCCCGCAGGTCTATCTCAATATCGATCGCACCAAGGCGCAGCTGTTAGGCATCAATGTGCAGGACGTGTTCAATGCGCTGCAAATCTATATCGGCTCGTCCTACGTCAACGACTTCAACTTGTTTGGCCGTACGTTCCGGGTTACGGCGCAGGCCCGCGACGAGGACAGGCAGCACATCAGAGACGTGCTCAAGATCCGCGTCCGCAACTCCAATGGCGATACCGTTCCGCTCGGCTCTTTCACGACCGTAGACAACATTTCCGGGCCATACCGGGTGCCCCGATACAATCTGTACCCCACCGCTGAAATCGACGGCGCAGCCGCGCCCGGCTATTCGCAAGGTCAGGCTATCGCAATCATGGACAAGCTTGCTGCCGAGACTCTGCCGCAGGGGTTTGCCACCGAATGGACGACGCTCGCGTACCAACAGATCCGGGCGGGGAACACCGCGACTTTTGCCTTCCTGTTGGCGGTCGTGTTCGTCTTTTTGGTGCTGGCCGCGCAATATGAGAGCCTGACGCTGCCGCTGGCGGTGATCATGATCGTACCGATGTGTCTTGTTGCCGCCATCGCAGGCGTAATCTTGCGCGGCATGGACAATAATATTCTGACCCAGGTCGGCTTTGTCGTACTGATCGGCCTCGCCGCCAAGAACGCCATCCTGATCGTCGAATTCGCACGGCAACTTGAGGATAGCGGCCATAATCGCTGGCAAGCGGCGATTGAAGCCACCCGGCTGCGATTGCGCCCGATCCTGATGACGTCGCTTGCCTTTATTCTTGGCGTAACCCCGTTAGTGTGGGCGATTGGCGCCGGCGCGGAGTTGCGTCAGGCGTTGGGAACCGCCGTATTCGCCGGCATGATTGGCGTGACGGCCTTCGGGCTGGTGTTCACGCCGGTCTTTTACGTGATCGCGCGTTGGGTTGCCGAGCTCGCGCCTCGGTTCCGCAAGCGACGCGAGAAGGTGCAACCGGCGGAGTAGTCGCTGGTCCGCCACTATCGCATCCTATACGTTGGAATAACGCCGCGTACCCGGTGTTGAATGGGCGGGCTCGACGCTGGATACGGAACCGCCAGTGAACTCATGGTGTCACGAGGAGGCCGCCCCATGTTTCGTAATCTGATTGTTGCTTTCGCTGTTCTTCTGCTCGGCGTGACCGCGGCTGCAGCACAAAGCTGTCCGGAGTTCATCCAGAAGCGGCAGACCTTGATGAAAAAGAGCGGTGAAGAGGCGAAGGTCGGCACCGCAATGATCAAGGGCGAGACACCGTTCAACGCCGCCAAGGTGCAGCAGATTTACGCGGCCTTCGCCGACGACGCCAAGCAGATGCCGACGCTGTTTCCTGATTGCTCGAAAACCGGCGCCAAGACAACCGCGGCTCCGGCGATCTGGGAAAGAATGGACGACTTCAAGGCTGCAATAGCCAAATTCGCCGATGACATCAAAGCGGCGCAGGACAATACCAAGGATCTCGATGCGTTGAAGGCGAATTTTCAAACCATCGGCAAGAACTGCAGCAACTGCCATCAAACTTTCCGCATCAGGTCGAGCTGACGCGGCAAGCGATCACGGAAGCGGGCCGCCGCGGGCGGCCCGCTTTTTATTTGCCGACTGCTTTCGCGGCGCTTCGCCGCACGCATTCCGCGCTTTAAACCGACGGCGGTCGCAAATCCGGCATTCGGGGCCTGCGCTCTCGAAGATGGGGTATGCGCTAAAGGCGCTGCACGGCGGCCTCGAAACGTGTATCACGTCAACATTGCGCCGGAGGCGACCAGGTGTCGAGGCTGTGGACTTTTTTTTTCGTGACGGCGGCCTGCATTATTTTTGGCCTGGCCGCCATTTGGATTTTGACGCTGCCGAGCGTCGTGCCGGCAGCGGCATTGCCTGCGCATACACCGAATCTCGCCAATGGCGAGACCATGTTCAATATCGGCGGCTGTTCGTCCTGCCATGCCGTTCCCAATAATTCACCCGAAAAGGTCGATCGTAAGCGGCTCGGCGGCGGCCTCGCTCTAAAATCGCCCTTTGGCGTTTTTTACGCGCCGAACATTTCGCCCGATTCCAAGGACGGCATCGGCAGCTGGTCCGAGGCGAATTTCGTCAGCGCATTATGGAAGGGCACATCGGAACACGGTGCGAATCTCTATCCTGCTTTTCCGTACACCTCATACCGCTACATGGAGCTCGACGACGTTCGCGATCTTTTTGGCTATCTGAAAACATTGCCGCCGGTGCAGAGCAAGTCGCGGCGCCATGAACTGTCCTTTCCATTCAACGAGCGGCGCTTGGTCGGCGTGTGGAAACTGCTGTTTCTCGGCGAGGGGCCCTTCGCTCCCGATCCATCCAAGTCGGCGCAATATAACCGCGGCGCCTACCTCGTGAACGGGCCTGGACATTGCGCGGAATGCCATAGCCCCCGCAACATCCTGGGCGGAATTATCGACGGTCAGCGTTTCGCCGGCGGGTCGCCGGATGGCACCGAGTGGGCGCCGAACATTACGCCGCTCGGCCTGCACGGAAGCGATGAGGACTGGTCCGAAAAAGACATTGCCAGCTTTCTTGAAGACGGGATGACACCGTCCGGAGATTTTGCCGGCGGCGCGATGGCAGAGGTGATCAGAAATACCTCGCTGCTCGCCGCCGCAGATCGCAATGCCATCGCCGCTTATGTCGCCGCACTGCCGCCGCGTCAGGGTCCCACTCCGCCGCCCAAGAAGGATTGAGGCGAGACAGATGACGCGCATCCGATTTTTTTTGTCGCAAGCCCGATGCTGACCGATCAAGCCAAAGGCATCGCGTTCAAGGTCATTTCCGCGGCGTTATTCGCGGTGATGCAGGCGCTGATCCGTTATCTCGGCGCGCGCTACCCCGTCGGACAGGTGGTGTTTTACCGCTCGGTATTCGCCATCATTCCGGTCGTGCTGGTCTATGCATGGCGCGGTGAACTCGCCGCCGTGGTGCGCACCGAACGGCCGCTCGGACAGGCGGGCAGGGGTGTGCTGAGCATTGCCGGCATGTTCTTCAATTTCGGTGCGGTGGCACGGCTCCCGCTCGTGGAATCCAATGCGATCGCGTTCAGCTCACCTCTGTTCACCGTCGCGCTTGCTGCGCTCATCTTGGGTGAGCGCGTGCGCGTCTACCGCTGGTCGGCGGTCGTCATCGGATTTGTCGGCGTCCTGGTGGTGCTCTCGCCCCATCTTTCGGGTGAGGAACTGACCGCTGCAGTCGCCGGCGCAACGAGTTTCATCGGCGTCGTTTATGCGATCTGCGGATCGGTTACCAATGCAGGAACCGCGATTCAAACCCGGCGCCTGGCGCAGAGCGAATCGACTTCGTCGATCGTGTTTTATTTTTCATTGAGCTGTGCGCTGGCCGGGTTGGCGACTTTGCCGTTCGGTTGGATCACGCCGAGTGTCGGTGAGATCGTCGCATTGATCAGCATTGGCATTCTCGGCGGCACCGGACACATTTTTCTCACCGAGAGTTACCGTCATGCATCGGCCTCGCTGGTCGCTCCATTTGACTATACGGCCATGATTTGGGCGCTGGTGCTCGGCTACGCGATGTTCGGCGAAACGCCGACAGTGGAGATCATTGGGGGCACGGCGATTATCGCTGCGGCAGGTTTGTTCGTGATCTGGCGCGAACGCCAGCTCGCAACGATGCGACGCCGCGACGGCCTTGAGCCGGCGCCAACCGGTGCGGCTACGACCCTCCGAACGCCTTAAAGGTGATGATAGTCCGGGTGTCGGCTATGCCCGGGATGCTCTGGACCTTTTCCGCGATGAAATGACCGATATCGGTCGAAGACTCGACATAGAATTTTACCAGCAGATCGAAATCGCCTGCCGTCGAATAGATTTCGGAAGCGATCTCCGCGTCGGCCAGCTTGCTCGCGACCTCATAAGATTTGCCGAGTTGGCATTTGATTTGTACGAAGAAAGGGACCATGCGCGCCTCCGGAAGGATGCATAGCTTATACCAAAGCGGGAGGACTGCACGAGCCCGGTGAAGCGTAGTAGGATCGCCGTCATTGGATAAAAAATGCATGCACCGATCGAGCTTGCCGACATTGCCGCCGACGTACTTGCGCGTATCCGCGAGCGCGCACCGCGCGTGCATTGCATAACCAATTCGGTGGCTCAGCAATTCACGGCAAACATGCTGCTGGCCGCCGGCGCCGTGCCATCGATGACGATTTCGGCGGACGAAATCGGCGCTTTCGTCGCCGGCGCGGATGCACTGCTGGTCAATCTCGGTACCTCCGATCGCGAGCGCAAATCGGCAATCGAAGTGGCGGTGAAAACCGCTGCGGAGAAAGAACTTCCTTGGCTGCTCGACCCGGTTTTCGTCGATCGCTCGCCGACGCGAGCCCAATTTGGCCGCACATTGCTCGCGGCGCGGCCCACGGTGGTGCGTCTCAATCATGCCGAGTTCGCCGCGCTTTCCGGCAACAAGGCTGAAAGCGACGCGGCGGCGCGGTTTGCGCGAGCGAACGCAACTATTGTGGCGCTGACGGGCGGTGTCGATATCGTCAGCGACGGGCCTCGGCACATCGCGATTGCGAACGGCGATCCGTTGATGGCCGCGGTCACCGCCATGGGCTGCGCCGGCGCGGCGTTTGTTTGCGGCGCGCTTGCTGTCCAAGCCGATGCTTGGCTGGCGACGCTGGCGGCGCTAGCGGCATTTGGTGTCGCGGGCGAAGTTGCAGCACAGGCCGCGCAGGGGCCTGGCAGTTTTGCCGTCGGCATGATCGACGCGCTGCATCGGCTCGATCGCGCCACGCTGCGGGCCCGCATCAAGGCATCCTGATGCGGCTCGATCTTCGTCTCAACGCCATCGTTGATCCCGAGCGCGCCGGCGGGTATGCGCTCGCCGATTTGGCGGCACGGTGCGTTCGCGGCGGAGCGACGCTGGTGCAGTTGCGCAACAAACACTCCGAGACGCGCGTCCTGATCGAAGAGGCAAGGGCGATCAAACAGGCCTTGGCGCCGTTTGCGGTGCCCTTCATCGTCAACGACCGCGTCGATGTGTCGTTGGCGTCGGGCGCCGATGGCGTGCATCTCGGCCAGGACGATATGGCGGTCGAAGACGCGCGGCGGCTTCTCGGCGCGAATGCGATCATTGGACTGTCGATCAAATCGGTTGAGGAGGCCGAGGCGGCGCGCCTCGATCTCGTCGATTATGTCGGCATCGGCGGCGTCTATGCGACCTCGTCCAAGCAGCAGAAGAATGCGCCGATCGGTCCCGCCGGCTTGGCGCGCGTTATCGCAGCGCTTCGCCGCCGCGCGCCTGCTTTGCCGGTCTGCGGCATTGCCGGCATTGACGCCAGCAATGCCGCGGAGGTCATTGCCGCCGGCGCCGACGGCGTCGCCGTGATTTCCGCCTTGTCGCTTGTGCCCAGCCCGGAAACCGCCGCACGCCAGCTTCGCGACATCGTCGACGGAGTCTTGGCCAAACGAGGCACGTAATGAGCGTTCCGATCGCGCTGACTATCGCCGGTTCGGATTCGGGTGGCGGCGCCGGCATTCAGGCGGATCTTAAGACCTTCGCCGCGCTCGGCGTCTACGGCGCGTCCGTCCTGACGGCGCTTACCGCACAGAACACCAAAGGCGTTTTCGCCGTCCATCAAGTGCCAGCCGAATTCATCGCAGCGCAAATGGACGCCGTTTTTTCCGATCTCGCCGTGAGTGCAGTGAAGATCGGCATGCTGGGAAGCGCAGCGGCAGTCGGTGTCGTAGGCGCTGGATTGCGTCGCCACCGAGCACGCAACGTCGTGCTTGACACCGTGATGACCGCAAGTGCGGGCGGAAAATTATTGCATGACGACGCTTTGGATGCGTTGCGTGCCTTGATTGCTCAAGCGCGTCTGGTCACGCCCAATCTGCCCGAGGCTGCCGCTCTGATTGGTGCCGAGGAGGCGCACGATGAAGAGGCAATGCATGCCCAAGCGCAGAAATTGCTGGCGCTTGGTGCCGGTGCAGTGCTGATCAAGGGAGGGCACGGCAGCGGGCCACAAAGTATCGATCTCCTCGTCGAGGGCACGTCCCGCACCCGATTTGCCGCGTCCCGCATCGCGACCCGCAACACGCACGGCACCGGGTGCACGCTGGCTGCCGCAATCGCCGCCGGGCTTGCCAAGAATCTTTCGCTTAAGGACGCGGTGGGCCAAGCCAAGGCCTATGTCACCGCCGCGCTCGAGGCGGCTGACCAACTCGAAATAGGATCCGGCTCCGGACCGGTGCACCACTTTCACAAACGGTGGTAGGCGCGGTCAGGCTGCCGCAGGCGCTCCCGGCTGCTTCAACGGATGCGCACGCCCGAAAGCGTCGATCGCCGCCAGCGAATTAGCGATGCGCGAAAAATTGGGAAATGGCGCGGTGTCGACGTTGAAGAACTTGGCGCCGGCGGCCTGGCTGGCGATACAAATGTCCGCGAGCGTGATCGTATCGCCGTGGCAATAGCGGCCGGTGGCGGGACCGCGCAGATGCGCTTCCAGAGCGCTGAGCGCGGCAACGTGCCAATGCTGACACCACTTGGTCCGTGTCGCCTCGTCGAGTTTGAATTCGTGCTCGAGATATTCGCGCACGCGCGGCACGATCAGCGGATGTGAATCGCAGGCGACAATTTGCGCCAGCCCGCGCACGCGCGCGCGGCCGCGGGGATCGCGCGGCAATAGCGGCGGGTTGGGATGGGTTTCGTCGAGATATTCGATGATCGCAAGCGACTCGAACATCGCGGGCCCGTCGCCATCCACCAGCGCTGGAATGGCCATCATTGGATTGACCGAGCGAAATTCAGCCTTCCGCTGCTCGCCCTTCATGAGATTGACGTCGATGATCTCGTCGGGGACGAGGCCCTTGAGATTGAGCGCAATCCGCACGCGATAGGTCGCAAGCGACCGCCAAAACGAAAAGAGCTTCATGGATAATTCCTCCCTACGTCATCGTATTCGTGCCGAGCGTTACTCGCGCCAAGGCAATATGAAAGTTTTCTAATCCAGCGCAGCGATTTTCTGGCCGCCGCGCCCTTCGTGGGCTGCTAGTCGACTCCCGGCTCCGCTTTCAGTCCCGCCGCCTCGATACCGGCAACGGCGCACGTTTCATCTTTATCGGAAGTGTCGCCGGAAATGCCGCAGGCGCCGACCAGATTGCCGGCGCTGTCCCGGATCAGCACGCCGCCCGGATTAGTGACGATGCGTCCGCCGCTCGCTGCCGCTAGCATCGTGAAAAACTGTGGAGTCTTGGCCGCGCGGCTCGCCAGGGTGCGCGAACCGAACCCCATGCCAAGGGCACCCCAGGCTTTGGCGAAGGCGATGTCGAATCGCAAAATCCCGGCTTTGTCTTCGCGCTTGAACGCGACCAGATGCCCGCCGTTGTCGAGCACGGCGACCGCAAGCGGCGCCAGATTGCTCTCGCGGCCTTTCTTCAGCGCGGCATCAACAATAACGGAAGCTTGTGCGAGCGTGAGGACGGACATAGCGGCTCCAATTTATCTTGAAGAATTTACTGACGATCGCGGCCGGCCCAATAAACCGAGACGGTAGAGATTTCAGCGTTGCCCGAGCGGTGCTGCTTGGCTTCCTGATAGCAGCCGAGCGTCCGCTCGACCAGCGGCAGCTCGATGCCGCGCGATTTGGCTTCCGCGAGCATCGATTGCATGTCTTTGATGGCGCTGTCGATATCGAAGGTGACGGCTCCGACGCAGCCGCCCTTGAGCATTGAGGCGATGCCGGGAGCGCGCACTTTGAGGACATTGGCGGCTCCCGAAGTGTCGCTGAGAAGATCCATGAGCCGCTCCGGCTCGATGGCGACGGCGCGCGCCATTGCCAGCGCCTCTCCGAGCGCCTGCCAATAGACCATCAGCGGCAGATTGATCGTGAATTTCAGAACCGAGCCGGAGCCGACCGGCCCCGCATGTTCCAGCCGGCGGCACAGCTGTTCGAGGATCGGTCGTGCCCGCGCGGCGTCCGCCGGTTCGGCGCCCATGAGCCCGATCAGCTTCCCCTGGCGCGCGGGGCCGGTCGAGCCACCCACTGGGCATTCGACAAAGGCGGCATCCTTGGCGCGTACCGCATCAGCAAGCGCGATTTCGGCGGCGGGCAGAACCGTGCTCATGTCGATAAATAGTTTTTTGGCGACTTTGCCGTGCAGAAGACCTAAGCGGCTGTTGTAAACAGCGTTAAGCGCTGCGGCATCGGTCAGGATGGTGATGACGGCTTCGCTGTTTTCCGCAAGTTCAGCGGGGTTCGCCGCTATTTTGGCTCCTTCGACGGCCCTGGCTTTTTCCGGCGTGCGATTCCAAACCGCGACGTCATGGCCGACCTCGATCAATCGCGTGGCAATCGCCGCGCCCATTTTACCGATGCCGGCGACACCCAGTTTCATCCCGCGCTCTCCCGACTGTTATTGACGCACACGGCTTTAACCCGCGTACTGTTAGACCACAACCGTTCAACACCAGCATTCCGGCGCCTCGTCCGCAAGCGCCTTACAACTGCACGGCACTGCCCGACCGATAAGCCGCTTGCGCGCATTGCAAGCGGATGCGATAGCGTCAGGCTGCGGGAAATCGGAGTGGGACGCGATGCCTCGGGCAAAGAAAGATATCGTAGGGATCATCGGGCTCGGAATTATGGGCGGCGCGTTTGCGCGAAATTTGATTGCGGCTGGATGGCAGGTGACCGGCTACGACATCGCGCCGTCGCGGCGGCGCGCCATGGCCAGGCTTGGCGTGGCCATTGTCGAGAATAGCGAGGACGTGGCGCGGCGGGCCCGCACCGTCATCACCAGCCTGCCCAAACCGGCGGCGCTCGTCGAGACCGCCACCGCCATCGCCAAAACGGGCTTGCCGCGGCGGGTCATCGTGGAGATGTCAACCTTCGCCTTGGAAGATAAGGCCAAAGCGGAGGCCGTGCTGCGCAAAGCCGGCCATGTCATGCTCGATTGTCCCGTCAGCGGCACCGGCGCGCAAGCGCTGACCAAGGATCTTGTTGTCTATGCTTCCGGGGATTCCCCCGAGATAAAGAAATTGCGGGGCTTGTTTTCCGGCTTCACGCGCGCCGTTCACGACGTCGGCGCCTTCGGTAACGGCAGCCGCATGAAATACGTCGCTAATCTTCTCGTCGCCATTCATAATGTCGCCAGCGCCGAGGCGATGGTGCTGGGTATGAAAGCCGGGCTGCCGCCGCAGCTTATCTTCAACTTGATCAAGACCGGCGCTGGCAATTCGCGAATTTTCGAGCTGCGAGCGCCGATGATGGTGAAAAACAGTTACGGCAATCCGACAATGAAAATATCGGTCTGGCAGAAAGATATGGACGTGATCGGTTCGTACGCGCGCAAAATCGCGGTTCCGACACCAATGTTTGACGCCAGCAAGGCGATCTACGCCAAAGCGCTCAAGAGCGGTCACTCGGCCGAAGACACCGCGGCGGTTTGTGCCGTCTTGGAAAAAATGGCGGGCGTTAAACGGACAAAAGGGGGCGCTAAGGCGGCTTGAGCGGCGAACGCCAGCATCATAGTGGGCACCTCGGGAGGAGTTCTGCATGTCATCGCGCGAGGGCGAAGCCCGCATGGCGGCCGTGGCCGGCGACCGCAGCAGTCTTGAGCAACGCAGCGAAACCCGCGACGGCATGCGGATCGACTGGAACGTGCCGATCGCGATGGATGATGGCCTGGTGCTGCGCGCCGATGTTTTTCGTCCCGTTGCCGAACGGCGGTGCCCGGTCATCTTAAGCTATGGTCCTTACGCCAAGGGGCTTGCTTTCCAGGATGGCTACCCGAGCGCCTGGCAGCGCATGGCGGAACGGCATCCCGATGTCACCGCCGGATCGAGCAATCTCTATCAGAGCTGGGAGGTCGTCGATCCGGAAAAATGGGTGCCGCACGACTACGCCTGTGTGCGGGTCGATTCGCGCGGCTGCGGCTGTTCGCCGGGCTATATCGATCATTTTTCGCCGCGCGAGACCAAAGACTTTTACGATTGCATCGAATGGGCGGCGGCGCAGCCGTGGTCGAGCGGCAAAGTCGGGCTCAACGGCATTTCGTACTACGCCATCAATCAATGGCACGTCGCCAGCCTGCAACCGCCGCATCTTGCCGCCATGTGCATCTGGGAGGGCGCGGCCGACTGGTACCGCGACATGACGCACCACGGCGGGATTCTCAGCACGTTCTGGGAAAACTGGTACGACATGCAGGTCAAGACCGTGCAATACGGCGCGGGCGAGCGCGGCAAGCGCAGCCGGGTGCACGGGGAGCTGGTCTGTGGTCCCGAGTTTCTGTCGCACCAGGAGTTGGCAAAAAACCGCAGCGATTTCGGTGCTGAAATATTCGCGCATCCGCTGGACGACAATTACCACAAAGCACGCTCGCCGAACTGGTCGAAAGTGAAAACGCCGATGTTGTCGGCGGCCAATTGGGGCGGCCAAGGGTTACATCCGCGCGGCAATTTTGAAGGTTTCTTCCGCGCGGCCTCCAAGCAGAAATGGCTGGAAGCGCACGGCATCGAACATTGGACCCATTTTTACACCGATTACGGCCGCGATCTGCAGCTGCGGTTCTTTGACTACTTCCTGCACGGCAAGAAGAACGATTGGGATAAGCAGCCGCCGGTGCGGCTCCAGGTGCGCCACATCGATCGATTTGCGGAGCGTTTAGAAAGCGAGTGGCCGCTCAAGCGCACGCAGTGGACCAAGTTTTATCTCGATCCTGCAGGACGACTTGCCGCGAACAAGCCTGCGAACAAAAACTCGGTGCTGCGCTTTGAAGCCATGGGCGACGGCGTCACTTTTCTCACGGCGCCGCTCGAACGTGAAACGGAGATTACCGGACCATCCGCCGTCAAGCTGTACGTCTCGTCATCGACCAAGGACGCCGACATTTTCGCCGTCCTGCGCGTATTGTCGCCGGATCTGAAG
>Ga0207693_10001808_pt1 | contig 18752 bp, 19 predicted proteins | sample LARL81metaG_FD_184347 | JGI IMG/M metagenome (GOLD analysis project Ga0207693, IMG submission 184347) | Corn, switchgrass and miscanthus rhizosphere microbial communities from Kellogg Biological Station, Michigan, USA - LAR L8-1 metaG... | ecosystem: Host-associated > Plants > Roots >...
CGGACTGCGCCGGTTGCAGATGGCGCTGAACTCCTTCAGCGGGGGATCTCCCGCGCTCAAGGTTCTGGGCAAGAGAGGCCGGGCCCTCGCCAACGTCTTCGGTCCGGCACGCGATTTGGATGTCTTCGCAAGCGAACTTTTGCCGCGATTGTCAAAGAAGTTTCCTGACAACGAATCCTTTGCCGCGCTCAAGCTTGCCCTGCGCCATGCACGCGGCGAGGCCTGGGACGACGCGCTCGCAGAGATTCTCAATCCGGAATTCGGCGCTTTTCTCAACGACATTGCTGCGGTGGCCGAGGAGTTGCCCCATAGCGATTTGCGGATCGCGAAGTTCTCTCGTCGGGTACTTCGCGAACTGCATGCCCAGGTAAGGAAGCGCGGTAAGCGCGCCAAGGGCGACTATGATGCGCGCACGCACAAATTGCGAATTGCGCTCAAGAAGCTGCGTTACGCCGCAGAATTCTTTGCCCCGCTCTACGGCCGCAAGCGGGCGACACGCTACATAAAGTCGCTCAAGTCACTGTTGGATGAGCTGGGCGCCGCCAATGACGCCCATGGGGTCGGCACCGTGCTGGCGTTACTTGGTGAAGCTCCTGAGCTGGACTTTGCCAAGGGCGCGATCACCGGCTGGAATGCCGCCCGCAACAAGCGCCTTGGCCGACGCGCGATGGAGAGCTGGCGCCAATTCAAGCGCCTCAAGCCGTTCTGGGCCTGAGCGGGACGTTCAATTCCGCGATCGTCACGCCGCCGTCGCGGCCCAGTTCCAAAATCAATGCTGCGCTGAGATCCAGCTTGGCCGGCATCGGGCTCGCCATATCCCAATCCGTCGCCAGCGCGTAGGCGGAACGCAGGATGCCGCGATGCGCGATGGCGATGGCATCGCTGCCGCGGCTTGCGACATCGCGCAGGAATGACTGCACGCGCTTGAGAAGCTCACGCGTGCTCTCCCCGCTTTTGGGCTGAAAATCGATGCCTTGGCCCGCCCGCTCGAAAGCGTCTGCGCCGTCGCGTGCCAGTATTTCTTCCCTGGTCAGTCCCTCCCATACGCCCCAATCGTGCTCGCTCAGGCGCGCATCGATCGTGGCGTGTGCGAAACCCAGAAGTTCGGCGGTTTGCCGGGCGCGCAGCAGCGGGCTCACATAGGCCGTTTCGAATCCAGCCGGTGGCAACAGTGCCGCCATTTTGGTCCGACCGGCCGCACTCAGCGGGATATCGATGCGGCCCTGAATGCGGCCCGCCTCGTTCCACTCGGTCGGTCCGTGGCGAAGGAGTGCGATGCGCAATTTGTTTTCCCCAAAGGCTCATGCAGGATGAGGCTTCGCTATAGCAGAAGTGAGCCATGCGCCGCGCCATAGACAAAACCAAAGCCGATGAATTTCCTCCCAATGTCCAGGCCATTTTTAAGCGGGCCGCGCCCTGTTCGGCGTGGCTCAATCAAGAGCTTCTCGAGATCGATGTCGAGGAAGGCTGGGTCAAAATCGGTTATGACCTGGGCGAGCCGCACTTCAACCGTTTCGGCGCATTGCATGGCGGCGCCATTGCCTGCGTGATGGATGATGTTCTCGCCGTCGCTGCCGGCTTCATTGCCCAGTGGGGAGAGATCGCCCCAACACTGGAAATGAAGGTTAGCTATCTCACGCAAGGCGCGGCCGGACGCCATTTCGCCGAGGCCAAAGTCATCAAGCGCGGCCGCCAGATCAATTTCCTCGAGGCGACATTAACGCGTGCCGATGGCAAGGTCGTCGCGACCTCCACGGCCACGATCATGATCGCGCCGCTGAAGCGCTAGCGCGCGTGTGACGGCGTCTCAAATCTCGATTTCGGCTATGACGGGGACATGGTCCGAGGCCTTTTGCCAGCCGCGCATCTTGCTCACGATCTGCTGCGATTTCAGCGCACCCTTTAGCGCCTGGCTGACCCAGATATGATCCAGCCGGCGGCCGCGGTTTGAGGCCTGCCAATCGGCGGCGCGATAGCTCCACCAGGAGTAGCTCTTCTGGTCGTGCGGGACGAATTCGCGCGTCACATCGATCCAGTCGAAAGCCGCCTTCACCTCACCAAGCAACTCAGTCTCGACAGGCGTGTGGCTGACCACACCGAGCAGTTGCTTGTGGCTCCACACGTCGTGCTCCAAAGGCGCCACGTTGAGATCGCCGACAAGGATCACGGGCTGGTGATGCTTATCCTGCCGGTTGGCAAAACGCCGTTGCATCTCGCGCATGAAGTCGAGCTTGTGCGCGAATTTCGCATTCTTCTCGGGGTCAGGGATGTCGGCACCGGCGGGCACATAGAAGGAATGTAGTTCGAGGCCCGATTCGAATGTCACGGCCACGTGCCTGGCATGGCCTTCCCGGCAGAAATCGATGCTCTCGGTCTTCGTAAAGGGCAGGCGCGAAAGGATGGCCACGCCGTGATAGGCCTTCTGGCCATTGATCGCCTGATGCTCATAACCGAGCTTTTTGAGCGGTCCGCCGGGAAACAGGTCGTTTTCGACCTTGATTTCCTGCAGCGCCAGCACGTCGGGCCGATGCTCTTTGAGGAATCTCTGAAGCAGCGGCAAACGCAGTCGGACTGAGTTGATGTTCCAAGTGGCGACCTTCACGACGGGCGAGTTCCCCCTATGCAGTCAACGCATGACTCAACGTTGCGCTGCACAAATAACAATGAATTTCAAATACTTATGACGCATTAAATTTTTCCTAAACACTAAATACTTTTGAATTCGTTCATTGAAAGACGACGTTTCCGACCTATATCCCTCTTGTCGGGCGAGGTCGCCCACGAAATTCAAGGGTCGAAGGAGAGCGTGAGCCTCCCGCGGCCGGACAAAGAGGAGAGGTAGCCATGACACATTTCAATCGCCCCGTGCCGGTCGAGCATTCCGAGCTCAACAGCCTAGTCGTCAACCTGTTCACCGGAGCCGTTCTGGTTCTGGCAGGCGTGCTGACCTTCGCGCAGTTCGTGAACATCTAACACCGGTTCAAGTCTTTACCGTCGCGCCAATGCTCCCCCCGGGCGGCGCGCCGGCAAGAGGCCAGCGGGCCTTCGGCGAAATCCCAATGCTGTCGAAGCGTCCCAGCTGGCCATTTTCAACCCCCGCCCAGGCAACCATCGCGGCGTTGTCCGTGCAAAGCCCTGGCGGGGGTATTTTTTTCTGAAACCCTTCGTACGCCGCGAGATTGCCGAGCGCGTCTCTGATCGCTCCATTTGACGCGACGCCGCCCGCCACAACCAGCGACGGATTGCGCGCTGCGGGAAAATCTACGCGAAACATGTCCATCGCGACCGTCGTGCGTTCGATCAGGATGTCGACGATGGCGGCCTGGAAGCTCGCTGCCGCATCGGCGCTGTCGAGCGATCCGGTTTGCACCAATTGGCGCACCGCCGTTTTCAAACCCGAAAAGGAAAAGTCCGCACCGTCCCGGCCGCGCAGCGGTCGCGGAAGAGCATAGCGCTTCGCATCGCCACTCCGCGCCAACACTTCGATGCGAGGTCCGCCGGGATAGGGAAGGTCAAGCAGCTTTGCCGTCTTGTCGAACGCCTCGCCGACGGCATCGTCGATAGTGGTCCCATAAAGCCGGTATTGGCCGACATCGGCGACACCTAAAAGCTGACAATGGCCGCCGGAAATCAGCAGCAGAAGGAAAGGAAAGGCGACGCCGTCTGTGAGCCGCGCCGTGAGGGCGTGCGCTTCGAGATGATTGACGGCGACGAGCGGCTTGGCGGCAGCAAGCGACAAGGCCTTTGCCGTCGTCAGTCCGACCATGACCCCGCCAATGAGCCCAGGGCCCGCCGTCGCCGCCACGATGTCGATATCGTTGAGCCCGACACCTGCGACGGAAAGCGCCTCGACTATGATTGCGTCGATTTTTTCGACATGCGCGCGCGAGGCGATCTCTGGAACGACGCCGCCATAGGGCCGATGCTCCTCGAGCTGGCTGAAGACGATGTTGGAAAGAATTTCGCCTGGGCCGGGTGCTGCGCCGCGCACCACCGCCGCGGCGGTTTCGTCGCAGCTCGTCTCGATGCCAAGAACCGTCAACGCGCGCAAAACGTCCGACCCTTTGATAGGTTTGCGCCAGTCCTCTAAACCCTTTGGCGTCATGCCGCAAAACAGAACCCTGCGTCTTGGAACCCGCGGCTCGAAGCTCGCACTGGCTCAGGCTGAACTGGTGCGTTCGGGGCTCGCAGCACATGGCCACGCCTGCGAAATCGTCATTCTCAAGACCTCGGGTGATCGCATTCAGGACCGGTCGCTCGCGGATTCCGGCGGCAAGGGATTGTTCGTCAAGGAGCTCGAAGACGCGCTGTTGCGCCACGACGTGGATCTCGCCGTCCATTCGATGAAGGACGTGCCGACCGATCTGCCCGCCGGTCTGACATTGACGGCTTTCCTCGAACGCGAAGATCCGAGCGAGGCATTCATTTCCCCAAAAGCCGAGACGATCGCGGATCTTCCGAAGGGTGCACGCTTCGGCACAAGCTCCGTGCGGCGCCAGGCGCAAGTGTTGCGGGCGCGCCCCGATCTCGAGATCGTCCTGCTGCGCGGCAATGTCGACACGCGTCTGCGCAAGCTCAATGCCGGCGAGATGGACGCAATCCTGCTTGCCTATGCCGGCTTGAAACGTCTTGGCGTGCCAGATCGGGCGACTCGTGTCCTGTCCACTTCGAATTGGCTGCCGTCGCTCGGCCAAGGCGTCATCGGGATCGAGATTCGCGAGACCGACGGCGAGGCGCGTGAGAAACTCGCACTTCTCAATCACCAACCAAGTGAGCTCGCGATCCTTTGCGAGCGCGCCTTCCAGGCTACGTTGGATGGCTCGTGCCGTACACCCATCGCCGGGCTCGCTCGCGCTTCAGATGGCATGCTCGAATTTCGTGGCGAGGTGCTCGCGCCTGACGGCCGTGATGCGGTCGCGACGAGCGTGACCGTTGCGCTTGGCGACAATCCCTGTTCCACCGCGGAGAGGATCGGCCGCGAACACGGTCTCCTGTTGAAGCCGCAGGCCGCAAAGTGGCTCACGCTCTGATGCGCGTTCTGGTGACGCGACCGCAAGACGATGCGCTGGAAACGGCGGCATTGTTGAAGACACGTGGCCACACTGCGATCATCGCACCACTGCTCAACGTGACCTATCGCAATGGACCCGCACTCGACCTTTCGGGCGTTCAGGCCATTCTTGCGACCAGCGCAAACGGTATCCGCGCCTTGGTGCGCCGCGTTGGACGGCGAGACCTGCCAGTCTTCGCGGTCGGGCCGCAAACTGCACAGGCCGCGAGTGAAGCCGGATTCCATCAGGTGAAAAATGCCGATGGCGATGCAAAGACATTGGCCAAAGCGGTGCCGGGTTGGATCGCTTCGGGAGAGGGGACCTTGCTTCACGCCTCCGGTTCGGAGGGCAACGGCGCGCTCGCCAAGGAACTCAGTGCGGCAGGATATCGGATCCGGACCGAAAATCTGTACGACGTTGCAGCTATGGAGGCGCTACCCGCCGTCGCGCGCGACGCGTTGAGCAATGCTGGCCTCGATGCGGTCTTGCTTTATTCGCCGCGCAGCGCACGTGTGTTCTGCGACTTGGTCGTTCGCGCCGGATTGGAGGGCGCCGCGTCGAGATTGATCGGGGCCTGTATCAGTCGGGCAGCAGCGGTGCATCTTGAGGCGCTGATTATGCACGACGTCCGCATAGCCCAACGACCCAATCAACTCTCTCTTCTCGATTGCCTGGATCGATGACGCAATTCCGGCATAGCTGAACGCAAACCCAGAAGGATGCGTGGAAATTCACGTCGAGCGCGGCTAAACTCGTGCGGGGGGCGACATGCGTAGATTCCTGATCGTTTTGATAGTCATCGCGGCCTTGCTCGGCATTGCGGCCGTCCTGCTGAGTGCAGCGGATATTCCACGCGCCACGCTGGAAGCGAAATATGCAACGCCTCCCTCCCAGTTCGTCGCCCTGAGCTATCGCAGCACAACCGCACGGGCGCACTTTCGCATCCGCGGACCGCACGATGCGCCAGTGCTGCTGCTCCTGCACGGTTCGAACGCTTCACTGTTCACCTGGGAGCCGTGGGCGAAACGTTTGTCCGACCGTTTCAGGGTTGTTTCCGTCGATCTTCCGGGTCACGGCTTGACCGGACCAGTCGCCAATCATGACTATTCGGCTGCCGGCATGGTGGCTTTCGTCACAGCATTCGTCGACAAAATCGGATTGCAAAAATTTGCCCTCGCCGGCAACTCGATGGGTGGCGGTGTCGCCGCGCGCTTCGCCGAAACCCATCCCGAGCGCGTCAATGCCCTCATTCTCGTCGATGCCGCGGGCATGCCCGGCAAGATGGGAGACCGGATTCCCCTCGCGTTTCAATTACTCCGGCAGCCCTGGCTGCAGACGGTGTTGCAGCACGCCGATCCCAAGCCGCTCGTGCGCGAGGGTCTCGATAAAGCAATCGTGCGCAAATCAATTCTCACCGAGCAGATGATCGATCTCTATACCGACATGGCATTGCTCGAGGGCGAGCGCGCCGCGACGTTCGAGCGCTTCAATCAGGTTGGTGACAATTTCAATTTCGTGAAGGATCATGTTCGCGCGTTGAAGATGCCTGTCCTGATCCTATGGGGCGAGGAAGATCATCTGATTCCTGTCGCAACGGCGCATGTCTGGAATGCTACGGTGCCGGGCTCCAAGCTCATCATCTATCCCGCGACCGGGCACATTCCGATGGAAGAAGTCGCGGACAAATCGGCCGCCGATGTTCGTCTTTTTCTTTCGGGTCTCTAGTCCGTCGCAGAATGGTGCGAGTGCCTGCGCTGCTTAACGGGTGCTGATCTTGATGCGTGCCAAAGCGTTATTAGCGGCGCGCAGCGCTTCGTCATGTGATGCACCTGTCGTCAGTACCATGGCCGCCGATGGCCGTTTGTCGCCGGCGACCGCGATGAAGTCGCCTGGTCTGACTGTGAGGATGACGTCGTCCACGCCGGCGATCTGGCGCGCCTCCTCGGCACCCGCGATTGAGACGACCTCGCCGGCGTTGGGAAAGGCGTAGCGCTGCACGACAGACGTTGCGTGCTTTGGCACGAGTTCCTCGGGCGTTACTTGCTCGCCGAGCGCAAGCTTGATTGCGGCGGCGATGTAGTCGACGCCTGTGTGAAGCATGATCTCTCGGGTGCAAAAAAAGCCGCCCGAGAGACGCGCGTTAAGCTCGATCACATAAGGCTCGCCGTTTTGAACGACAACGTCGCCATTGACGGTTCCGTTGACTACGCCAAGCGCCGCGGCGGCGGCGACCACGACTGCGCGGACTTTCGATTGCATCTCGTCGGACAGGCGGCTTGGCAATTCGCCGCCATTGTCGACTAAGAACGGCGCATGACGTTCGGGATCTTCATAGTTGCGGTCGCAAATGCCAGGCGTGTAGCACGCGCCGTTCACAATAATGGATTCGGTGGAGACATGTGGGCCGGCGAGGTACTGCTCGACCATGACGCGCTCGCTCGGCGAATGTGACCGGGCGAACCAGAATGCCTTGTCGAGATCGGCAACCTGCGCCACGCGCTGTACGCCGCTCGTGCCGCGGCTGTCGACCGTCTTGACGACGAGATCTCGGCCGCGTTCGATGGCGGCGCGTTGCAGCGCCTGCGGTGTCGCGACCTCGGCGAACCACGGCACGGGCACGCCGCGCTCGAAGAAGCGTTGCTTCATCGCGAGCTTGTCTTGAGAGAGGCGCGCAGTTTCTAGCGAAATGCCGGGTAGGCCGAGGCGCTGTGCAACCGTCGCAGCGGTTACGGGCGCATCCGCCGCCACACAAATCACGCCGTTGATCTTGCGGATCTTGCGGTTGAATCGTTCGGCGGCCGCAGCCGTCTCGGCGGCGCCGTACGCGTCGGCAATGAGGCAGGAGTCTGCGAATTGAAACGCCGGCGCCAAATGATCGCTGTCGGAAACCACGACGTAATAGCCGAGTTCCTTGGCCCGCCTTGCCGCGTCGGCCGCTTCAATTCCACCGGAGATGACGAGCAAGGTCTTTTGCATCAGAAACAAATGCCGCAATCGCCGACGATGGTGCGCGCCATGACGTCTGCCGATTGTCCAGCGAGCGAGATTCCGTTCATCTGAAATTCTTCCGGCGACCGGCGATGTTGCGCTTGCGCTCGATGGCGCGCTTGGCGGCGGTCGCAATATGCGGCGCGCTCAGTCCAAACTTCTCGGCCAACTCCTCGGGCTCACCCGAGGCACCGAACACGTCCTTGACACCGACAAACTCGATCGGACAGGGACTCCTGGCAGCAAGCGACTCCGCGACCGCGCTGCCAAGCCCGCCATGGACATTATGGTCCTCGGCAGTGACGAAGGCACCGGTCTCCGCGGCGCAGCGCGTCAATAGCGTTCCGTCGATCGGCTTTATCGTCGCCATATTGACGACGCGCGCGGAAATTCCGTCCTTCGCCAGACATTCTGCCGCTTCGACGGCACGCACAACTTGGACGCCACAGGCCACGATCGTCACGTCGTCACCATCGCGGATGATCCGGCCCTTGCCGATTTCGAAGCGGTGATCGTCGGCGAACAGGCGTTTCGCAGGGCTGCTGCCGGTGCGCAGATAGACGGGGCCGTCAAATTGCAGGATGGCGCGCGTCGCCAGCGCCGTCTCGATCGGGTCGGCAGGGGATATCACCGTCATGCCGGGGATGGCGCGAAAAGCGGCGAGGTCTTCGAGGGCCTGCAGCGCACCACCGTCCGGACCCGCGTCGAGGCCGCCATGACTGGCAACGATCTTGGCATTGCGATGGGCAAAAGCGAGCGACAGACGTGCCTGTTCCACTGCCCGCAGGCAGAAGACAGCAAGCGTCGTGACAATCGGAACCAGGCCGACTGCGGCCAAACCACCTGCCGCCGCCATCATGTTCTGCTCGGCAATACCGAATTGCAGGAAACGCTCGGGGTGGCGCGTACGGAAGTGATGCGTGCCGGTATCGCCAGCGACATCGGCATCGAGAACGACGACATTCTTGTATTCGTCCGCGAGCTCGCAGAGCGCCCGGCCGAACGCTTCGCGCAACGAGATATCGCTCGTTGGGATCAGTGCGTGCCCTTCAGCAACCATCGCCATCGAGAAGGTCCCTGATTTCATTGCGATTGGCGCCGAGTGCCGACAACGCGTCCTCGGCCTGTTCGCGGGTCAGCTTCACATTGCCGTGCCAGGCGGGAACGTTCTCCATGTAACCGACACCCTTGCCCTTGACCGTGTGCGCGATGATGACCGAGGGCCGCTTTTGCGTTGCGCCGGCGCGGCGGAAGGTCGAGAGAATCTGGGTGATGTCGTGGCCGTCGATTTCGGCAATCGCCCAATCGAAGGCTCTCCACTTCGCTGCCAGGGGTTCAAGTCGCATGATGGCGTCGTTGCGATTGTCGCTCTGCAATTTGTTGTAGTCGATGATGACGCAAAGATTGTCGAGCTGGTGATGGGCCGCGCACATCGCCGCTTCCCATACTTCGCCTTCCTGCAGTTCGCCGTCGCCAAGCAGCGTGTAGACCCGCGCAGGGCTGCGTTGCAGCTTCAACCCCATCGCCATGCCCAGTGCGACGGAGAATCCTTGACCGAGCGATCCAGTGCTGGCTTCAACCCAAGCCATCTCGCGTACGTCCGGATAGCCCTGAAACGGACTGCCGCTTTTGCGCAGATTGAGCCCCGCCTCGGCATCACAGAAGCCGTAGTGCGCGCCGACGGCGTAGAGCGCCGGTGCAGCGTGACCCTTGGAAAGCACAAAGCGATCGCGATGCGGATCGTCGAGGTCAGTTGGCCAGAAATTGAGCTCGGCGCCGAACAAGCAGGCGAGCAAGTCGGCGCATGACATTGCGCCGCCGGGATGACCGGAACCCGCGCGATAGATCGCCGCAATAGAATGCTGGCGGACAAACACGGCGGCAGCCGAGAGTTGCATCTCCAGAGTCTGCGCCGGTGAAGGCGGCGCGTCTTCGCTGATCGAACGCAGTGTCAATGTCATCTCGGTTCCTATGCCGCGTCACGCGCTCGCGCAAAAGTACGACTGTGCGGTCGATCATGCAGACGCGGTTGGCGCGTGTTGCGCATGGAACAGCCCCGGAATATTCCGGTAACCATTTTTCGCCACGCTGCGTTAATATTTCGCTACGTGCTTGAGATGTTTTGCCTAACTCAATCTCTCGTCCGTCGCGCGTGCGATGTGTTGCGCAACAAGTGGCTGCGAACGGAAAAGCAGAAAGCAAGCTTAGCGATGTCATAACCTCTCGTTGCGAATGCACCGGATTGTCCCGTGCGCACTCCTCCTGCAAAAGCGTGACGTGGTTCGGCAAGGAAGTCGCGGCGCGCAAAGACGCGCTGGCCCGGTTCTGGCAACGCGCATTCTTGGTCTAAGTTTGGGTAGGAATATTAGCACAGAGACAGGCCCGACGGGGATTCTTATGGTCGGCCGCACATACGAACACCGGAATTTGCATGCCGCCCGCCGTGCCACCTTCCTCTCGTCCGCGACCGGCGATCCTGTGCATCCTCGACGGCTGGGGTTGGCGGCCCCAGACCCAGGACAATGCCATCGCTGCAGCCAAGACACCGAACTATTCGCGTCTTTTGTCGGAGTGTCCGCACGCGCTCTTGACGACCTCGGGACGCGCGGTGGGACTGCCAGCCGGTCAGATGGGCAATTCCGAAGTCGGCCACATGAATATCGGCTCCGGCCGTGTTGTGGCTCAGGACTTGCCGCGCATCGATGTCGCGATCGAAGACGGTGCGCTTGCGACGCGTCCGGCGCTCCTCGATCTCATCGGCAAGGTGCGTGCAGCAAGGGGCGCGGTGCATATCGCAGGCTTGCTCTCGCCCGGAGGCGTTCATAGCCATCAGAGCCATATTAGCGCTTTGATTCGCGCGATCTGCGCGGCGGGAGTTCCGGTGTTTGTGCATGCCATTCTGGACGGCCGCGACGTGCCGCCGAAGAGTGCGGCGGGATTTCTGAAAACATTCGAAGCATCGATCGCCGATCTCGCCGACGTGCGCATCGCCACAGTTTCGGGACGCTATTACGCCATGGACCGCGACAAGCGCTGGGATCGGCTTCAGCTGGCCCATGACGCGATGGTAGATGCGCAGGGCCTCCATGCTGTCGACGCCGAAACGGCGATCGCCAATTCCTACAAGCAAGGCGCGAGCGACGAGTTCGTGAAGCCCTGCGTCATCGCAAACTATGTCGGTATGAAAGACGGCGACGGCTTTCTGTTCGCCAACTTCCGCGCCGATCGTGCCCGCGAACTCTCGCTTGCTCTCCTCGACAAGGACTTCTGTGGCTTCGAGCGCAAGCGCAGCGTGCGTTTTTCTGCCGCCGCCGGCATGACGGAGTACTCTGAAAAGCTGAATTCGCTCATGTCGGCGCTGTTTCCGGCGGAAAATCTGACCGAAACGCTTGGCGAAATCGTCGCCCAACTCGGGATGAAGCAGTTACGCATCGCAGAAACGGAAAAATACGCCCACGTCACGTTCTTCCTGAATGGCGGACGCGAAGATCAGTTCGAAGGGGAAGACAGAATTCTCGTTCCAAGTCCGCATGTGGCGACCTACGACCAGAAACCCGACATGAGCGCATACGAGGTCATGGCAAGGCTCGAAGATGCAATCGCCTCGGGCAAGTATGACTTCATCGCCGTCAATTTCGCCAATCCCGACATGGTGGGACACACCGGAATGATGGACGCAGCGGTCAAGGCCGTCGGCGTTATCGATGAATGCCTTGGTCGGCTGCGCAGTGCAGTCGAGAAGGCGGGCGGCCTATTGCTGATCACCGCCGACCACGGAAACATCGAGATGATGAAGGATCCGGTGACGCACGAGCCCCACACTGCACATACGACGTTCGATGTTCCGATCATTGTCGTTAATGCCCGGCGCAAGCTGAAGCTCGTCAACGGACGGCTTGCAGATGTCGCGCCGACGCTTCTGGCGTTGATGGGTATCGCTAGGCCACCTGCAATGACCGGCCACTCGCTGATCGAACCCGTTACGGCGGAGACTGCGGCCTGAATGGGCTATCGCTGCGCGCCGCTTCTTGCCGGCTTGCTCTGCATGGGGCTGCTCACGGGCGCAAAAAGCTCTGCGGTTCCCCGACCGACGGCAAAACCGCATGATATGTCACCGGCGGCCCGCAGCGTTCCGCTCGCTCCGCCGGCGGTCGAAGCGCTGCCCGATCTTTCGCACGCGCTTCCCGCCCCTGTCGCGGCGGGGTTGCCGACGACTGCGGAGCAGTTCCGCCGACTGAAAGGCGCGATCGTCAACGGCAAGCCGGCGGTCGATACCGCCAAGGCGCAAAGCGTACGGCTAGGGGCCCAGGCCGCGGCGCTGCGCCAGAAGTTGATCGACACGGCGGCGCGCGTCCAAGCGTTGGAAAAGCAGAAGATGGTGCTCGGTGGCGAGATCCAATCGCTGTCGGCCCAATATGCGAGCATGTCGGCGAAGTTCGTCCACGATCGCGCCGCCGTAGCTCGATTGCTTGCGATCATCGAACGCCTTCAGCACGACACGCCACCGGCTATGGCGCTGCGTCCTGACGATGCGCTCGGTGCAGCACGCGGCGCCATGCTGATCGGCGCTTCGCTGCCCGACGTCTATGGCCAAGCCGCCGCCGTCGCGCGCCGGATCCAGCAGCTTCGAAATATGCGCGAAGATCTGCTCGCGCGCCGCGCCGACGCGGTGCGAACGGCGGGCCTGCTGCATACTGCCCGCTCGGATTTGGATCAACTTCTTGCGAGCAAGCAGAAGGAAGCCTCGAATGCCGAGGCGACATACGCCGCACTTAAGAGCAGCTTGGATGCAATCGCCCTTCAGGCGGCGGACCTGAAGACGTTGCTCGCTAAAGTGGCGGCGCTGCGCGCGCGTCCGGCGGAACAAAACGTCGTCCTGGTTACCGCCCAGAATGCGGGTTCCAGCGCATCACACGGCCGGGGAACTTTACTTTTGCCGGTGGTGGGAACGCCGCGCATGTCCAGCATGAACACAGACCATACGCCTGGTGTCACATTTGTGACCGCGCCCGGCGCGCAAGTCGTCGCGCCGGCCGATTGCGAGGTGCTTTTTGCCGGTCCTTACCATAAGAATGGACAAGTCTTGATCCTGGAAGTCACCGCTGGATACGATCTGGTCTTGGCGGGGCTGGATCGGATCATGGTGCGTCCGGGAGACCTAATTCTCGCGGGCGAGCCCGTGGGTGCCATGCCGCAAATGGGCCAAGATGGTGAGCTTTACTTTGAATTGCGTCAGAACGGGCGGAGCGCCAGCCCGGGGCCGCTGCTCGGCCTCGATATAAGGAAGGCAAAGAGATCATGAAACGTTTCGCTTTCGTCGGCCTCGGCATGGTGGTCGGATTCATCGCAGCGCTCGGCCTGCTGCCTCAGGCCCGCGGCGCCAACGATGTCAGCGCCTATCGCCAGTTGGATCTGTTCAGCGACGCGTTCGAACGCGTACGCGCCAATTACGTGCGCCCTGTTCAGGATAGCGAATTGATCAACGCAGCGATCGAAGGAATGGTCGCCAATCTCGACCCGCATTCCAGTTACATGGATGCCAAAGCCTTTGCCGACATGCAGATCCAGACAAAGGGATCGTTCGGCGGCATCGGCATTCAGGTCACCATGGAAAATGGACTGGTCAAGATCATCTCGCCGATCGACAACACGCCGGCCTCCAAGGCCGGCCTCAAGGCAGGCGATTACATCGCCGCAATCAATGGCGCCTCCGTACAGGGGCTCAACCTCGATGGCGCCATAGATAAGATGCGCGGGCCGGAAGGCAGCAAGATCACCCTGACGATTCTGCGTACCACCGACAAGACGACGCCCAAGAAACCTTTCGACGTCACACTGACGCGGGCGGTCGTCGCGGTTGATGAGGTGACGTGGCATCGCGATGGCGACATCGGTTACATCCGCATGCCGGGCTTCAATGAAAACACGGCGAGCGGTCTTGAAAACGCGGTGCGCGATCTCAAGCGCCAGATCGGCCCGAGCCTTAAGGGCTATGTGCTCGACCTGCGCAACAATCCGGGCGGACTGCTCGACCAGGCCGTTGAGGTTTCCGACGACCTGTTGACGTCCGGCGAAGTCGTTTCGACCCGTGGCCGCCACGCCGAGGATACGCAGCGCTATGATGCGCATGGCGGCGACATTACTGATGGAAAACCCGTCGTCGTTCTGATCAACGGCGGCACGGCGTCGGCTTCGGAAATCGTCGCCGGTGCGCTGCAGGATCACCACCGCGCCACGATCGTCGGCATGACGTCGTTCGGCAAAGGCTCGGTGCAAACGATCATTCCGCTCGGCGAAGGTGGTGGGGCACTGCGACTGACGACGGCGCGCTATTACACGCCGTCCGGCCATTCGATCCAAGCGCAAGGCATCATTCCCGATGTTGCGGTGGCGCAAGGCGATGAAGACGACATCCCGCGAATTGCGCGGCCGAGCGAAGCCGATCTTCCAGGCCACCTGGCGAATTCCGACGTAGTGGCGCGCCGCACGCCGCAGACGATCGTCCGTCCGCCGGCCGCCGGCGCAAAGCCTGCCGACTTCCAACTGACCTACGCGCTCGAACTGCTGCACGGCAAGGTTGCTCCGCCGGCGACAAAAAGCGCCCAGGCCAATTAGGGGAGCGCAGTGGGGGCGCTGAAGGGATTGTCTCTGGTCGTGCTCGGCGCCTTCGCCGGCTTCGGCCTTGCGCTTGCCGCGACGCACTTCGCCTACGGCGCCAATGTTCCTAGCATGCGAACCGAGAGTGAACTTGGCCGGTTCGGCCTGGCTTTCGAACGGGTGCGCGACAACTACCTGAGCCAGCCGGAAGATCGGCAATTGGTCGAGAACGCGATCAGCGGGATGCTGAGCAATCTCGATGCGCACTCGAGCTATTTCGACCCACAGGCCTTTGCCGCGATGGAAACTAAGGCGGCTGGTGCCTATGGGGGTATAGGCGTTGTGATTGCGCTTAAGAACGACATCGCCGAAGTCGTTTCCGTCGTGCCCTCGACGCCGGCTTATCGCGCCGGAATCAAGATGGGAGACCAGCTCGTATCGATTGATGGCGTATCCATGCGTGGGCGCACGCTCGACGATATCTCGTCACGCATGCGCGGCACCATCGGGACGGAAGTGAAGCTTGCTCTTGGTCGCGCCAACGCCGCTCCCGCCGTCATCGCCTTACGGCGCGAGGCCATCGAAGTCGAGCGGCTCACATGGCATCGCGAAGGCGACATCGGTTACATCAAGATCGTCGCATTCAGCGATCGCACGGATCCCGATCTCAGGATGGCAATCGCCGATCTGAAGCGCCAGATAGGCCCATCACTCAAGGGTTTTGTTGTCGATCTGCGCAACAACGGCGGCGGGGTTCTGCAGGCTTCCATCGATGTCGCGGATGAGTTTCTCGATTCCGGCGAGATCGTATCGGTTCGCGGGCGAACACCTAGGGACATGGAGCGCTACAATGCCCATCCCGGCGATCTCGCCGACGGCAAACCGCTGATCGTTTTGATCAATGGCGGCACGGCCTCGGCATCGGAGATTGTTGCCGGTGCGCTGCAGGACCATCATCGCGCAACGATCCTGGGCTCGCTGTCGTTCGGGAAGGGTTCTGTACAGACGGTCATGCCGCTCGACAATGGCGCGGGCGGTGCACTGCACATGACGACGGCACGCTACTACACGCCGTCTGGCCGTTCGATACAGGTCAGCGGTATCGTTCCGGATGTTTATGTGGCCGATGACCCGGGCACGCCGCAATATGAGCGCGAAGCCGAACTGCCGCATCATCTGGTCGCCGAAGGTCCGCCGGTCAAACCGGTGGGCGCGCCGATTTTGCCCGAACTCGGTCACGCTTATCTCGATTTCCAACTGACGATGGCGCTCTCCTATCTCCACAAGACTTGGGCCGCGAACACCGGCGCGCCGACCCACGCTTGAATTTCGCTTGATAAGAATTAACGCGGCCGCAACTTCGCTTGGCTCCAGGTTTTCGGCATGGCTGCGGACAAGATGAACGCTGAAGCGAGGGCAGCAAACATCCGCTCGCGCTGGCGCCTGCTCGGCGTCGCCTATCTCGTCTTTTTTGCCGCGCTTGTCGTTCTTGGCTCCGGCATTGTGCTATTCGGAAGTTCGCGCTCTGGCGAGCCTGCGATTCGCCTTCAGATTTCTCTCTCGCGCAGCCGCGACCGCCATACTGAGGCGCGCGAGCGTTCAGCGGCGGTGCCAGATTCGGTTGCCGTCTTCACGAGTGGCGCACCGGCCGCAGACGCTGCGAAACCGCGCATCGCCATCATCATCGGAGGTCTTGGCGTCAGCGCGAATGCGACGGCCGCCGCACTCGCCAGTCTACCCCCGCAGGTCACGCTCTCGTTCGTGCCCTATGCGGCGGACGTACAGAATTGGGTGACGCTCGCACGTCGGCAAGGCCATGAGGTTCTACTCGAATTGCCGATGGAGTCCTTCGATTTTCCTGACAGCGATCCCGGTCCGCACACCTTGCGGGTTGGCGCAGGCGAAGATGCCAACACCGAGCGGTTGGTGTGGGCGCTGACGCGATTTACCGGTTACACCGGAGTAACGAACCTGCTGGGCGGACGTCTGCTTTCCGACTCCGACTCGCTCGAGCCGGTGTTCGCCTACCTGGCGCGGCGCGGTCTTCTCTTCTTCGACAATGGCATCGCTGCGCACTCTGCCGCGCCTGAGGTGGCGGCACACACCGGGATCCTCTTCGCACAGTCAAGCGTCACCATTGATTCGATTCAGACGGCGATGGAGATCGACCGTGAACTGGCCGAACTTGAAAATCAGGCGCGGACGCATGGCACGGCATCTGGATCGGGGTTCATCTATCCCGTCACGCTCGAACGTGTTGCGCATTGGGCGGCTGGCCTGGACGGCCGGGGCTTTGTTCTGGTGCCGGCATCGGCCATAGTGAGCGCGAAGAAGTAACCAGCTCCCTCCATGTCTCCTTCCGGCAACCACCTCAGGCACGATGACCTGCCGTACCGTCCGTGCGTCGGCATCATGCTGATCAATCGCGAGGGGCTCGTGTTCGTCGGTCGCCGAATCGATCAGACGATCGAGGGCTGGCAGATGCCGCAAGGCGGTATCGACGATGGCGAGACACCGCTTGAGGCGGGTTTGCGCGAAATGAAGGAAGAAGTGGGCACGGACAAGGCGAGCTTTCTCGCCGAGATGGATGAATGGCTGACCTATGATCTGCCGCAACACTTGCTCGGTGTGGCCCTACACGGCCGCTATCGCGGACAACGGCAAAAGTGGCTGGCGCTTCGCTTCACCGGCGAAGACAGCGATATCGACATTCGCACACAGGAGCCCGAATTCGGCGCCTGGAAGTGGTTGGCGCTAGAAGCACTGCCGCGCCTCATCGTGCCGTTCAAGCGCGACACCTATGCCAAGGTGATTGCCGCCTTCCGCGACATTGCTGGTCCCGTCGCTTGAAAGCTGATCCGCGTCCACCTGTGGTCATGATACATGGCGCCTTCTGCGGCCCGTGGGTGTTCGATTCCTTTGGCGCTCGTTTCGAAGAGGCGGGATTTATCGTGCACGCCCCGGCTCTGCGGCATCACAAAAAAGGAGCAAAGCCCTCGCGCGCGCTGGGCAGCACGGGGCTGCTCGACTACGCCGCCGATCTCGAGAGCTTCATCGATACGCTCGGTTCTTCCGCGATCCTCGTCGGCCATTCGCTTGGCGGATTGCTGGCGCAGATACTGGCAGCGCGCGGTAAGGCGCGGGCGTTGATATTGCTCGCACCGTGTCCGCCGTGGGGCGTGCTGCCATCCACGCTCTTCGAACTGGCATCCGCCCACACCTTGCTGCTGGCTGGCGACTTCTGGAATCAGCCATTGAAGCCGGAATATTGGGTGGCGGCAGCGAACGCTCTCGATCATCTGTCCCCCCTGGAGCGGAAAAGAGTCTTCGCGCAATTCGTGCCGGAATCCGGCAGGGCGACGTTCGAGATCATGCATTGGGGTTGGGATGCCAGCCGCGCTGCGCAGGTGCATGCGCGCGACGTGAACTGTCCCATCCTAAGTCTCGTCGGAGAACACGACAGAATCAATCCGCCTTCGACGGTCAGGCGCATCGCCGAGCGCTATCAGGGCCGCGCGCAGTATCGCGAACTCAAACGGCACAGCCATTGGCTGATTGGCGAACCGGGATGGGAAAAGGTCGCCGACGAAGCGATTGGTTGGTTGAACGAGACTTTGGTCGGTGTCGGCAGGAAGCCAAAGGCCTAGTGCGCGCCGCATTGCGATTTCGCTTTGTCTAAGTTTTCTCTAGTCGTCGCGATAGACTTTTTCGCGGCGCTCGTGGCGTTCCTGCGCCTCGAGGGAAAGGGTCGCAATCGGCCGTGCATCTAGGCGCTTGAGCGAGATCGGCTCTCCCGTCTCTTCACAAAAGCCGTAAGAGCCGTCGTCCAAGCGGCGCAATGCCGCGTCGATCTTGGCGATCAGCTTGCGCTGGCGGTCGCGCGTGCGTAGCTCGAGTTGACGCTCAGCCTCTGTTGAAGCGCGATCGGCCAGATCGGCATGCGGCACGGTTTCGGCCTGCAGGTTCTGGATCGTCTCGCGGCTCTCGCGAAGGATTTCGTCTTTCCAGCTATTGAGTTTGCGGCGGAAATATTCCCTTTGCCGCTCATTCATAAAGGGTTCGCTCTCCACCGGCTTGTAGCCGGGCGGAAGTTGGGTACCCATGCGCACTCCCTTC
>Ga0207693_10001810_pt1 | contig 18749 bp, 20 predicted proteins | sample LARL81metaG_FD_184347 | JGI IMG/M metagenome (GOLD analysis project Ga0207693, IMG submission 184347) | Corn, switchgrass and miscanthus rhizosphere microbial communities from Kellogg Biological Station, Michigan, USA - LAR L8-1 metaG... | ecosystem: Host-associated > Plants > Roots >...
GACGACCAGCACGCCGCCCTGCACCACCACGTAGTTCCGTTGCTGGATCGAGGTCACGATCAGCCGGCCGACGCCGGGCAGCGCGAACAACGACTCGATCACGATCGCACCGCCGAGGAGCACGCCGAACTGGATGCCGATCACCGTCACGATCGGGGGAGCGGCGTTGCGGAGCGCGTGGCGGTAGACGACGCGCCGCTCGCGCACCCCCTTGGCCCGTAGGAACAGGACGTAATGCGTCCCGAGCACTTCCTCCATCGCGCCGCGGGTGGTTCGCAGGATGTACGCGGCCTCGCCGAACGCCAGCGCCAGCACCGGCAGCGCCATGTACCGGAGGTTCTGCGCCGGGTCCTGCAGGAACGGCACGTAGCCCGACGGCGGCAGTACCTGCCAGATCCCCGCGAACAGCAGCACGAGCATGATGCCGAGCCAGAAGTCGGTGATCGCGATCCCGGCGACGACGAACCCCTCGGTCGCCTGCCTGACCAGGCCGGACCTGGCCGCCGCACGCACGCCGAGCGGGACGCCGACCAGCACCGCGAGCGTCATCGACAGGAGCGTCAGCTCGATCGTCACGGGCAGCCGCTGCGCGAGCAGCGTCGAGACGGGGACGTGGCTGATGAAGTCCTGCCCGAAGTTCCCGTGGAGCGCCCCGCCCGCCCACGTCAGGTACTGCGCGAGCAGCGGCCGGTCGAGCCCGAGGTTCGCGCGGACGGTCGCGACGTTCTGCGGCGTGGCCCGGAACCCGAGCATCGTCTGCACCGGGTCGCCCGGAACGAGATGGATCATCAGGAACACGAAGATGCTCATCGCGATGATCACGGGGATCGCCTGGAAGAACCGGCGGACGATGTAGCGGCCCCGCGGGCTCACGGTGCGTCTTTCTCGATCGTCGAGACGAGGTCGCGCAGCACCGCGCCGGTCAGTTGGAAATGACGTTCCGCGATCCGTGCGGCGGCGGTCGCCTTGCCGTCGATCACGGCCGCGGCGAGCGCCGTGTGGTCCTTCACGGCGCGGGCCCTGATCTCGCGGCTGTACGGCTCGGCGCCGAACCCGAGGCTGATCTCGCGCCGGATCTGGCCGCTCAGGCTCGCGAGATACGGGTTCCCGGTGGCGTTGGCGATCGCGACGTGGACCGCCTGGTCGGCCGCGCGCGATGCCTCGCGGTCGTCTCCAGCGGCGACATAGCCGTCCAGCGCGGTGCGGATCGCGTCCGCATCCTCGGGCGTCAGCCGGCCCGCCGCGGTCCGGGCGATCAGCGGCTCGATCAGCTGGCGGAACTCGAGCAGGTCCTCCATGTTGTGCCACTCGGGCAGGAGCGTCCGCCGGATCATCTCGGTCGCGCCCGGTCCGGTCGCTTCGAGCACGAAGGCGCCGCCGGTGCGGCCGCGGCGGACCTCGACGTAGCCGAGCGCGGCGAGTCGCTGGATCGCCTCGCGGATCGTCGTGCGGCTGACCTCCAGGGTGGAGGCCAATTCGCGCTCGGAGGGAAGGCGCTGGCCGGGCACGAACTCGCCGAGCGCGATCGCCGTCACGAGCCGGTCGGCCACGTGCTCGGCGCCGCTGCGGAGCTTGACCGGCTCCAGGATCGACAGGGTCGGGCCGGTGGACATCAGCGCGCGTCCTCCGGTCGGGCGAACCAGTCCGCGACGAACCGCGCCAGGGTGCGCGCCCCCGCGACGATCGACGACAGCTCCACCGCCTCGTCGATCCCGTGGATGTCGTGTGCCACGGGTCCGTAGCACAGGGCGGGCACGTCGAAGTCGTTGATGTAGAGGCGCGCGTCGGTCGTACTCCCCATCGCGACCCCCGCCGGCGCGTCGCCGTGTGCGGCTCGGTGCGCATCCGACAACCGCTTCGCGAGGGGATCGTCGGCGGGCATCGCATAGCCCTTGGCTCGGAACCCCGAGGCGAGAAGCGCCGGGGGATGGGCGCGGAGCCACGGATCGTCGATCGCCTCGATCGCGGCGCGGACCTTCGACACCGCGTCGGCGCTCGACCACGACGTTGGGTGCCCGATCCGGAGGCGCAACGTGGCCCTCGCGGGCACGCTCGAGCGCCAGTCGCCCGCCTCGACCATGCCGATGTTGATGTTGTACGGATGCTCGACGTCGCGCATCGCGTCCTCGATGTCGCGGTTCATCTCGCGCTCGAGCACGCGAAGGTGCTCGACGACCGTGAGCGCCAAGTCGACGGGGTTGACGGCCCGGTCGGCAGACTCCGCGTGGGCGGACTTGCCCTCGAGCACGACGTCGAGCCACAGGATCCCGACGCCCGCGAGCAACATGTCGAGGTCGGTCGGTTCGGGCAGGATCACGGCGTCGGCCAGCACGCCCGCCCGCGCCGCCGCGAGCGTACCGTTGCCCGTGCACTCCTCTTCGATCACGGACAGGAACGTCAGTGAGCCGCGGATCGCCTCGGGCTCGACCGCGAGCAGGGCGTCGAGCGCGAGCGTCGCCATCGCGAAGCCGCCCTTCATGTCCCCGGTGCCGCGGCCGTAGAGGCGGTCGCCGTCGCGCCGAGGCTCGAACGGAGACGAGACCCACAGGTCGGGCTGGCCGGCGGGAACGACGTCGATGTGGCCGTTCAACAGGAGCGAAGGACCCCGATCGTCGTCGCCGAGTCGCCCGATCACGTCATCTCGGCCTTCGTAGGAGGTCTGCGGAACGCCTGCGAGCGGGTCGTCGCCGATCGCGTCGGGGATCGGGAGCCGGCTCACCTCGAAGTGGAGCCGCTCCAGCTCTTGCTCGACGACCTCTTGGGCGTCTTGCTCGCGACCGACGGTGCTCGGCGCGGCCACGAGTCGCTCCAAGAAGGAGAACGCGTCCCCGGCGCGGGCGGTGATCTCGGCGTCGAGCCGGTCCGCGTCCAGGGTTCCTCCCTAAATGGTCGAATGTCTAGGCCAAAGACCGCCTGACCGTAGCACCTTCGAGTTCCAGCGGGAAGCCCCGGGCGACGTCGACACAACTCGAAGGCTCCGCGCGACGCGTAGGGTGCACCAGTGAGGAACCGTGGGAGCGCCGGGGCGTCACCGAGGCGATCGCTTCGCGTCGTCCCGGTGGCATTGCTCGCGATCGCCACCACGCTGCAGGTCGCGAGCTCGGCCGAGGCCCGGCCGACCACCGGGCTCGAACAGGTGAGCGCGGATCCGTTCACCAACCCCGGCTTCGAACACCGGAGCGAGGTCGAGCCCGACGTTGCGGCGCACGGTCGAACCGCCGTGGCCACCTACCAAGTGGGGCGTGGCGCCGCGGGAGGGTCCGTCGCGATCGGAGTGGCGGTCTCTTCCGACGACGGCCGATCGTGGTCGGATCGGATCTTGTCCGGCTCCGCCGCTGCGGTCGGCGGACGCTACGGGCGAGCGAGCGACCCGAGTGTCTCGTATGGAGCCGGCGGCCAGGGGTGGCTCGTCGGCTTCCTCGGGATCACGCTCACGGGGCCGTTCGACATCCCGACCCGCTCCGCGGTCCTCGTCGCTCGGTCGGGAGACGGCGGTTCGTTCGCGGCTCCGGTCGTGGTCGCGCGAGCGCCCCGGGGCGTCCTCTACGACAAGCCGTGGGTCGCCTGCGATGCGAGCCGTGCGAGCCCGTACGTCGGCCGGTGCTACGCGCTGTGGGATGAATCCGGCCTGCGTCACGGACCGTTCGGAGTCGTCCTCGCGTCGAGGTCGCTCGACGGCGGCCGACACTGGAGCGAACCCGTTCGCGTTGCCGGGGTGCGGGGAACCGGGGTGTTGCCGCTCGTCGGCCCCGACGGCTCGGTGACGGTGGTCTATCTCAGCACCCAGAACCCGTTCCACGCGGCGATCGCAGCCTTCACCACATCGAACGGTGGTCGCAGTTGGGGAGGCTCGTCGACCGTCTCCCAGGCATACCGGTCGGCGCGAGAGCCCCCGGTTCGTGATCCTGGGCTCCCGTCCGCGGCGGTGGGGCGAGACGGCACGATCTCCGTGGCCTGGTCGGACTGTCGTTTCGAGCCGTCGTGCGCCGTCGAGGACATCGTCACGTCGAGCTCGGCCGACGGCGAGACGTGGACGCCGCCGGCTGTCGCGGTGCGCGCCGATCCTGCGACCGCGACGTCGCTGGTCACGCCGGGCATCGCGGTGGATCCCAAGGGGCAGGGCTCGCGAGAGGCGATCGTCTTCTACGCCGTGGGCGGGACGAAGTGCTTGAAGTTCGGGCGACCCTCTGCGTGCTCGGTCACGGTCGGATACGCGTCATCGCGTCGTGATGGCTGGGCCGCCCCCGTCCCGCTCGGGTGGCGCATGCGGCCGGGCTGGTTCCCGTGCACGCCGGCGGGGTGCATGTGGGGTGACTACATCGCGGCGGCGTTCCTGCAAGACGGCCGAGTCGCAACGATGTTGCCGCTCGCCACCCGTCCCTCTCGAGTGCTCGACGTCGCGATGTACGCGCCGACGGGCGGCCTGCGGATCGGATCGACGCCGTAAGGGATCGCGTCAGCCGGACTTCGCCACGGTCAGGAGGACGGCGGCGTCTTCCAACGCCTCGAGCGTGTGGCGGGCGTCGGGCACGATGAGCACGGTTCCTTTGCGGCCCTCCCAGGTCTCGTCGCCCGCCGACAACTTGACGCGTCCTTCCAGGACCTGGACCGTTGCCTCGCCGGGGCTCTCGTGTTCGTTGTGTACGACGCCCTTCATCATGGCGATAACGGTCTGCCGAAGCACCTTCGAATGGCCGCCGACGATGGTTTCCGCGCTCCGGCCGCTGTCGGTGTTCGCAGCCCGCTTGAGCTCCTGGCGAGCGAGGGCGTCGAGCGAGAGCTTCTGCATCGCGTCGATTGTCCCCCTGCCGCACAGTGCATGGCAAACGTGAGAGGCCGCGACCCGCGGGCTCGGAGCTTCGGCTCGTCGAGGGAGCGCGCTCGTCGCAGCTACAGGACCGCTCACATCCGCCGATGTCCTCTATATGGCAGCCGCAGACCTCCAGATGGAGAGAGACCAGCTGGAGCGGCGGTTCCGGGAGTGGGTTCGCAAGGGGATGGCCGAGCCCTCGCCATCGTTCGATGCGCTTCGGGATACCTCTGACTATCTGCCAGCGGACGTGATCGGGATCCTTGCCTCAGAGCGCGGACTGACGTTCTTCTGGAACTACGGCCAAGCCGTGAGACAGCTCAAGGGCGAGCCGGCGATCCCGGATCTGCCTCGGTAGCGACGTTCGTCGGAGCTCAGACCTCCGACACGCGATGTCACTCGATGAGATCGCGAGGGGCGATGAATCGAATGAGCTCGCCGGGCTTCTCCGCCAGGGAACCCCAGGTCCCGTCTGCGAACGTGATCTCGGCAAGTCCCGCGGTCGGATACTTGCGCAGAACGTCCGGCAGCGCGTCGCCGCGGTCGGCCACCCGCGCGACCAGACCCTGCATCGCCGGGTTGTGTCCCACGAGGAGTACCGAGCTCATATCGGAGGGGATCCGGCCGAGGCGATCGAGCAACACGTCGGCCTCGAACGTGTAGAGGGCCGGCTCGATGTGGACCTCGAGCTCGGCGCCGAGCGCGGGCAGCACCCTCGCGAGCGTTTGGCGTGCCCGCAGGGCCGATGAGCACAGCACGAGTTGGGGTTCGAGGCCCTCGGCCGCGATGTAGCCCCGCATCCGATCCGCCGCCTTCTCGCCTCGCGGAGCGAGCGGACGATCCTCGTCGGGCAGACCTGGATCGCTCCAGCTCGACTTGGCGTGGCGTAGCAACAAGAGCTGCACCCCTCGAGTGTCTCGCAGACGTACGCTCGAGGCGTGAGCGAGGCTCCCCGAGCACGCCCCCGTACGGGCCGGCGCACGCGCTGGCTCGTGGACGGCATGAACGTGATCGGCTCTCGGCCCGACCGATGGTGGAACGATCCCGACCGCGCGGTGCGTCGGTTCATCGACGAGCTCGTGGACTACGCCGAGGCCACACGGGATGAGGTGGTCGTGGTGTTCGATCGCCAGCCCCGGGACCTGACAGCAGGCACGCGCGGACCGATCGAGGTGATGTTCGCGTCACGGACGGGACGCAACGCGGCCGATCACGAGATCGCGGAACTCGTCGGCGAGGCCGAGTCTCCGGAGACCATCACCGTCGTGACGTCGGATCGAGCGCTCGTGGATCGGGTCAAGCAGCGAGGCGCCAAGGTCGCGTCCGCCGGTTCCTTCCGCCGCCGATTGGATGCCACGCGCGATCGAGGGTGACGGGTGCCTCACGCATCGTCACCCGACGGGCCGACCGGCCGGGCGATGACATCCTCGGCGTCGAGCCCCAACGCCTCTGCTGCGGGAACCGTGAAGACGGTCCGGCAGTCGCGACACGTCCAGCATGTGAGCCGATGGGTCCATGTCCCGTGCTCGAAGACACCGGAGGAGACCAGCGACGCCGACCCGCACTCCAAGCACACGACCTGTTCGCTCACGCGGCCAGCATCAGCTAGATGGGCGTCACCTATCAAGCCCACAGACGCCGAATGAGACCGTTGCCACACGATATCGGCCGCCATGACGTGGCTCGGGGGATGAGGGTTGGCCCCGATGGTCCAGACGGAATGAGAACGATCAGGCGCGGCATGAGGATCAAGCGATCGGTTGTGGTCCCGCTCCTGGTTGAGGCGGCCGCCTACGACGGCAGGCACCGCCGCGCCTCGGAGAAGGTGACGATGGGCGGTCGGTAGCCCTGCGTCCGAGCCCTCTACTGATCGGACTTCGCGGGGTACGCCAGCCGACGCGATGCCGGCGATCTCGACGCGCATCTCTACCGTCCGACACCGATGGTGACACGCAGACCGAAGGACCGCGTGTCCTAGGACACGATCGCAGGATCCTCGCCCGCGCGTGGGTCGTCTGCCGCGTACGCGATGCCTGCTTGATCCGGCCACCCGATCCCGATCTCCGTACCTGGAGCAACCGGTTCCCGCACGCGAAGCCTGCACGGCCCGACGGGCGTCTGCGTCAGGAGCTCGAAGTAGGACCCGAAGAACGAGCACGTCTCGACGGTGCCGATGAGCGAGCCGCCCTCGGAAGAAGCAACGTCGAGCTCTTCGGGACGGAGCAGCACCTGGGTCCGCGCGCCTTCGGTCACTCCCGCGTCGGTAGCCGAGAATCGGCGGCCGGCAACCTCGAGATCGGCTCGATCGCCTCGCACAGCCTGCACGGTGCCCTCGAAGAACGAGCCGGCGCCGACGAAGCGAGCCGTGAACAGCGTGCCCGGCGACCGGTAGATCGTCTGTGGGTCGGCGACCTGCTCGAGGACGCCCTCGTTCATCACCCCGACGAGCTGCGAGATGCTCAACGCCTCGTCCTGGTCGTGCGTCACGAACACGAAGGTCGTGCCGAGCTCCTGGTGGATCCGCAGGAGCTCCTCGCGAAGCGCGAACCGCACGTTCCGGTCGAGCGCGCTCAGCGGCTCGTCCAGGAGCAGGACGCTCGGCCGGTTGATCAGGGCTCGGGCCACCGCCACTCGCTGGGCCTGGCCGCCCGACAACTCCGACGGGAAGCGGCCCCCGAGGTCGGTGAGCCCCACGAGCTGGAGCATCTCCGCGGTCCGGGATGCGCGTTCCGCATCCGAGGGACGGGCGCGACGTGGCGCCGTGGTGAGGCCGAACGCAACGTTGTCCGCCACGGTCATGTGCGGGAAGAGCGCGTATTGCTGGAAGACCATGTTGAACGGTCGCCGCTCCGGCGGGCGGGACGTGATGTCGTCGCCGTCGGCCAGGATCACGCCGGTGTCGGGCGCCTCGAGGCCGGCGATGATCTTGAGGAGCGTCGTCTTCCCGCAGCCGCTCGGACCGAGCAAGCTGAAGAACGATCCGGCCGGGATCTCGAGATCGACGTGCTGGAGCGCGGGCGCGCGGCCGTAGCTCTTCGTAACCTCGCGGATCCCGACCGCCCCCGTCGCGGTCATAGCGCCCTCGTGAACGTCTCCGCGGGTGCGTCCGCCGCACCGCGCCGGGACCCTCGACGCTGCCAGAGCAGCGCCAGTCCGACCACGACCCATGGCACCAGCAGCAAGATCGTGGCGACCGCGTTCACCGAGGGGTCGATGGTTCGGTGGAGCCGCGATAGCACGAACAAGGGCAGCGTCTGCGTGGTTCCCGACGTGAAGTTCGTGATCAGCACTTCGTCGAACGAGATCGCGAAGGCGATCACCGTCGCGCCGAAGATCGCCGGCGCGATCAGCGGCAACGTGATCCGCCGCAGCACCATCCGCGGTGTTGCCCCGAGATCGCGGGCCGCCTGTTCGACCGTCATGTCGTAGTTCCGCAGTCGCGAGACGACGATCAGGATCACGAACGGCGTCGTGATGATCACGTGCCCCGCGATGATCGTGAGCATGGACGGATCGATCGCGAACGTCTTCATCGCGGCCACCAGCGCGATCCCGATGAACAGCGGAGGCAGCATCACGGGAAGTCGCGAGCCGCTCTCGAACCAACGGGTCAGGCGGTTGGATCGCCGTGCGATCGCGAACGCGGCCGCCGTGCCGATCACGACGGCGATGGCCGCCGTGGCGAGCGCGGCGGTCGCGCTCACCCGCAGACCGCTGCGGAACGCCTGTTCACCGAAGATGAGCCGGAACCAGCGCAGAGAGAAGCCCTGCGGTGGCCAGCTCAGGTTCGAGCCACCGTTGAACCCGTACAGGACGACCACCAACAACGGCAGGTAGATGAACAGGAACAGCAGCGTGGCTACCGTGGTCAGGACCCACGACCGCCGCCTCATCCGGTGTGCTCCGGCAAGAGCCCGGCGGCCCGCATCGCCAGCCGCAGCACGACGACGGTGACGGCGAACAGCGCGAGCATCACGAACGCGATCGAGGCGCCGAGCGGGTAGTTCAACGTCGTGCTCAGCTGATCGGCGATCAACGTGCCGAACGTGCCGCTCGACCCGATCCCGCCCAGGAACACCGGGGTGATGTAGTCGCCTGCGGACAGGAAGAAGACGAACAACGTGGCTCCGAACAGGGCGGTGCCGGACAACGGCAGCACGATCCGCCGCAACGTCATCGTGCGCGAGGCGCCGAGATCGCGCGCCGCCGCTTCCAGCCCGGTCGGGATCGCGGTCAGGCTGGAGAAGAGCACCAGCGTGGTGAACGGCAAGAAGAAGTTGACCTCCGCGATCACGACCGCCGTCCGAGAGAAGAGGATCAGGCTGAGCGGGTGGTGGGTCAGGTGCGCGGCCTGCAGCAGCGAGTTGATGATGCCGTGCTCACCGGACAGCGTCCGCCACGAGTAGATCAGCGCGAGGTAGCTGCCCATCAACGCGATCACGATCGCGATCAGCAGGATCCCTCGAGCTCGGCCCGCACGGAACGCGAGGTAGTACGCGAGCACGTACCCGCCGACGATCGACAGCAGCGCCGTCGGCGCGGCGATCAGGAGCGTGTTGAGGGCATACGTCCGGTACAGCTGCGATCGCAGCACATCCGCGTAGTTGCTCGTCGTGAAGCTCGGCACGATCCGCAGCAACTCGTCGATGTGGAAGAACGAGAACGCGAACAGCATGGCCACCGGCACGATCACCGCGAACAGCAGGAGCGCGCCGAGCGGGGTCAGCAGGAAGGCGGCGAGTCGACGGGAGAGAGGCACGCCTTCGCCGCGACCTCAGGAACCCTTGACCGCCTCCCAGGTCGCGATCACCTGGTCGTAGGTCGCTCGATCGCCGTCCGGTTGGTGTGGCCACCCCGTGTTGAACGTCAGTGTGTTGTTCAGGTAGTTGTCGATGTCGTTGAACGGGTAGAGCGCCTTGGCGTCGGCCGACAGCATCGGGATCGCCGCCTGCACCCCGGGGCCCTGCAGCAACGCGCTGTTCGCTGTTGCGTTCGCTTTCGGATCGAGCAGGTGGTTCGCGAACGCGTAGGCGTTCTGCGGGTTCGGCGCGGTCGGCGTGATGAACGTGGTGTCCGCCCAGCCGATCGCGCCCTCCGACGGCACGACGGTCTTGGTGGTGACGCCCTTCGCGGCCGCCTCGGCGTCCATGAAGGTGAGCCCGCAGACCATGTAGTCCACGTCCCCGGATACGAGCAGCGAGATCTGGTCGCCGATGCTCGGCGCGAGCGCTCGGATCTGGCCCTTCATCTTCACCAACCAGTCCTTGATCGGCCCGTTCAGCTGGTCCGTGGTCATCGTGTCGGGGTCGATCCCCACCGCGATCGACGCGGTCGCCACGTTGTTCATCGCGCCGTCGATAGTCGACACGCGGCCCTGGTAGCTCGGGTCGAGGATGTCGTTCCAGCTCTTCGGCGCGGGCACCTTGTCGACGTTGTACGTCAGCCCAGTGAACCCCCACGTCCATGGGACGCCGTTATAGGTGCCGTCGTCGTTCTTCCACGGTGCGCCTTGGAAGGCCGACATCAGACCGTTGAGCCCCGGGACCTGGTCGACGGTCATCGGCGTGAGCAGGCCGAGATCCTTGTAGTAGCTGAGCACGACGTTGTCGCCGTACGACATGTCCCACTTGTCGCCGCCGGGCCCCTTCAGGACCGTCGGGACCTCCTCGGGCTGGGTGATGAACTTCGTGTGCTCGGTGATGTTCACGGAGTCGAGCCACTTCTTGAAGCTCGGGTCGGGGATGTCGTAGCCCTCCCAGACGTACAGGTTCAGGTCTCCGCCGACGGGCGGGAGCGACGTCGGCGCTGCCGTGCCTGGGGTGGAGCTCGAGCTGCTGGACAGGCCGCAGGCGGCCAGGAAGCCGGCGAGGGCGGCCCCACCGCCGAGCGCGAGGAAGCGTCTCCTATCGAGGAGGTACTGCTTCAGCTGCCGATCGACCTCGTCGCCCATCGTTTCTCCCCTCCGCGGCTGACTCAGTGGTCAGGTGGCATGATAACCTGCCGTCTTGAGCGCGGGTCAACGCGTCGTCGCTCGCTCAAGACGGCTCCAGGTATCTCGTCCGTTCCCAGTCGCCCACATGCGCCCGGTAGGCGGCCTCCTCACGCCGACACAGGATCGAGAACGTCTCGACGAAGACGTCGCCGAACACGTCCTTGCAGAACGCGCTCCGCTCGAACCGGTCGGCGGCCTCCGCGAGCGACGTCGGCAGCCGTTCGAGCATGTCGTCCTTGTACGCGTCGCCTTCCGTCGCGGGCGGCGGGGCGACCATCCGCACGATGCCGTCCGCGCCGGCGGCGACCGTTCCAGCCACGATCAGGTACGGGTTCGCATCGGAGGACGCGGTCCGGATCTCGAGGCGGCGGTTGTCCCGAGTGCCTGCCGGGATCCTGACGGCGACCGTGCGATTGTCGTTCGCCCACGAGACGCGGTTCGGCGCGAAGGTGTAGTCCTTCAGTCGCTTGTACGCGTTCACGCTGGGCAGGTTCACCGCCGTCAGGTCGGCCATGTGGTCGAGCACCCCGCCGAGGTATGTATCGAACACGGCGTCGTCGTCGGCGAACACGTTCGTCGTCGATCCTTTGACGCGGAGGCTCTCGTGCAGGTGGTTCCCGCTGCCCTCGACGTCTTGGAACGGCATCGGCATGAAGGTCGCTCGAACGCCGTGGCGCTTCGCGATCACCTTGACCACGTACTTCAGAACCGTTGCGTTGTCGGCAGCTACGACGGGCGAGGCCGGCCCGACGTTCAGCTCCCACTGACCGGGGCCGCCCTCGGTCTGCGTCGATTCGACGGGGACGCCGGCGGCCGAGAGCGCGGCCCGGATCTCGCCCAGGATCGGCTCGTGCTCCGCGCCGAGCGTCATCGACCAACACCGGTGGTCTTCGTAGAGCGGCTGCCAGTCTGCGGTCGTCAGGTAGAACTCGAGCTCGGGCGCGACCCAGCCTTCATATCCGGCGGCGTCGAGGGCGGCCGCCGCGCGCCGGCAGATCGCCCGCGAGTCCAGCGGATGCGGCTCGCCGTCCGGTTCCACGAACGCATCAAGGAGACAGAACGCGGTGCGGTCGGCCCACGCCGCGATCCGCAACGACGACAGATCGGGCACCACGTGCATGTTCGGGAACCCTGTGTCGGCGTTCGTGTACGGCACGGCTTCGATGTCGCCACGGATGTTCCACGCGAGCGGCGCGTTCGGCCAGCTGATCCCGCGCTCCACGCTGCGAAGGAATGCGGCGGTGGGCATACGCCGGCCCACGAAGACGCCCCACGTGTCGGGGAAGCAGCATTCGACGGTGTCGACGTCGCTCAGGAACCGCTCGGCATCGGCGAGGTCCATCTCGCTCCCCTCGGGTCGCCCGGAGGATACACCCGGGTCTATCGGCGGCTGACCTCTTGTTATCATCTGGTCTGCTCACCTTATATCTCGCCTAGGGAGGCCGGATGGAAGAGCTCGCGCGGCTGAAGGGTCTCCGGGGCGTGGTGACGGGCGCGGCCCGTGGGATCGGGCATGGGTGCGCGGCCGAGCTGGTCCGGTGCGGTGCGAATGTCGTCCTGGCCGACCTCGATGGTGACGCCGTGGACGCCTCGGCGAACGCGCTCGAGGATCTCGACGGGTCGGCGGTCGCGTGCGAGCTGGACGTCCGTTCCTGGGATTCCGTGGAGCGTGCGATCGCGCGATGCACCGACGCCTTCGGCGGCATCGACTTCGTCGTTGCCAACGCGGGGATCGGGAACTACAGCGCGCTCGATACGGGCGACCCCGAGGAGTGGCGGCGGGTGATCGAGACCAACCTGCTCGGCGTGCTGTACACGGTCCGAGCGGCGCTCCCGGTGATGAAGGAGCAGGGGTCCGGCGACATCGTGCTGATGGCGTCGATCGCCGGGCGCTGGACGTGGGTCGGCGAGCCTGTCTACATCACCGCGAAGTGGGGTGTCGTCGGCCTCGGGTGGGCGCTCCGCAAGGAAGCGCTCGCCTACGGCGTGCGCGTCACGATGATCGAGCCGGGCATGGTCGACACGCCGCTCGTGCGCGCCACGCCGGAGGGGCGGTCCGAGCTCGAACGCTTCGCGACGCTGCAGATCGACGACGTCGCGCGTGCGGTGGTATTCGCGCTGTCCCAACCGGACGGCGTCGCGATCTCGGAGCTGATGATCAACCCGGTCGGCCCGGAACTCTGACCATGGGTGTGGCCGAACGGAGCCGCCGTTCGCGCGATCCGATCGGGCTCGCCGTGGACGAGCTGGAGACGCCCGCCCTCGTGCTCGATCGTTCGATCGCCGTCGCGAACGCCGCGTTGATGGGCGAACGTATGGCGACGTTGCCGGCCTCCCTGCGTCCGCACATCAAGGTGCACAAGTGCGTCGAGCTCGCCCGGCTCCAGATGGAGCACGGCGCCATCGGGGTGACCGCTGCGACGGTTGCCGAGGCCGAGGCGATGCTCGACGCCGGTGTGCCCGACGTCCTGATCGCGAACGAGGTGGTGGGGCCCGTAGCGATCGATCGGCTCGTCACGTTGGCAGGTGCGGGGGACGTCACCGTCGCGGTCGACGATGTCGGGAACGTCGGCGAGATCGCCGCTCGTGCACACGCGGCAGGCGTCACCGTCGGCGTGGTCGTCGAGGTGGACGTCGGGATGGGGCGAGGCGGCGCGCGTGATGTGGCCAGTGCGTGCGAGGTCGGGCGCGCCGCCGCGGAGCTCGAGGGCGTGCGGCTCCGCGGCCTCCTCGGCTACGAGGGGCACTGCGCGAGCGAGCCGGACCGCGCAACGCGCGAGCGCGAGGTTCGTGTCGCGATGGACCGGCTCCTCGAGGTGGCGTCGGCGTTCCGGCGGGATGGGCTACCGGTCGACGTGGTGTCCGCGGGCGCCACGGGCACGTACGACCTGACCGGAGCGATCGACGGTATCACCGAGGTGCAGGCCGGGACGTACATCCTGATGGATCGGTTCCACGAGCCGCTCGTGACAGGCTTCGGGTTCGCGCTCTCCGTCGCTGCAACGGCGATCAGCGTGCACGACGACCTTGTGGTCTTCGACGCGGGTCGCAAGGGGATCGGTGGTGAGCTCGGCTCGCCCGCGGCGCCCGGCCGTGACGGTGCCTTCGCGTTCATGCACGAAGAGCACGTCGGCTTCCGCTACCGGGGTGGCCCGCCGTTCCGGGTGGGGGACCGCGCGGCGCTCGTCCCCGGCTACGCACCGACCGCGGTGAATCTGTACGGCGCGTTCAACGTCGTGGAGGCCGGCACCGTGGTCGACCGTTGGCTCGTCCGCGCGCGCCACGGCGAGCCGTGACCGAGACGATCCGCGCGGGCGATCTCACCTTCGCCCTCGACGGGGCCGACCTCGTCGATGTGCGCTGGGGCGCCTTGGATATCGCGAGTCGCGTCCAGGTTACGGTGCGCGATCCCTCGTGGGGCACGATGCCGCCCACCGTGCGCTCGGCGCGCGTCGCCTCGCTCGACGACGGCGTCGGCGTCGCGATCGAGGCCGAGCATGCGTCGGGCGCGTTCGCATGGCGCGCGATGGTCGAGGCGCACGACCGAGGTGAGCTGTCGTTCGTCTTGGACGGCGGCGCGCAGCGATCGTTCGACTACCGGCGGATCGGGGTGTGCCTGCTGCATCCATGGTGTGCGTACGTAGGCGCGACGTACGACGCAGCGACGCCCCACGGGTCGCGCCAAGGGGTCTTCCCAGCGCGGATCGCGCCGCAGGCACGTGTCCACGGCGCGTTCCAGCCGATGATCGAGGCGTTCTCACGTCTTGCGGTGAGCTTTCCCGGCGGGCAGTTGCTGGATATCGGTCTGGACGGCGACCTGTTCGAGCTCGAGGACCAACGGAACTGGACGGACGCATCGTTCAAGACGTACCCGACCCCGCTCGCACGGTCTGAACCGAGACGCATGTCGGCCGGCGAGCGCGTCCGACAACGCGTCGTGCTCCGCATCACGGGCGCGGCGCCGCCGGTGCTGGCGCACGAGGGCGCGAGCGTGCGGGTGGGCGCCCGGACCGGCGCCACGATCCCACCGATCGGTATGAGCGTGACGTCCGAGCCGATCGAAGGTGCGCGGCACGTCAGAGTGCCGCTCGTAGCGGCGAACCCCAACCTTGAGACGCTGTCGCGCCCGCACTTGCCGGTCGAGCTCGCGCTCGCGGTCGACGCGAACACAACCGATGTCGACGCGATCGCCGAGCGCGTGCGCGACGCCGAGCTGGCTCGCGTCCTCGTGACCCGCACGGACGAGGAAACGACGTCCCGTGAACTCGTCGAAGAGGTTCGAGCCCGACTCGGTATCGGTAACGTTCCTGTCGTCGGAGGTACGTCGACCTTCTTCTCCGAGCTGAACCGCAATCCACCGGAGCGCGACGCGTTCGACGGCGTCGCGTTCTCGATCAGCCCCGAGGTGCACGCCGTCGACGAGCGATCGGTGCGCGAGACGCTCGAGATCCAGGCGCAGGTGATCGCGCAGGTTCGGGAACTCGTCGGCGACGTTCCGATCCACGTGTCGCCGGTGCTGCTTTCCGCCGATCACCCCGAACCGTTCGCCGCCGCGTGGACGGTCGGGAGCCTCGCCGTACTCGTCAACGCGGGCAGTGCCTCGGTGACCATCGACGCGTCGTCCCACGCCGCCGCCACGATCGCGCGCCTCCATGGCTCGTCGGTCCTCGCCACGGACGTCTCCGACGCTCGCTCGATCGCGGCGCTCGGTTACGAAGACGGTGCCCGGCGCGTCATCGTGGCGAACCTCGTCGGGCAGCCGACATCATTCGCGCTGAACGGGGAGCAGCAGCAGCCGCTCGATGCCTACGAGGTGCGTTCCTGCGACGCCTCGACGGCCTCCTCGTAGTGGTGGCCCATCGACGTCACGTGCTCGAGCATCCGAACGCGTGCGGTCTCGGCGTCTCCCGACCGGATCGCGTCGCAGATCCGCTGGTGCTGCTCGAGTTCCCACTGCGCGTAGCCGTCGGTCGTTTCGTAGAGCTGCGGCCCACGCTCCAACATCAACCGGAAGAACGGCCGCACGATGTCGGCCAGGATCTGATTCTTCGCCGCGTCCGCGACGAGCAGGTGGAACTGTGACGCTTGCATGATTGGCCCGCGCCCCGCTTCGAGGTCCGCTCGGTGGGTGTCGAGGAGCGACTGCATCTTGGTCAGGTCGTTCTCGGTCCGCCGCTCGGCGGCCAGGCGGGCGAGCTCCACCTCGACGATCCGCCGAGCCTCGAGCAACTCGTCGGTGACCTCCTTCGGTGGCAGCGACCCCTCGGCGTCCCCGGCCATCGCCGGCCGATCTGCGACGAAGACCCCTTGGCCGTGCCGGATCTCGACGACGCCCATCATCGCGAGCCCGTTCAGCGCCTCCCGAACGGTGGAGCGCCCCACCCCGAGCTGCTGGGTGAGCTCCCGTTCGGAGGGGAGACGCGTGCCTGCCGGCAGGTCCCGGACCGCCTCGAGGACCTGCTGTGCGACGGTTTCGGCGAGCTTTCGGCGAGGCGCCTGCGCGATGTGCACCGACGGGGCGGTCTTCTCGTTCACCGGCTCACCTCTTCCGCTCGATCAGCTCGAGCTCGACGCCGTCGGGATCGAACACGTACGCGGCCTTGCCGCCCTCGTAGGCGCCGAGCGGGATGTCCACGGGATCGTCGGTCCTGGCGCGCACCCCGTTCGACCGGAGCACCGCGAGCATCTCGGTGAGATCGTCAACGAGGAGGGAGACGTGCGATCGGCCCGGCTCGTTCTCCTCGCCCGGTGCCACGGCGTCGGCGACCGGCCGGTGGTACTGCGACAGCTCCACCTTCCCGCCGCCCGGCAGCGCAAGCTCGCACCATTCGATCTTCGTCCCGGGCAGCGCCACGAGCCGGTCGAGGTGCTCCCACTCCACGACGCCGCGGCCCGTCACCACGAGGCCGAGCAGGTCGCGCCAGAATCCGAGCGAGCGGTCGACATCGCTGACGGTGACGCCGACGTGATCCACTCCGGTGATCCGCGCCATCAGCGCCTCGCCGCGAGCACGTCCTCGGCGGCGGCGACCACCGCGTCGGCCGTCAGGCCGTGCGTGTGGGCCACGTACTCGTTCGACCCGAAGGAGCAGAACTCGTCCTGTACGCCGACGGCGCGGACCGGCACCTGCTGCCCGCGCTTCGCGAGCGACTCCGACACCGCGGAGAAGAGCCCGCCGATCACGGAATGGTTCTCGGCGGTGACGAGCGCCCCGGTCTCGCGCGCGAGCGCCGCCACGGCATCCTCGTCGAACGGTTTGAGCGTGGACACCTTCAGGAGCGCCGCGGAGATGCCGCGTTCCGCGAGCTTGGCGACGGCGTCCTGCGCGCGCCGCACCATGATGCCGCTCGCGACGATCCCGATATCCGTGCCCCCGTGCAGCATCTGCGCCGGACCGATCTCGAAGCGGTGCGAACCACGGTCGACGTCGCGCGTCTCCTTGCCGAGGAGTTCCCGCAGGTAGACCGGCCCGTCGTGCTCGACCGCGGCCGCGATGGCTTCCTGCATCTCCGCGTTGTCGCATGGATCGAGCACCGTCATGTTCGGCAGGACGCGCATGTGGGCGAGGTCGTCGATGCCCTGGTGCGTCGGCCCGAACGTTGAGTAGATGCCGGGGAGCGCGGCGACGATCTTGACGTTGGCGCGGTTCAGCGCGCACTGGATCGCGATGAAGTCCAGGGCGCGCCGCGTCGCGAACACAGCGAACGTCGTCGCGACGGGCACGAAACCCGCCTTGGCCAGCCCGAGTGCGACCGCGACGAGGTTCTCTTCGGCCATCCCGACGTTCACGAACCGATCGGGGAACGCCTGCGCGAACGGCGCGAGCCCTGTCACGCCGGCCACATCGGCCGAGAGCACAACCACATCGGAGCGACGCCTGCCGATCTCGAGGATCGCGTGCCCGAACGGGCCCGACTTCTCGAGCACGATCGGATCGACGGCCGCGGCGGGCGCGCTCACATCGAGGCCTCGAGCTCGCGCGCGACCGCGTCCCATTCATCGTCGCCCACTCGGACGAAGTGGTTCCGTTCGCGGTTCACGATCATCGGCACGCCTCGGCCGAGCGTGGTGCGGCAGACGATCGCCTTGGGGACGTCGGTGACGGCGCGAGCCTGCTCGAAGACGTCGACGAGCGCCCCGACGTCGTTGCCGTCGACGTCGGCGGCCCACCAGCCGAAGGCGCGATACTTCTCGGCGAGCGGCTCAACCTCGATCACGAGGTCGCCGTCCGCCTGCGTGCGGTTCACGTCGACCACGTTGATCAGGTTCCCGAGCCGCTCGTGGCCGGCGAACATGGCCGCCTCCCACGTGGAGCCTTCCTGCGCCTCGCCGTCGGTGGAGAAGCAGAAGATCCGCGCCGGCCAGCCCTTGAGCCGGTACCCGACCGCGAGGCCGGCAGCGACGCCGAGGCCATGCGCGAGCGAGCCCCCCGTCAGCTCGATCAGGTCGGGATGCCCCTCGTGCGTTGACATGATCAGGGTTGCGCCGTCCGAGCCGTAGGTCTCGAGGTCGTAGCCATCGAGATGACCGGCCTCGGCGAGCGCCGCCCAGAGTCCGATCGAGTAGTGCCCGGCGGAGAAGATGAGCCGGTCCGTTTCCGGCCCTCGGTCCGTCGGGTCGTATCGCATCTCCGACAGGAAGAGCACCGCGAGGATGTCCGCCACGTCGAGTCCTTGGCCGACGTAGCCCTCGCCTTTCCCGGATGCCATGCGGACGACGTTCCGCCGGATCTGCTTCGCCCGGTCTCGAAGCTCATCGAGCGCAGGTGTCGCGGGTGCGGGAGCATCGCGTACCACGAGGACCTCCGGCGTTAGATGGTCAGCAGATGACCTGCTTTCCGGAGTATACGAAAGGCCCTGTAGGTGGATGTAACGCGATACAGGTGAGGCGGCGCGACGTGAACCGTGCGTCACGACGGATCGTGGCACAGCGAGAGCGTGATCTCCT
>Ga0207693_10001811_pt1 | contig 18740 bp, 20 predicted proteins | sample LARL81metaG_FD_184347 | JGI IMG/M metagenome (GOLD analysis project Ga0207693, IMG submission 184347) | Corn, switchgrass and miscanthus rhizosphere microbial communities from Kellogg Biological Station, Michigan, USA - LAR L8-1 metaG... | ecosystem: Host-associated > Plants > Roots >...
CCGACAGCGGTCAACGTCACCCGCCCGAAACCTGATGCAACCGACATTCCGACCCGCTCGACACAATTCTAAGCTTTTATTTCCGTTTTGGCATGGTGGCACGGACGCGATTGCATCCGGATGGCCCAACCCGGCGACCAGCTCAGGATTGTCGATGACGAGCAAGGTCGCGCGCCCCCGGTGACATTCTAGTCGCGAGAAACGGCGATCTTCGCCAGCCGGCCGGAGAGACGTGCGGCGATGTCGATGAGGGTGCTTTCGGCCTCGCCTTGGACCAGCAGCGGCTCGGGGCGTAGCGGGTACCAGATCGCCAAGCCGATAATCGCTATAAGGACTACGGCGGTGATGATGGCACGGGGATTGGGCTGGGGTCTCCGCCTCGTCGCGGCGTCAGCTTCGGCCGTGGCTGGGTTCAGCGACGGCGGAGCGCTGGACGGCGGGGCTTCGGTCATCTTCTGTAGCGGCTATTTCGGGAGGGAGTTCCCGAGTGTGACCGGCGTATGCCGGGCAATCTTGGTTTCGTTCTCATTCGGAAGTAAGACACATTTAGGGCAATTCTTCGGAACCGGCTGAGACAGAAGGGAGCGTCCGAATGACCGATACCAAGAACCGCGAGCCGGAAGCCAACGGCAAGCTGAAGCGAAAGGAATACGAGCGCGAACTCGCGCGCTTGCACGTCGCGTTCGTCAAGCTTCAGCAGTGGGTCGTACACAAGGGCCTGAAGGTCTGCATCCTCTTCGAGGGGCGCGACGGCGCCGGCAAGGGCGGCACGATCAAGGCCATGACGGAGCGGGTGAGCCCGCGCATCTTCCGGGTCGTCGCGCTTCCCGCGCCGACCGAGCGCGAAAAGTCACAAATGTACGCTCAACGCTACATTCCCCATCTACCCGCGGCCGGGGAGGTCATGATCTTCGATCGCAGCTGGTACAACCGCGCCGGCGTCGAGCGGGTGATGGGGTTCTGCACCGAGTCGGAGGCCAAACATTTCTTGGAGATGGTGCCCTCGTTCGAGAGGGTCGTCGTCGATTCCGGGATCATTCTCCTCAAATATTGGCTGGAGGTCAGTCCCGACGAACAGACGCGACGGCTCGAAGCGCGCATCGATGACGGACGCAAGACCTGGAAGCTGTCCGACATGGATCTCAAATCCTATTCGCGTTGGTTCGACTATTCGCAGGCGCGCGACGAGATGTTCCAGGCCACCGACACCTCCTGGGCGCCGTGGTACGTCGTCCATTCCGACAATAAGAGGCGGGCGCGGCTCAACGCTCTCACTCACATCTTGAGTAAGATCCCCTACGAGGAGCCGCCGCGCTCGAAGGTCGAGCTGCCGAAACGGCAGCATCGTGGCGACTACAAGGAGTCAGACTATCCATTCAGGATGATTCCGGAGGTCTTCTGAGCCGCTGCGGGCTGAGGGGCACCGTGGCGAAGAAGCCCATCACGGTGTCAAGCCGTCCAGGCGCCTCGATCGCGCTCGACGACGCGCGAAGGTCGGTCGGCCCATGGCAGGATCGAATCAGAGATCCGATGCTGAGTGTCCTGCTGGTTCTTGAAGTCTGCGCAATGTTCCTCGCAGCACCGCTGGCTGCGAGGGGACTGCCTATCGCGCGGGCGGTCGCTGACACGCTGGTTCTTGCGGCCCTAGCGATTGTCGTGATGCTGTCGCAGAGATGGGACGCCATTATCCTGATCCTGCTCGGGCTAGCGGCCACCGCGGCGAGCTTCCTGTTGAACGGGGAATGGTCACCGGTTTCAACTATCGTGCTCCGCCGCGGTGGTGACATTCTGGCTTTCTCAGCGCTGACTTGGGCAGTAGCGCGCGCGGTCTATGCGCCTGGGCGTATTACATTTCGCCGCCTTCAAGGCGCGGTCGTACTTTATCTGAGCCTCGCGACGATCTTCGCTTCAGCTTACGGCCTGATTTGGGAGCTTAACCCCGGCGCCTTCGCCAATGTCTTTGCTCCAGTGGGCGGTTCGGAGGAAGTCGGGACCATGCTGTATTTCAGCCTTACCACGCTGACCACCACGGGTTATGGGGATATCGTTGCGGTCGATCCATTCGCCCGCAGCCTGGCCAATTTGGAAGCGGTCCTCGGGCAATTCTATCTCGCTATTACCGTTGCGCGCCTCGTAACGCTGGAACTCGAAGACCGGCGCCGACAACCTCGACCATGATCGAGGCCGCACGTCGTGCGAGCGGAATAATCCTCGGTCGGCAAACCGCATGGACGAGAGAAGAGCATTAAGCTGAGACGTGAATGACGAATCGAATGAAATATCGCGCGGCCAATGGGAGATAGTATCTGAGCGCGATCGCGATAGGTTTCATAGTTTTCGCGTGCGTCTTCGGAGGTGCGCTGCTCGGGCTGCTTTTCCGCACCGTGTTGCCCGAGGAGCATCTCAGCACGGATACGAAGGATGTCGTGAAGCTGGGGATCGCCCTGATCGCAACGATGGCCGCGCTGGTCCTCGGCCTGCTGATCGCCTCGGCGAAGAGCACGTACGACACGCGGCGAAACCAGCTGTTGCAGGTCTCCGCCGATATCATCCTGCTCGACCGTGTTTTGGCGAATTACGGCGTGGAGACGAAGGATGCGCGGACCATGCTCCAGCGGTCGGTGGCCGGCGCTCTCGAGCAATTTTGGCCCACCGACGGCCACCGGCCTTCGATGATTGATCGAAGAGCATCCTCGGTCGAAACTCTGTTTGACAATATCCAACAACTCTCGCCGCACAGCGAGGCTCAGCGCTCGCTGCAAAGCCAAGCTCTCACGATGGCCCTCGATCTGGGGCGCACGCGTGTCCTGCTGTTCGAGCAGTTGGACAGCTCGATCCCTGTTCCGTTCCTAGTGGTGCTGGTGTTTTGGCTCGGCATCATCTTCGCCAGCTTTGGGCTCTTTGCCCCGAGAAATGGAACCGTAATCGCTGCCTTCTTCGTCTGTGCACTGTCGGTGTCCGGTGCGATATTTCTGATCCTGGAGCTCGACCGCTCATTCGAAGGGCTGCTTCAGGTCTCTGGCACTCCGCTGAGCGCGGCCCTAGCGCAGCTCGGCCAGTAAGGAAGTGGAAATGAAACCGGGCATGCCCATCGCGGCTCGCCCTGGCTCCATCGCACTGCGGCTGGTGCCCGTCCTCAGCTGGCTACCATGCTATCGGCGCGACTGGTTGCTACCGGACGTCCTGGCCGGCCTCGCGGTCTGGGCGGTCATGGTGCCGGAGGCCATGGCCTATGCCGGCATCGTCGGGGTGCCGCCGATCATGGGACTCTACACGATCGTCCCGCCATTGATCGCCTACGCGCTGCTCGGCACCTCGCGTCTGCTCGTCGTCGGCCCGGATACCGCGACCGGTCTGATCTCCGCGGTGACCGTCGGCGCCGTAGCGGCACAGGGAACTCCCCAGTTCAATGAGCTCACCTCCACGCTCGCAATCCTGATCGGGGCATTCTTCCTGCTGTTCGGCGCACTGCGCATGGGCTGGGTGGCTGCCTTCATCCCGACACCGGTGATGCGTGGGTTCATCGAAGGCCTCGTATGCGTCACCATCATCGGCCAGGTGCCGCATCTGCTCGGCATCGACAGCACGTCCGGCAACTTCTTCACCAAACTCTGGTTCGTGTTGGGACATCTACCGGACGCCACGCTCGCCCCAGTGCTGACGGGCTTACTCAGCCTCACGGCAATGCAGCTCCTGCGCCACCTTGCGCCTCGCATACCGGCGGCGCTCGTCGTCGCGGTCGCGGCCACGATCATCGTGGCCCTCCTCGACGGTGAAGCCGCCGGTGTGAGCGTTGTCGGCGAGCTGCCCTCTGGCCTGCCTCATCTTGCGCTCCCCAAGCTCGACCTAGCGGTATTGCAGGAGCTTGCGCCCGGCGCGCTCGCCATCGTGCTGGTCGGCTATGCCGAGGCGCTCGGCGGGGCGAAGGCTGCAGCGATGCAGGGCGGTGGCGACATCGACCCGAACCAGGAGCTGATCGCCCACGGCCCCGCCAATATTCTGAGCGGTCTATTCGGCGGCTTCCTCGTCGTCGGCAGCCTGTCCAAGACGTCAGTCGCGATGGCTGCCGGCGCCCGCACCCAGCTCGCCAACCTCGTCGCAGCGGTCTTTTGCTTCCTTACGCTGATTTTATTGACGCCGTTGTTCCGGGGCATGCCGCATCCGGCGCTTGCCGCCATCGTGATCGCGGCAATGCTTCACCTTTCGAGGCCCAGCTATCTGCGCGGCCTGCTCGCCCGCGCCCATTGGGAATTTGGCGTCGCCGCGATCGTCATCGCCGGAGAGCTGACATTGGGCGTCCTGCATGGCATCGCTCTCGGCGTGGCGCTGTCGCTGTTGATGTTGATCTATCGAACGAGCCACCCGCAAGGCGCGGTCCTCGGCCAGTTGCGGGGGACCGAGGCCTATCGCGACGTCCGGCGCCACCCCGACGCGATCACCTTTCCCGGGTTGCTGATCTGGCGCGTCGGCGGTGACCTGTTCTTTGCGAGCATCGCTCACTTTGACGAGGGGCTGAAAGCTGCGCTGGCCGCGAACCGCCCAGCGGCGAAACATGTGCTTGTGGACGCAGATTCCGTGAACTTCATCGACACCAGCGCCTGCGACGCCGCGCTGAACTCCATTAAGGAGTTACAAGGCCAAGGCATTACTTTCGCCTTCGCCCGTGTGCGGGACGACGTACGAGAGTGGATGCGGCTTGGGGGCATAGAGGCTGTCGTCGGTCCGACCAACTTCTACGAACGTGTGACCGACGGCGTGCGCGCCTGGCAACAGCGAGGGATTCTCGAGGTGCCTCCCCGGAACCGAGGGTAGTGAGAACCGGCTCATTCGACGCTGACGACATTGTATAGCCTGTGAATCCGGTTGGAGAACCAAACCGTCAGGCGGTGCTTCGGTACACTCTCGCCTAGCTCATGGGAGTCGGCCAATTGGCCCGCGGCTTGGCGCCGAGCCAGTGCACGGCATAGTTCCTTGGCGACTTCCGGACGGGACTCCAGGATGGGCGCGAGGTCAGCCTTTGCGAGCTCGTACACCGTGGTGGGGACCAATGCGCTGATCCTGGACGTCGCGGCCGCTCCGGTCAGTAGCCCGATCTCGCCAAAGTGATCTCCCGGTCCCATGCGCGACAGTTCCATCTCGCCCTCGATTCCTTCGCGGGTGAACGAGACGACGCCGCTGCCGATGATGAACAATGACTGCAGGACAATGCCGGGCTCAGTCAGGGTTTCACCCTCGTCATAAAACCGTTCCTTGAGCTTTGCTGCAATAGCGGCGCGTTCCTCCAGTGTGAAGGTCGCAAAAATCACCACCAGCTCGATCAACCTTTCGACACAGGTCCGGCTTTTTTGCTTGGCTCCATCTGTTGAGGACCCACTCAGCGGCACCGCCAGATCGATGTCTGCGGCTGCCAGATGCCGATAGATGAAATCGAACAACTCGTTCTGCGCCTTGACCGTGGACGCCAGCTCTTCGACAAAAAACGCGATCTCGAACTCCGTGTAGGTGGCACTGATCGTCTTTACGGTGATGCTCGGAGCCGGTGTTGCGACGATCAGCCGGGAATTGCGAATCGCATGCTCGAGGATTTCGCTGCACCTTGCGGGCGGTGTACGGGCATCCACTTGAACGGTCACGGTCGTTCCGTGAAGACCGCTCGGAGAACTGACGTTGACGATCTTGGACTTTGCAATGGTGCTGTTGGGCACCACCGCCAGATCGCGCCGTGCCGTCAGTATATATGTCGCCCGCCAGTTCAACTCGATGACCCGGCCGTCCGTGCCGCCTTCGACGCTGATCCAATCGCCGGGCCGGTAAGGCCGGCTGAAACTCAGCACGATGCCGGAAAATACGTCGCTCAACGTGCTCTGTAGGGCGAGGCCGAGTATGATTGCGACGACACCCGAGGTCGCCAACAAGCCACGGATCGGGAGATCGAAAACGTAGGAGATTATGGCAAAAACTGCAGCGAGATAAATGAGTCCGGCGAGCAGGTCCTGCAGCAGTTTTGCCTCGCGCGGGCTGCGTTGAAAAACGACGACAGCGCGCAGCACGGCAACCAGGAACCACGCTGTCCAAAGCCACCATGCGATCTTTAGGATCGCGTGGACTGCATCGGGAAATGGTGCGCCCGTCAATACCAGCGGCTGATAGGGCACGATATCGGCGTGCAGAAGGGCGATCGTCAGCAGGATCAAAAAAATCACCCGAACGACTGCCCGCCCGACCGGATGTCCTCTGAAAATCAAAGCCGTCAGCAGCCCGCCGATCAGAAAAACCGCAAGGACGATGATCAGCGGATCGCGAGCCGCTGCGTCGGTCACAATCGAGAGATCGAGCATCTATTGCTTTCCTGGTCTGAGCGTCCTAGAGGAGGCCGAGCCCGCCTAATCCTCCACCCGCAATCAGAATCCAGAGCGGACTGATCCGGGTTCGCGCTGTCACTACTACCGCAGCCGCGGTAATGGCCACGGTGGGCCATCCAACATCGGCAGCGCGCGCCATTACATAGCCGCCGGCGATGACGAGCCCGATCGTCAAAGGCGCAAGCGCGCGGCGTACAACGCGCTGCCAGGGCATCTCACGGAACCGATCCCATAGCCGGTAGGACCCGTAATATATCGCGCATGGCGGCCCGAAGGTCGCCATTGCGCCGGCGATGGCTCCCGCAACTCCTCCCACTTTGAACCCGATGAAACTCATCATCAGGATCATGTTCGGCCCCGGCATCACCTGGGATATCGCGAAGATATTGGCGAATTCCCGGTCGCTCACCCAGCCCTTCGCGGCGACCAGGTCATGGACATCGGGGAGAACCGTGGGGAACCCGCCAAAGCTGATAGACGACAACAGCGCGAGATGCGCCGCCAAGATGACGGAGGGAGGAAGCGCGTTCAATGTGCCCTCGAGCCCTCGAGCGCAGTTACGAGTATGCTTAGAGGCGCCAATCCGATAAGCACCACGACCAGCGGCAGTCTGGTGAACGCCATGCCGACAAAGGCCAAGCCCGCAAGGAGCAATGCCATGCGCCGACTGCGATGGGGCACCAGCAGCCGCAATCCGGTGCCGATCAACAACCCCGCGGCAGCCGCTGAAAGCCCGCCGAGGATGTTCTGCAGGACGGTGTGCTGAGCAAAGTGAAGTACCACGCCGCCGAGCGACAATCCAACCGTCCAAGGCACCAGAATAAAGCCCGCGACAGCGCTGATCGCGCCGATCGCACCGCGCAGCTTGGCTCCCACGCAGACCGTGATTCCCACGATGTTCGGCCCGGGCATCAGCTGGCAAAGGGTCAAGGTCTCGGCAAATTCCTGCTCGTCCATCCATCGCCGTTGCTCGACCACAACACGACGCGCCCAGACGAGTCCACCCCCAAAGCCGCAAAGCGAGACCTTGAGGAAGGCCCGGAACAGGGCACTCAGCGCGACCGTGTTGCCGAAGCTGTTTGTCTTCCCCCGATCGAGCATTGCATCACCTTGGTATTGATGGCCGATCGGCGGTAAGCGGGGGCTGACTCCTCCCGCCGGGTTCGATATCGTGCCGGCTCGATCGAGACCAACAGCGCCGCCGCTTCTGTAGAAAGGTTGACAGCCCATGGTGTCAAGAGCGCTTAGATTGCTTGTGCTTGTCGCGGCCGCCGGCCTGTCGAATGCCGGTGCGGGGCCGGCCTGGGCCCAGGACGACGAGATCGAAGCAATGGCCGCCGCCCTCAAGGATACGACTTTCACGTTGCAGGACGGTCTCAAGGCGGGCGAACGAGAAGGCCAGCCGATCTCGGCCCAATTCGAGATCGAGGACGGCAAGCTGCAGATTTCGATCTACACGATCAAAGGCGACAACTTCTCTGAAGTCGTGGCCGATCCGAAAACCGGCGGGATAGTGAAATCGGAAAAGATCACCGACACCGACGATCTCAGCGACGCGGCGGGTCAGAAGGAAGCGATGGCGAAGGCCAAGACCTCGCTCGCGGCCGCGGTCGACGCGGCGGTCAAAGAAAATGCCGGATTCCGCGCCGTCAGCATCTTTCCCGATTTGCAGGACGGCCATGCCATCGCGGAGGTCACGCTGTTACAGGGAACAACAGCCAAAAAGGTCACGGAAAAGCTGGAGTGATCACGGCGATGGCCGTTGCGGCTAGTTCGACTGCTAGCCCTTAATCGATCAGAATGACCCTGATGTCGTTGACGTTGGTGCGCGTGGGGCCGGTGATCAGCAGGTCCCCGAGCCGCGCGAACACCGAATAGGCATCGTTGTTGGCAAGATGCGCGGAAAAGTTCAGCCCGGACTGAGCGGCGCGCTCTGGGGAATCCGGTAACAGGAACGCGCCGGCGTTGTCCTCGCTGCCGTCGATGCCATCGGTATCGGCGGCCATAGCGGCGACCCCGGCGCATCCATCGAGCGCGACGGCGAGGCCCAGCAGGAATTCGGCGTTGCGTCCTCCACGGCCGCTACCGCGCACCGTGACCGTTGTCTCGCCGCCCGAGATCAGCGCGCATGGGGCGGCCGACGGTTGTCCGTAGCCTGTGACCTGCTTGGCGATGCCGGCATGAACCAGCCCGACATCGCGCGCCTCGCCTTGGATCGCATTGCCGAGGATCAGCGGGCGGAACCCGGCATCCCGCGCGACCTGCGCAGCGGCTTCGAGAGCGTCTTGCGGAGTAGCCACGACACGGTTCGTCACATTGCGAAAACGCGTATCGCCGGGCTTCGGCGTTTCAGCCGTCGGTCCCTGGAGATGCTTCAGCACGGGTCCGGGAATGTCGATCCCGTACCTTTCGAGGATCGCGATTGCCGCTGCCGAAGTGGTCGCGTCCGGCACGGTCGGGCCCGATGCGATGACCGACGGGTCGTCTCCCGGCACGTCCGAAATCATCAGTGAGAGGACCGGCGCGGGCGCCGCCGCGATCGCCAGTCTGCCGCCCTTGATCGCCGACAAATGCTTGCGGACGGTATTCATCTCCCCAATGTGGGCGCCGCTGCGCAGCAGCGCGCGATTGATCGCCTGCTTGTCCTCGAGCGTGACCCCGCCGGCAGGCAGTGCCAGCAGCGCCGAACCGCCGCCCGAAAGCAGACACAAGACGAGGTCGTCCGGTCCCAAGCCCTGGACTTTGTCGAGAATGCGCCGCGCCGCTTCGCGCCCGGCGGCATCCGGCACCGGATGGGCGGCCTCGATTACCTCGATGTGCCGGCACGGCACGGAGTGTCCATAGCGGGTGACGACCAGCCCCTCGATCGGCCCGGACCAGTTCGCCTCGACGGCAGCCGCCATCGCCGCGGCGGCTTTGCCGGCGCCGACGACGACAGTCCTGCCCTTGGGCGGCTTTGGCAGGTATTTCGGAACGCACAGTGCCGGTGACGCCGCCGCGATGGCGGCATCGAACATCTCGCGCAACAGCCTGCGATGATCCATCGGTACGCCGAGGGTGTTTGTTGTCGGTCGACGCGATTGTCTACACCCATTCGAAGCTGACTGCATCGCGTGGCGGGGTTCACCACGCTGCGGCGGGTGTTTACGATCGCGAATAGGCTTAGATTTCATGAGGGGTGAGGGGATGAAGCGCTGCAAGCGGCTGAGTTGGATCGCGGGGGTTTTGTTCTCTGCTGCCCTGTGCGTGGCAGCCGAGCCGCTGCCGGTGGCGGCCCAGACGCCGCCCGCGGCGAGCGCCGCGGTGCCGCAGGCGGGTTCTTTCTTGCTGACGGTCTTTTTACGGCACGATGAGACGAAAACCGTCGACCAAATAAACGAGCATCTAAAACAGACCGGCTGGTACGACAAATTCCCGCCCGAGGGCGTTGAAATCGTGGCTTGGTACGTGATGATGGGGATCGGCCAAGTCGTCATCCTCCGAGTGCCGGCCGAAAAGCTGCGTGAGACGAACCGGGTGATAGAGCAGACCGCCTGGGGCGGATATCGCACCGAATTCTACCCGACCTACGACTTCAAGCCGGTCTGGGACGCGATCCCGCACCATCGTCCTTAAATCCTCCGATGCGCGAGCTATGAAGAGCCAGGTTCGAGTGCACAATCGCCGGCGCATTCTCTGCGTCTTTCCGCGCTATGCCCCGTCTTTTGGTACGTTTCAGTACGCCTATCCGCTGATGGATGGGGTGCGCGCCTTTATGCCGTCGCAAGGGATCCTGGTCGTCGCCGCCTATTTGCCGCCGGCATGGGAGGTGCAGATCGTCGATGAAAACATCCGGCCGATGACCGAGGAGGAGCTGGCCTGGGCCGAATCCGTCTTTGTCAGCGGCATGCATGTCCAACGGGCCGAAATCAAGGCCGTCGCACGGCGCGCGCGGGCTGCTGGCAAGACAACGGTCCTGGGCGGCCCCTCGGTCTCCGCCTCGCCGGAGCAGTATCCCGAATTCGATTATCTCCATCTAGGTGAACTCGGTGATGCGACCGACACGCTGATCGAGGCGATCGACGAGGACGCCAAGCCGCCAACTGAACAACAGCGCTTTGCCACGCGAGAGCGTTTGCCGCTCGCCGATTTCCCGATCCCCGCTTATGAACTGATAGACGGCGGCCGCTATTTCATCGGCAGTATCCAGTTTTCAAGCGGATGCCCGTATCGTTGCGAATTCTGCGACATCCCGGCGCTATACGGACGCCAGCCGCGGCTCAAGACGCCGCAGCAGATCCTTGCCGAACTCGACGCGCTCCTAGCCGCCGGGATCAAGACCTCGATCTATTTCGTCGACGACAATTTCATCGGCAACAAAAAGGCGGCGCGCGAACTCCTGCCCCATCTTATCGCCTGGCAGAAGCGGCGCGGGTACCCGGTGCAGCTGTGTTGTGAGGCGACCCTCAATATCGCCAAATCTCCTGAAATTCTGGCGATGATGCGCGAAGCGTACTTCTGCACGGTCTTCTGCGGCATCGAATCTCCGGAATTGGCGGCTCTGGATGCCATGAAGAAATCTCAGAATCGCGCGGTCCCATTGCTCGACGCGATCGCGACGATCAACAGCTACGGTATCGAGGTCGTCTCGGGGATCATACTCGGTCTCGACACCGACACCCCGCAGACCGCCGATCGCCTGATCGAGTTCATCGATCGCTCGCAGATCCCGATGCTGACGATCAATCTGCTGCAAGCCCTTCCGAAAACACCGTTGTGGGACCGGTTGCAAGCTGCCGGACGGCTCGACGAAGACGGCGACCGCGAGTCGAACGTCGTCTTTGCTCGCCCCTATGACGAGGTGTTACAGAATTGGCGCCGTTCGATCCGCCATGCCTACACACCGGAAGCGATCTATCGCCGGTTTGCCTGGAATGCGGAGCACACCTACGTCAACCGGATCGCTCTGCCGTTGTCCCGGGCCCGTCTCAACTCGGGAAATTTGCGCCGTGCCCTCATCATCATAACGAGACTGCTGGTTCGTGTCGGGCTGTTTGGCGACTACCGCCGCAGCTTCTGGCATATGGCCTGGCCCGCGCTTCGTGCCGGACGCATCGAGGAGCTGATCCATGTCGGGATCGTGGCCCATCACATGATCGTCTTTGCGCGCGCCTGCGCCGCGGGGCGCGAGAACGCATCCTTTTTTATCGACCGGCCGAAGCTGGCTGTGGAACTCAGTAGCGGTTGACTCGCTCGGGTTTCTCAGGCACCGATCCGTGGAGCCGTCGTGTCAACGCCAGGGAGGAGAGCATGGCGTCACCCAGAAAACTGTCGCATATCGTGCTGCAGACCAATCGCCGGCGCGAGATGATCGATTGGTACTGCACGGTGCTCGGGGCCGAGATCCTTTACGAGGCCGAGCGCATCTCGTTCATCAGCTATGACGACGAGCACCACCGGGTCGCCTTCCTCGACCCCGGGCCGCTGACGGAGCGGCAGCCGGACGCGGCAGGCCTCAATCATGTCGCGTTTACGTTTGGCGACCTCGACGATCTGATCGACAGCTATCAGCGGCTGAAACAGCTCGGCATCCGGCCGCATCGCTGCGTCAATCATGGGGTGACGACGTCGATGTACTACCACGATCCCGACCACAACCAGGTCGAGCTGCTGGTCGACAATTTCGCGACGGCGGCGGAGGGGCAGGCTTATATGCGGCGGCGCTCCGCCAGAGATAAGAACCCGGTCGGCGTAATCTACGACCCGGAAGAGCTGGTCGAGCGCGTCCACTCCGGTCTGCGCATCGAGGAACTCGCCTCGATAAACTGACTCAGCTAGCGAGTGGGTGCGGTCGCGGGTTCGAGCCGTCGGCAAAACGGGACAGGCGGAACGGCGCCGGGTCGACGAGGGTCGGGTCGCCAGCAACCATGTCGGCTACCAGCTTGCCGGCGCCGGGGCCAATTCCGAAGCCGTGGCCGGAAAACCCGGTGGCAATGAAGAAACCGGGCAGGGTCTCCACCGGCGAGATCACCGGTATCGCATCGGGCATGACGTCGATCATGCCGCCCCAGCTTTCGGCGACCACTGCATTGCGGAACACGGGGAAGGCTGCGGCTGTAGCGGCCCGCGCCCGATCGACGACGAACCGGTCGGGCTCCGGATCGAGCACGCGCACTGCCTCGAACGGTGAGGTCTGGTCCAACCCCCAATGCCGCGGGATGCGCCATTCCTCGACCCAACGATGGCCGACCCGGAACCGCAACTTCTTCCAGTGCAGCCGCACCGCGGGGAGGTAGTCGAAGAACAGCCGAAAATGGTCGGGGACGAGATCGATGGTGCGCACCCCGAGGGTCGCGACGGTGTAGCCGCCGTCCATCCGCTTGCGAAAGCCGAAGAGCCCTCCCGACGCTGAGATTTCCGGGCCGCCTTCGAGGGGCTGGGTGCGCATGACGGTGGCGAGGACTTTGAGCTGCGGCAGTTCGATACCGAGATTCCCGCAAAACAGACGGCACCAGGCGCCGCCGGCAAGGACGACAGTTTGACAGGCGATGCGCCCCTTTTCGGTCACCGCCGCCGAGACACGGCCGCCTTGCGTTTCGATGCCGCGCACCGCGCACTGGGTCACGATTGCGGCGCCGTGGCGCCGCGCCGCCTCGGCGATTGCCGGCGCGGCCCTTTGCGGCTCGGCCTTCCCATCGCTTGCGGTATAGAGCGCGCCAGTCCAGTTGCCGGTCAAACCGGGCATCAGCTCTGCCGCTTCCGCACGCGTGAGGATGCGGGTGTCGAGCTGGTATCGACGGGCGTGATCGAGCCAGGCTTCGAACTGCCCCAGTTCGGCCGGCGTCTCGGCGAGATACATGATCCCGGCTTGGCGGAAGCCGGTCTCGGCTTCGACCAATCCGTTCATGTCTTGCCACAGCCGCAGGCTCTCGATGATCAGCGGGATTTCGCGCGGATCGCGCCCCATCTTGCGGCACCAGCCCCAATTGCGGCTCGATTGCTCGCCGGCGATGTGCCCCTTCTCGCACAAGACCGTGCGGACGCCCTTTTGGGCAAGGAACAGCGCCGCGCTAGTGCCGATGATCCCGCCGCCGACGATCACGACATCGGCCTGCGCCGGCAGCGCGTCGTCGGAACGGACAGGATCGACCCGCGGCGCCATGGGTTTATTGCCCCTTGGTCGGGACAATTGTCATTCCGGGGCGCGGGCACAGCCCGCGAGCCCGGAAACCATGAACACCGGACACAACCAGCCGGGACACCCGCCGGTGTTCATGGTTTCCTGGCCTGGCCCTACGGGCCATCCCGGAACGACGGCTAGCGAACACGCTCAATCGATCGCGGCGTGCACGAGGTTGGCGACCCGGTCGAGGCGTGCGGTGTGCCACGGATCGGGCGACATGAAGTTCGTGATGTAGGTGAAAGACACCCCGCTCGTCGGATCGGCCCACGAGTATGAGGTGCCGGCGCCGCCGTGGCCGAAGGTCTCCGGCGCGCCGATCGTGCCGAGCCCGCGAATGCGGTCGCTGTCGCCCCGGACATGCGGACCGAGCCCGCGATGCATCGGGATGCCGTTCATCGCGTCGTCGCCGCGCTCGCCGGTATGGCTGCGTGTGACATAGCTGATTAGTCGTGACGACAGCAGCCGCACATTGCCGAGCCGGCCGCGGCCGAGCAGCATCTGGTAGAACGCCGCCATGCCGCGGGCGGTCGCATAGCCGCCGCCGCTCGGCATCCCGGCGGCTTTGAATTCCGCCGAGTTGTCGCGCGGCTCCGGCGCATAGGTGTCGGCGCAGCGCTCCTGCTCGCTCGGCGGAACCCCGACGAAGATGTCCTTCGCGAGCCCGAGCGGGGCCAGCACTTTTTCCCGGATCACGTCGCGATAGTCCTGACCGGTCACCGCCTCGATGACCATCGCCTGGGTGAGATGCGCGGCCCGCGGGTGGTATTGCAGCCGTGTGCCGGGGGTCCAGTCGAGCGAAAAGTCGCAGACTTCGGCGCGCATCTTCGTGTGATCTGTCCAGGTCGCCTGGGTCACGTCGCCGCTCGGGAAGCCGCCCTGATGCGTCATGACCTGATGCAAGGTGATCTCGCCTTTGCCGCGCTGCGCGAACTCCGGCAGGTGATCGGCGATCCGGTCCATAAAGGAAAGCTTGCCTTCCTCGATCAACGCCCAGACCGCCGAGCTGGTCAGCACCTTGGTCTGGCTGAACAGCAGGAACAAATTGTCGTCCGTCGCCGGCTCGTTCCGCGGCTCGGTCTTCGCAATGCCGTAAGTGCGGAACAGCGCCAGTTTGCCGTGCCGGGCCAGCGCGATCTGGGCGCCGGGATAACGGCCTTCCTCGATATGTTGCCGGATCAGCCGGTCGAGATGCTGCAAGGGAGTCGCGGCGAAGCCGAGGCTCGCCGGGTCGGCGGACGGCAACGGATAATCGGGCATGCCTTGTCTCCTTCTGAGGATTTCGAAGCCTGATGCTACATGAGCTTGGCCGATGCGGACGAGCCAAAAAACGCGCGCGGAGACCAACCGGCTTTTGGCGGCGATCATCGGCTGTCCAGCTTCCGCCGTGGCTTTCGGGGGCGTCGGCTGACGTTCGACCCGGCGTTGTAAGTGTAGATTTGCCAACCGGTTGCATGATCGTCGTTGCTCGGCAGGACCCGGCTGTACATGCTCCATATTCCACGCAAGGGAGGACGCGATGCGCGAAGCGGTGATCGTATCGACTGCCCGTACACCGATAGGCAGGGCTTATCGCGGCGCTTTCAATGACACGCAGGCGCAGGCTCTCGCCGGCCATGTGGTCGCCGAAGCAGTGCGGCGCGCCGGAGTAGATCCGGCAGAGGTTGAGGATGTCGTGCTGGGGGCCGCGCTGCAGCAGGGATCGAGCGGCTTCAATGTGGCCCGGCAGGCGGCGGTCCGGGCGGGGCTGCCGGTGTCGGTCGCCGGAATGACGATCGATCGACAATGCGCCTCGGGACTGATGGCGATCGCAACGGCCGCGAAGCAGATCGCCGATGATGGAATGCAAATCGCCGTTGGCGGCGGGGTCGAGTCGATCTCGCTGGTTCAGAACGACAAGCGCAACGATCACCGGGCGCAAGATCCCTGGCTGGTGGAGCACCGGCCCGATCTTTACATGACCATGATCGAGACGGCCGAGATCGTCGCCGAGCGATACCAGGTTACTCGCGACGCGCAGGACGAATATGCGTTGCAGTCCCAGCAACGGACTGCGGCAGCACAGGCGGCAGGACGGCTCGACCAGGAGATCGCTCCGTTGCCTTCGATCATGCGGGTCGACAACCGTGAGACCGGTGAGATCTCCCACATGCCGGTGACCCTCGACAAGGACGAAGGCAATCGACCATCGACGACGCTCCCGGCTTTGACCGCGCTCAAGCCGGTTTTTCGCGATGGGCAGACAGTCAAGGAGGGCCGTTTCATCACCGCCGGAAACGCCTCCCAGCTGTCCGACGGCGCGTCCGCCTCTCTGCTGATGGAAGGGAAGGAGGCCGAACGTCGCGGGCTGCAGCCGCTCGGCGCCTATCGCGGCATTGCGGTCGCTGGCTGCGCGCCGGACGAGATGGGCATCGGCCCGGTCTTCGCCGTTCCGAAGCTGCTGCGACAGCACGGGCTCAAGGTCGACGATATCGGTCTATGGGAGCTCAACGAGGCCTTCGCCGTGCAGGCTCTCTACTGCCGCAACCGGCTCGGCATCGATCCCGAGCGGTACAATGTCGACGGCGGCGCGATCTCGATCGGCCATCCTTACGGGATGTCCGGCGCGCGGATGGTGGGTCACGCGCTGATCGAAGGTAGACGCCGGGGCCTTAGATATGTTGTCGTCACAATGTGCGTCGGCGGTGGAATGGGCGCAGCCGGGCTGTTCGAGGTGCTGTGAACTCGTTGTTTTACCGCGCGAGAATCGTTCGTCGACCGACCGCTGTAAGAATAATGGTAAATTAACCAAGAATAGAGTCTAATAAACGCTACAGATCTGATATTCTCATCAGCGACGACGAAGAGAAACCCGTTATGGGCTCTACCAAGTGGCTGGCCGTTGCTCTGTTCGCGATCCAAGCAATTGTTCCAAATGCGATCGCCGATGAGCGGCCGAACCTCCGCGACCCTGCGACCATTCCCGACCGGCAGGCCCACGAGGACCGCTCAAAGCCCAAAGGTACGGGGCGAACGGCCGCGCCACTCGACCGTGCAGCGAGCGCGGTGGACGGGGCAGAATCGAGCCACGGCCAAAACCTGGCAATGTGGCGCGCCGATCCGTCCGGACCGCAGGGGCCGATGCAAGTCACCGAAGCGGCGGCGACCGATGTCGGCGGCGGAGATCGGTTTGATTTGCTTCAAAACCGCGCGATCGGCCGGGCCTATCTGCAGCAGCTGTTTTCGCGATACGGGAATTGGCCTGATGCGATCGCCGCATACAACTGGGGCATGGGCAATATGGACGCGTGGGTCAAGGCCGGCCGCCCGCCCGACAAGTTCCTTATCGGCGTTGCGGTCTATCAGCGGCGCGTACTTCACGAAAGCGGTCTGTGCAGCGGCGCCGATACCGGAGGTTCCTGGCAACCGGGCAAAGACGCGAACGCGCCCGCTCCGAGCCGGCCGGACGCGCTCGCCGCATGTTCGGCACCCGATGCGTGGGCCGGGCCGTCCATCTTTGGCAGCGGACCAATTCGGTTCTCCAGAAAACTCCACCAGGCGCTGGAGCTGGCCCTTCTGCGTGCGGCGCAGGACCGATGACCGGATGTCACTCCGCGAACAGCAAACCGACGATGCGAAGGGCTAGATTCCACATAAAGAGTGACAGCGCGATGTTGGACAACATCGCCATGCCGAGCGGCAGGGGTTCTTTGGAGCGTGTCCTTATAGCGTGCGCCATCGGTCCCTCTCCCTTGATTGGCACGGCGGGGAAATGCCGCACGATATATAACCGCAAATAACGTGCCATGCTTTTATTGAATTGAAACCGCTGCGTACCTTCTCTTGGCCACAGCAATATGTAAAGTTTTTCGACACCCCGGTCGTGCCCCCGATCTCCGCCGCCCCGGTTTTCCATGTCAACAAGTCTGCAACGAATGTCCAATAAAATCTGGTCGCTTCTCCTGCTCCGCGCGCAAGACCGGTCGGGCCTTTTGACCATGGAGAAACCAGCGTGCTGACGACATTTGTGATACAGCTCCTGGCTACCGCGCTCGGGGCTCTCAGCACTGCGTGGGCCGACTGGTCGTATCATGCCGGGCGGATTGGGAGGCGCCTGCACGCCTTCTGGGTTTCTGCTTCGATCGCTCTGATCTGCGTACCCGTCGTACTCTGGACCTCGACAGTATTCCTTGGCCCGGGGCTGTTCGGCCAATCGACGGCCGGCATTCTAGTTGTAGCGATTTTCTTCTGGGTGTACCGAAACTTGCCGAACTCCCGGTCGGTGCGGAAATTGGCGTTGCGCACTCCGCCGCACCCGTCGAGCGGCGCTGTACCGCCGGCGTCTGGGTTCAACGGGTGAACGAGGATACCGCGCGACCCCATCGGCTCAGCGGTTACCCTTTGCGGCGACATGCTCTGCTTTTGAAAGCGTCAGTTTTTCCGGATGCACGATCGTCTTGTTCACTGCGACGCGCGCCGCGCCGAGATTGGGGAATTCGGCCTCGACATCTTCACGCTGCAGCACATAGACCGCTGACATTGGTTTGCCGCTCTTCTGGTCGGCGACCGTGCGTTTGACAATCGTCCAGTGGATGCGACGGGTGGCACCCTCGTCGGAGTCGTCGGTGACATCCTCGAAGCCCCTGTCCACCACCGACTCGAGTGCATAGAGTTTTTGCTCCGGCTTTTTTTTCGCGGCCTCCCGACCCCTCCCGGACGGGCGACCTCCAGGTCCCCTGTCGCGCCGATCTCGAGTGCCGGAGCCGCGACCGCGACGATCCCGGTCACGCTCCGTAGCGTCACGTGCCGGCGCGGCTCCTTCACGCGGGTGCAGCGGACTATGGCCTCGCGGCTCCCCCTGTCGTGCCGCAGCATCGCGTGGTCGCCGATAACGCGGAGGCCCTGGCCGGCTAGCCGGGCCGCGTTCGGATCCATTCGAGCCTTGCCCGGCCGGGTCAATGAAGCCGGACGTGCGAGGCGGCCGACGCCGCCAGCGACGTCGGGGCCCGGGCTCACCGGGGATGTCCGGCGAAGGCTGCTGCTGCGGTGAGCCCTCGCCGGGCGCAACCGCCGTCGAATCCAACGGATCGCCCCCGCCGATCGGAGCATCGCCGGTCGGCGGCAATTGCGATGCTGCTGCGTCGCGCGCCGGTCCACGGCGGCGCCGACGACGGCGGCGGGTAGGCTTCGGCGCCTGCTCATCGAGATGCGCGCCCGCCCCCGTACCGCCCGCCCCCGTA
>Ga0207693_10001812_pt1 | contig 18735 bp, 16 predicted proteins | sample LARL81metaG_FD_184347 | JGI IMG/M metagenome (GOLD analysis project Ga0207693, IMG submission 184347) | Corn, switchgrass and miscanthus rhizosphere microbial communities from Kellogg Biological Station, Michigan, USA - LAR L8-1 metaG... | ecosystem: Host-associated > Plants > Roots >...
TCAAGCGGTTTGAGTCGCGCTACGACGAGGCGGTGCGGCTCGCGGGCGAGCAGCGCGCCCGGGTGTGGAGGCTGTACCTCCACGCCGCCCACCAGGGGTTTGCGACCGGCTGGGCGTCGGTGTATCAGGTTCTCTGTCACAAGCCGGCCTGAGCGCAGGCCGCCCGGATTTCACGACAATCGCCCCGAGAATGGGGAAGTGATCCGTGCTGAGCACCGTATAGGTGGCTGGCACGGATCAGTTCGCCGGATCCGGCGCGGTTGTCGTGTTAACCCCCCGTCGCGGGCCTGTAAAACCCCGCATCCCGTCGCGGTGACTCCGACCGTGCCAAGTTATGCACGACAGTCATGCACAACTTGGCAAACCCCGGCGAGCCTGTCGCGCACGCGGGCTTTTGCAGGTCACCGCGCCCCTCCATCCCGCCCCTCAATGGGCCGTTGACGCTCGGCCCTACTCCAGGCTCAGAGCGACCCCCCGCAGCGGCACCGGCGACGACTGGATGATCGACGTCGTCGTCTGCCCGAACGGCGCCAGCTCGTCCAGCAGCTCTTCGAGGTGGGTCATCGAGCGGATGTGGGCCTTGATCAGGTAGCAGTCCTCGCCGGTAATCCGGTGGCACTCAACCACCTCCGGCGCACCCCGAGCGACATCGGCGACCTTGTGCAGCTGGCGCGGCGCCGGGCGCACACGGATCACCGCGCTCAACCCGTATCCAAGCGCGGCCGGGTCGAGCTCGGCGCGATAGCCCCGGATCACCCCGTCACGCTCGAGCCGCTGCAGCCGCTCGGCCACCGCAGGGGCGGACAGGCCGACACGACGCCCAAGCTCGGCGAGGCTCAGCCGCGCGTCTGATTGGACCTCGCCGAGCAGCGCTGCGTCGGTGTCGTCGAGAACAGAACCTTCGGCGCTACGACCGTTTGACCTTCGATTCGCTGGCATTAGACAAAGAATACCTCTGATCACACATGTACAGGGACGCTTTTGCCGAGCATCATCAGCCACCAACGATGAAGCACAGACAGGTCCCGCCGCAGCTGTACTTCGTGACGAGCGCCGTCTTTCACTACCTCGGCCCGTCGTTCGCCGTGCTGCTGTTCGCGCGGGTGGCGGTGCTCGGCGTGGCATGGCTGCGGATCGCGTCGGCGGCGGTGGTGTTCGCGCTGTGGCGCAAGCCGTGGCGCGCGCTCGGCGGGCTGGACCGCGCGACTCGGAGGCTGCTGATCGGCTGGGGCGCTGTCCTGGCGGCGATGAACTGCTGCTTCTACGAGGCGATCGCCCGGCTGCCGCTCGGCACGGTCGCCGCGATCGAGTTTCTGCCCGTCATCGTCCTGGCGGCGGTCGGCGTGCGCACGCGACGCAACGCAGTGGCGCTCGCCCTCGCCGTCGCCGGCGTGTACGAGCTCAGCCATGTGCAGCTCACCTCACAGCCCCTGGGGTTTGCGTTCGCGTTTGCCAACGCCGCCCTGTTCGCGACCTACATCGTGCTGGCGCACAGGGTCGCGCAGCACCCGGCGGTGAGCGGGATCGACGGGCTCGGCGCCGCGATGCTGATCGCGGCGGTCGCTGTCACGGCCGTGGCCGGACCCCAGGCCGCGCACGCGTTCACCGACCCGGTCGCGCTCGCCGCGGGCATCGGCGTGGGCATCTGCTCCTCGGTGATCCCGTACGTGACCGACCAGCTCGCGATGGCGAATCTGAGCCGGGCGGCGTACTCGCTGATGGTGTCGCTGCTGCCCGCGGTGGCGACGGTCATCGGCATCGTCGTGCTCACTCAGCTTCCGACCGCCGCGCAGCTCGCGGGGGTCGCGCTGGTCGCCTGTGGTGTCGCCGTGCACCGAGACGAGGACGAGGACGCAATGGCTCTACAAAGTTGCCATCGCAAGGAGTATGGTCGCGCCATCCCCGGAAAATGGAGAGAGAGGGCATGAGCAAAACCGTTCCTGTGCGTCTCCAGGTCAACGGCGTAGAGCACGCCATCGACGTGGAGCCCCGACTGTTGCTGGTGCACGCGATTCGCGACAACCTCGGTCTGACGGGCACGCACGTCGGATGCGACACATCCAACTGCGGCGCTTGCACCGTCCACCTAGACGGTCGCGCGGTCAAGTCGTGCACAGTGCTGGCAGTCCAGGCCGACGGATCCTCGGTCAAGACGATCGAGGGCATGGGCACTGAGGACGACCTGCATCCGCTGCAGGAGGCGTTCTGGAACGACCATGGCCTTCAATGCGGCTACTGCACGCCCGGCATGATCATGGCCGCTGCCGGCCTGCTGGCCGACAACCCCAACCCGACCGAGGCCGAGGTGCGCAAGGGCCTCGAGGGCAACCTCTGCCGCTGCACCGGCTACCACAACATCATCAAGTCCGTCCTCGACGCGGCCAAGTCGAAGGGGGCGACGGTTTCCGGACAGTCGGAGGTGACGGCATGAGCGCCACCGTCGCCGGCAATGGGGCCGGCACCAAGTACGTCGGCCAGTCGATGCGCCGCAAGGAAGACCCGAGGCTGATCACCGGCCAGGGTTCCTACGTCGACGACATCAGCCTTCCCGGTCAGCTGTGGGCGGCTTGGGTCCGCTCGCCTGAGGCCCACGCGAAGATCACCTCGATTGACACGTCCGCGGCCAAGGAGCGCGCCGGGGTGGTCGCGGTCTACACCAACGCCGATCTCGACATGGAGGCCGGCCTGCCGATGGCCTGGGTCCCGCCGGGCGTCGAGGTCAACACCCCGGACCACTGGGTGCTCGCCAAGGACGCCGTCAAGCACGTGGGCGACCCGGTTGCGCTGGTCGTCGGCACCGACCGCTACTCGGTCGTGGACGCCGCCGAAGACGTGATCGTGGAGTACGACCCGCTGCCGGTCGTGACCGATCCTGAGGCGGCGATCGCCGGCGGACCGCTCGTCCACGAGCAGTTCGGGACCAACAAGGTCTGCGACTGGTCGCTTGGCGGCGGCGACCTCGAGGCGGGATTTGCCGAGGCCGACGTGATCATCGAGCGGCGCATCGTTAACCATCGCATGGCCGGAGCGGCGATCGAACCGCGCGGCGTGCTGGCGCAGTACCGCGCCGGGAAGCTGACCGTGTGGAGCTCCACCCAGGTCCCGCACTTCTTGCGGCTGTTCCTGACGATCCTGACCGGCATCCCCGAAGACAGGGTTCGCGTCGTCGCCCCCGAGGTCGGAGGCGGCTTCGGCTCCAAGCTCAACATCTACGCGGAAGAGATCGGCTGCGCGTGGGCGTCCATCAAGCTGCGGCGCCCGGTGAAGTGGATCGAGACGCGCTCCGAGGGCATGATGGTCACCCACCACGGGCGCGACCAGATCAACTACGTGAAGATCGGCGCCAAGCGTGACGGCACGCTGACGGCGTGGCACACGAAGATCCTCGCCGACCTTGGCGCCTACCAGACGCTGCTTACGCCGCTCATCCCGCCGCTCAGCGCGTTCGTGATGTCCGGGGTCTACAACACGCCGGTCGTCCACACGGACGTGACGGCGGTGATGACCAACAAGTTCGCGACCGACGCCATCCGTGGGGCCGGGCGGCCCGAAGCGACCCACACGATCGAGGTCATGATGGACCAGCTCGCCCAGGAGCTGGACATGGATCCGTTGGAGCTGCGGCGCAAGAACTTCATCCCGCCGTTCGAAAACGGGCACGAGACCGCGATGGGCATCGTCTACGACTCCGGCAACTACGTGGCGGCGCTCGACAAGCTGCTCGAGCACATCGACCCGGCGGACGTGCATCGCGAGGCCGAAGCGCTGCGAGAGAAGGGCACCTACCGCGGGATCGGCTTCAGCACGTACACCGAGATCTGCGGCAACGCGCCCTCAAGGGCCGTGGGGCCCAGCGCTTTCGGCCTGCAGGGCGGCGGCTGGGAGTCGGCCACGGTACGCGTCCACGCCAGCGGGTCGGTCACGCTCTACACCGGCACATCGCCGCACGGCCAGGGACACGAGACGGGCTTTGCCCAGATCGTCGCCGACCGGCTCGGCATCGACCCGTCGATGGTCGAGGTCGTGCACGGCGACACCGACACCGGGCCTTTCGGACTCGACACGTACGGGTCGCGGTCACTGGCGGTCGGCGGCGAGGCTGCCGCGCGTACCGCCAAGAAGGTGGCCGACAAGGCCACGCAGATCGTCGCCCACCAGCTCGAGGCCGCCCCCGAGGACATCGAGCTGCGCGACGGCAAGTGGTCGGTGCGCGGCTCGCCCGACCGCGGCATGACGCTCGCCGAGGTCGCGGGCGCCGCATACGTCCCCGAGAACCTGCCCGAGGGCATGGAGCCCGGGCTCGACGAGCAGACGTTCTACGACCCGGAGAACTTCGTGTTCCCGTTCGGTGCGCACGCCTGCGTCGTCGACATCGATGCCGAGACCGGCAAGGTCAAGGTCGTGCGCTGGGTGGCGGTCGACGACTGCGGGCCGGCGATCAACCCGCTGCTGATCGACGGCCAGGTGCACGGCGGCATCACGCACGGCATCGGGCAGGCGCTGTACGAACGCATCGAGTACGACGAGTCGGGTCAGCTGATCACCGGCACGTTCGTCGACTACGCGCTGCCCACGGCGGCTGAGCTGCCCAGCTACGAGACGGACCGCACCGAGACGCCGTCACCGGTCAACACGCTCGGCGTCAAGGGCGTCGGCGAAGCAGGCACGATTGCCGCAACGCCGGCCGTCCTCAACGCCGTGCTCGACGCGCTGAGGCCGCTCGGAGTGACGTTCATCGACATGCCGCTCAGCCCGATGCGGATCTGGGAGGCAATACAAGAAGCCAAGGGAAAGGCAGGTGCGCCAGCATGATCCCCGCCGAATTCGACTACGCGGTCGCCGGGTCGCTGGATGAGGCGATCCAGATGCTCGTGGACGGTGGCGAGGATGCCAAGCTGCTCGCCGGCGGACACTCGCTGATCCCGCTGATGAAGCTGCGCCTCGCGGCGCCGTCTTTGCTCATCGACCTGCGCAAGGTTGCGGGCCTGGGCGGCATCAGCCGCGAGGACGGGACCTGGCGGATCGGCGCGCTGACACCGCACACCGAGCTCGAGCACTCTCCGGAGCTCGGCTTGGCGTCGACGGTGGCCGGCACGATCGCCGACCCGCAGGTCCGAAACCGCGGCACCATCGGCGGCTCGCTCGCCCACGGCGACCCGGCGTCAGACCTGCCCGGCGTGCTGCTCGCCGCCGAGGGCTCGGTCACCGTCCAGGGTCCCGACGGCCAGCGGACGATCGATGCAGCCGACCTGTTCCAGAACTACATGGAGACGGCGATCGGCCCCACCGAGGTCCTGACCGAGGTGCGGATACCGACGTTCGACGGCTGGGGGCACGGCTACGAGAAGTTCAACCGTCGCAGCGAGGACTGGGCGATGGTTGCGGTCAGCGCGCTGGTCAAGCAGACCGGCGACGTCTGCGAGGACGTGCGGGTCTCGCTGACTAACATGGGCTCCGTGCCCCTTCGCGCAAAAGCCGTCGAGGACGCCCTTCGCGGGCAATCGCTGACGGCCGACAGCATCGCGAAGGCCGCCGAGCAGGCAGCCGACGGAACCGACCCACCGGCCGATCTCAACGCCAGCGCCGACTACAAGCGCCATCTGGCGCGAGTGCTCACTCGGCGCGCGCTCACGCAGGCGGCAGGGCTGACGTGAACGCGACCGAGGTACAGCGGCCGGCGTGAGCTTTGCGGAAATCGGCTCGGTCGAGGCGGCGAGCGCCGCCCTCGCCACCCAGGGCTACCTCGCGGACCGGCCGCTGGCGCTGGGCATCCACCTTGCGGTAGCCCTTGAGCAGCCGCTGTTGCTCGAGGGCGAGGCCGGCGTCGGCAAGACGGAGGTCGCGCGTGCGCTGGCCGCCGCCACTGACGCGCGCCTGATCCGCCTGCAGTGCCACGAGGGCATCGACCTCCACCACGCGGTCTACGACTGGGACTACGCGCGCCAGCTGCTCGCGCTGCGCGCCGCTGAGGGCGGCGTCGACGAGGGGCAGCTGTTCTCGCGCCGGTTCCTGTTGCGCCGGCCGCTGCTGGATGCGCTCGAGCACGACGGCCCCGTCGTCCTGCTGATCGACGAGATCGACCGCGCCGACGACGAGTTCGAGGCGTTCCTGCTCGAGTTCCTGTCGGACTTCGCGGTCACGATCCCCGAGCTCGGGACGATCACCGCCCGGCACCGACCGGTGGTGATCCTGACCTCGAACCGCACGCGCGAGCTTCACGACGCGCTCAAGCGCCGCTGCCTGTACCACTGGATCGACTACCCGAGAGCCGATCGCGAGCGCGAGATCGTGCGCGCGCGGATCCCGGGCGTTCCCGAGGAGATCGTCGTCCGCGTCGTGACCGCGGTCAGTCGCCTGCGCGAGCACGGCGACCTGTACAAGCTTCCGGGCGTGGGGGAGACGATCGTGTGGGCCCAGGCGCTGATGGCGCTGGGCGACGAGGGCGACCTCGAGGACACGCTCGGCGCGGCGCTTAAGGTCCACGAGGACGTCGAGCGGGTGCGCGAGCGGAAGGTGCTCGAGGGTGTCTGACGACCCGGGCGTCGTCGTCGCCCACGGGGACATCGTCATCGACCGGCTCAGCGCCCTCGCGCAGGCGCTGCGAGCGCAGGGAACGCGAGTCGGGCTCGGCGAGGTGCTAATCGCCCACCAGGCGCTGACCGCGGTCGACACGAGTTCGCGCGACGACGCGCGCCTCGCGCTGCGCAGCGTGCTGTGCTCCAGCCACCGCGACATCGAACGCTTTGAGCACGCGTTCAGGGCTGTGTTCGGCGACGAGCGGATGCACTTCGGACAGGACCCTTACGAGCCTCTGGGCAAGATCGAGCGTCCGGTGCCGCCGCGCGCCGCGGTCGCGGGTGACGCTTTCGGCACGTCGGAGGACCAGGACCCGCTCGCCGTCCCGGCCGCCTACAGCGACGTCGAGCTTCTCGGCCATAAGGACTTCTCCCAGTACACCGACGCCGAAATGGCGATCGCGCGCGTCCTCATCGCGCGGCTTGCGCAGCGTGGCCCCACGCGCCTGTCGCGCCGCACGCGGCCGGCCAGGCGCCGCAGTCACACGCCCGACCTGCGCCGCGTGGTCCGTGCTTCGCTTCGCACCGGAGGTGAGCCCATACAGCGCCACTGGCGCGCGCCGAGCACCCGTCCGCGGCCCGTCGTGCTGGTGTGCGACGTATCGGGTTCGATGACTCCTTATGCGCGGATGCTGATCCAGTACATGCACGCCTCGGTCGCTGCTCGGCGCCGCGTCGAGGCGTTTGCATTCGGGACGCGGCTGACGCGCGTCACCAACGAGCTGGGCGGACGCGACCACGACCGCGCGCTCGAACGCGCCGCCGCGGCGGTGACCGACTTCGCCGGTGGAACGCGTATCGGCTCCGCGCTGGCCGAGCTCAATCGGGAGCACGGACGCCGCATCGGGCGCGGCGCCGTCGTCGTGATCCTGTCGGACGGATGGGACCGCGGCGACCCCGAGGAGCTCGGGCACGAGATGGCCCGCCTGCGTCGCAGCGCGCACCGGCTGGTGTGGCTCAACCCCCTTGCGGCGCACCCCGAATTCGAGCCGCTGACGCGCGGGATGCGCGCCGCGACTCCCTATACCGACGAGCTCCTGGCGGGTAACTCGCTTGCCTCGCTCGAGGAGCTGGCTGTCATCCTGGAGGACATCTGACGTGAACGACGTTCTGACCGAGCTCAGCGACTGGAACGCGCGCGGCGATCGCGCCGCGCTGGCGATGGTCATCGACACCCAACGCTCGGCGCCGAGGCCGATTGGAACGAAGATGGCGATCAGCGAGTACGGCGAGGTCGCCGGCGGCGTGTCGGGCGGATGCGTGGAGGGTGCAGTGGTGGAGATCGCCGATCGCGTGCTCAACCACGGCGATCCGCCGCAGCTCGTCCACTTCGGGATCGCGGACTCCGAGGCCTGGGAAGTGGGCCTGCCGTGCGGCGGAGAGATCGACGTGTGGGTGCAGGCGTACGAGCCCAGCCGGTTCATAGAGATCGCGACGGCAGGCGGACGCGCCGCGGAGGTGACGCTGCTCGAAGGCGCGAGACCCGGCTCGAAGCTGCTGCTGGAAGCCGACGGCTCACGGTCGGGGTCGCTTGGCGCCCCAGAGCTCGATGACGAGGGCGAGCGCGTCGCCAACGAGCTGCTGTGGACGGATGCCTCGGTCCGCCGCGGCTCGATGTTCGTCGACATCGTCGCCCCGCCGCCTCGACTGCTGCTGTTCGGCGCGGTCGACATCGCCAGCCACGTCTGCACGCTCGCCCGCGACGCCGGCTGGGTTCCGTACGTGGTCGACCCGCGGGCGCGGTTTGCGACCCGGGAGCGGTTCCCCGACGCCGAGGAGGTCGTGGCCGCCTGGCCCGAGGAAGCGCTGGCCGAGCTTGGCCCGATCGACCCGGCGACGTCGGTCGCGGTCCTCACACACGACCCGAAGCTCGATGACGCGGTGCTGCACATCGCGCTGCGATCGCCGGCGCGGTTCATCGGCGCGATGGGCTCCAAGCGGGCCCAGGCCAAGCGTCGTGAGCGACTGCTCGCCGCCGGCTTGCAGGAGGACGAGCTCGAACGCATGTCAGCGCCGCTCGGCCTGGACCTCGGCGCGGTCAGCGCCGAGGAGACCGCGCTGTCGATCCTGTCCGAGATCGTCGCCGCGCGGCACGGCCGCGAGGGCGGACGGCTGGCAAACGTCAAGGGCCGGATCCACGAGGTCCCGGCTTGATCGCCGGGCTGATCCTGGCAGCTGGTGCTGGGACGCGCTTCGGCGAGGAGTCGAAGCTGCTGGCAACGCTGGACGGGCGGCCGTTGGTGGAGTACGCGATTCAGGCCCAGTGCGATGTCGAAGAACTCGAGCGGATCGTGGTCGTGCTCGGCGCGCATGCTTCGGAAGTACGCGATCAGGTCGACTTCGGCCGAGCGCAGCCGGTCGTGTGCGATGACTGGGAAACCGGTCAGGCGGCGTCGCTGCGCTGTGGTCTGCGTGCGCTCGAAGGAGCGGACAAGGTGATCGTGACCCTCGGCGACTCGCCGCTGGTGACACCTGCGCTGATCTCCCGGTTCATCGACGAGCCGGGCGGCACGCGGGCGCAGTACGACGGTCGACCGGGACATCCGGTCGTGCTCGAAGCCGAGCAGATCCGGGCGCTGGCGACGCTCAGCGGCGACCAAGGAGCCCGTGACATCCTGCGCGGCGGTCCCACGATTGAATGTGGGGCGCTGTGCTCAGGACGCGACGTCGACACCCCTCACGACCTGGAGGCGATTCGGGATGAAGCTAGAGCAGTCCTTTGAAGTTTCCGCACCGGTTGACCAGGTGTGGAGGACGCTGATCGACATCGAGCGCGTCGCTCCATGCCTGCCGGGCGCGTCGATCACCGGGCGCAACGAGGACGGCAGCTACAACGGCGCGTTCACGATCAAGATCGGGCCGACGACCGCTTCCTACACGGGCAAGCTCGAGATGAAGGAGGTCGACGAGGCCGCGCACGCCGCGATGATGTTGGCCAACGGCAGTGACCGCCGCGGCCAGGGCGGCGCGAACGCGACGATCAACTCGAAGCTGACCGAGACCGGTGGCGGGACCCGGGTGGAGGTTGACACCGACTACCACATCACCGGACGGCTGGCGCGGTTCGGTCGCGGGGGGATGATCGAGGACATCTCGGAGAGGCTCTTGAGGGAGTTCGCGAAGCGTCTGCAGGAAATGCTCGCTCAGGAGCCCGCGGCGGCGGCGCCCGAGCCGGCGACCGCGATCCACGAGGCCGTACCGGCGGAGCCCGAGCCGGTCGCGCACGAGCCAGAGCCTGCTGCTGCTGAGCCCGAGCCGGAGCCTGCTCCGCCGGCGCAGGAGCCGGAGCCCGCTGCTCCGGAGCCGGAGCCTGAGCCGGTTGCCCACGAGCCCGAGCCCGCTCCCCCGGTGCCGGAGCCCGTTGCTCCGGAGCCTGAGCCGGTTGCCCACGAGCCCGAGCCCGCTCCGCCCGAGCCCGAGCCTGTGCCGCCGGCACCCGCGCCAGAGCCCGCGGCGGCCGCGCCCCCGCCGCCACCGCCGCCGCCTCCGCCTCCGCCTCCACCACCGCCCCAGGTCCCCGCCGAGCCGCTCGACGCCGGCTCGCTGGTCAGCTCCGTGCTGTGGGACCGCGCGAAGAAGAACCCGGCCCCGGTCGTGGCAGGAGTCGTTGTGGTGTCGGTGTTCCTGCTTCGCCGCCGCCGGCGCCGCAGGCACAGCTGAGCCTCAGGAGACCCTAAATATCGGGCGGGGGTCCCGACGCGAGACGCGCTCACGCGCGTCACGATGCTGTTGTGCATGAGGCAGCTGCATTCGGCATCGACAACGATCGCGGTGGGCCGGGGGGTTCCCACGGCGACGCCGAGCCGGAGGCATCCAGGCGACGCCGGATGTGGGGGCGTCCGGCGTCGCCGCACAGCCGCCAGCAGGGGCAGGCAAATGGGCTGGGGGCCAAAACCAAAAGATCAGGTGGGGGACCCGACGCGAATGGACGGCGGGGGGATCAGGATCCTCCGGTGGCCGCAACGGTTGAGCTGACGATTTCGGTCGAGGTGGGATCGGATCCCATCCGTGGAACTACGCGCGTTGCCGGGGGCGAGCACCGCGAGTTCTGGGGGTGGCTGGATCTTGCCGAGATCGTGCAGCAACTAGCCGATGGCGACCGGGGCGTGGCGGACGAACTACACGCGCCATCAGTGCCTGAGGGGGCACCGTTGCGATAAACGATCGCCTGGGGGCAGCCGCGGGGGCGCCGGACGCTCAGCGTTCGGCGCCCACCACGGTTAAGACACCTTCAGGCGGCGTCGCGACCGAGGCGCTCGGCGAGCTGCTCGCGCGCATGCGGGCCGTCGAGGTCGAGCTTGCGGTAGATATGGCCTAGATGGGTCCCGACCGTCTTGGCGGTCACGAACAGGGCCTCGGCGATCTCGCGGTTGGTGAGGCCGCCCGCGGCCATCTCGGCGACGCGCCGCTCAGACGGCGTCAGGGCGTCTGGACCCGACATGCGTTCGCGGCGCGGGTGGGCCCCCGTGGCCAGCAGTTCCTCCCGGGCTCGGCGGGCCAGCGGCGCGGCATCACAGTGCTGAGCGAGCTCGAGGGCCTCGCGCAACGGTTCACGCGCGGAGCTGCGCTGACCGGCGCGTCGCTGTGCCGATCCGAGGTCGCAGAGCGTGCGCGCCAGCTCCAGGCTGGCCGGCGAATCCCGCAGCGTCTCGACCGCTTCCTCGAGCAGTGCGACTCCGCTCACGCCTCCTTCGAGGATCCCGCGTGCTCGCAGCGCGACGCCAATCCCGCGCGGCTGTCCGAGCTCCCGGGCCCTCGCGAGCTCGCCGTCGGCCAGCTCTCGCGCCTGCTCGGGATCCTCGCGCGCCAGCGCGGTCGCGAGCTCCGAGCGCCACGGCACATAGCTCGGGTTGTTGACGATCACACTCTCGCCGGTCGCGCGAAGGTCGGCGATCGCCTCCCCGCGACGGCCCTGGGCGAGATGCAGGCGGCCGCGGGCCAGCAATGCATGCAGCGTCGCGGCGCTGCCGAGCGCCGACTCGATTCGGCCCTGGGCGAGCGCCCGGTCGGCCTCTTCGAGCTCGCCGCGCTCGACCAACGCCTGTACGAGGAACGCCGTCGACCAGATCCGCGTCCACAGCACTTCGTGGCGGTCTGCCAATTCGAGCGTGGTCCGCGCGTCTGACTCCGCTTGCGGCAGGTCGCCTCTGCGCAGTGCCAGCAGGGACCCCCACGTGAGCGCGGCCAGGTGGGCCTCAATGGAACCGCGCGCACGCGCATCGGCGCGGATGTCCGCGATCAACGCCTCGGCGCGCTGGGTCTCGTCGGCGAGCACGAGGACCGCGGTCGCGTAGCCGACGATCGGCGAGCCCGCCGTCTGCCGGGCAACGAAGCGTCCGCCGTCTAGACCCCGGTCGATCAACTCGCGCCAGTCACCGGCATACGGTCCCGACTGCGCACGCCAGCATGCCTCGAAGATCAGCAGCGCGTTGCCGGCAGGCCCCGCGGCCTCGGCGAGCTCGTGCAGGGACGGCAGTCGTGGGGCGACCTCGCCGACCAGCCGCCGGTCGACCGAGGCTGTGGCGACACGGACGGTCTCGAGCGTGGCCCGCAGCGCCGGATCGGCGTCCGCGGGGAGCTCGTCGATTGTGTGAGCGATCAGGGCATATCCCTCGAGCGGCTGGCCGACCCAAACCAGCAGCGATCCGAGCTGCGCGGCGATCCTGGCTCGGACGAACGGGTTGTCGCTCAGCTCCAGCGCCTCGCGCAGGTGCGCCGCGGCAGCTGGATCGCGTGCCAGCGCCTCCGCCTCACCGAGCTCGCCAAGGACTGCGCTGCGCAGCTCGCTCGGCGGCGGCTCAGCAAGCGCCCGCCGCAGCAGCCGGACGGCCGACGGCGGCGCGCCGTCGGCGAGCGCCTCGCGTGCGGCGTCGCGCAAGGCGGTGACGACGGCCGGGTCGTCTGCGGGCTCGCTGCGCAGCAGGTGGGCGCCCGCGAGCGTGCTGCGCGGTCCTTCCTCGGCGAGCAGCAGGCCCGCGCGGCGGTGGCTGTCGGCGCGGGTGGCGGGCAGGATGCCTTCGTACACCGCGCGGCGGAGCAGTGGGTGCACGAACGTCAGTGGTCCCTCGGCGGCGAGGATCTCGGCGGAGATCAGGCGGTCGGCCGCGACCCGGGCCCGCTCCTGGTCGAGTCCCGCCAGAGCCGCTGCCTGTCGCAGCGAGGCGCTTTCGAGCACCGCCACCGACCGCGCCAGAAGGCTGGCGTCTGCGCCCAATCGCGCCAACCGCGCCACCACGGCGTGCGACACCGCATCCGGACGCACCCCCTGGACCCGGGCGGCATTAGCGGCGACCGGCTGGACACGCTCGGCGTCGAGCACGCGGATCAGCTCGCGCAGCAGGAACGGATTGCCGGCGCTGGCATGCGCGCAGGCCGAGCAGAACGCGGCTTCGGCGCCCTCGCCAAGCGCCGATCGCACGAGCTTGGTCACGGCGGCGTCGCTCAGGGAGTCGGGCGTCACCAGGATCGCCCCCGGTTCGTTGCGCAGGCTACTGAGCACGTCGCGGCTCGTGCTCGGCTCACCCTCGCGCGCGGTCATCGCAACGAGTACGCCGAGCTCCTCGCACCGCGCGCTCAGGTAGGCCAGGAACCGCAACGACGACGCGTCGGCCCAGTGCGCGTCGTCGACGGCGATCATCACCGGCCCGATGTCGGTGAGGTTGTTCGTCAGCCAGTAGAGACCGTGGACGAGGGTGAAACTGAGGTCTCCCGCCGGCCGTCCGCCGGCCGTGGCGGCGGCGCCGCCTGAGTCCTCGATGTAGCGGCCGCCGGCCGCAGCCACAGGCGCGAGGTCGAACAACGGGCTTGCGAGCGCCGCGGCGCCTCGAAACAGGGACGGCCGCGTCTCGGGGTCGGCCCGGTCAAGCGGACCCTCGAACAGCTGGCGGACGACCCCGAAGGCGAACTCCTGCTCGAGGTCTGAGGCGCGAGCGCGCAGCACCTGCATCCCGGCCTGCTCGCCCAGCTCGCGCGCCGCCTGCAGCAGTGCGGTCTTGCCCAGGCCCGCGGGGCCACTGATCATCACCAGACGGCCGGTGCGGTCCGAGACCGTCGTGCGGATGCTCTCGCTGAGCCGCTCGAGCTGCGCCTCCCGTTCGAGCAACACAGGGGTCACCAACCCCGGTGCAGCTGGTACGGCGCTGTGTTCTTCAGCGAGCGACACGAATCCTCGCGCGGCCAGTCTACGTCACCGTTGGCGCGTTCCAGTCCTCGGCCGGCGCGAGCGCGACCAGCCCGCTCGGATTGATCATCGGATGGGTGCCGTAGTAGTGGGCGCGGATCTCGTCAAAATCGACGGTCTCCGCGACCCCGGGCCACTGGTAGAGATCCCGGGCATACGGCCACAGGCGCTCGTACTCGGCGATCTTGCGGATCGAGCACTTGAAGTGGATCTGGTACACGGCGTCGAAGCGCACCAGCGTCGTGAACAGTCGCCAGTCCGTCTCGACGGGCATCTCGCCGAACAGAAACCGGCGGTCCGACAGCCGTGCGTCGAGCATGTCGAGCGTCTCGAACAGCGCCCGGACCTCGCTCTCGTAGACGTCCTGACGGCGCGCGAACCCGGCCTTGTAGACCGCGTTGTTGACGTTGTCGTAGATGCGGTCGTTGAGTTCGTCGATCTCGCCGCGCAGAGCCTCCGGACAGAGATCGACCGGATGCGCTGCAAACGGAGCGAACACGGTGCCGAGCATCCTGAGAATGTCCGACGACTCGTTGGAGACGACCACGCCGGATTGCTTGTCCCACAGAACCGGGACCGTGACGCGCGCGTCATAGGCGGGGTCGGTGGCCGTGTAGGCGCGCGCGAGGAAGTCGAACCCGTTGACCGAATCGGTGTACTCGCCTCCGGTGAATGCCCAGCCCGAGTCGTCCTCGCGGATCGGATCGACGAACGAGACTCCGATCGCGTCTTCGAGGCCCATCAGCATTCGCGCGATGATCGTCCGGTGCGCCCATGGACAAGCGCGGGACACGTACAGGTGGTAGCGATCGGCCTGCGCCGGGAACTCCGTGGAGCCATCGTCGGTGACCCAGCGGCGAAACCTGCTCTCCTGGCGCAAGAAGGCGCCGTTGGACTGCTCGCGAGCCAGCGGATCGGTGGCTATCGCACCTGAATCCCGCACGACCTGGACTGTAACGAGCGACCCCGCTCGGCCCGCCGGTCGGGGCCGGTAGGCTGCGAACAATGAGCGACCAAGCCGACAAAGCCTCACGATTCCTGGCACTTCATCGGCCGGGCGAGCCGCTGCTGTTGCCGAACCCGTGGGATGCGGGCTCGGCGAAGATCCTCGCCTCGCTTGGCTATCAGGCGCTCGCCACGACCAGCAGCGGCCACGCCGCGACGCTGGGACGCCTCGACGGCTCGGTGACGCGAGACCAGGCGATCGCGCACGCCGCTGAGATCGTGAGCGCGACCCCATTGCCGGTGTCAGCCGATCTCGAGAACTGCTTCGCCGATGATCCCGAGGGTGTTGCGCAGACAATCGAACTCGCGCTCGGGGCGGGCCTCGCTGGCTGCTCGGTGGAGGACTACGGCGGCGACGGCCCTGCGATCTACGACCTCGCGCTCGCCAAGGAGCGCGTCGCCGCGGCCGCCGAGGTCGCGCACCGCGGCGGGGTTCATTTGGTGCTGACCGGACGCGCGGAGAACTTCATCCGCGGCAATCCGGACCTTGCCGACACGATCGAGCGCCTGCAGGCCTACCAGGAGGCCGGCGCCGACGTCCTGTATGCGCCGGGCCTTGGCACCGCCGAGGAGATCCGGCAGGTGGTCTCGTCGGTCGACCGGCCCGTCAACGTGCTGGCGCGTGCCGGTGCGCCGACGGTCTCAGAGCTCGCGGAGTTGGGCGTGGCCCGGATCTCGGTTGGCGGGCACTTCGCGTTCGCGGCAATCGCCGGGCTCGTCGAGGCAGCCACCGAGCTGCGCGACCGCGGCACCTACGGGTTCGCGGAGGCCTCCCGGAACGGCGGCCGCGCTGCGCGCGAAGCATTTGACTGACGTCACCTAAGCCGCGGCGCGGAGGCTGCGCAACGGCGGACGCTGCACCGGGTCGCTGACGACCGAATGCGGCCCGTCGGCGCCCGGGGCGGTGAACGTCGTCGGCAGCGACCCGGTCAGTCGCCCCTCGCGCGCCAGTCGCGACGTCACCGCCTGAAGGACCGCGTACGCCATCGGACCCAGGTCGCGCAGCGGCTGGTGCGCGTTCTGGCGCACGTGCAGGTCGACCTGCGCGATCGCGTCGAGGCCGAGCGTCGTGTAGGCGTCGATCAGCAATGCGATGTCGACCCCGTAGCCGGTCACGAACGGCAGCCGCTCGAGCGCGTCGCGCCGGGCGGCGATCTCGCCGGCGAGCGGCTGTTGGACGGCGGCCAGCTCGGGATAGAACATGTTCAGCAGGGGCCGGGCGGTCAGCTCGGTCACGCGGCCGCCGCCATCGGGGAACGTCGTTTCGCCGTGGCGGAAAGGGCGGCGGTAGAACCCCTTCACGAACGAGATCGGCGGCGCGCACAGGAGCGGTCCGATCAGGCCGCGGACATAGTGGGCCCCGAACTCCTCGGAGTCGGCGTCGACGAAGCAGATGATCTCGCCCCGCAACACCCGCAGAGCCCGCCACATCGCATCGCCCTTGCCGAGCACCGGACCGTGCTCGGGCCACAGCTGGTCCTGATCGTGGACCTCGGCCCCGAGGCCGCGCGCGATCTCGGCGGTCCCGTCGGTCGAGCTGTCGACGACCACGACCTGATCGACGATCCCCCGCGCCCGCAGCGGCTCGATCTGCTCGAGGATCGGACCGATCGTGCGTGCTTCATTGCGTGCGGGTAGGCACACCGACACGGTCGTGGCGCCGTGCTCCGCGAGCCGCTCGGGCGGAAACTCGCCGTGCCTGAACGTGTTGGCGCGATACCAGGCGCGCGTGCTCATGGCCGTGACGTCTGCAGCCGCCTGACCGAGCGCTCCGCCCAGGCGACGTCTCCAAACCGTTCCTGCAGCGCGCTGATCGCCGCGTCGCGGTCGTAGTCGACCCGGCGGTGCTCGATCGAACCGTCGTCGTGGGCCAGCGCGTACGCCGAGCGGGCGTCGCCGTCTAGCGGCAGCCCAACGCTTCCGGGATTCAGAAGCTCGACGCCACCCGGGCCGCTGCGACGGAACTGGAGGTGCGTGTGCCCGAACACGACCCGCGGCTCGGAAGCGCCCGCGAGCATCTCCTCGTCGTCGTCGCCCGGCTCGGGCAGGAACGAGCGCATGTCGGACATCGGCGAGGCGTGGCAGTAGCGGGTGCCATCGATCACGACCTGCTCGGGCAGCTCGCCCAGCTCATCGGCCAGTCTGGCGCCAAGGGTCTCTCGGCAATCGGCGATCGCCCGCAGCAGCACGTCATCGTCAGGCACGTCCTGAATGGCGGCCCAGCGGTCGACGTTGCCGCGGATCCAGGTCGCCTGCTCGAGCGCGCGCAGGGCGGCGATGGATTCGGCCTGGAACGGCCCGAACAGCGCGTAGTCGCCACCGAGTAGAAACCGCTGCGCATCGGCGGCTCGTGCATCGGCGAGCACGGCTTCCAGCGCGGGGAGGTTGCCGTGCACGTCGTAGATGATCGCCAGCGGTGCCATCGAACTCGTGATAGCAGGACCTCAGTCCCGCCGCTGCTCCCAGCTGAACCCGCTCACCGCCAGCCAGATGCCGAGCACGGCCCAGACCGCGATCACCCCGAGGTCCGAGAGGTCGTGTGAGAGCGAGGTTCCGGTGACCATCGCGCCAGAGAGGCCGTGAATGAGTGGATACAACGGCAGCGCCTCGGCGATCGTCCGCACGAACTCTGGCGCACTGCTCGAGTCGAACACGTAGAACGATACGAACACCACCGGCAGGAACACCGCGTTGACATAGGCCGCCGTCGACTCGAAGTTCGGGATCGCATGTGCGAACGCCACGCCGAGCGCCGCGAAGCAGACCACGCCCGCGACGACGAACACCACGAGCGAACCCCATTCCGGCGGCCAATCGAGACCGAAGAACACCTTTCCGGCGATGACGATGATCGCGATCTGCAGCGTTGTGTTGGTGACCGCGTTGGCCGCCACGCCCCCGAAATAGGAGATCGTCGGCAGCGGCGTGCCACGGATGCGCTTGAGCACGCCGCGCTCGCGCAGGAACACGATGTTGTAGGCCAGCGCCGTGAACGTCGTTGACATCACCGCCATGCCGGCGATCGACGGAACGAGCTTGTTGAGGTCGGTCTGGTTGCCGTTCAGGATGATGCCGCCGGCCACGAGGAACAGCAGGGGCAGCAGGAAGTTGAAGAAGGCGGCGCTCGGGTTGCGCCAGAACAGGCGTCGTTCGAGCCGGTACTGGCGCCAGGCCAGCGAAAGTGGCGCCGGGGAGCGATCACTGACCATCGGCTGCCTCCTCAGGCGCGTCGGCCGTCAGCTCCAGGTACACGTCCTCGAGCGTCGGCCTGGTCACGCTGAGTCCCTCGAGACGCCGTCCCTGGGCGAGCGCGCTGCCGGTCAGCTCGTGCAGCAGCGTGGTCGGATCGTCGGTCTCGCGCTGAACGAGGCCACCGTCCCCGTTTCGGTAGCTGATCCGGTAAGTCGTTGAACCGGTATTGGCGCCGAGCTCCTGCGGCTTGCCCTCGATGATGATCCTCCCGTCCTTGATGATCGCCACCCGGTCGGCCAGCGATTGAGCCTCGTCCAGGTAATGGGTGGTGAGCAGGACAGTCTTTCCGAGTGATTTGAGCGAGCGGATCGCGTCCCAGGCGTTGCGGCGGGCGGCGGGGTCAAAGCCGGTCGTCGGCTCGTCGAGGAAGATCAGCTCCGGGTCGCCGACCAGGGCGAGTGCCAGGTCGAGCCGCCGTAACTGGCCGCCCGACAGCGTCCGGACCGACGATTCCTCCTTCCCCTCCAGGCCGGCGAGCGAGATCACCTCATCGACGTCACGGGGGTGGGGGTACATTGAGGCAAAGTGCACAAGCGCCTCGCGTACGCGGATATGGCGGTAGAGCCCCGTGCTTTGCAGCACGATTCCGACTCGCGAGCGCAGCTCCCGGGGACGGCGTCCCGGATCAAAGCCCAGGACCGTGACCTCCCCACCGCTGCGCTGGCGGTAGCCCTCGAGGATCTCCACCGTCGTGGTCTTGCCGGCCCCGTTGGGGCCGAGCAG
>Ga0207693_10001814_pt1 | contig 18729 bp, 21 predicted proteins | sample LARL81metaG_FD_184347 | JGI IMG/M metagenome (GOLD analysis project Ga0207693, IMG submission 184347) | Corn, switchgrass and miscanthus rhizosphere microbial communities from Kellogg Biological Station, Michigan, USA - LAR L8-1 metaG... | ecosystem: Host-associated > Plants > Roots >...
GACCAACCGATCTAGATCACTAGCTCGGCGGACCTACCACCAGGCCCGACGCGACCGGCCGCCCGCTCCGCTGAGGAAGAAGCTGATCACGAACAGGAGCGCAGCGATGATTGCGAGGATGAAGAGCCAATGCACGGTGAAGCCCACGCCGAACAGAATGATCGCCAGCAGCGCGAGCACGATGAGTAGAAGCATGTTCAGACCTCCTTTCTCGTAGCTGCCACAACGGGAGAACATTCCCGGTCGGTTACGGGTTAACCCGCGGAAATGAGAACAATCCCGCCCAGCGCCAAGGCGATTCCGAGCTCCTGCGACCGGTGGACGCGCTCGTGCAAAACGGCACGAGCAAGCAGTACGGTGACGACCGGATAGAGCGATGCGAGGACCGAGACGACGCTCACGAGTCCTCTCGACGAGGCCGCAGCAAAGAACACATTCCCGCCGGTGTCGAGGACGCCGATCGAGGCGAGAACCGGCAGATCCGCCCGCCGGGCGCGACGGGGCCGCAGCACCAGCCACGCACACGCGATCAACGTCGTCGAGGTGAGTCGGAAGACGAACGCGGCCCAGAGGAAGTCTCCGTGGCTCGCCGCGTGCATCGGGATGTAGTAGGCGCCGAAGGCGAGCATCGCGATCACGGCCCAGCCGGCGCCCGCAGCAAGCCTGGTGGCCTGCGGTCTCCGTTCAAAAGAGGCGAGGATGACACCGGCGAACGCTGCGACGAAGCCGAGTTCCTGAAGTCCGCTCGGGTGGTCCCCTCGCGCGAGCCCCCAGATCACCGGGATCGCTGCTCCGGCGCCGGCGATCGGGGCGACGATGCTGAGCGCGCCCGCCGCCATGCCGCGGTAGAAGGCGACGAGGCCCGTGGTTCCGAGGACCGAGGCGAGGCACGCCCAGAGGACCGACGAGCCCGGCGGCCCCTCGCCGCGAGCTGCGACCCAGATCGCAAGCAGCGTCAGTCCGATCGGCTGCGCGACGATCAGGATCGCGATCGGGCTCAGCGACCTGCTCTTGAGGCCGCCGAGGAAGTCTCCGACTCCCCACGACGCCGCGGCCGCGAGAGCGAGCGCTGCTGTCAGCAACTATTCGACGGGCCGGGTCGTCGCGACCGCGTCGAGCTGGTTTGCGTGGTAGAGCGCGGCTGCCTCGGCGGTCTTGGCGGCACGCAGGTCGTGGTGAACCGCGACGGCGTGTAGGAGCTGCGAGCGAACGTCCGCCTCGAGCGCGGCGGCGCGGTCCTCGATCAGCCTCAGCCCCAGATGGACATGCCCCAGCAGGCGTCCCTCGTCGGTTTGTCGGAAGCTCGGCGCCGGACCGAGCTCCCGGACGCGGCCGAGATCGTGCAGCAGCGCGGCGGCGAGGAGTAGATCTGTACGGACGCGAGGATGCAGTTGCGCCGTCTCGCGGCAGATCGTCGCGACCCCGACCGTGTGCTCGAGCAGTCCCCCGGCATACCCGTGGTGTCCGTCGGGTGCCGCCGGGAGTGAGCGCAGCGAGGCTCGGAGCGCATCGTCGGCGAGCAGCCGGCCGACGGTCGCCTTCAGCCCCGGGTGGGCGATCTCCCCGGCAAGGAACTCCAGGAACCCGTCGAGCTCGTCGGCGTCGCGCCTTAGCCCGGGCGTCAGCGCAGCCGGATCGGCATCCGGGGCCGCCTCCAGCGACCGAACCTCGAGCTGCAGCCGATCGCGGAACTTCTCGACCCGTCCGAGCACGCGCACGGCGTCGCCTTCGGCGAAGCGGGCATCAAGCAGGTCGACGTCGTTCCAGACGCGCGCCTCGATCCGTCCGCTCGGATCGACGAGCTCGAGCGCGAGATAGGAGGAGCCGTTTCGCGTTCGGAAACGCTGCTTGCGGGCCACCGCATAGGTGCCCTCGACGATGCGTTCCTCGGCCAGTTGCGCGATCGCGCTCACGACGGGAGTCTAGGTCCTGAAGCGGCTGGTAGCGTCCGGCGAGATGGCTCAGGTTCGGGGTTTTCGGGCGCTTCGCTACTCGGCTGCGGCGGGGTCGCTCGTCAGGCTCGTCGCCCCTCCCTACGATGTGATCTCACCACAGGAGCGCGAGCACTATCTGGCGCTCGACCCGCACAACGTCGTCCATCTGACCCTGCCTGACTCCGAGGAGCAGGCCGCGCGCGATCTGCGCGAGTGGCAGGACGAACGCGTGCTCGAGCGCGAGCCCGAACCGGGCGTCTGGGTGCTGTCGCAGGCCTACACGGGCCCGGATCACGTCCAGCGGATCCGCAACGGCCTCGTCGTCACCTTGCGGCTCGAGCCGTACGAGAACCGGGTCGTCCTGCCCCACGAACGCACGCATGCCGGGCCGAAGGAGGGACGTCTGCGGCTGCTGCGCACGACACGGACTGAGCTCGAGCCGATCTTCCTGCTCCACGACGGTGATCCGGTCGAGATTCCCAAGCGGGAGCCGGACCTCGTCGCCGGCAGCGACCGGCTCTGGCGGCTCGCGGACGACCCCGGCGAGCGGTTCGCCGACGCCCAGCTGATGATCGCCGACGGCCATCACCGTTACGAGACCGCGCTCGCGTTCCACGAGGAGGACGGGACCAACGCAAGCGCTTGGATGATGGTCGTGCTCGTGTCGACGCGCGAGGAAGGACTGACGATCTTCCCGACGCACAGGCTTGCTCAGTCGGTCGACGGCGTGCGGGGAACGCCGATCGACGAGCCGGGCGAGGAGCTGCCCGGAGTCGTTCTCTATCGCGGTGGCGGCTATGAGCTGCTCGAAGGCGACGGACTGGACGTCGAGGTCGTCGACGCGTTGGCACCGCAGGGTGTCACCTACACGCCGCAACGCGACGAGGCGGTTGCCGCCGTCGACCGCGGCGAGGCCGAGGCCGCATTTCTACTCCGACCGACGCGGATCGACGACGTGTTCACGCGCGCGCGCGAGGGGCAGGTGATGCCCCAGAAGACGACCTACTTCTATCCGAAGCTCACCTCGGGCCTCCTGTTTCAACCGCTTGACTGACTGGCTGGCGACCTGCCGCGCCGCGGTGGAAGACGTGCGTAGCGTGCTCGCCGCGCTGCCGACCAGGGTCGAACGGGAGCCGGTCGTCGGCGCGGGCAAGGGCGGCGACGACACCGTTGCGATCGATGCGGCGGCCGAGGACGCGATCGTTCGCCGGCTGGAGGCCATCGGCGGAGACTTCACGCTGATCTCCGAAGAGCTTGGCGAGCGCGCATTCGGCGCCGGCGGCGCGACGCACGTCGTCGTCGATCCGATCGACGGCTCCCTGAATGCCAAGCGCGGGATCCCGTTCTTCGCGCTCTCGCTGGCTGTCGCCGACGGCGCGACGATGGATGACGTTCACTTCGGCTACGTCTACGACTTCGGCACGGGCGAGGAATGGACTTCGGAGCGCGGGGGCGGCGCATTCCTCGGCGGCGAGCGGCTCGGCGCCGTGCGGCCAAAGGACACGATCGAGATCCTCTCGTTCGAAGCGACGCTCACCTCGTCGGTTGCGGAGAAGGCGGCGCAGATGGTTGGGCTTGCGTACCGGCTGCGGATCATGGGCTCACTCGCAATCTCGCTCTGCCACCTCGCGGCCGGGCGCGTGGACGCGGTTTGCTCGCTCAAGGGCGCTCGGTCGGTTGACATCGCAGCCGCGCAGCTGCTCGTGCGCGAGTGCGGGCTCGCGATCGACCTCCCGGAGGCCCGGCCGTTCGGCGACGCACCGCTCGACACCGAAGGACGTTCACGGGTCGTCGCGGCGGGGACACCGGAACTGTGCCAGGAGCTGTTCGCGGCGCTGAGTTGAAGTCGGCCAAGGCGTCGCTCGCGATGCCGTTAAAGGGTGTGGCGGCTTCGCCGCCGCGCCCGTCTAGACCCGACCTGCAAAGCCGAAGCCATTTCGAAAGGTTTCCGTGAGACCGGTGCGCATCGGCTGCTCCGGATGGAACTACGAGCACTGGCGGAACGGCGTCTTCTACCCGCCGCGCTGCCCGCAACGGCTCTGGCTCGACTACTACGCACGCAACTTCGACACGGTCGAGGTGAACGCGACCTTCTACCGGCTGCCGAAGCGCGAGGCGGTCGCGAACTGGGTCGAGACGAGCCCGTCGGACTTTCTCTTTGCCGTCAAGATGAGCCGCTACATCACGCATCTCAAGCGGCTGCTCGACCTCGACGCCGGCGTCCGACGCTTCTACGACCGGATCGAGCCGCTTGTCCGGTCGCCGAAGCTCGGACCGGTGCTCTGGCAGCTGCCGGGCAACTTCCGCCGAGACGTCCAGCGGCTCGCGGGCGCGCTGGCGAAGCTTCCGCCCGGGCGCCACTGCTTCGAGTTCAGGCACGAGAGCTGGTTCGTTCCCGAGGTGTACGAGCTGCTGCGCGCCCACGGCGCCGCACTCGTGATCGGCGACGACCCGCGGCGGCCGTTCCAGACGCACGAGCTCACCAGTGACTGGACGTACATCCGCTTCCACCACGGCTCCCGCGGCCGCCGGGGCAACTATTCGGAGTCGGAGCTCGAGGAATGGGCCCGACGGATCGAAGGCTGGGGACGCGAAAACGAGGTGTACGCCTACTTCAACAACGACTGGGAAGGGTTCGCGCCAAAGAACGCAATGTGGTTGAAGCGGCGCTTGGGCGTTTAGCTAGGCTCGTCCCGATGGAGCCCTCGCGCGACGAGATCCTGAAAGCACTCGAAGACGTCATCGACCCGGAGCTGCGCCGTCCGGTCACGGAACTGGACATGGTTCGCGACGTTTCGATCGACGGCGGCGACGTCTCCGTGACGATCGCGCTGACGGTCGCCGGCTGCCCGCTGCGCTCGAGCTTCGAACAGCAGGTCGCCGAGGTCCTCGCGCCGGTCGAAGGGGTCGAACGCGTCTCCCTCGACTTCGACGTCATGTCCCCGGAGGAAAAGGCAGCGCTGACTACCAAGCTCCGCGGCGGTGTCACCGAGCGCACCAAGGGGATCTCGCTCGACCGCAATACCCGCGTGATCGCGGTCGCTAGCGGCAAGGGCGGCGTCGGCAAGTCCTCGCTGACGGTCAATCTCGCCGCCGCCTTCTCCGCCTACGGACAGCGTGTCGGGATCCTCGACGCCGACGTCTACGGCCACTCGATTCCGCACCTGCTCGGGATTCGCCAGCGCCCGGTCGTCGTCGACCGGATGATCGTCCCGCCCGTGAAGGACGATCTCAAACTCATGTCGATCGGCTTCTTCCTCGAGGACAACTCGCCGGTGATGTGGCGCGGGCCGATGCTGCATCGCGCGCTGGAGCAATTCCTGTCCGACGTCCACTGGGGCGAGCTCGACACACTCGTAGTCGACATGCCGCCCGGCACGGGGGACGTCTCGATCTCGCTCGGCCAGCTGCTCCCGCGAGCGGAGGCAGTGATCGTGACGACGCCGCAGCCGCTCGCCCAGGAGATCGCCGCCCGCGCGGCGCTGATGGCGCAGAAGACGAACATGCGGCTGCTCGGGGTTGTCGAGAACATGAGCGGCGAGGTCTTCGGCTCCGGGGGCGGGCAGGAGCTCGCGGACGACCTGCACGTGCCGTTGCTCGGTTCCGTGCCGCTCGACTCCAGCCTGCGCGAGGCGGGCGACGCCGGCGAGCCGCTCGTGATCTCGAACCCGGACACGCCGGCCGCGATGGCGATCTCGGCGGTTGCCGAGGCGATCGCAGAGACGCGCCGCGAGCAGGGCGTCGGCTTCGTGAAGTCGTTGCCGGTCCTCTCCTGATCGACGTTCCCGCGAAGCTCCGGGCACTTGGCTTCTCGCCCGAGGACGCTGCAACGCTCGCCGACCACTTTCTCGACGCCGAGCGGCGCGGTCGGACCGGACATGGACTGTCGCGTGTCGACTGGCTGGCGACGCTGCCCGATCTCGATCCCCGCGCCGAGCCCAAGGTCGAGATCGCGGAGGGCGGCTACGAGCGCTGGGACGGGCGCGGCGCGCTCGGCTACCTGACGCTCGCGAAGATCGTCGAAGCCCAGCTCGCCGACCCGCCGGAGCGCGCGCGCGTGATCGTGGCGGCCCACTGCTTTCCGACCGGGATGCTCGGCTACTGGGTGCGTCAGCTCGCGGAAGGCGGCCTCGTCGCAGCGTTGACCGCGACCTCGCCCGCCCGGCTTGGCTCTTCCGCCGGCGGGCCGAAGCTCGCCGGTACGAACCCGCTCGCGATCGCGATCCCGAGCTCGGACGGCAATCCGATCGTCACCGATGTGTCGATGGGCGCCGTCACCTACGGCGACGTACTCACCGGCGCGGCGACGCCGGACGAGCTCGTCCCGTTCGGCGGCGAGCAGGCGCACAAGGCGTTCGCCCTCGCGCTGGGCTTCCAGCTACTCGTCGACTCGCTGACGGGCACCGACGGGTACGGCGCCGTGCTCTTGCTCGCGCGGCCGGAGGGTGACCCGGTGCCGGCCTTGCGGGAGTTAGCCGCCGGCGTCCGCTTGCCCGGCGACAAGTGACGTGAAGCGCTCGTCGCCGCGGATCGAGTCGAAGTCGGAATCCGTCTCCGCGTACTCGCGCGCGCTCGGTTCGAGCTCGAGCGCGCGCCCGAGGTACTCGAATGCACGCTCGTGGTCACCGAAGCGAGCCTCGAAGCAGGCAGCGTTGAAGAGGCCCTGCCAGGCATCCGGATGGTTCTCGATCAGCTCGGCGTAGACGGCTCGTGCGGGCTCGAGCTCGCCTTGCTCTGCGTATGAGTTGGCGACGAACACGTCCTCCCAGAGCGACGGTTCGAAGACCACCCCCGGTTTGGCGCCCACCGCGAGCACGGCGGTGCCGTCCTCGGCGGCGATCGCACCCCGTCTCGTGTTCGGCCGGACGAAGACGATCGTGCCGGCCGGCGCGTCGACCTCGTCGTCGCCGAGCGTGAAGCTGGCCCGTCCGCGGAGCACGACGTACATCTCCTGGTGGTTGTCGCGCTCGGCGTGCTCCTCGATCACGCGCTGACCGCTGTTCCCGGTGTAGGCGTTCGTGCCGAAGGCCGTGATCCCGAAGCGGCGGCGGACGGGCCGCCAGACGAACTCGCCGTTGTTGATCGGCAGCTCCTCGAGCTCGTCGATGTGCGCTACCTCATAGCCAGAGCTCATTGGGCAACCTCGTGAGCGGTTCGTTGTACGGCGGGTTGGATTCCAATCAGAGTCCTCCAGCCAAACCGGACGCGTAGCGTGCTCAAGAAAGCTCCCGCAGCTCTTGCAGGACGACCGGGTCGATCTCTGCGACTCCGTCCACGCGCTCCTCGAGATTGACGTTGCCGGACCAGCGGTTGAAGGCATCCTCGAGGTCGCCGTCGTAACCAAGTCGCGCCAGCCGCTCCCGCAGTTCTGTCGCGAGCGCCTCGTCGACTGTGAGCCATTCGTCACGCGGTGTTTCGCCGAAGAGAGCCTCGTGAAGCCGGTAGATCCGGCGAAGCTCTTCCAGCGGCCGCTCGTGATCCTCGACGCGAAGCTCGACGACCGTGTCCGAGAGCTGCGCGTAGCCACCGTCTTCCTCGACGACGAGCAGCGCCGCCGATTGCTGGCCCCGCCGGTCGCCGCCCGCGGCCTGCGCCGCGTCGAGGCAGTCGAGGAGGCGCTCGGCCAGCGTTCCCCTCGAGGACTCGAAGGTCTCGGCGATCGCATCGACCGTCTCGGCCGAGACGAGGATGTTGCCCTGGGCGGAGTAGCACGGACCGGTTCGACCACCTGCCCACTCGAGACACTCGGCGCCCGTGAAGCTGGCGCTGCGGCCTTCGCGGTCGACCACGCCGAGCTGGCGCTGGTCGCGACCCTCGTCGGCCGAGGTGAGCCGTTCGACGACCTCCTCCGCCGAGAGCCCGTCCTGGAGGAGCTTCAAACCGTCTGACCCGTACCGCGGATTCGCGTACGCCTGGGTCGCGATTGCCCCAACCTTGGGCTCCGCCCAGGGAACGACCGAGCCGACGGCGAGGAACTTCGACTGCGTCGCGACGCCCCACTGGCCCGCCTCGAGATCGCAGGCCGCGATCGAGTAGGTGGCGACCGTTCTAGCGTCCGTTCTAGCCATAGGTCAGCTCCCTGAGGTCGAGGTCGAGCAGCTCTGGGTGGTTCTCGGGCACGAGCACACTCGCTACCTCCGGTCGTTTCAAGGCGGCCATGATCTGCTCGGGGGAACTGGCTCGCACGACCACCGGCGTTCCTTCCGCATGAGCCTGCCGAAGCTTTGCGTCGTCGGAGACGTCGTCGAGTACGAGCGCCTCAGCGACCGGGACGAGCGGGTCGCCTTCGACCGCGAGCTCTGGAACCCGCCTTCCCGTCGCTCCGAACCAACGCTCTCTCAAACCGTGATCGTCTCCCCCGGCTCGAGCGCCAGGATCTCGACGTCGCCGGGCGCGTGCTGCTTGAGCTCCTGGGGGTTCCCGCTCAGCAGCGGAAAGGTGCCGTAATGGCAGGGGATGCAACGCTTCGTCCCCAGCAGCTCGAGCGCGACGCCGGCCTCGCGCGGGTCCATCGTGAAGTGCCCGCCGATCGGTAGCACCGCGACGTCGGGGTTATAGATCCGGCCGATCAGCTGCATGTCTCCGAAGACGCACGTGTCGCCGGCGAAGTACACGGCGGTGCCGTTTTCGAACGTGATCACGATCCCGGCTGCCTCGCCGCCGTAGCTCCCGTCGGGGGTGGCGCCGGAGTGGAAGGCGTTCACGATCGTGAACTTGATCCCGTCGAGCTCGACCGTGCCGCCCTTGTTGGGGCCCGGCACCTCGCCGACGTCCGCACCCTGGTCGCCCAGCCAGCTGTTCAGCTCGACGAGCGCGACGATCTCGGGCGAGAACTCCTTCGCGATCTCGACGGTGCTGCCGACATGGTCGGAGTGGCCGTGTGTGACGGCGACGATGTCGACCCGCTCGGGTTTCCGCTCGTTCTCGGGGCATTTCGGGTTGTCGAGCCAGGGATCCACGTAGACCCGCTTGCCGTTCGGGCTGTCGATTCGAAACGCCGCGTGACCGAGCCAGGTGACGGAAACGTCGGGCATTCACCCTCCTCCTCGTTGACTTCGCGAGCGTAACGCAGGAGACGTGCGCCGTCCGCCGAATGCGCCAGCATCTTCGGAAGACTGTCTCCGATCGCACTTGTTCTGGCCGCTGCTCTGGCCGACCATTTCGGGGCTCACTCCCTCGCCTTCGACGCCCTGCTCCTTGCCGTGCCCCTGACGGCAATCGCCGGACTCCGCAGCGTCGCCGACCGGCTCGACGGCAAGGCCGACCCGGCCCAGGCCTTCACCTGGGCGCTGATGCTTGGGTTGTTGTTGGTGGCCACCGCTGCCCGTGCCTCCTCGGTCGGCGACTCGTCCGTCCCTGCCGTGGCGCGGTCAGCGCTGATCGCATGTGTGGTGCTCTTCTGCCTGCAGGCTCTCGCGGCCCTGGCCGCCGAGCTCAGGGACAGTCCCCGGTAGGGGTCTTTCTCTTCAAACGGTTCTAAGGTCGTCGGCTCTACAGGGACAGTGCCCTGCGGGGACAGTCCGTCCTCAGAACGGCAGCGAGCTCGCGGCCTGCTTCGCGACGTGGATCAGCGGCTCGACGGCGATGAACGAAGCGACCGTGCCAAAGGCCGCCACCAGGACTGCGGTCTGCAGGGGAAGGTCCCGCGGCGGGGCGCCGCCCGTCGCGACGGGTGTCGGCGTCAGCTGGAGCTCGGTGGCGGGCCGCATGTACATCGCCCGCACGACGGCCAGGTAGTAGTAGAGGCTGACCGCGGTCGCGACGACGCCGACGATCACAAGCCACGTCCAACCGTGGCGATACGCGGCCGAGAAGGCGTAGAACTTGCCGACGAACCCCCCCGTCGGCGGCAGGCCCGCGAAGCCGAACATGAACGTGCACATCGCGACGCCGAGCAGTGGCCGCTCCCAGCCCATCCCGGCGAGGTTCTGGAGCGTCACGGGGGCCGCCAGCTCCCGCTCTCGGGCGGTGACCACCGCGAACGCGCCGACGGACATGACCGAGTATGGAATCAGGTAATAGAGGAGCGCCCGGCCGCCGATCGCGTTGTCCGAGGCGATCGGAATCAGCATGAATCCGGCCTGCGCGATCGACGAGTAGGCGAGCATCCGCTTGACGCTCTGCTGCACGAGCGCGGCGAGGTTGCCCCACGCGAGCGAAGTGCAGGCGATCGCCGCGATCGCAATCGTCCAGAGGTGGGCCTCCGCCGAGAACGCCTCGCGAAGAAGCCGAAGCGTGAGGACCAGCGCCGCGGTCTTCGTGGCGGCCGCCATGAAGCCCGTGACCGGCGTCGGCGCGCCTTCGTAGACGTCGGGCGTCCACATATGGAACGGAGCCGCAGATGCCTTGAAGCCCAGCCCGACGATGATCATCGCCAGCCCGGCGACGAGCAGCGCGTCGCCGGTCAGGTGCTGCGCCGCGATCGCATCGGAGATCCGGTTGAAGGCGAGCTCGCCCGTCGCCCCGTAAACGAGCGCCGAGCCGAAGAGGAGCACGGCCGAGCCGAAGCTGCCGATGATCAGGTACTTGAGGCCGGCCTCGAGCGAGCCCTCCAGCTCGCGGTCGATCGCGCAGAGGATGTAGAGCGAGATCGAGAACCACTCGAGGCCCAGGAACAGCGTCATCAGGTTGTTCGCAGTGACGAGGAAGCACATGCCGGCCCCGGCCGCGGCCAGGAGCGCGTAGTACTCGCCGATGTGCTCGTCCCGCATCCGCTCGGCGTACGAGACGCCGACGGTGAGCAAGCCCGCGCCCGCGATGATCACCTGCGCCAAAGCACCGAAGCGGTCGCGGCGGACCGAGTCCGCGATCAGGCTGTGCGCCTCGGGCGTGTGGACGTAGATGACGATCGCGTACACGAACGCGCCGGCGAAGCCGAGCCCCGCGGCGAGCGCGCCGAAGTCGCGGCGGTTCTCCCGCGGGATCAGCACCGCGCCCAGCAGCGAGAAGCCCATCGCGCCGAGCAGCATCAGCTCCGGCGCGAGCGCGAACCAGTCGACGTGGGGAGTCGGAATCACTTCGCCGCCTCGAATTGCATGTTCACGTCCGTCCGCGCCCGGTCGTTGGTGAACGAACGCTCCGTGATCGCCGCCGGCCAGACCGACAGCGCGAGCAGGCACGCGAGCAGCGGCACGATCGCGCCGAGCTCCGCCGGCCGCAGGTCCAGCGCCTCAGGCGAGACGGCGGGCCCCGGATCGCGGTGTAGCACCGCCGAGATCAGCCGCAGCATGTACATCGCCGCCAAGACGATCGCGACCGCGCCGACGACCGAGTAGCCCCAGCCTCTGCTGAAAACGCCGGCCAGAATCTCGAACTCGCCCGCGAACGCAGACGAGCCGGGGACAGCCAAGGCGATGATCCCGGTGGTCATCAGCACGGTTGCGAGAATCGGCCGCCCGCGCGCGAAGCCGCCGAGTCGCGAGAACTCACCGGTCGTCGCCCGCCGCTCGATCCCGCCGGCAAGCAGGAACAGCGAGGCCGTGATCAGGCCGTGATTGACCATCTGCAGGACGGCGCCGTTCAGCCCGAGGTCGTTGACGGCGAAGACGCCGAAGGTGATCAGGCCCATCTGGGCGAGCGACGAGTAGGCGATCACTCCGCGCACGTCGGGCGCCCGGAACGCGAGCAGCGAGCCGTAGATCAGGCCGATCGCTGCCAGGACCAGGATCACCGTGCGGAAGTCCCTCGTCGGTTCGGGGAACTTCGTGATCGCGATCCGGATGAAGCCGTAGATCGCCGCCTTCGAGACGACGCCGCTCAGCACCGCCGACACTTCAGGCGGCGACTCGCGGTAGGCGTCGGGTAACCATCCGTGGAGCGGGAAGAGCGGGGCCTTGACTGCGAAGGCCGCTACGAACCCCAGGAAGATCCAGTTGTTCGAGCTCTGCCAGGTCGCGGTCAGGTCGAACGTCCCTTGCGAGAGCCCGATCACGATCACGGACGCGAGCATCAACAGCGACCCCGCCATCGTGTAGATGACGAACTTGATCGTCGCGCCGAGCCGCCCCGGCCCGCCCCAGACGCCGATCAGGACGTAGAGCGGGAGCAGCATCGCCTCCCAGAAGACGTAGAACAGCAGCAGGTCTTGGGCGGTGAAGACGCCGACGATCGCGGCGGTCAGGAGCAGCATCAGGCCGAAGTACGCTCGCGCGCCGGTGCGGCCGGACCAGAACGCGTAGATGATCGCCGCCGCCTGGACGACGACCGTCAGCCCGACGAGCCAGAGCGAGAACCCGTACATGCCGACGTGGTAGGAGACGTGCAGGTCGCTGAACCAGTTCGTCCTCTGGTCGAGCTGTAGGCCGCCCTGGTTGAAGTTGAACCGAACGAGCGAATCGATCCAGAGCCCGACCTCGGCGAGCGCGACCAGCACTGCGATCGATCCGGCTGTGAAGGCGTCCCAGGGGAAGACCCAGACCAGCAGCGCACCGCCGATCGGCAGCAGGATCAGTGCTGTCGTCAGCCAGGCCACGACTCAGCGCACCGCCACGAAGACGATCGTGATCACGGCCAGGCTTGCGGCAATCGCGAGCGCGTAGGTGCGGACGAGACCGGTCTGGATCCGGCTGGTGTCGAGACCGGCCTCCCGGAAAGCGGCCGTGATCTCCCTGATCGACCCGCCGATGATCGGTCCCTCGATCCAACGGCCGAGTCCCTTCGCGAGCCACACAGCGGGCCGATAAAACGCCGCGTCGTAGGCCTCGTCGAAGTAGAACTTGTGCTCGAGCAGTCGCTGGGAGAAGGCGAGCTTGGGAACGCGCAAGCGCTTCGCGCCGTAGATCAGCCAGGCGACGCCGATTCCCGCCAGCCCGAGGAGGACGGCGAACAGGCTCGCGAGGGCTTCCTGCGTGTTCGATGGCACGGCGAGCGGCGGCGCCACGGGATCGAGCCAGTCCGAGACCGGATGCCACAGCGGCGCGAACTGGATCCAGCCGCCGACAACCGCGAGCACCGCGAGCACGATCACGGGCGCGGTCATGGAGAACGGGCCTTCGCCCGTGTGCTCATGGACTTCATGGGCCGACTCGCCGGTCGCGTGCGCGCCCTCCATGCCCGCGGCGTGCGAGTCGCGCATCAGGTGCTCGCGAACAAAGGGCGACGGCTCGCCGGGGAAGACGATCAGGTAGAGCCGGAAGGCGTAGAGCCCGGTCAGGAACGTCCCGATCAGCGCGACCGTGAAGAGGATGGCGCCGTACCACCCGCGGGAGAGTGACGCGGCGATGATCGAGTCCTTCGAGAAGAAGCCGGAGAACGGCGGCACCCCGACGAGGGCGAGCGAGCCGATCAGGAACGTGATCCTCGTCACCGGCATCAGCCGCCCGACGCCGCCCATCTTGCGGATGTCCTGCTCGCCCGCGAGCGCGTGGATCACGAGGCCGGCCGCCAGGAAGAGCAACGCCTTGAAGAAGGCGTGCGTCATCAGGTGGAACATCGCGCTCCCGTAGGCGCCGAGGCCCGCGCCGAGGAACATGTAGCCGATCTGCGACATCGTCGAGTACGCGATCACCCGCTTGATGTCGGTCTGCACGAGCGCGATCAGTCCGGCCATCAGCAGCGTTCCGGCGCCGAGCCCGGCGGCCAGCTCCAGAACACGCGGAGCCTGCTCGAAGACCGCGTGCGTGCGGACGATCAGGTAGACGCCGGCCGTGACCATCGTCGCGGCGTGGATCAGGGCGGAGACCGGCGTCGGACCCTCCATGGCATCCGGCAACCACGTCTGGAGCGGAATCTGGGCCGACTTCGCAATCGCCCCGCCGAGCAGCCCGAGGGCGACCAGGTTCACGAGCCAGCCGTGGCCCGGCCCGACCGCGAACGCGTCGGGGAAGTTCAGGCTCTGCCGGTGCTGGATCAACAGGAAGAACGCGAGCGCCATCGTCGCGTCGCCGATCGCGTTCATGATGAACGCCTTCTTGGCCGCGGCGACCGCTGGCGGGCGGTCGTGCCAGAAGCCGATCAGCAGGTAGGAGCTGAGCCCGACCAGGCCCCAGCCGGCGAGCAGGATGACCAGGTTCCCGGCCTGGACGAGCAGCAGCATCGAGAAGACGAACAGCGCCATGTAGGCGAAGTAGCGCCGCTCCTCGTTGTCCCCGTCCATGTAGCCGATCGAATAAGCGACGATCAAGAAGCCGACGCCGGAGACGATCAGCATCATGAAGACGCTGAGCGGGTCGACCAGAATCCGCAGGCCGACGTGGAAGCTGCCCGCCGTCAGCCACTCCCAGGCGGTCGAGGCATGCGAGCGGTCCCCGGGCGCTTCGCTCCAGAGCTTCGCCAGGACAACGACCGCGGCGGCGAAGCTGCCGAGCACCGACGCGGTCGCCACGTAGCCTGCGACGCGGCGCGAGATGCTGTTGCCGAGCAGCGTGATCAGCAGCGCCGCGGCGAGCGGCGCGACGAGGCAGATCCAGGCGGCGACGATCACCCGCGCAGGAAGGAGAGCTTGTCGACGTCGAGATCGAGCTTCTTCTGCGCGATCGCCACGATCAGGCCGAGTCCGACCACGACCTCGGCGGCTGCGACCGCCATGACGGCGAGCGCGAAGATCTGGCCGCTCGACTCGCCGTGCAGCCGCGAGAAGGCGATCAGCGCCAGGTTGCCGCCGTTGAGCATGATCTCGAGCGAGAGCAGGATGATCAGCGGGCTCCGGCGGAGCAGCACGCCGAGCGCTCCGGTCGCGAACAGGAACGCGGCGACGGCGAGGTACCAGGCGATGTCAGGGCCCCGCATGGACCTCTCTTTCGTGGATCAGCTCGCCGGTCGTGTCCGGGCGCCGGCGCGAGTGGGCGCCGAGGATGACCGCGCCGACCGCGGCAATAAGCAGCACGATCGAGGTGATCTCGAACGCGAGCAGGTGATCGGTCAGGAACACCTCTCCGATCCGATGCGGTGAGCCGAAACCCGAGTCGATCTTCGCCTCGTGCGAAAGGCGTCCCCCGGCCTTGAGACCGATGACGACGATCACCTCGACGAGGATCGCGCCGGCCGCGAGCACGGCGCCGAATTGCTGCCAGCTCGGCCCGCCGGCCCAGGGGGCGTCGGCACGGCCCCCGAGGTAGGCAGTCACGAACAGGAACATGACCATCACCGCGCCGGCGTAGACAAGCACCTGACCCGCAGCGACGAACTCGGCCGAGAGCAGCAGGTAGAGCACGGCGAGGGAGGCGAGGTTGCCGATCAGCGCCAGCGCCGAGTAGAACGGGTTCGTGAACGAGATGACGGCGACCCCCGAGGCGAGGCAGCTGAACGCGGCCACGATCCAGACGATCCAGACGACAACGTTCGCCATTACGAGTACGCCCTGTAGTAGGGAATCGGCGTGTCGTAGAGCTCGGCGTCCGCGACCGGCACCCGCTTGATCGGCTCGGCGAGCAGCATGTCCTTCGTGTAGATCTGGTCGTCGCGGTCGTACTCGGCCAACTCGTAGTCGTTGCCGAGCGTGATGGCATCGAAGGGGCAGGCGAGCTCGCAGTAGCCGCAGAAGATGCAGCGGCTCATGTTGATCTCGTAGATGCGCGCGTAGCGCTCACCAGGCGAGACGCGATTGTCAGGCGTGTTCTCGGCGGCGACCACACGGATGCAGTCGGCCGGGCAGGCGGCCGCGCAGAGCGAGCAGCCGACGCACTTCTCGAGCCCGTTCTCGTGCCGCCAGAGCCGGTGCCGCCCCCGGAAGCGCGGGTAGACCGGCCGCTTGTACTCGGGATACTGCATCGTCAGCGGTTTCTTGAAGATCTGCTTGAAGGTGACTCCAAACCCCTTGAGGGTGTCTACGGGTTGAGGACTCACAAGCAGCTCCTCGGTCTCCCGAGCGCAGCGATGGGACAAACCAGCCGAGCGGAAAATGCGGAGCATTTTCTGCTCATGAGGCCCACACCACCACGAGCGCCGTCACGAGCGCGTTGATAGTCGCCACCGGCAGCAGGATCTTCCAGCCGAAGCTCATCAGCTGGTCGTAGCGCAGCCGCGGCAGCGTCGCCCGCAGCCAGATGAACACGAAGAGCAGGACGAGCAACTTGAGGAAGAACCAGAGCGGCCCGAGGAAGTCGACCCCGGGCGCGAACGGGAAGTGCCAGCCGCCGAGGAAGAGCGTGATCGCGAGCGCGGAGAGCGTGATCATGTTGACGTACTCGGCCATCTGGAACAGGCCCCAGCGCATCCCCGAGTACTCGGTGTGGTAGCCCGCGACCAGCTCCTGTTCCGCTTCGGGCAGGTCAAACGGAGCACGGCTCGTCTCGGCGACGCCGCTGATCAGGAAGATCAGGAAGCCGACTGCCTGCGGGACGACGTACCAGATCGCGTGCGCTTGGTTATGGACGATGTTCACGAGCGAGAGCGAGCCGGCGGTGATCACGACGCCGAGCACCGACAGCGCCAGCGAGACCTCGTAGGAGACGAGCTGCGCGCAGGTGCGCATCGAGCCGAGCAGCGAGTACTTCGATTCGCTCGCCCAGCCGCCGACGATGAAGCCGTAGATCCCGACCGAGCCGAGCGCGAAGATCAGGATCAGGCTGATCGAGACGTTCGCAACCTCGCCGTTGACGTGGTAGTGCCAGATGTTCCAGCCGGCTCCGAACGGGATGACAGCGAACGCAGCCAGCGCCGTGAAGGCCGCCACGACAGGAGCGAGGATGTAGGGGATGTCGATCGCCGCAGCGGGGAAGAAGCTCTCCTTGCGGACGAGCTTGACCAGGTCGGCGATCGGCTGGAGCAGACCGTAGGGGCCGGCGCGGTTGGGGCCGAAGCGAAGCTGCATCCGGGCCAGGACCTTGCGCTCGAGCAGCGTCGTGTAGGCGAACGTCAGCAGAACGAGGTTGACGATGACGAAGCCCTTGATGGCGCTGATCCACCACGGCTCGCTCACTTCGTCACCTCCACCGTGGGATGCAGGTCGCGCGCGTGATCCTCGGCGATGCGGGCGACGCCGGTCTTGAGCCGTTTGTCGATCGCCGTGCGTAGCTCGACCGAGGTGCCGTTCGAGCGGACATTGACCGGGTCGCCGCGCTTCAAGCCGAGCCGCCGGGCATCCCGCGCCGAAAGCTCGATCTCGGGGGCCGGTCGCTGGAATTGGAGCTCGGGCACCCGCTCGACGGCTGCGCCGGAGAAGAGGGGGCGGTAGCGGAGCAGCTGCAAGGTGCCGGCGGCCGCCTTCGGCGGGGCTGGGTCGTCGGGGCTCTCGGCCCGCGTCGGCTCGAGCGCCGCTCGCTCCGGCAGCCGCGCCTCCTCGCCGAGGTCCTCGTAGGTGACGCCGCCGAAGACTCTCTCTGACAGCTCGGCGAAGACGAGCGAAGGGTAGGGGGAGACCTCGACCTCGAAGCGCGCGGCGAGCTGGGCGATCCAGACGAGCTCGTCGGGGGCAGGCGGGATCGCCGCTCGGCGCAATCGCTGGACTCGTCCCTCGAGATTGACGTAGGTGCCGTCGCGCTCGAGATAGCTTGACCCCGGCAGTACGAGGTCGGCCCAGCCGGCCGCAAGGGAGTGGAACATCGTCATCGCAACGACCCGCTCGGACTGCTCGGCCAGCGCGCGCACGTTCGGGTTCGCGGCTGCCTCGTCACCCGAGACGATCAGCAGCCCCAGCGGCTCGGGCTCCGGACCTTCCTCGTCCGACGCTGCGGCCCAGGCCTCGGCGACACCGCGGCCGTTGGCCGTCTCCGGCAGGAAGAAGGCGCCGCAGCCGGGCTTGTCCGCGAAGCCGAGGTCGGTCGCGAGCCTGGCGAGATGCGAGCCGCCGCCGGCGCCCGGGCCCGACCAGATCAGGATCGCGCGCTCGCTGGCCCGGAGGCGGTCGCCGAGCTCTCCGCGCCTGAGCCTGCGGCAGGCTCGGGCGGTCGTCCCGGGGGCGACCTGGATGTCTCCCGCAGGGCCGACCTCGATGATCTCGGCACCGGCGCGACGAGCCTTGCGCAGCCAGAGGTCGACGATCGGCGCGCGTTCGACGACCGGGTCGTCACCGAGGACGACGATCAGCTCCGCGTCGCGGATGGCCGACAGTGGAAGGCGGAAGGGGTCGAGGTCGTCGCCGATCTCCTCGGGCAGCATCGCGGTGTGGGCGCCCAGGCCGACGCGCACCAGCTTTGCGAGCGCGTAGGCCTCCTCGGTCGTCTCCGAGCCTGAAAGAGCGACCGCGACCCGTCCGTTCGCTTCGCGCAGCAGTCGCTCGGCGTCGTCGAGCGCGTCCTCCCACGAGACCTCCTCGAGCCCGCGGTGACGGACGCGGCGCAGCGGCTCGGTGATCCGGTCCTCGGCGTAGAGGTGCGAGAAGCCGAAGCGGCCCTTGTCGCACAGCCAGCCTTCGTCGACCTCGGGGTGGTTGCGGGAGAGGATCCGCTTGACCTTGCCCTCGCGCTGGTCGACGTCGATGCTGCAGCCGACCGGGCAGAGGCCGCAGACCGTCGGAACGGCCTGGAACTCCCACGGTCGGATCTCGAACCGCGGCTGGGTCGGGAGCAGCGCTCCGACGGGGCAGAGCTCGGTCACGTTGCCCGTGAACGCACCGGTGTAGGGCTCGTCCTCGAACGTCGCGATCATCGTCTGCGCGCCGCGGTTGACGGCGACGAGCTGGTTGTCCTCCGAGACCGACTCGCTGAAGCGCGTGCAGCGGTAGCAGAGGATGCAGCGCTCCCGGTCGATCGAGATCGCAGGCGAGATCGGGATCGGCTTCTCGAAGGTGCGCTTGTCGAAGGTCATGCGGGTGCTGCCCGGGCCGTAGCGGAAGGTGAGGTCCTGCAGCGGGCACTCGCCGCCCTTGTCGCAGACGGGGCAGTCGAGCGGGTGGTTGACGAGGATGAACTCGAGCGTC
>Ga0207693_10001815_pt1 | contig 18725 bp, 16 predicted proteins | sample LARL81metaG_FD_184347 | JGI IMG/M metagenome (GOLD analysis project Ga0207693, IMG submission 184347) | Corn, switchgrass and miscanthus rhizosphere microbial communities from Kellogg Biological Station, Michigan, USA - LAR L8-1 metaG... | ecosystem: Host-associated > Plants > Roots >...
TCGCCGAGCGTCGTTGCGAGCTCGGCGCTGCCCGGCAGCTCGAAGGTGCGGTGCTTCCAGTTCACCAGGCCGGCGGTGAAGCCAAGCTGCGTGATCAGTTGCGCGGCGCGCGCGGCATCCGCCTCGGCCACCAGCAGGTCGACATCGGCCATGGGGCGCTCACCGGCCGCGTACACGCCCTGCGCGTGCAGCGCCGCTCCCTTGAGGGCGACGAGTGCGAGGCCGCAGGCACGCGCCCGGGAGTCAAGCTCGCGCAGCAGTGCCTGGATGCGTGGCAGGCGCTGCGCGATCTGCGCGCGCTGTTCTTCCAGAAACGGCCGCCAGCCGGCGGGGCCCTGCCAGCGCAGCGTGCCGGCCAGCAGCCCCGAAACCCCGTGGATGGCCACCACCGCGCGGGCGACGCGCCATTCGCTCTCGGTCCAGTCGGGCGCCTGCGCACCCGGGCGTGCCAGCTCGTGCGCGAGCAGCTCGGTCGTCTTGCGCAGCGCCGCCTGCACCGCCGGCAGTGGCATGCCTGCCGCAGCCTCGGCAGCCATCAGCCGGGCCCCCGGCAGCTGCGGGGGCCGCCGCCTGGGAGGCACCGCGCAGGCTCAGTGCAGGGCACTCATCAGCTCCTTGGGTTCGAACTCGCGCCCGTCCTTGAAGACCGCGCGGGCGTGACTCAGGTTCGCCGTATCGGTGAGCGGATCGGCATCGAGGAGGACCAGATCGGCGAGTTTGCCGGCGCCCACCGAGCCCAGTTCATGCAGGCCGAGTGTCGCTGCGCCGTTGACGGTGGCGGACTTGAGCACCTGCTGCGGGGTCAGGCCCGCGCGCTGCATGAGCTGCATCTCGCGAAACACCGACGGACCGTGCACCGTGCCGATGTTGCCCGCATCGGTGCCCATGACCACCGTGATGCCCGCGTTCCACACCGTCATCAGGTTTTGCATCGCTATCGTGGGCAACTCAGGCTCGCGGTGCTCACTGATCAGTTTCGCCATGCGCTCGGGTACCTGCGCGGAGCCGGCGTTCTCGGGGACATGCAGTCCCTTCAAGATCTCGGGATCGGCCAGGCGCTGCTCGGCCTCGGTGGGCTGCCAGGTGCCGGAGAGCGCATAGCCGTAGCCCATGTACACGAACAGCGTCGGGCAGTAGAGGATGTGGCGGGCACGCGCCAGCGCCAGGAACTCCTCATCCACCGGTGCGTCCTGTACCGAGTGCACGAGGAAATCAGCCCCCGCGCGCAGTGCTGACTTGGCGGTCTCAAGCTCGGTGGCATGCACCGCCAGGCGCAGCCCGGCGGCGTGCGCCGCCTCCGCCGTCGCCCGCACGATCCCTTCCTGCGCGGCAAGCTCATCACCGGGCCGGTGGATGTACCAGACCTTGATGAAGTCGGGCTTGTAGGCCAGCTCGCGCCGGACGAGCTCCCGTGCCGCTTGCGGTGAGGTGATCTTGATGATCGGCGGGTCCCCGAGATCCAGCTGCGGCCGGTCCACCATCGAAATCAGCGGCCCGGTGGCGGCAACGCGCGGCGCCGTGTCGCTGGCACGCGCCGCGGCGCGCACCTTGAAGTTCCACAACGGGCCACCGACGTCTGCCACCCCGGTCACGCCGCTTGCCAGCCATACCCGGAACGTCAGCGGCAGGCGGGCGGTGTTGCGCTTGACCTCCTGGGCGTAGGGCACGAACGCATTGAGGTCGACGACGTCGGGGCGCGTGTAGAGATTGCCCGATTGAAAAAAGTGCACGTGCGAATCGATGAGGCCCGGGATGACCCACTTGCCGTGCCCATCGATGACCCGCGCACCTCTTGGCACGGCGGTGCTCGCAGTCGGCCCCACGGCCGTGATGTGCTTGCCGGAGATGATGACGGTGGTATCGGGTGCACTGGTCGCAGCGCCCACGAGCTCCGGATGGATGACCGTGGCGCCGACGATCGCGATGGGCGGCGCGGGCGCGGCACCGAGCGACGCCAATGGCAACGCCGTGAGCAGCGCCGTGACCGGGCCCCGGAGAAAAAACTGCATTGCTGGCTTTACCTTCTGCACGACTTAACCGCACCAGCGCGGCCACCAAAGCGCAAGATTGCCACAAGGGGACGCGAATTGAGCAGCTCGGGGACGGCGGCCTGCGGCACGAGCTGAGGTGGCGGGCAGGCGCCGCGCGCGCACGCGCAGCGACCCGGAAAATCCGTGGTTGCCGGGCGGAGGCGCGCTTAAGATATCCATACCCATGTCAGTGACCCCAAACGGCGAGCCGCAAACCGCCGTCATCCCAAGCCCGCCTGGCGTGGTCGCACTTCTGGGTGTGTTGATGAGCCTCGTCTCGGCGCTCGCCCTGGCTGGCGAGACGCGCGAGCGCATCATCATCGTCGGTTCCTCGACTGTGTACCCGTTCAGTGCGGCGGTGGCGGAGCATTTCGCCAGGTCAGGTCCGTTCCCGGCACCCACGCTCAGTGCCACGAGCACCGGCGAGGGGTTCCGGCTCTTCTGTGCCGGGGCTGCCGCCGAAACGCCCGATATCAGCAATGCCTCGCGCCCCATTTCAGAGGCGGAAAGGGCACACTGCGCGCAGAACGGCGTGAAGAGGATCGCCGCGATCCGGATTGGTTACGACAGCCTGGTCGTGGTGAATTCGGTGGCCGCCGCCAGCCTGAATCTCACCCTGAGTCAGCTGTGGCGTGCCGCGGCCAGCAAGGTGCCCATCGCCGGACGCCTGGCGGCCAATCCCTACCGCCTGTGGTCGGATATTGATCCGGGCCTGCCGCATGAGCCCATCTACCTGATCGGTCCGGCGCCCGGTCACGGCACACGCGACGCATTCGTGGAACTTGTCATGGAGCCGAGTTGCAGGGCGGCGCTGGCGGATCTGCCCGTCGCCAGCGCGGCGGGCGAATCGTGCGCCACGGTGCGCAAGGATGGTCACTGGAGCGACGTCGACAACATGGAGCTGGTGCTCGGCAAGCTCGCCAGCAATCATGCGGCCATCGGCATCCTCACGTACTCGTACCTGGATCAGTTCAGCCACCGCATCCATGCCGGGACGATCGACGGCGTCGCAGCTTCCAGTGTCTCCATTTCCTCCGGCGCCTACCCGATGTCGCGCCCGCTGTTCATGTACGTGAAGCAGGATCACCTCAAGAGCACCACGGGACTTGCGGACTTCGCAGCCGAGTTCCTGAGCTTTTGTGCCGCCGGCGCCCACGGCTACCTCGCCGATCAGGGACTGGTGCCGCTGCCGCGCGCGGAGCTGCTGGCCGCGCGGGCGGCCGTCGCTCGCCTGCAGCGCTGAGGGACGCCTCAGTTCCTGACGAGGCTGCGGACCAGCGCGAGGAGCTCGCTGCGGTGGAAGGGCTTCGTCATTACCGCATCCGCCCCCGACTGCCGCGCCGACTCCAGGTAGGCATCGGTCACGATGGTCCCGGGTTGATAGCCGAGCGGGCCGAAGTTTCCGCCTCCCGTGATGGCGATAATGCGGGCGCCGGCGAACGCGGCGCGGATTTTCTTGATGACCTCGACGCCGTTGCTGCGCGGCATGATTATGTCGACGATGACCACGTCGGCCGGGCGCTGGAAGTAATCCTCGACACCGCTGAGCCCGTTGTCGGCCGTCACCACCGCAAAACCCGCACGCTCGAGAACCACCCGGATCGAGTCGCGGACATCGGGCTCATCATCGATCACGAGAACTGAGGCCATCCGGTTTCTCCGCTAAGCGGGCAGCGGTTGCGCTGCAAGCTCGGCGCTGGGCAACACCGGCAACTCAACGGTCACTTGCGTGCCCACGCCGATGGCGCTCGCGACGGAGATCGAGCCGCCGATGCTCATGATGATGCCATGCACGATGGACAGGCCCAGACCGGACCCCTCCCCCACTTCACCGGTTGTGAAGAACGGCTCGAAGATCCGCTCTCTGGTGGCGGCATCCATGCCGTGGCCGGTGTCCTTGACGCTCAGCGCCACCACCGTCGTGGCGCCACCGGAACGCTGCGGCAGCTGCCCCACGGCCGGCGCCAGGGTCACGGTCAGCGTACCGCCGCGCTCCCGCATCGCCCGCACCGCGTTCGAGCAGAGGTTCAGGACAACCTGATTCAGAAGGGTGGGGTCACCCAGCACCCGCTCTCCCTGCAGCATGACTTGCCGCTTCAACTCGACGTTCGCCGGGATGAGTGCCTGGAAGAGATCTAGCGCTTCGTTGATCACCGCGCCCAGATGCACCGCTTCGGGCCGGCTCTCCGCGATCGGCCGGCTGAATGCCAGCAGCTTGGAAACTACGCTGCCGGCACGGGTGGCGGCTCGCAGGATGCGCTCAAGATTGGTACGCACCGGCTGCTGCGTGCCCACCTCTTCCAGCGACTCCTCGGTGTAGAGCATCAGGGGCACGAGGATGTTGTTGAATTCATGCGCCAGTCCGCTGGCGAACGTGCCGACGGTAGCCAGGCGCTGTTCGTGGCGCAGCTGGCCTTCGAGGGCGGCGCGTTCAGCCTGCTCGAGTTGCCGCCGCTGGATTTCGTCCCGCAGTTGCTGCGCGCTGCCGACGAGTTCGCCGCGCATGAGCTCCAGATCGCTCGACAGATCACGGATCTCAGCCATGGTGCTGCTGGTACTCAGGTGCGCGCTCGCGTCGCCGCGGGCGACACGCCGCGAAGCGGCGCGCAACTGCGTCAAGGGCGCGGACACGAGGCGCGCCAGCAGCACCGCCGCCAGCACCGAGGCGGCCCCGTAGAAGAGCAGCGCCTCGACGATCCGGGTGCGAGCGGCCTGCAGCTGCCTAAGCGTAGGCCGCTTGTCGAAACCGAGGTACAGCGCCCCATCGCGGTCGTGGCGCCGAACCGGAATCGCCACGGCATAGGTACTGTCGGACGAGGCGGAGAATGCGCCGTCGTCGCCGCGACTCTGCACGCTGGCGGGCGTCTCGACGACAGAGCTGCCTATCAGGCGTCCGTTCACCTTCACCGCGGCATAAAGGCAGGTCCCCGACTCGACGCTGCCGTCGAGGAAGGCGATGGTGCGGCTGGCAGACTCGAGTACGTCACCGAGTTCCAGTTCCCGGGCCACTGCCGCCCCGTACGCGCGGGTATGCTGGGTGAAGGTGGAAATGGCATTGGCCCGGGCCAGGGCGTCAAGACGGTAGAAGAGTACCGGGAGCAGCACGGCGTACAGCAGCAGCTGCAGGGCTACCAGCCGACCCGCCAGCGTGTTAAAGATGCGTCGCATGCCGCCCGGGCCGCTTAATGCCGAAGGGCGCAAGAATAGCGTGAGGCGTCACGGCCCGCTGCGTGGCGCACGCCCGCTGCCCGGGCTTGGTGGGTGCTGACGGCATCGAAGCGCCGAGCTGCGCCCGGTAAACGACTGAGCTTCTGATGAGCCGCAACGGTCGCAGACAAGGTCGATTGTGCTCGAGAAGACCTTCCCGTTGGGATCCTTTACACTTAATTACGTAAAGCACAATCTGTTACTTTAGCGCAAGCGCGGAGAGGGACCTCTTCGTTACTCGAGTTTCGTCAGACGGACGTACCACCCAGATGGAGCAGCCGCTAACAGGCGCCCATCGCGGGCACGAGGGGAACGGCGCATGGCGTCAAAAGACACGCAATCCTGCGGGCACGGCTCGGAAGCGAACGCGTTTGCGCTGACGACCGGTGCCCCACCCCTGACGAAAGAATCCCTCTCCCCCCGCAGCAGCACCGCGCGCGGCGTACGCCATGCGTTGCGCACCCTGCGCGTTATCTCGCGCGCACGATTCGGACGCATCCTCGCGGCACGGCTACCGCAACAGGTGACTGCCCCGGGCGCCCTGGCCGACGAGCGCATCTCCAGCGTCCTCATTTGCCGCCTGAATGCGCGCATGGGCAACGCCCTGTTCCTGACCCCGCTTATCCAACAGGTGCGGGAATTGCTGCCGCGCGCCACCATCGATGTGGCGATCGCCTATCCGCAGGCCGCCGACCTGTTGGGTCAGCTACCCGGCGTACGCCGCGTGATCACCTTCCCCTACAAGGGCGTGCACATGGTCTGGCGCTACCTGCTGGCCGTCGCCAGGGTGCGCGCCCGCCATTACGATCTGGCAATCGACCCCATGCCTAACTCGACCAGCGGCCGCATCATCCTGAGCCTTTGCCGGGCGCGGTTTCGGTTGGGGTTCGCCTCCAATCACCAATGGGTCCGCCTTACCCACGCCGTGCCGGAGTCTGAGGCGCCCGCGCATCGCGCCATGCAGCCGGTGTTTCTGCTGCACCAGGCGCTGGGCGTGCCCCACCAGCCCGGGGACGTGCCGCTGTGGAATCCGTTTGATTCCGAGGAGCGCGCTGCGGGGCGTCAGGTAATCGCTGCAGCGCTCGAGGCGCGCGGCATCGACCCCGCCGGGGCCCAGACCGTGGGCTTCTTTGGGTACGCGACCGGCCTGAAGACCGTGGACCGTCAGTACTGGAGGGCGTTCTGGGCAGCGTTCCTGCAGCTGGCGCCCGAGGCGGTGCCGGTGGAGGTTCTTCCGAAGCCGGACAGTCAGCCGATGGATCCACGGTTCGCGTCGCTGCACGTGCCGACCCCGCGCCGCCTGGCGGCTGCCCTGTCGGGGCTGCGGATGTTCATCTCCGCCGACACCGGACCGATGCACCTGGCCAGTTCCACCTCGGTGCCGACCGTGGCGCTGTTCCGCGCCTCAGACTCGGCGCTCTACGGGCCGTTGAAGCCCTGCGACCTGGCGCTGGATATCATGCAGTACTCCCCCCTGGCACTCGCGCAGATCTGCCATCGGCACTGGCAGCAAAGCGAGGTCGTCAAGCCGGCCGCCGCTTAGCGCCGCGGCGAGCCTCCAGCGAATGCAGTCGTGCGCCGCCACGGCGCTGGCGAAGTGTGCCGCCGCGCGCGCGGCGCCGGCCTGGCAGGCGGGCCGTCGCGTCAGCGGGCCCGCGTCAGCAGCGTGACCGTCACCATCGCGAGCAGCGCAGTCGGCAGCCAAGCGAGCACGATGGGGTTCAGATCGAAGACGATGGTGCCGCTCTCGATCAGCCGCTGCAGCACGAAGAAGGCCATGCCGAGCAGCAGCCCCATCAGCATGCGCGCACCGGTGCCGGCGGAGCGCAGTGAACCGAGCACGAAGGGGATGGCCAGCAGCACCGTGAACGCGATCGCCACGGTGCGCGAGATGCGCGACCAGAACGCGAACACGTACTCGCGGTCATCGAGCGAGTTGGCACGGTAGTAGCCGATCAGGCGCCACAGGGCGCGGTTGGTGAGCAGCTCGGGGTTTTCGACCGCCAGTCCTAGGAAGGCCGCGGTGACGTTCGATTTGAGCATCCGTCGGCCAGGCCCTGAGCGCCTGACGCCGTCAGCGGCAAAGCGCGACTCACTGTAGTCGCTCAGCAGCCACATTCCCTTGACGTCGGCGGTCGCATGCTGCGCCTCCCCGAGCGCGAGCAGCCCGTGCTCGGGGGAGAGTTCGAAAGTCTGCACACCGCCGAATTGGCTCAGGCTCGACTGGCCGGCCACGTGCAGAATCAGGTCACCGTCGCGCACCCAGGCACCACCGCCGCCGAAGCTCACGTTGTTGAAACGGGTAAAGGCCTTCTGCACGCGTGCCGCTTGCTGGAGCGAGGGCCCGAGGAATTCCCCGAGTGCCACGCCGACGCCGACCAGGATGAGGGCGGCAATGAGGCAAATGCCGGCAAGATGCACGATGGAGATACCGGCAGCGCGGATTACGGTGATCTCGCTGCTACGCGCCAGCGAGCCCAGGCCGACCAGCGCACCGATGAGTGCGGAGATCGGCAGCAGATCGAAGGCGAACGCTGGCAGGCGCAACAGCGTGAACCACATCGCCCCGAAGGCGGTATAACCGCCGCTGCCGATGTCCTTCTGCTCACCGACGAAGGTGATCAGCGCCCCGAGTGTGAGCAGCACGGCGGCCGCCAGCAGCACCGAGCCCAGAATGGTGCGCACGATGTAACGATCGAGGATGCTCACAATTCAATTATCCGGTTCGAGAGTCCCGACCCGAAAATGATCGGTAGCTATGGTAACTGTTATTCTGCTAGCGACGAGTTAATCAAGAAGCTGCGGGCCGGACGGCTGCTGCAAGCGCGGCCTGAGTCATGTCGATTCACAACGCGTGGAGGCTGCCGTGAACGAACCCGCAGGCCGAGCGGTGCTCAGAGCGGTCGGTTGGCGCTGTGTGACGCCGCGCATCATCACGCGCCAGCCGAGGGCTGGTCCAGTTCATAGTCCGGGTCTTCGAAGCTGACGGTCAATATCAGAGTACACGCCCGACGGCTCTCCGCGTCGGCGACGATAGCGTTTCCAATTTAGATTGAATCGACCTTGACTGGTATCGACTCGAGGTAGGGTAAGATACACCCCCCTGAGCGCCCAGCAGGTTAGCCGTGCCAAGAGCCGCGCAATCGACACCTTCGACGAGTCCGGATGAGAGCACGGTGGCTGCTATCGCCCGCAAGACCCACACGCCGGTCGACCTGGTTAAGCATCTCTACGACGAGGAGTTAGCCGAACTACGGTCGCACTCTGCGGTCAAGGGCTTCCTCGACGTTATCGCCGGGCGACGCGTGAAGGAACGGCTGCGGAACCCCGGTTTCAGAACATGAGGCTCACCAAGGCGGCCGCTCAGCGCTCCTGACGAACGGCAGCTAGAGCCTCTTTCCTGATGTGCGGTCGCCCTCGGGCGCGTTAGCCGAACCGCGTTACCGCGGGTTGGCGCTCCTCCCTGACCGGCCATTGGCGCCGAGCCTTCACTCGTGGCGCAGCAAGCAGTCAGCGCGCGTGCAACGCCTCGCCTTCGTTCCTCTGTTGAATTCGACGTGCGGCGCTCATCAGGGCCTTGGCAGCCACGAGATCTCCGGTCATGTTGGGTCTGATTCTGGCTTCGACCTCCTCGATCGCAGTCGCGAGTGCAGCAATCAATCGGGCCACGTTCTCACCCTCACAAACCAGTCGATCAACCGCGGACGAATTCTTGTCCCGAATGAATTCTTCGAACGCGGCTGAGTCCCGATCGGCGTCCGCCAGCGCCAGGCGTGCGATCCTGGCGAACGATGCGAGCGCGGAACGCAGCTCGAGTTCTTCCGGCCGATGTTTCAAGGTGACGGATACGGCCTTGCTCGCGCAGGCGGCGGCGAGCGCCACGGCGACGGCCCCGGCGGAGCCCGCGCCTGGGGAAACCTCACTGCCGCCGATGTGGGTGATCAGGTCCTCGACTCTCAGGTTCGCAATCGTCACAGGAGCATTCATAGGTTCAGGTCCCACCGCGAGCGCCAGAGTATTTTCGCCGGGCCGTCACCAAGGCGCTCGGTATCCCCGCTGCCTGGCAATGACAGCGGGGATACCAAGAGGTTTCGACGACGGCTGGGGAACCAGACATGAGGTCGCAACAGTGACTGTCCCCGACCCGCCCAGACCTCAGCCGCAGCGCTAGTCTCTCAGGAAGGCCAGCAGGTCGGCGTTGATGGTGTCGGCCTCCGTCGTCGGCATGCCATGCGGGAAACCCTTGTAGGTTTTCAAGGTGCCCTTGCGCAGCAGCTTTGCCGACAACGGTCCTGAATCCGCGTACGGCACGATCTGGTCGTCATCGCCGTGCATGACCAGTACCGGCACGCTGATCTCTTTGAGATCCTTCGTGAAGTCCGTCTGGGAGAAAGCCACTACGCCGTCATAGTGCGCCTTGGCACCGCCCATCATTGCCTGGCGCCACCAGTTCCAGATCACCGCCTGAGAGGGTTTCGCACCCGGCCGGTTGTAACCGTAAAAAGGTCCGGCCGGCAGATCGTAGTAGAACTGTGTGCGGCTGGCGGCGAGTTGCCCCTGCAGTCCATCGAAAACTTCCTTGGGCAACCCGCCGGGATTGGCCGTCGTCTTCAACATAAGTGGCGGCACCGCGCTGATAATCACCGCTTTGGCGACCCGGCTCTCGCCGTGGCGCGCCAGATAGTGCACGACTTCGCCGCCGCCCGTTGAGTGCCCGACATGCACGGCATTCTTGAGGTCCAGATGCGCTGTCAGCGCCGCCAGATCGTCGGCGTAATGATCCATGTCATGTCCGCTGTCGGTCTGGGTCGAGCGGCCATGTCCGCGCCGGTCGTGAGCGATCACGCGAAAGCCCTTGCCGAGGAAAAACAACATCTGCGTGTCCCAATCGTCCGCCGACAACGGCCAGCCGTGACTAAACACGATGGGTTGCCCCTGGCCCCAGTCCTTGTAGAAGATCTCAACGCCGTCTTTGGTGGTGATCGTGCTCATTTGGCGCCCTTCCTTACTTCAGTCCGCATGGTTCGGATCAGTTGAACTGCTAGCGTGGACTTCACCAGCCCGCGCTGTCCTAGATGAAAACTGCTGCCCAGACATAGCTTTACCTGCTCGACACTAAACCTAGCTCAGGCACGCACGATCTGGAAGCCCGCGTCCTGCCACGCGTGAATGCCACCGGCCAGCGGGCGCACCGGATGAAATCCCAGATCCATGAGCTTGCGGGCCACGCGCGCGGCAGTCGCCTCGTTCGGACAAGCGCAGTAGACAACCGCCTCGCCCCCTGTCCCCAGCTGTTCGCGGTTCTGCATCAGTTCCTCGAGCGCTATGGCTCCCGGAATGACTCCGTCGCGCGCGCGGCTGGCGCTCGGCCGTGCATCGACGAGAATGACGGCGACACCCGCCTGGCGCAGCCGAAAAAGCTCCTGGACCGTTATGCGGTTCATTCGCAGCTGCTGGAAGAACTGATGCCGGCGCCAGGCCTTGAGGACGACGAAGCTGATCAGGACCAGCAGGATGAGCAGACCTCCCGTGCGCCCCAGCGCCCCCAGTTCTATGAATACGTCGTCCACGGCATCGTGAAAGACCGAACCGATGAGGACTCCGGAGACAGCCCAGATTGTTGCCCCGATTCCGTCATAGCTGACAAAGCTCAGGAGCCTCGCCCGCACGACACCAGACATTGCGGTCGCGACCGCGCCGAGGCCCGGAATGAACTTAGCGACCAGCAATATCCGGGTACCGAAGCGGGCAAACAGATGTTCGGTGTCTGAAACACACGAGTCCGGTTCCAGACTGATCCTGCACATCGCTCGCAGCACGCGGCTGCCGTAGTGTCGTCCGGCGGCGTACCAGGCTAAATCTGCCAACAGACATGCCGCCACCGCCGCCGCGGCGATGCGCGCGATCGGCGCGCCACCTTGCGAGGACCAGGCCCCCGCGATGACGAGAACCGGATAGGTCGGCAGCGGTAGACCCACCTGCTCCACCAACACCAGGGCGAACACCGCAAGTACCCCAATGTGCTCGAGCCACTGGCTCAGGACAGACACTGCGCTGCTCCGCCCCACGCGTGACGTGACGAGCGGACGACTCGCACCGCGATCGCGGGCCAGCGCCGGCAGGCCGCGTCGTCCGACGTAAACCAAGCGCCCTGCGCGCCGATCAGCGGGCTCCGGTGGCCTGCAGTCGGACGCCGCGGGCTCACGGCAACGCGAAAACCATCGGCGTCCGCTGCCGCAGGCTCCGAATGGCCGAGCAAGCCTAGCGAGAGGAGTGTCGATGCCAGCAGAACGGACTCCATAGCTTTACTCGATCAGTATTCTTGTCTCAGGACCATGATTGCTGATGTCTGCGCTGCATAGGCGGGATGCGGCCTACGCCGCCTCAGGCCCGCTGGTCACTCGGCACTCCTGGGAATGCATCTAAGCTTTGCACCATGACAACTCTGTGTCGATACGGTCACTTCGCGACACCAGATTTTGCTTGTAGGAAAAGCGCTAGGGCACCGGCAGCGTGCCCGGGTTCTAGTGCTGATGACTCTGGACGTTGGCTTTACGCAGGTCTAGCTCCCGCTCGAGCCGGCGCCCGAACGTCGTCCCGATTGAGTGCAGTGCATCGGCGTTTGGTGATGCCGTCGTTGAACCGCCGAAGTTGAATCGCAGAACAGATAGCGTATCCGACACCGAGGACGCGTCCGCCCGATGCCAAAACGTGCGCAATCCGAGCCGTATCCGGGGCGAATGCTAAGCTAAACCCCAACCCAAGAAACCGACTCGGTGGCCACAGTGAAACGATTGCCATACCGCATGGCGCAGCTCTTCCTCGGTCGCGTGCCAGCCCTGATGGTCGCCGTGATCACGGCGCTTTTGGTGCTCGGCGTGATGAACGACTGCCGTGCGGCCGAGGCAGGCGCGCGTCGCAAGGTCATTATCGACCAGGATGCGTACGGCCCGGCCGGCTCAAACATGCAGGCGATCTTACTGCTGCTGCAGTCGAAGGATGTGGAAGTGCTGGGCATCACTATCCCGAGCGGCGATGGCTGGCGCGACGAGGAGGTCAGCCACACTCTGCGGCTCCTCGAGATCGCGCAGCGGACCGAGGTCCCGGTCTTTCCCGGAGCGGTCTTCCCGCTGGTCAACACACAGGAGCGCACCAAGCGCTGGGAAGCGCTCTATGGCCCGCTCTTCTACAAGGGTGCCTGGACCGAGACCTGGCCCGACGAAGGCGCGGTGCGCCGTACGCCGTATCATGCTGATCCATACCTCGTGCCCGTCTCGCCCGCCGGTCAGCCGAAGATCCAGGCCGCGCACGAAAGCGCCTCCAGCTTCCTGTCGCGCAAGGTGCACGAGTTCCCGGGCCAGGTCAGCATCATCTGCGCGGGCCCGCTGACCAACATTGCCATCACCTCACGGCTCGATCCGCAGTTCTCCTCATTGGTGAAGGAGCTCGTCTTCATGGGCGGCAGCTTCAATCCGATGCCCGCCGACAATCCCTTCGCCGCGGAATACGTGAATGCGACACGGCGCGAGTTCAACATGCGCTTCGACCCGGAGGCCGCATCGATGGTGCTGCATGAGCCGTGGAAAAGGATCACCGAGGTGCCGATCGACCCGACGACCAAGACTTTCTTCAAGAAGGAGTTCATCAGCAATGTCGCCACGGGCAAGGCGCCCTTCGACGACTATCTGGGCAAGTTTGGCCAGTCCTACCCGATGTGGGATGAGATGGCGGTGGCGGTGTGGCTCGACCCCTCGATCGTCACCCGCGCGAAGACGCTTTTGGTTGATGTCGATACCAGCTTCACGGCCGGCAATGGCAACACACTTAGCTGGGCGCCAGGCGAAGGTCCGGGCTTGGGCGAGCGGCCCGTGAATGTGGTGTTCGAGGTCGACGTGCCGCGGCTCGAGCAAATGACGCTGGCGCTGCTCAAGGCGCCGACACCGCCGCACTGAGCCGGCGTCACTCGCCGTAGGGTACCCAGATATTCTTCACCTGGAATGCATGGTCCAGGTACCAGCGCCCTTCGCCCTGAAGGGCGCTGAAGAAATTGAGCCGCCGCCCCTCGTTGGTCCAGACCTGCTTGAGATTGCCGGCCGACAGGCGCTTGGCCTCCGCACACAGCGCCTCCTCGCCATAGCACCAGAGCGCATCGACATCATCATGCTCGGCGAGCACCTTCACTAACTCGGTCGGACGCCCGGTGACGATATTGATCACGCCACCCGGCACGTCACTCGTGTCGAACAGCTGATAGAGGTCACCCGCCACGAGCGGATAGCTGGCCGAGGGGACCGCGATCACGCAGTTGCCCGCCGCCACCAGCGGCAGCACCAGTGACAGGAAGCCCAGGAACGGGGCCTCCGCCGCACAGATCACGCCAACGGTACCGATCGCTTCGTTCATCGCGACCGAGATATTCCTGAAAGGCGGCGAGTGCACCGCGGCCTCATACTTGTCAGTCCAGGCTGCGTACGCGAAGAGTCGCTCGATCCCGAGGCGTACTTCATCGGCCGCCTGCTTGCTGCCAACGACCGCGGCAAGGCGCGAGGCGACCTCCGCGCCCCGCTGCATGAGGTTCTCCGCGGCATAGTAAAGAACCTGGGCGCGCTGGTGCGTCGTGGCGACGCTCCACTGCTGCGCGCGTCTCGCCGCCTCGACGGCGTTGCGGATGTCCTTGCGGTTCCCGAGCGGCGCCTGCCCGAGCAGCACACCGTTGGGGCTGCGGCATTCGAGGCTGTAGCCCGAATCCGGACGCACCTGCTTGCCGCCGATGTAGAGCTTCACGGTCCGGTCGATGAGCCCCGCCGCGTCCGCCCGCTGCGTCCGCCGTGGACCACGGGCCGCGCGTGCCCGTAGCGGCGGGGCCTTGCGCAGCCACGTCGGCTCGAGGTACTCGCGCATTCCCTCGCGTCCGCCCTCCCGGCCGAACCCGCTCTCCCGGTAGCCACCGAAACCGCACGCCGCGTCGAACAGGTTAGTGCTGTTGACCCACACCACACCCGCCTTGACCTGCGCGGCCACCTGCAGAGCGACATTGACGCTCTCGCTCCAGACGCTGGCCGCGAGTCCATACGCGGTGTTGTTGGCGAGCTCGACGGCCTCTGCCGGGGTACGGAAAGTCATCGCCGCGAGCACTGGACCGAAGATCTCGGTCTGCGCCACGACGGACGTCGGATGGACATTCGTAAATAGCGTCGGGGGGTAATAAAGACCCTTGGTCGGCAGCGTCAGGTCCGGCTGCCAGCAGGAAGCTCCCTCGGCCACGCCCTGGCTGACCAGGCCCGTAATGCGCTCCAGCTGCACGGGCGCGACGATCGCGCCGATGTCCGTAGTCTTATCGAGCGGCGCGCCGACCCGCAGTGACGACATGCGCGCCTGCAGCTTCCTGATCAGCGACGCTGCGATACTCTCGTGCATCAGCAGCCGCGAGCCCGCGCAGCACACCTGCCCCTGGTTCAGCCAGATACCGTCGACCAGGCCCTCGACGGCGCTGTCGAGATCCGCGTCCTCGAACACCACGAACGGCGACTTGCCACCGAGCTCGAGCGAGAGCTTCTTGTGCGAGTCGGCGGTGGCGCGGCGGATCGCCCGCCCGACTTCGGTCGAACCCGTGAAAGCGATCTTGTCGACGTCCGGGTGCGCGACCAGCGCAGCACCCGTGGTGCCATCGCCGGTGACGACATTCACCACCCCCGGGGGCAGGCCCACCTCGTCGCACAGCTCCGCGAACGCGAGCGCCGTGAGCGGCGTGAATTCGGCAGGCTTCAGCACCACCGTGTTGCCGGCGGCCAGTGCGGGGGCGACCTTCCACGCCACCATGAGGAGTGGGAAGTTCCAGGGAATGATCTGGCCGACGACCCCGCAGGCGGAGTGGCCCGGGAATTCGCCCTCGAGCAGCTGCGCCCAGCCGGCGTGGTAGTAGAAATGCCGCGCCACGAGCGGGATGTCGATGTCGCGGCTCTCGCGGATCGGCTTGCCGTTGTCGAGCGTCTCGAGCACGGCGAGACGGCGCGAGTGCTTCTGCACCTGCCGCGCGAGGGCATAGAGGAAGCGTGCCCGCGCGTGCGGCGTCAGTGCCTGCCAGCGCGGCAGCGCCGCACGTGCCGCCTTGACGGCCGCGTTCACATCAGCGGCGCTTCCCTGTGCGACGTCGGCGATCTTCTCCCCGGTCGAGGGGTCTGTCGTCGCGAAGTAACGGCCCTGCGCCGGAGGCTTCCACTTGCCACCGATGTAATGAGCGAAGCGGCGACGGTGCTGGTCGAGCCACCTGAGCGAGTTGGCCGGATCCTCGGGCGCCGCGCCGTATTCCATGCTGCGGAACTTCTCGGCGACGCTGGTGTTTGCCATCGGCTTGTCCTCAGGCGAGGGGGTGATGGTAGCCGGCGGAGTAGCGGCCGCTGCCGTGGAATTCCAGTTGTCGCTCGATGTCAGCCAGCATGCCGCTCGCGCCCATCCTGAACAGCTGCGGTGCGAGCCAGCTCTGTCCGAGCTCCTCCTTCATGAGCGCGAGCCAGTCGAGCGACTGGCGCGCGGTGCGCAGGCCGCCGGCGGGCTTGAATCCCACGGCCATGCCCGTGCGCTCGCGATACTCACGGATCGCGCGTGTCATCACCAGACCTACCGGGAGCGTGGCGTTGACGGGTTCCTTGCCGGTGGAAGTCTTGATGAAATCCGCTCCCGCCATCATGGCGACGAGACTGGCCCGCGCCACGTTGCGCAGCGTTCCGAGGTCTCCGGTGCCGAGGATCACCTTGCAGTGCGCCGGACCACACGCCTCCTTGAAGGCCGCGACCTCCTCGTAAAGACGCTGCCAGTCTCCGGCGAACACGTGAGCGCGGGTGATGACGATGTCGATCTCATGCGCGCCCGCCTCGACCGAACGCCGCACCTCGGCGAGTCGCTCCGGGAATGGGTTGAGCCCGGCCGGAAAGCCGGCCGAAACCGCCGCGACGCGGATCGGTGTGCCCTCGAGCGCCCTGCGGGCCGTCTCGATGAAGAGGTGGTAGACGCACACGGCTGCCACCTGGATCCGCAGTTCCTCGATGCCAAGATCCGCCTTGACGCCCTCGGACACTGGTCGCATGGCCTTGGCGCACAGCCGCCGCACCCGCTCATCGGTGTCATCGCCCGAAAGCGTGGTGAGGTCCATGCAGGTGATGGCGCGCAGAAGCCACGCGACCTGCCAGTCTTTCTTCACGGTGCGCCGCGTGGCGAGGGTCGCCGCGCGGCGCTCGACGGCACTGGTGTTGATGCGCACGCTGTCGACCCAGTCGACGTTCAGCGCCACGCCGCTGTTGGCGACGAGCGCAGGTCCCTGCAGGTGCACGAGCTCCTGGCGCTCGCCGCCTGGTGCGGCCAACGGCAGATCCGGCCTGCGCTCGCTCACGTCGATGCGCTGTTCACGAGAAGAGGTCATGACTCCAGGCCCCGTTGGGTTGGTCTTTCCTAGAGCCGCGCCAGCACAATGAGCGCGAGCCCTGTAAGGAAGGAGGCAAACATGGCCGTGAGCAGCTTCGAGGTGCCGGCAGGGGCCGTGGCGAACTCCTTCCAGATGAATACGCCCCAGAATGCAGCGACCATCGTCGCCCCCTGTCCGAGCCCGTATGAGATCGCAAAGCCCGCCGGACCCGAGGCGATGAGGCTCAGCGACATGCCAAGTCCCCAGATTATACCGCCCAGGATGCCGGTGAGATGCGTGCGGAAATCGCCCTGGAAATAGCTGCCGAAGCGCACGGGAGTGCCGACGAAGGGCTTCTTCATCACCAGGGTGTTCCACACGAAGTTGCTGAGGAAGACCCCGACCGCGAACACGAACACCGCCGCATACGGGCTCATCTTGCCCGGCTCCGGGTGCACGCCGTCGCCGTACATCGCCGCGGCCACGAAGCGGTAGAACATGCCCATGAACACCCCGCAGGCCACCGACAGCACCAGCCCCTTGGTGCTCACCCCGGCCGCCGAGCCGGGCAGGCGCCGGTAAGCAACGGCATCGAGAATGATCGCGAGGGTCACGAGCAGCACACCGACCGCCAGCAAGGCTCCGTTGCCCACCGGGGTGGCGAGGTAGTTGACGACCACCCCGATGATGAGCGCGAGCCCGATGCCGACCGGAAACGCAACTGCCATGCCTGCGACTTCGATGGCCGCGACCAGCAGGATGTTGGCGAGATTGAAGATGGCGCCACCGATGAGCGCCGAGCGGATGCTCGCCGTGGAGGCCTGCGACAGGTCGGCAGCGAAGGGACGTCCCTCGCTGCCGCTGCTGCCGAGGGTGAGTCCCAGCACCAGCGTGAGCAACAGCACGCCGATGGTGTAGTCCCAGTAGAAGAGCTCAAAGCGCCAGTCCTTGCGGGCGAGCTTGCGCGTGTTGGCCCATGAACCCCAGCAAAGCATGGTGATGACGCACAACAGGACCGCGAGCGGATAGCTATGCACTACGAACATGGTTTAGACCTGCTGAGTAATTGCCTGAATTCGTTGTCTCTTGTCGGCGCTGCGCAGCGGCGCCCTTACCCGCGCTGCGCGCATTCGGTGTCGAAGTCCACGCGCTTGGGGAAGGACTTCTGAGTTCCAACACGGGTGGTCGAAAGAGCGGCGTAGAGATTGGCGCGCGCGACGGCCTCCTTCTCGGGAGCTCCCTCGGCGAGAAAAACCGCGAGGCTGCCAATGAAGGCATCGCCGGCACCGGTCGAGTCGACCGCCGTCACCGCATAGGCGGGGACGTGCACCGCGCCGCTCTCGTCCGCGAGTAGCGAGCCGCGTGCGCCTAAGGTGAGCACCACCTTGCGGAAGCCTTTGCGCAACAGGGCCGTGGCGCAGGTAACCGCGTCCTCGACCGTGTGCACCGGATGCCCGCCGATGAGCTCGGCCTCCGTTTCGTTCGGTATGAAATAGTCCGCGGCCGCGAGCTGGGCGAGATCCGCCGGCAGTGCCGGTGCCGGGTTGACGATACAGCGGATCTTGTTGGCGCGGGCAAAGCGCACGGTGTGATAGATCGTCTCGAGCGGAATTTCAAACTGCAGAATGATGGTGTCAACGCCACGCAGCTGCGGCGCGGCCGCGTCGACGTCCGCGGGCAGCAGCCGATCATTCGCCCCCTTGACGACGATGATGCGATTCTGGCCGCTCGGGTCGACGAAGATCGGCGCCACGCCGGTGGGGACGCCCGGCACGATCTTCACGTGCGTCGTGTCGATTCCAAACGACTTGAAGTTGTTGATCGTGGCCTCACCGAACAGGTCGCTGCCGACGCGGGCGACCATGACCACCTCCGCGCCACACAACCGCGCCGCGACCGCCTGGTTGGCACCCTTGCCGCCAAAACCCAAGTCGAAGTTCTGGCCAAAGATGGTCTCCCCAGGCCGCGGAAAGGCGTCGCTGAAGGTGATGAGATCGGTATTGGCGCTGCCAACGACCGCAATACGGGGTGCCATGCTCAACCCTCCCCTAACTAGCTCCGTTTAATTTTCGCACCGAGTCCCGCTCGAT